>SDGW01000257.1_pt1 | contig 22622 bp, 25 predicted proteins | sample 2873831 | NCBI WGS metagenome assembly SDGW01 (sample SAMN08132700, study PRJNA421101) | hypersaline lake metagenome | isolation source: celular fraction 0.22 microns magnesium sulfate-rich crust from ephemeral... | place: Spain: Penahueca Lagoon, Toledo | collected 2011-07
TAATCCCGACCGATGACCGTCCTCGGATACCTGGCTAACGGGTTGGTGTTCAGCAGCATCATCGTCCTCGGCAGCATCGGGCTGTCGCTGGTGTACAGCATCGCGGACTTCGCGAACTTCGCACACGGCGACACGATGACGATCGGCGCGTACTCGGCGCTCGTGACCTTCGGCGCCGTCGGCGGGCTCGGCGGCGCGGTGCTGGGACTCCCGTACGGCTTCTTCCTGGCGTTGGTCGTCGGGATCGCCGTCGCCGCGGTCGTGGCGGTCGCCACCGAGAAGCTCATCTACGAGCCGCTCGACGTCGACTCGATCGGGCTGTTGATCACGTCGATCGGGATCGCGTTCATCTACCGCGCGGTGATCCAGATCCGGTTCGGCTCCGGCTTCACCCGGTTCGACCTCCGGCCGCTGCGGCCGATCGACGCGCTCGTGCCGTACGGCGTCCGGATAACGCTTCACGACGTCGCGATATTCGGGTCGGCGGTGGTGCTCGTCGTCGGGCTCCACGTCCTGCTGCAGTACACCGACCTCGGTCGGAAGATGCGCGCGATGGCGGACAACCCCGACCTCGCGCGGGTCAGCGGTATCCGAACGAAGCGGGTCAAGCTGTGGACGTGGGTCATCGGCGCCGGGCTCGCCGGCGCGGGCGGCGTGTTCCTCGGACTCTTCAACCAGCTTGCGCCCCGGATGGGCTTTAACCTCCTGCTGGTGATCTTCGCGGCGGTGATCCTCGGCGGGATAGGCTCCGTGTACGGCGCGATGGCGGGCGGATTCCTCATCGGCATGATAAACCAGCTAACGCCGTTCTTCTCCAACGTGGTCGAGGCGCTACCGATCCGTCCGAACTGGCTCGCGACCGTGGTCGAGAACGTGGTCACCATCGAGTACGCGAACGCGATCGCGTTCGTGATCATGGTCGTCGTGCTGTTGGTCCGGCCCAACGGGATCGCCGGGGAGGCTGCGACGTGAGCCTCCTCGACGACCCGAGAGCGCCGTTCTCCGACCTGACCCGCCCGGAGGGGTGGGTGCTCGGCGTCAGCGTCGCGTTCCTGCTGTTCCTCTTCGTCGCGATGCTCACCGGCGCGCTCGGCCCGACGTACTTCCTGTTCCTCGTCGGGCTGGCCGGGATGTACGCGCTGTTGTCCTTCGGGCTGAACGCCCAGTGGGGGTTCACGGGACTGATCAACTTCAGCGTCGCCGCGTTCTTCGGCATCGGCGCGTACGGCACCGCGCTGATGACCGCGAGCGGCTCGCCGATCGCCGGGGGATTCAGTCCGCTCGTCGGGCTCGCCGTCGCGCTCGTCGTCGCGCTCGCGCTCGCGCTGCTCATCGGCATCCCGACGCTCCGGCTCCGGGCCGACTACCTCGCCATCGCGTCGCTCGGGCTCGCTGAGGTCGTGCGGCTGATCGTCTTAAACGAGCGCTGGCTGACGAACGGCAGCGCGGGGCTGCGCGGCATCCCGGGCTTCTTCGTCGGGTGGCCGGTGCTCTCGACGTTCCCGGAGGTGATGCCGGGGCTCCGGATTGAGGTGATCCCCGGGTCGCCGGTAATCTTAGAGACGGCGTTCTGGCAGGCGTCGCTGAACGTCCTGTTGGTGCTTGCGTTCGCGGGGGCCGCGTACTTCGTCCTTCGGCGCGCGCACCGGTCGCCGTGGGGGCGCGTGCTGCGCACGATCCGCTCCGACGAGGACCTCGCTCGGGCCCTCGGGAAGAACACCTACTCGTTCAAGATGCAGTCGTTCATCCTCGGCAGCCTGATCATGGCGCTGGCGGGCGTGTTCTACGCGCACCTGAACCTCTACGTCGGGCCGGGCGACCTGGACCCGATCACGACGTTCTACGCGTGGGTCGCGGTGATACTGGGCGGCAGCGGCTCCAACCGCGGGGCGCTGTTCGGCGGGATCGTCATCGTCACGATCCGCGAGGGGACGCGCTTCCTCAACGACGTGGCGCTCCCGATAGACCCCGCGCCGCTGCGGCTGCTGCTGATCGGCGTCGTGATCGTCGCCGTCATGCGCTACCGACCGCAGGGCGTCCTTCCGCCGCAGCGGGAGCTGATCTGGCCGAGCGCGGTCGAGGGCGGCGGAACACCCGAGACACTGGACAGCGGCGTCCGGGATCAGAAAGGAGGTGATGGCGATGAGTGAGGGCGCGCTTCCGAAGGACGACGCCGTCCTGCGCGTCGACGACCTCCAGAAGTCGTTCGGCGGGCTCGCGGCGACCGACCACGCGACGTTCGCGGTCGAGCGCGGCACGATCACGGGACTCATCGGTCCGAACGGCGCCGGGAAGTCGACCCTCTTTAACCTCATCTCCGGCTTCTACGAGCCGGACGGGGGGACCGTGGAGGTGAACGGGACCGACGTGACCGGCCTAGAGCCGTACGAGGTCGCCGACCACGGGCTCATCCGAACGTTCCAGACGCCGCGCAAGCTGGAGGGGATGACGGTCCGAGAGGCGATGTTAGTCGGGCCCCGGAAGCAGCCCGGCGAGTCGTTCCTCACGCTGTTCGCCTCGCCGGGGTCGGTCGACGAGAGCGAGTCGAAGAACCTCGCCGAGGCGGAGCGGATACTGGCGGACTTCGAGATCGACCACCTCGCGACCCAGCCCGCGACCGACATCTCGGGCGGCCAGATGAAGCTCGTCGAGCTCGCGCGGGCGATGCTCGCCGAGCCGGAGGTCCTGCTCCTCGACGAGCCGGTGGCGGGGGTGAACCCGACGCTCGCGAAGAAGCTGAAAGACCAGATCCGACGGCTCAACGAGCAGGGGACGACGTTCCTGCTCATCGAGCACGACATGGAGTTCGTGATGGACCTGGCGGACCCGATCGTCGTCTTAGACCAGGGGCACGTCCTGACCGAGGGGACGCCTGAGGGGGTCCGTAACGACGACCGCGTCATCGACGCGTACCTCGGAGGCGGCACATGAGCGACGACACGACCGGGCCCACCGGGGCTCACGACGGAACCGGCCCCGCGGACGGGGCTCGCGGCGGAACCGACCCCGTGCTCTCGCTGTCGGGCGTCGACAGCGGGTACGGCGAGGTACAGGTGCTCGACGACTGCTCGGTCCGGCTCGACCCGGGCGAGATCGTCTGTCTCGTCGGCCCGAACGGGGCCGGGAAGTCGACGGTCCTCAAGACGGCGTTCGGGATGTTGACCCCGTGGACGGGGACCGTCGAGTACCACGGCCGCGACATCGGCGGGATGGCGCCCGAGGAGATCGTCCGGGAGGGGATCGGCTACGTCCCCCAGACCGACAACGTGTTCGGCTCGCTGACGATCGACGAGAACCTCCGGATGGGCGGCGTCGCCCGCGACGGCGGCCTCGAGGAGGTTATCGGGACGCTGTACGACCGCTTCCCGATCATCGACGAGAAGCGCGGCTCGAAGGCCCGGACGCTCTCCGGCGGCCAGCGACAGGTGCTGGCGTTCGCCCGGGCCCTGGTGATGGAGCCCGACGTGCTCCTCATCGACGAGCCGTCGGCGGGGCTCGCGCCCAACACCGCCGACGACGTGTTCGAGGACGTCCGGGAGGTCAACGACATGGACACGGCGATCCTCATGGTCGAGCAGAACGTGACGAAGGGGCTCGGCATCTCCGACCGCGGCTACGTGCTCGACCAGGGCACCGTCCGGTTCGAGGGGACGCCAGAGGAGCTGTTGAACGACGAAGAGGTCTCGCAGCTGTACCTGGGCGGCTGAGTCTCCCCGTCCCGGCTCCGCCTCGCCTCGCCGACCCCGACCCGTATCGCCGTATTCAACACGCGCCACCGCCCTCCCGCGAACGGACCGCGGTTCGGTCCTTCGATCCGCTCCATGCCAGCCACGCTCGGACGGTACGCGTTCGCCCTCGCCCCGCTCGCAGCCGCGGCGCTGTGGGGCGGGATGTACGTCGTCAGCAAGTGGGGGTTCGCGCTGGTCCCGCCGGTGACGCTCGGCTTCCTCCGGGTCGCGCTCGGAGCCGGAGCGCTGTGGCTCGTCGTCGCCGGCCGCGGCGGTCCCGGACCGACGCGCGAGGAGTGGTCGACGTTCGCGGCGCTCGGCGGCTGGGTGACCCTGACGGTCGTCACCCAGTTCGTCGGCACCGAGCTGACGAACGCCAGCCAGGGGTCGCTGCTGACGGTGTTGACGCCGGTGTTCACCGTCGCGTTGGGCGCGCTCGTGCTCGGCGAGCGGGTCACGGCGACGAAGGCCGCCGGGATGGCGGTCGCGGGGATCGGCACCGCGGTCGTCCTCGCGGGGCAGTACGAGATCGCGTCGGTCGCCGCCGGCAACCTCATCGGCGTGGCGCTCCTGCTCGTCGGGAGCGCGGCGTGGGCCGGCTACACCGTCTGGGGGCTCCGCGCGGTCAGGCGCCACGGGGCGCTCCGCGCGGCGACCTACTCCTCGCTGGCGAGCGTCCCGATGCTGGGTGTCGCCGCCGCCGTCGAGCTGTGGTACGTCGGGCTCTCGCCGGCCGCACTCCCGGTGACCCTCGAGTCGGTCGGTGCCGTGTTGTACCTCGGGATCGCGTCGACGGCGGCGGCGTGGTTTCTCTGGTACAAGGGGTTGGAGTACGTCTCCGCGGGGACCGTCGCCGTGTTCTTCTTCGCGCAGCCCGCCGTCGGGGCGGCGCTCGGTGCCGCGCTGCTGGGGGAGGCGCTCGGGTCGGGCTTCCTCGCCGGCGGCGCCCTGATGGCCGTCGGCATCTGGATCGTCAGCCGAGAGCGCGCCGGACCCCCCGACGATTCGCCGGACTCGACGGCGGGAGAAGCCTGAGTGGCCGGCTGGATCGCGGCCCCTACGTCGTTCGCTTTTCCAGCTCCCCTTTCAGCTCCGCGGCCTCGAAGTCGTGGTCGGGCCGGATCGCGACGAAGTCGAGGAACCGCCGGGCCGCGAGCAGCTCGTCGGCGGAGTAGCTCTCCAGCGCGGCGTCGATCGCGTCCGGCGCGCCGATGAGTGGCTCCAGCGCGGCGAGCGCGCTCGCGAGGTCGTACGACCGCGCCGACTCGCGGCCCTCCTCGCTCACGCTCGTCGCGTCGATGACGTACAGGTCGCCGTCCCGAACGAGGACGTTCTCCGCGCGGAGGTCGCCGTGGGCGAGCCCGGCGTCGTGGATCGTCCTGAGGGTCTCGAACAGCGCGGGCGCCAGCTCCCCGACGGTCGCCCGGTCGAGCTCGTCGAGCGTCCGGAACTCGGGGAGGTACTCCAACACGACGACGCCGAGGTCGCCGACCTCCAGCGCCTCGACCGGCTCCGGGGCGTTGACGCCGAGCTCGCGGACCTTCCGGGTCGCCTCCAGCTCGTGGCGCGCCATCTCGTAGGGGGTCTCGTAGCGCTCGAAGAACCCCTCGGTGCCGGCGGAGACGGCACCGAGGTTCCGCCCGGTGGTGAACAGGGTGTGGACGAGCGTGTTCTGCCTCGTGATCACCTTCACGAACAGGTCGTCGTCGAGGACCATCGGCGTCGACAGCCAGTTGTCGGCGTCGAGGAAGCGCACCCGCATCTCGTCGCGGTCGTACCGGTCCGCCAGCTCTCGGACGACCCGCTCGATGTCGGGCCAGTCCACGCGACCGCGCACGAGCCGGCGGAGCTCCATGTACGAATCGAACGCGGCGCCGACGCTTAAATGGCGTCCTCGGTGAACGTCCGGAACGGCGTTCGGCCGGTGCGCGGCCCGAGACGGCCGCCGAACCCGCACGAACGTTCGCATCGTTTATGTCGAGCGGTCGCAATTCTTGCCCATGGACTTCGAGCTACCCGCGGAACACCGGATGATACGCGACACCGTCCGGGAGTTCTGCGAGGAGGAGATCCGCCCGATCGCTCAGGAGATCGAGGACGAACACCGCTTCCCCGACGAGGTGTTCGCCGACCTGAACGACCTCGATATGATGGGCGTCCCGGTGAGCGAGGAGTACGGCGGGCTCGGCGGCGACCAGCTCATGTACGCCCTCGTCACCGAGGAGCTGGGTCGCGTCTCCGGCGGGATCGGCCTCTCGTACGCCGCCCACACCTCGCTCGGCGCGAAGCCGATCGAGCTGTTCGGGACGCCGGAACAGAAGGAGGAGTGGCTCCGCCCGCTCGCCGAGGGCGGCGAGATCGGCGCGTGGGCGCTCACGGAACCCGGCAGCGGCTCCGACGCCTCCGACATGGACACGACCGCCGAGTTCGACGCCGACGCCGGCGAGTACGTGCTGAACGGGACGAAGCAGTTCATCACGAACGCCAACGTCGCCAACAGCGTGCTGGTGAAGGCCGTCACCGATCCCGGCGCGGGGTACGACGGCATCTCGACGTTCATCGTCGACCCGGAGAACGACGAAGGGTTCGAGATCACGGCCGTCTGGGACAAGATGGGGCTCAACTCCTCGCCGACCTGCGAGATCCAGTTGGACGACGTCCGGATCCCCGAGGACCGGCTGCTCGGCGAGGAGGGCGACGGGTGGACGCAGACGATGAAGACGCTCGACGGCGGACGGATCTCCATCGCGGCGCTGTCGGTCGGGCTCGCGCAGGGGGCCTACGAGGCGGCCAAGGAGTACGCCGGCGAGCGCGAGCAGTTCGGGAAGCCGATCGCGAAGTTCGACGCGATCCGCGACAAGGTGGTCCACATGCACCGGCAGACGGAGCGCGCGCGGCTGCTCACGCACAAGGCCGCGACGACGTACGACGCCGGCGAGTCCGTCACCCGCGAGTCGGCGCTGGCGAAGCTCGACGCCAGCGAGGCCGCCCGCGAGGTCGCCGAGGAGGCGGTCCAGACGCTCGGCGGCTACGGCTACACCACCGACTTCGCGCCGCAGCGGTTCTACCGCGACGCGAAGCTGATGGAGATCGGCGAGGGGACCAGCGAGATCCAACACGTCGTGCTCGGCCGCGAGCTGGGCTTATAAATCGAGAGCGTCGGAATCTGTCGGTCGGGCTCCGGACTCACTTCCGCGCGACGATCCGGAGCACGTCCTCGTCCGCCAGCTCGTGGCCCTTCCCCACCTGCTGGTCGTCGTGTTTCGCGCTCTCGCCGGAGACGCGCGCGAACTTGAACCGCTCGTCGAACTCCCCGCCGATCTTCTCGCAGGCGTCGCCGACCGTGTCGCCCTCGAATAAGATCAGCGGCTCCTCGTAGTCGACGCCGCGACCGGGCTTGTCCATGTAGATTCGGATGAGGCCGAGCTCCTCCCAGAGCCGCTCTTTGAGCCCGTCGAGCCCGAGCTCCTTCTCCGCGGAGATGAAGAGCACGTCGTCCGGGTCGAGGTCGCGCTCGCGGAGCTCCGCTTTGACCGTCGGGAGGTAGCTCTTGTCGATGAGGTCGGCCTTGTTCACCGTCACCATCGACGGGAGGTACTCCCGGTTGTCCATCACGGCGTCGACGAGCTCGTCGATCGTGAGGTCGTGAGGGATCGTCACCTTGGCGTTGACGTAGCCGTACTCGCGGAGCACCTGCTTGACGGTCCCCTCGTCGAGGCTCACGTCGTCGCTCATCGTCACCCCGATCCCGTCCTTGTGGGTCTTCCGGATGTTGATGTTCGGCGGCTCCGTGTCGAGTCGGATGTTGGTCTCGTATAACTCCTCGCGGAGGCGGTCGTACTGCTCGATCTCGAACACGGAGAGCATGAACACGACGAGGTCCGCGGTCCGGACGACCGAGAGGACCTCCTTCCCGCCCCCGCGACCGCCCGCGGCGCCCTCGATCAGCCCCGGCACGTCGAGGATCTGGATGTTCGCGCCGCGATACTTCAGCATGCCGGGGTTGACGTCGAGCGTCGTGAACTCGTAGGAGCCGACCTCGCTGTCGGCGTTGGTGAGGGCGTTGATGAGGGTGGACTTCCCCACGCTCGGGAACCCGACCAGCGCGACCGTGGCGTCGCCGTGCTTCTCGACCGCGTAGCCGTGGCCGCCGCCGGCGGAGGACTGGTTCTCCAGCTTCTCTTTTTTCTCCGCGAGCTTCGCCTTCAGGCGCCCGATGTGGGCCTCCGTGGCCTTGTTGTAGGGCGTGTTGGCGATCTCCTCGCGGAGGTCCTCAATCTCCTCTTCCAGTCCCATTAGCGTACAGTCGGCCGTTCGGCTCGTTAAAGGTGTTCCTTCGGGGCGCCGGACCGCCCGCCCGCGGCTCCGACGCCCCGACGGACCGTGAGAACCCCCACCATCGTGTTGACGATTCGACACGGTTATACCGAAGACACGCCATCTTGACGCACGTCGAATGCCCGATCCGTCGAGCCTCCGTGACAGCACCCAGATCGTCCTCCCGTGTCACGCCCTCGAGGGCGTCGGAGACCGGCTCCGGGATCGGTTCACCGTGACCGTCGTCGAGGCCGACGGCTACTACCGGATCATCGGCAGTCCCGTCGAGATCAAGGCCGCGAGCGACTTCCTCGCCCGGAACGGCGTCGCGGTCGCGTAGCGCAGCCGTCTCGTCGTTGGTTTTCCCCGCGGTCGATGCGAGAACGTCGGACAGCCGACGGTCGGCGCGAGACGATCTGACAGCCTGCGGTCGGCGCGAGCTGATCCGGCGGAAAACGAGGCGCGAAAGCGGTCTCAGCCGCCGACGCCGACGAGGAGCTGGAACGCGATGAGAACGAGAAAGACGAGTCCGGCGGCGAACGAGCCGGCCGCGACGCCGTGCGCGTTGCCGAGCCCGCGTCCCCGGGTGCCGAAGTACGCGCCGAGGAAGACGAACCCGGTCACCAGCAGTCCGACCGCGGCGTAGGCGACACCGAGGAGGCTCCCGGAGAGCCCCTCCGGGAGTCCGAAGTCGCCGACCGCGAGCAGCGCGACGCCGCCGACGCCGACCGCGATGACGACGAACGCGACGGCCCAGACGACCGGTTTCCGAACGACGTCAGCGAGCGCACCGACGACCGCGGCGTATCTGTCTGGCGATCCGTCGGTTCCGGGCGCCGTTCGCTGCGCGCCGACCCGCGCGACGGCGAGGAAGGTGGCCGCGGCGAGCAGCCCCATTAGTGCCGTGCTCAAGAGCGAGAGTGTGACCATGGTGGGTTTCGTTATTAGCCGGTCCGTTCGCGTGTACAAATAGCCTTCGTATACTCGTCCGGTTCGGCTTCCGATTCGCGTCCCGACGGCCTCGGAGGCGCGTCCGATCCGGCTCGGCCCGATCGCCCGCCGACCCCGTCTCCTCGGCGTCGCAGACGCGTCTCCCGCGGAGGCTCGGCCCAGCACATCTGGTCGCGCTACACAAGAGCTAAGTGTACCATCGCCAAGGGAGGAATAAGAGCAGAGAGACGAACATGATAGATCCAATTATCCTGCAACAGGGGAGCGACTGGCGCGCGCAGGCGGAGGTCTTCGACGAGATCTTCTTCGTCTTCCTCGCGCTCGGTACGCTCGTTGGTACGATAGTCGTCGCGTACACGCTGTGGAACGTGTACAAGTACCGCGATGACGGGGGCGAACCGAGAGAGGACTTCGACGCGCCGACCGTCGGCGAGCTCCCGACGGGACAGGGCGGTCCGAAAGCCAAGAAGCTCTTCCTCTCGTTCGGGCTGAGCGCGATCGTCGTCATCAGTCTCGTCGTGTACGCGTACGGGATCCTCCTCTACGTCGAGGAGGGACCGGACACGGGCGAAGAGAGCGACATCGAGATCCTCGTCGAGGGGTACCAGTTCGGCTGGGAGTACGAGTATCCGAACGGCCACTCCACGTCGGGCGACCTGGTCGTACCGGCCGATCACCGGGTCAGCCTCGACGTGACCTCACGCGACGTGTGGCACAACTTCGGCTCGTCGGAGTTACGGATAAAATCCGACGCTATCCCCGGGGAGACCAGCGAGGTCTGGTTCTCCGTGAGTTCCGAAGAGGTGGAGGAGCAGGGCGGCGAGGCGACGTTCAGAGTAGAGTGCTTCGAGCTGTGCGGCTCGGGCCACTCGGCGATGAAGAGCCAGATCACGGTCCTCCCGCAGGACGAGTGGGAGGAGTGGTACGAGGACACGGAGGGTGACTCCGGCAACTCCTCTAACATCGACGGCGCCGCCATCGGCGCGGCCAGCGTCGGAGGTGTCCCCGCATGAGCGAGCTCCCGCCGACGACGTCCGTCAAGCGCTGGCTCGTCACGACTAACCACAAGGACATCGGGATCTTGTACACGATCACCGCGCTGTTCTTCCTGCTGTTCGGCGGCGTGCTCGCGCTGCTGATCCGCGTCCAGCTCTGGGACCCCGCGAACCAGGTGCTCTCCGGGCTCGCGTACAACGAGGCGGTCACGGCCCACGGGCTGATAATGGTGTTCTGGTTCCTCTCGCCGTTCGGCTTCGGGTTCGCGAACTACTTCGTCCCGCTTCAGATCGGCGCCGACGACCTCGCGTTCCCGCGGCTGAATGCACTCTCGTACTGGATGTACCTCTTCTCCGGCGTGCTGCTGGGGATCAGCTTCTTCCAGGGCGGCACGCTGAGCGCGGGCTGGACGATGTACGCCCCGCTCAACGTCCCGATGTACACGCCGAGCATCGGGTCGACGGGGGCGGTGCTCGCCTTGGCGATGTTCACGATCGGTATCACGGCGTCGACGGTGAACTTCCTCACGTCGATCCACCACTCCCGGGCCGAGGGGATGGGGATCATGGACATGCCGATGTTCACCTGGGGGATCCTCGCGACCGTGTGGATGATGCTGTTCGCGTTCGCCGCGCTGCTCGCCGTCGGGCTCATCCTCGCCTCCGACCGCGTGCTCGGCTCGGTGTACTTCTCCGCGACCGAGGGCGGCTCCCTCCTGTGGGGGCACCTGTTCTGGTTCTTCGGTCACCCGGAGGTGTACATCGTCTTCTTCCCGGCGTTGGGGGTCATGCTGGAGCTGTTCCAGACGTTCTCCGGGCGCCGGCTCGTCGGGCGGAAGTGGGTGATCATCGCCATCTGTCTCATCTCCGTCCAGTCGTTCCTCGTGTGGATGCACCACATGTTCCTCACGACGATCAACCTGGAGATCAAGACGCTGATGATGGCGACGACCATCGGCATCTCGCTCCCCTTCGACCTGGTCGTCTTCTCGCTGATCTACACGCTGATCAAGGGGCGGATCCAGTTCACGACGCCGTTCCTGTTCGCGTTCGGCGCGCTTCTACTCTTCATCCTCGGCGGCATCACCGGGGTGTTCCTCGGCGCCATCGTCCTCGACTACGAGTTCCGCGGCACCTACTGGGTGGTCGCGCACTTCCACTACGTGATGTTCGGGGGCGCGACGGCGCTGTTCGGCGGCGCCTACTACTGGTTCCCGAAGGTGACCGGGAAGATGTACGACGAGCTGCTGGGGAAGCTCCACTTCGTGATCTTCTTCGTCAGCTTCAACATGGTGTACTTCTCGATGTTCCTCGGCTGGGAGACCCCGCGCCGCGTCTTCGAGTACAACCCCGAGTTCCAGACGTTCCACCAGATCGGGACGATCGGGGCGTTCATCCTCGGATTCTCGTTCTTTATCATGTTCTACAACTTCGCGAAGTCGTACGTCTCCGGACCGGAGGCGGGCGACAATCCGTGGGACTACTCGCGGACCGCCGAGTGGGCCGTCTCCTCGCCGCCGCCGCTCGAGAACTGGCCGAACCGCCCCTCGTACGCGTCCGGCAAACTCGAGTTCGTGAAGGACTACGTGCCCGACGGCGGTCCGGCGGTGAAGGCCGACGGCGACGGCAACGCCGCGACCGACGGCGGCGACACGCACTCCGACCACATCAAGGAGTACCCGTACTGGGATAAACACCCGAGCCACGCGAGCATCTGGCCGTTCGCCCTCTCGCTGATGACCGGGTTCTTGCTGTTCGGGCTCTCCGGGTTCGCCGACTCGGTCACGTTCATCGTGGGCGAGTCGCTCGCGACGACGAGCGTCGAAATCTCGAACGTGATCTACCCGGCGTTCATCCTCGTCGGCGCCGTCGGGATGATCGCTAGCGGCGTGCAGTGGGGGTTAGAGGACTTCTACGCCCCGCCCAGCGAGTTCGCCGAGCGGTGGCCGTTCAACGGCGTCGAGAAGGTGAAGCTGGGGATGTGGTTCTTCCTGGCGTCCGACGTGATCGTCTTCGGCGCGTTCCTCTCGGCGGCCATCTTCGTCCGGTACAACGCCGGCTGGATGACGTGGGAGCCGCTGACGGAGTCGCTCCCCGGTCTCATCAACACGTTCGTGCTGATCACCTCCTCGTTCACGGTGATCCTCGCGCTCGTCGCCGCGCACCGGAACAGCCGGCAGGGGCTGCTGGCCTCGCTGGGGGCGACGATTCTGCTCTCGCTCACGTTCCTCAGCATCAAGATGTGGGAGTGGCACCACGAGGTGTTCGACCGCGGCGTCATGATCGGCTCGAACGCCCACGGTGACCCGGTGCAGGCGTCGATCTACTACGTCACGACGGGGCTTCACGGACTCCACGTCGTCATCGGCGTCCTGATCGCCTGCTACCTGTTCGTCCGGGCGTACCAGGGGCACTACCTGGACGACGAGCGGCCGGTGGAGTACTTCGGCCTCTACTGGCACTTCGTCGACATCGTCTGGGTGTTCATCTTCCCGCTGTTCTACCTCTTCTGAGGCGGCGTTCGCCGTCGCGGTCCGTTTTTTCGGTTCTTTTCAGCTCCACCGTGTCCCGATAGTCCGCGCGTCGCTCCCCCGTGTCCTCACTCGTCGACCGGCTCGGCGCACCACTGACAGAAGTCGAACGCCGGGTCGGTCTCGCGGCCGCAGTGCGGACACGACACCGCCTCGGCGTCGCCATCGTCGTCGACCGTCGACCGGTCGGGGCGATCGGTCAGCGTCTCCGTGTCCGTTCGTCCCGTCGACGCTCCCGGATCCGTCCGTTCCGTCGACGCCTCCGGGTCGGCCCGCTCCGGCGGCGTTCCGGAGTTCGCTCGCTCCGAGGGCGCTCCCGCGTCGGTCCGCTGGTCGCGTTCGTACTCGCGGTTGTCGCGGCGCGCGAGGACGTACGCGTCGATCACGCTGGCGGCGACGACGAGCACGGCCGGGGCGATGTCGGCGATCGGCGGCGGGTCGCCGGCGACGAGCCGGTCCACCGCCGCGTCGGGGACGACGAGGACGAGCGTCGCGGTGACCGCGACGTACCAGCCGAACGCGCGCGCCCAGCGGCGGAGGTACGCGTGTCCGAGCCCGGAGACGACGAGTGCCAACAGGACGGCGAGCCACGGTCGACGGCGACTGCGGTCTGTCATGGCGCGAGGTACGGACCCCGGGACCGTGTAACTGCCCCTCGCTCGGAGCGTTTATGAGGCCGAGACGCTGAGTCGTGGTATGCTCGGTACCCCGACCAGCGACTTTCTCATCGGGATCGGCTTCGCGGTGTTCGGGGTCGGAACGTGGGTCCTCGGCCTCGGGATCGCGTATCTCCTCTACAGACGGTGGCGCGGCGACGGGCCGCGCGCCGACGACTGAGAGGCGGAGATCCGATCTTCTCGCCGACTCGCCTGTCCCGGTCCGCTTCGGTCACGCTTTTGAGGGCGCTGGCCCGAGGATCGGTATGACCGACACGGCGCTCGTTATCGGCGGCACGCGGTTCATCGGGAGACACACCGTCTCCGATCTGCTCGCGAACGGCTACGACGTGACGATGCTGAACCGCGGGAACCACGACAACCCGTTCGCGGACGACGACCGCGTGACGCACGTCGAGGGCGACCGGACGAACGAGCGCGACCTCCGAACGGCGAAGCTCTCGGCGGAGCCGGCCGTCGTGATCGACTGCGTCGCCTACCACCCGGGCGACGTCGAGACCGCGGTCGACGTGTTCGACGACGTCGACGGCTACGTGTACGTCTCGTCGGGCTCGAGCTACGCCGAAGAGGAGATCCCGAAGCGCGAGGACGCAACGCCGCTAGAGCCGTGTACGCCCGAACAGGCGACCGACGAGAGCATGGAGACGTACGGTAACCGAAAGGCCGAGGGCGACCGAATCGTGTTCGACGCCGCCGCGGAGGGGGTGAACGCGACCGCGGTCCGCCCCTGTATCGTCTACGGCCCGTACGACTACACGGAACGGCTCGACTACTGGATCGACCGCGTGCTCTCGCACGACTGCGTCGTCGTCCCCGGAGACGGCCAGAACCTCTGGCACCGCGCGTACGTCGAAGATGTCGCGAGCGCGCTCCGGACCGTCGCCGAGCGCGGCGAGCCCGGGGCCGCCTACAACGTCGGCGACCGTCGGGCGCTCACCCTCGAGGAGACGGTGGCGACGATCGCCGAGGTCGCCGGCACCGACTGCGAGGTCGTGCCTGCGAGCGCCGACGCCCTCGCGGCCGGCGGGCTCGAACCCGACGACTTCGCGCTCTACCGCGAGTACCCGCACCTGCTCGACACGTGCGCGCTCGCCGACCTCGGCTGGGAGTCGACCCCGGTCGAGGAGGCGATGGCCCGGACGGTCGCCGAGCACCGAGAGGCCGAGCGCGACGGGAGCGAGTGGGACCCCGGGCGCGAGGCGGAGGAGCGGGTGCTCGGCGTGAAAGACACGTTATAAATCGGCTCGGTCGACGACGCGTCCCGAGTCAGTAGGCGGCGTCCCAGCGCGACGGCTTCCGGCGGTTGCCGCAGTCGGCGCACTCCATGCGGTCCATCGTGTCGATGGCGATGTCGGTCCCCTCGCAGTTCCCGCAGAAGTAGCCGTAACGCCGCTCTCGGTCGGGGTCGACGTAGGCGGCGTAGAAGGGACCCTTAGAGCCCCGCTCGTTCTCGTCGAAGGCGACGTAGACGGTGTCGCCGGCGTCGGTCTCGACGACGCCCTCGGAGATGCCGGTCAGTCGGCTGACCTGCTTGCGGTACTCCCGCTCGTCGAACGTTTCATCGCCGATCTCCACGGTGCGCTCGCCGACGAGCTCGTACCCCTCGCCCTCGTAAAAGGCGGTGCCGGCCTCGTTGGCGACGAGGACGCGCGCTTCGATGCGGTCGACGTCCGCGTCGCTGAGCTCCGCCTCGAGGCGCTCGAGGAGCGCGGAGCCGATCCCGGACTCGCGGTGGTCCGGGTGAACGTGCACCCAGTCGATCTCGCCGACCCGCTCGCGGCGCCCGACCACGTAGCTCTCGGCGAACCCGACCACGTCGCCGTCGACGACGGCCACGGGGCAGACGGTGCTCTCGTCGTCGACGTCCGCGACGAGGTCGTCGGGATCGTACCACTCGTCGACGGCCTCGGCGAGCAGCGCCTCGTCGACCGCGTGGTCGTAGGAAGCGAGCAGCGACTCGCGGGCGACTTCGCGGATCGCGTCGACGTCGGCTGCGGTGGCGTCGCGTAGTTGCATACGATACCCTTCACACACGACTACAAAAAACACGCGCGAACGTGTCAGAACTGCCGCGCTCTGTTCGGGCGGCAGTCGGGGAGCGGGATCGAGGACCGGGGTCGGAGAGGAGAGAAGAATCGGGGTCGGAGCGGGATCGAGGACCGGGGTCGGAGCGGAGAAAGGAACCGAAATCGGAGAGGAGCCGGCGGCGGCGCTACGAGATGGAGTAGGTCGCCGCGGCCATCAGCAGCATGGTGAGGGCGAGCGCGAGCGCCATCACGTAGGTCAGCGAGCGGTTCTCCCACCGGAGGTGCTGGAAGTAGGCGACGATCAGCAGCGTCTTGACCGTCGCGATCAGCAGCGTTCCGCCGAGCGCCTGGGCGTACGTGAAGTCGAGGAACGGGGCCTCGAAGAGAACGAAGTTCAGCGACGCCGCGACCAGGAGCGCGACGTATATCGCTGTGTACAGTTTGAGCGAGTCGTCCGACATTGCTTGCCCCCACCTTCGTCCGTGTGCTTAAAGAATTAACCATCCGGCCCCCGTTCCGGCGTGCGCTCGCGGCCCGCGGGACCCCGAAACGCATATGTCCTCGACGCGCGGACGTGACTCCGAGACCGACGAGGTACCACCGTGGATCCGCTCGAACCGACGGACGACCTGCTCGAATCGCTGTACGTCGTCAACAAGGTCGCGAAGCAGTTCGCCGACGAGGCGACCGCCGCCTACGACCGCGGCGACGTCACCGAGAGCAACGTTCGTTCGGCGCGAAAAGACGCCCTCTACCGGACGAAAACGGCGGTCCTGTCGCGGATCGTCGCCCACGAGGAGTCGACCGTCACCGGGGAGTACCACGCCATCAACGGCGACGTCTGGCTGTTCCTCACGGTCGGCGACTGGCGGTTCCACCAGCCGCCGCGCGCCATCGGCGGCGACCTCGCCGACGAGGTCGCGGTCGCGAACGACCCCGCGGAGCCGATCGACGCCCCGTACGAGCGCGACCCGTCAGTCGAGCGCTCGGACCGGTCGCTCGAAGACGCCCTCACCGGGCTGGCCGAGGCGGGCGTCAACGCGAACGATCATCTCGCGCGCCCGACCGTGACGAGCGAGCACGACCGCATCGTGGACGTGCGCTGGTCGTACCTCCCGTGAGTCCGACGCCGATGCCGGCGATCAGACGTGACCGGTGCTCCCGCTACGGGTATCGTCGCCGCCGCGTCTCGGAAAAATCGAACGCCTACTGAGGAACGCGTAGTCCGGCCTTAGCTCTCGACGACTTCGATGGCGCCGAGCATCCCGTTCGCCTGGTGCGGCGTACACCGGTAGAGCTGGATCCCGGCGCTGTCGAACGACTGCTCGTAGGTCGAGCCCTCCTCGCTGACGGCGTCACCGCTGCTGAAGTCGGAATCGGACCCCTCCACGGACTCGACGTTGTGGGCGCCGCCCTCGCCGGTCCACTCCCAGACGACGGTCGTGCCGGCGTCGATCCGGACCGCCGGGGGGTCGAACGCGAAGCCGACGTCGCCGGCGCCGACCGAGACGGTGACCTCGTCCTGCCCGGTGTAGTCGGCGATGGTTCCCTCGTACAGGCGGGCCTCCGCGAGGTGATCGTCGATCGAGCTCGGGACGTCGTCCTCCATGGAGACGTCGTTTCCGTCGCCGCCGTCCCCTCCGCCGCCGGAACAGCCGGCGAGCGTTCCGAGGGCCAGCGCGGCCCCGGTTCCAGCGACGTACCGCCGTCTACTCAGTCTATCAGACATCGTCGTACATAGGGGTTCGAGCCTTACAAACCCCTTGACGAAATCCGGATCGCCGGAACCGTCGAAGGCTCTGAGCGGGGGTCGGGGAGCCGACCGACGCCCCGCCGTCGGCGGCTTTATTCGCCGTCGGCGCCGTGGTCCGAACCGATGCGGGAGGACGAGCTGGCGACGCGCGTCGTCGACCACTACGCCGCCGCCCACGACGACCCGGAGGTCCGGCTGGAGGAGCCGTACGACGCCGACGGGCGTCGCGGGGTCGTCGACGCGTACGTCCGGCTGCGGACGCCGGAGCGCGTCGACCACGTGATCGAGCTCAAGGCGGACGCCGCCGTGCGCCGAGCCACCGGAGCGAACGAGATCCTGCGCCAGTACCGGCGCATGGAGCGGTACTTTCACGCCGACGAACGTCACGCGCTCCGGCCGAAGCTGGGTCGCACCGACCCGGGCGCGCGCTTCCTGCTGCTTTTCGCGCCCACGCCGACCTGCGTGCACCACGTCGCGACCCACCGGTCGCTGTACGGCTCCGTCGACGTCGCGGCCCGCGTCGACGACGTCCCGGCCGTCCGCACCGTCGCGTTCCTCACCGGGCTCGACGGCGACCCCGCGGACCTCGGGATGGTGTCGGTGAACGGCGACGCGCGGTTCGGCTCCGAGGCGTTCCTGAACGCGGTACCCACCCGCTCCCGGCTCGCCGAGAGCCTCCGCGGCGTCGACGACGACCTCGTGGAGTTCCCCTGACGCGTCGCGGCGGGGACACGGGGGCGGCGTGGCACTCCGACCCCGGCCGCGGCGCGGGCGACCGAAAGGCGCTTTTCGTCCCGCCGCGACCCTCGACTATGATCACGGTCGCGTTGGCGGGAAAGCCGAACGCCGGGAAGTCCACCTTCTACACGGCCGCGACGATGGCCGACGTCGACGTCGCGAACTACCCGTTCACGACGATCGACGCGAACCGCGGCGTCACCCACGTCCGCACGGAGTGCCCCTGTCTCGACCGCGAGGAGCGGTGCGGTTCGGAGAACTGCCGCGGCGGGAAGCGGTACGTCCCGGTCGAGCTCCTCGACGTGGCCGGGCTCGTGCCGGGCGCGCACGAGGGGAAGGGGCTCGGCAACCAGTTCCTCGACGAGCTGACGAACGCTGACGTCGTGTTGAACGTCGTCGACGCCTCGGGCGCGACGAACGCGGAGGGCGAGCCGGTCGAGGTCGGCTCGCACGACCCGCTCGACGACGTGGATTTCGTCGAGGAGGAGATGGACCTGTGGCTCGCGGGCATCGTCGACCGCAATTGGGAGGGCGTCGAGCGCAAGTCGCGATCGCCCGACTTCGAGCTGGAGGCGTCGATCACGGACCTGCTGACCGGGTTCGGCGCGACCGAGCGCGACGTGACGGCGGTCCTCCGCGGGCTGGAGTACCCCGACGACCCGAAGGCGTGGACCGGTGACGACCGCGAGGCGCTCGCGCGGGCGATACGCCGGCGCACCAAGCCGATCGTCGTCGTCGCGAACAAGGTCGACGCCGCGCCAGCGGGCGCGCTCGACCGGCTCCGGGAGGGGACGGATAAGCCGGTGATCCCGGCGACCGCCGACGGCGAACTCGGTCTGCGCCGGGCCGCGGAGGCCGGCGTCGTCGACTACGACCCGGGCGACGGCGACTTCGAGATCCTCGGCGACGTCTCCGAGGAGCAGCGCAGGGGGCTCGACGCGATCCGCGACGAGATGACCGAACACGGCGGAACGGGCGTCCAGACCGCGCTGAACGCCGCCGTCTACGACCTGCTCGACCGCATCACCGTCTACCCGGTGCAGGACGCCTCGAAGTGGACTGACGGGACGGGGAACGTCCTCCCGGACGCCTTTCTCCTTCCGTCGGGGGCGACGCCGCCGGATCTGGCGTACGCGGTCCACACCGACATCGGCGAGGGGTACCTCCACGCGGTCGACGCGCGCTCCTCGCGGCGGATCGGTGAGGGCCACGAGCTGAGCGAGGGCGACGTGGTGAAGATCGTGTCGACCGCGGGGCCCTGAGGGCGTCCGGGGGCGCGGACGCCGCCCCCGACCGCGGCGGGACCCGAGCGTGAGACCGACAGGCACATGCGGATACCCCGAGACGGGCCGATAGATGCTCGGGCTCGAACACGACTTCCGGATCGTCGACACCCGCGCGACGCTGGACCCCGACGAGTCCTCCGTCGCCACGCACGGCCGGGACATCTCCCCCGAGCGGCTGGAACGGGAGATGCTGCAGGCGGGCGTCGTGCGCGCGGTCGCGAGCCCCGGTCGGCGCGCGCCCGGCCGGAGCTACCTCCGCGCGAACAACGCGGTCGCGCGGCTCTCCATCGACCGCCCGTTCGTCGCGTTCGCCCGACTCAACGGCCCGCGCGACCCGGGAGACGGCCCGGTCGCAGCGGTGCGGAACCTCCGCTCCGAGCGCGACGACCACCACGCCCGGCCGGACGACGTCGAGCAGTACTCCTACGACGACCGCTTCCACGGGTTCACGCTCGCCCCGCACGTCGACGGCCTCCCGAACGAGGACGTGCTCGGGCGGCTGGAGTCGGCCGACCTCCCGCTCTTCGTCCACGCCGGCCGGGAGTTCCCGCCCGAGACGGTCGAGCGCGAGCTCCTCGACTACGACCTCCCCTTGGTGCTCTCGAGCTTCGGCGGGTACCCCCTCGACGCCGACCTGATGAACGAGACGTTGGACCTGCTCGACGAGTACGACCGGCTCTACGTCGACACGAGCGCGGTGCGATACCGCGAGGTGCTCGAGCGCGGGATCCTCGAACACCCCGACCGCGTCCTCTTCGGCTCCGGCGCGCCGGACGTCCACCCGAACGTCGGCGTGATGGAGGTGCTCACGCTCGACGTCTCGGAGGACCTGATGCGCCGCGTGCTGGCGAAGAACCCCGCCCGGCTGATCCCCGCGCTCGCCGAGGGCGCCGACGCCTGAAGCGACGGTCACTTGTCCCGCCGCCGCGGAGCCCTCGCACATGAGCGACGCCGAGACGGACGAGCCGCCGACCGCCGGCGAGGCGCCCGCCGAGGACCCCCTCGTCGAGGTCGTCCGCGCGACCGGCCACGAGCACGTCACCGCCGAGCACGCGAGCACGTTCGAGCTCACGAACGACGACTGGCTCACTCCCGCCGGCGACTGCATCGTCGGCGTCGAGGCCGACCGGACGCCCCGCGACTTCTCCTCCGAGTTCCGCGAGGCGTGCCGAAACGCGGAGGCGACGATCACGGCGACGTTCGCTGTGGGAGAGCCGGGCGCGGACGCCGTCGCCGTCGACGATCCCGCTCACGCCGACGCGATCGTCGGCCGCGGCGACCCCGACCTCACCCTCCTCGACGACCGGTCGATGGTCGGCCGGACCAGCGAGTACACCGACGACGAGCGCACGGTCTTCGTCGACGGCGACGGCGCGGCCGCCGATCTCGACCGCGACCTGGTCGACGCGCTCGCGGCCGGCGCGCCGCTGACGCTGCGGCTGGCGGTCGAATCGGCCGAGTAACGCGGTCGGGAGATCGCCCGTGTCCCGCCGGATCAGGACCGATCGGCGGCGGCGATGAGGTCGTTGACGGGGAACGGATCGGTCCGGTCGAACGAGGCGAAGAGGGCCTCGTAGCGGGCCGAGGGCAACACGAGCACGACGACGTTCTCGAAGAACAGCGTCTGGGCCTCGAACGCCTCGCCGATCAGGTCCTTGAACTCGTCGCCGGTGACCTGGTTCGCCATGATCAGCCGGTAGGCGGACTCGAGGTCCCGGTCCGAGTACAGCGACTCGAGGTCCTCCCGGACGTACTCGACGGTGAAGTCCAGCGAATCGAGGTGGGCGATCACGCGAGCCTCGGCGCCGTCGACGGCGCGGAGGGTCTCGACGAGGTCGGACATATCGGTAAATTTCGCCGATACATGGTAAAAGTGGCTGTTCCCGGCCGGTCGGCCTCAGGTCGGCAGTTCCGCGTCCGTCCCGACCACTCGGTCGACCTCCTCCGGCGCTCGCCAGTCCGTCGTGCGCTCCAGCAGCTGGACGACCATCCGGCCCGTCACGCCCCAGACGGTGTAGCCGTCGACGTGGAAGTAGTGGACCCGGTGGTCGCCGTACTCCGGGTGACCGATGCGTCGCTCCGACTCGTAGTTCGCGCGGTCGGTCAGCCCGCTGACGGGGAGCACGGCCACTTCCGCGACCTCCGACTCGTCCGGGACGTACTCGCGGTCGGGCGCGACGCCGACGAACGGTCGGACCCGGTAGGCGGAGGAAGTCCGCGTGTCGTCGAGCCGACCGATGACGTCGACCTCGTCCGGGTGCATCCCGACCTCCTCGTTCGCCTCGCGGAGCGCGGTGTCGGTCAGGGTCCGGTCCTCGGGCTCGCGCCCGCCGCCGGGGAAGCTCATCTGGCCCGGGTGCTCCCCGAGGTGGGCCGCGCGCTTCGTGAACAGCAGGTGGGCCTCGCCGCCGCGCGCGACGACCGGCGCGAGCACGGCCGCCTCGCGGCGCGCCCGAGTCACCTCCTCGGGCGTGTACCGACGCAACCCCGACAGGTCCATATCGGGCGTAGGCGCCCGGAAGGGGTTAACGTTTCTCCGCGTTCCGGCGATCTGAAACGGGAGGGCGTCGGCCGTCGACCCGTCGGTCGTCGGGCGGTCGGGGAGTCGCGCGACCGCGCCCGGGCGGCTCGCCCGGCGGGGCTGAACGACTCGCATGGCTTCGGACGTTTTAAGCCCGCGACCCGCCCTTCACACGATAATGAGCGACGACGACCAGGAGCTCGGGATCACCGAGTCCAAGTCACACAACACCGGCGAGTGGTACGCCGAGGTCGTACAGAAGGCGGGGCTGGCCGACTACGGCCCCGAGGGCATGAGCGGGTTCATCGTCACCCGACCGCGGGCGTACGCCGTCTGGGAGCGCCTGCAGGGGTTCCTCGACGCGAAGTTCAAGGACACCGGCGTGCAGAACGCTTACTTCCCCCTCTTTATCCCCGAGTCGTACCTCGAACGCGAGAAGGACATCGTCGAGGGGTTCGACCCCGAGGTGGCCTGGGTGACCGAGGCGGGCACGAAGGAGCTCGAGGAGCGGCTCGCGGTCCGGCCCACCTCCGAGTCGATCATCACGCCGTACATCAGCCAGTGGGTCCGGAGCCACCGCGACCTCCCGCTGCGCGTGAACCAGTGGTGCTCGGTCGTGCGCTGGGAGGCGACGGAGACGAAGCCGTTCTTCCGCACGAAGGAGTTCCTCTGGCAGGAGGGCCACACCGCGCACGCGACCGCGGAGGAGGCGTGGGACGAGACGATGACGCGGCTCGACCAGTACGAGTCCGTCTACGAGGACCTGCTGGCGCTGCCCGTCCTGAAGGGACAGAAGCCCGACCACGACAAGTTCCCCGGCGCAGACACGACGACGACCGTCGAGGCGCTGATGCCCGACGGGAAGTCGGTGCAGGCCGGCACCTCCCACCACCTCGGGCAGTCGTTCGCGGAGGCGTTCGACATCACCTTCTCCGACGAGGACGAGGAGGAGCGGCTCGCACACACCACCTCGTGGGGGCTCTCGTGGCGCGCGCTCGGCGCGCTGATCATGACTCACTCCGACGAGCAGGGGCTCGTGCTCCCGCCCGGCGTCGCCCCCGAACAGGTCGTCGTCGTCCCGATCTGGCAGGAGGACAC
>SDGW01000258.1_pt1 | contig 22569 bp, 33 predicted proteins | sample 2873831 | NCBI WGS metagenome assembly SDGW01 (sample SAMN08132700, study PRJNA421101) | hypersaline lake metagenome | isolation source: celular fraction 0.22 microns magnesium sulfate-rich crust from ephemeral... | place: Spain: Penahueca Lagoon, Toledo | collected 2011-07
AAACAGCGGTACAAACATTCAAGGATGTTGACTCCTATAGATCCTGATGATGGGAAGTATATCATGGCGTCCGCCATTTAGCATGGCACACCCCTATTTCAGTGAACTGGGGGGCTGGCTCCAAGAACCGATATTTTGGGAGTTTGACCGCGGTCTGTTGTTCCTTTGGACCCTTATCGTACTCACGCTGGGGGTGGGGGATACGGTAACGACGACGCATGCCGTGTTCGCCATGGGTGGCACTGAGGCGAACCCCGTAATTCATATGGTCCTTGACCGGTATGGGGCACTCGGATTAGTCGTCGTAAAAACTCTCACCCTCCCCCTGCTATTCGGGCTGACATGCGTCCAACTCCAGTATGGGGGACGGATGCCCGCCTATGTGAGTAGCGGTGTGCTCCTACTCATGGGGACGGCGGTCACGCTGAATAACGCCTATCGAATTCTTACGATATAGTGGGGATCTTTGATATATCAGGGCCTGTTGAGAAGAGAGTATTGTGGGGTCTCTGGGGTTTATGCGGACTGCTCCCGTAGGAGTAGAGAGGATGTCAGACCTACCGCACCGAACGTCCTCCTCGCGCAACCTGTTCATCACCGACACGCACGCTATCCACCAGTGGGACGACGGCGAAGCAAAACAAGACATCACTCGGACGGCGGACCCCGCTGCCGTGCTCGACTTCATGCAACATATCGCAGAGTTATACGAATCAGACGTCTCTCAGTCCACCCCCTCACCGACGGAGATATCCGCAGCCGATGACTTCCCCCGGGAAGGCGTTGATCCTCGCGAGGCGCTGCCACTGTACGCGAAAATCAAGAATGACGGATTTGTATATATCCGCGACCCGCAAGGGGGAGAATATGTAATGTGGTCGGTTAACGAGTGGATAGCGCCGCGACCCGGCGTAAATGTTTCCGATTGGAATCAGTCGGACATCCCCGCCTTGGAGGACGACCGAACGGGTATCAACGAAACTGTCATTGGAACCGTTCTCAACGCGATTCGGCTCGCGTACGAGAATCCCACGGAACTCAAACAACGGTTCGGTCGCGTTCAACTCGAAACAGCTTAACGAAATTCGGAGTGCGGAATCGCATCGTCTTGCACGTAGTCAAGAATCGGGTCGGGAAGTTGCGTATCGTGAACAGAGCCGACATTGACTCCGTCCCGATAGAGTTGAAAGCGCTGTTGAATGGCTCCCTCGGGTCGTTCCGAGTGCCCAACGACGGTGTCGTAGAAGACTTTGAACTCAGAGTGGACTGCTGGAGATTCGGCATCCCCACGGAGCCTACGCACAATGCGGTCCAGAAGCGGGTCGGAATGCTCGTCGACCCGCGCGAGCATGCGTGCCTCCTCCCCGAGTTCGGCATACCGCCACCCTCCGGCTCCAAACTGAACGCCGCGCGATGAACACTGAAGACGTGCTTCCATTGCAAATTCACCCCTCAAGAGCCGCATCAAGTTTCTCTTCGATACGGGCGAGCGCCGCGTCCATATCGTCCAGCCGTGCGTCCACTTCCAGCACGCGGTCTAGCACGGCAGACTGTGTTGCCTTCTCATGAACGAAAAACGGACTCCCGGGCGCGTCCTTGTACGCCGCGTGCGTCAAAATCCAATACGCGTCGTACTGGTTTCCGATGGGATCGGCCGAGTCGATGCCAGTCGCACACATGAAATCCGCCTGAACGTCTATATCCAGTGCGTGGTCCCACAGCAACCGTACGTCTTCAGACAGTGTGAACGGCCCATCCGAGAGCGTGATGTGATCGGGATTGTATTCGTCTGCGCCATACACGACTTCTCGAGTTGTGTTGGCTGGGGCAGTTGTTGCCGTGACTTCCGCCTCGGGGCAGTCATATTCCGCGATGTCGACCAGAATTTGGCTGAGCGCGTACGTCAATACGACATCGTTCCCGGCGTGGTCTTCGGCCTCGACGCGAACGAGAAATCCAGAGTCGCTGATTTCCCGGGTGTGAAACAGGTCCTTGTCCCAGAACAACGTATCCGCATATTCTGGTTCGAACGCTATTTCTTCGCCGGTCAGGGTCGTATCGATTGTTGGAGCATCGGGCTGGGTCATAGACAGGCGACACTACAACTTCACCCCCTATAAAATCGAGCATCTGTATAAATTAGTGTATGATGAAACACACTGGCTTGGGGTTTAAGTGGAATGACGACGTATCTCGACATGTCATGACCCAAACCGTCGTCGACATCCACGTGCTGCCCCACAGTCAGTCCACTGATAACGTTCGGGCGATTATCATGAACGCCCTCCAACTCGGATTCGAAGACGCGACTCACAATTACACCTCCGCGGATACGGATGACTCGGAAGCAACCACGGCCGATCCCGATATCACTCTGACCGTCACGGTCGAGTACGATGGGACGGACCACAACACAGAGACCGCCGTCCGTACGGCCCTCGAAAACATGATTGCCGATGCTCCCATCCACATCGAAGCGACCGAAATCAACCACAAGGCCAGTCCGACGCGGGCGCTCCCTGCCCCCGATTCCAATTGAGGGGGATGGCACTTCGGTCATTATCACGGCGGTGGGCAAATGCTTGATGAGCCCCTGTTGTTCTGGCGGTATCCATCACGTCGACAGCAATCGTCTTCAGAATAGGGGGACAGTCCGAAAACGCGCCTGCAGAGACCATGCTCTCCCCACGGACATGATTCAGTTGAGACAGTGACGGCAACGTGTGTCGTAGACACAGAAAGCCTATCCTTGTGAGATATAGGATTTCCCACGCCACCGCGCGGAGTAACATTCATAATTCGCGAATACCTTCAGCAGTGTATGACACGCGATGGACGATCTGTACATCCGCGCATCTCGGAGCGGGATATTATCCTCCAGTCGTCTCCCCTGCCGGTTGAATGTGCCCACTGCGGGACAAAGCTCTGTGACGCCGACACGGTGGTTCTGGACAGAGAAACGCGCCGATCAAAACACGATGCCGACCCATCGACGGACAACACCGTGTACTGTTTCGATTGTGGGAACGACATCAGCGTTTCCCCGACAGACGGGGACAGCCTATCATCTCCAGAGGAGTCTCTTATTCGCTATCTGATCGCGGGGAAGCTCCGAAACAAGGAGCCAGATGAGAACGCCCCACGGCTCACAGATTGCGAGATGCTCGATAGATACGCTGAGTGGTGAGGATAGCGGCCTCAATTTGGTCCGTTGCGGGAACCGATGGTGAGCCCAATTCTTTTTCCGTCCCTCGGACGTAAGCTTGCCAATGCCCGACTACGTCATTTCGGACACCCATCTCAACCACGGAAATATCATTGACCATTGCGACCGCCCGTTCGAGAGCGAAGCGGAAATGAACGAGCGGCTGAAGTCCAATTGGAACTCAATTGTCAACGAAGATGAAACCGTGTTATGCCTCGGCGATCTCGCGGTTTGGAGTACTGGAGAGACGATTGAGTGGGCCGACCGCTTGAACGGCGACCTGATCCTCGTTCTTGGCAATCACGACCCTATCGAGGACCCCGATGAGATGCCGTTCGAGGCTGTCCAGAACTACACGTTTACCCATGATGGAACGGAGTTCTATTGTGAGCACTACCCCGTCGACGTTCCCGACGACGCAAACTGGTGGCAACTCTGCGGACACCATCATAACAACAACCTTGACGAATACCCGTTTGTTGATCCCGCAACACAGAGGGTTAATCTGTCCGTGGAACTTATTGACTACACCCCACTCGCAGTCAACTCGCTGGTAGATATCCTCCGTGAGGGGAGACGGTACACGCGACTCGACGATGCGCGAACGAGCACGCCCTAATGCCGTTAGCGGCGGGGAGTATTCTACAATATGGACGAGATTGTCCCCGAAACCAAGGAGCGACTCGAGTCGAAGACTGACGAGCATGGGCACACAAGCAAAACCCCGCAAAATTGGATTTCCACCACGGCGCACTCCCACTGACCGCCGAAGCACGAAACCCGACCGAAGACAATACGTGGCGGCCAACGCTGACGGATATGAGCGACGATTCCGAGGTCGCCGTCGGTCGCGATGCTCGAGGAGGATCTTCCCGCCGAAGCCAGTGCTCTTTTTTTTTTGACGATCTGTAACCCCTCGTCACGGGAGTTGCTGGATTCCCGCGACTTTAGGCGCGGGAGGACGTCAAGTCTCTTAACGCTGTCTTCAGCGTCCATAGTGGTGTTGAATATGCTTCTCTCAAACAAGCCACATAATTACAGTAATCGGGCTGTCGATAAAGCCTGTGAATTGCTCTTTCTGGGGATCAGACTCCCGGCCATCGTATTGCGATATGCCTTCAACAAGCTTGAAAACCAACTCAGGTTTAATCCGTACCGCGAGTGACCGTGCGTGTACAAGTGAATGTAGTGATCTAAAAATTCAATAATTTATCAGAAGGCGCTGATAGTGGGAATGGAGGTTATTGATAGTATTGACGAGGCTTAGGGAGTCTCGATGTTCAATACAGGCCTTCGACAGAGCAGTCTGGTTTGCCAACGCTCGGTCGATCTGAGTCGCGAAGTCGGACGCGTTTTCGTACTCATAATGATATCCAGTCTGCCCGTCCCGAATCGTTTCCGAAAGGGCTCCTTTATCCACTCCCACGACCGGCGTTCCGCACGCCATGGCCTCTTGAGCAACGAGCCCCTCCGTTTCAACAGGACTGGGGAACGTAAAGATATCAAGAGCGGAGTACAGTGCAGGGAGTTCATCCCGGTTGAGAAATCCCAAGAACCGTACATCGATATCAAACTTCTGTGCTTCCTGTTCGAGGCGAGTTCGTGTTGGCCCATCCCCGCCCATAACGAGCGTCACATCGGTATGGAGTTGTTCGACCGCGGGGAAGAGAGCGGCGAGATTTTTCTCCGCACACTGCCGCCCAGTGTAGCCGAGCAGCGGGCGGTCCATCGGAAGGTTATATCGCGATTTGAACGCCGACGCATCCACGGGGCGGAAAAACTCTGTATCGACCCCATTCGAGAGAACACGGGTGTCCGTCGATACCCCGAGTGTTGAGGTTACATACTCTTTTGCTGCTTGACTCGGAGTTAGTATCAGATCGGTCGCCTCGTAGAAGCGGCGTTCGTACGCGCGAAGCAGTCGTGCGATTGGGCGTTCGATGAGTGTTCGCTCACTGACGAGACTTGCGTATTCGTTGACTGGTGTATGGTACGTGGCGACCAGTGGGAGATTGTGCTTGCAGGCGTAGCGTTTCGCCGCCTGTCCCAGTGAGAACTGCGTATGTGTATGAACAATATCCGCTGTTGTCGGTGTTCTGGACGGAATTTGTGGGAGACCCACTCGGTACTCCTTGTAGAGAGGGAAAGTAACGCTTGGGACACAGTATTCACCGTGAGTTGCCGTATGGTCCCCATCGGGGAAGATAATATCCATCTTGCCGTCCTGCGACTCCCACACGTCTTTCCAGTTCTGCAGTGTGTATGTCACCCCGTTGATGGTAGGAAGATAAGTGTCTGTAAATGCGGAGACATGTGGGAGAGACCCATCACTTGCGGTGACCGAGTGAGACACAGTAGACGATTTCGTTCAGCCCGTATAAACTCTATGGACTTCTGTATGGAACGCTCGACCACGCCCGATTACACGAGATACAGGCGAAAGCCCACGGATTCAGCCGTGGGAGGAGGTCAATCGACCTCCACCAGCGGCGAGGAGAGAGCCATTCCCTCGTCTTCGGTCGAACGAAGCGATTCAAGTTCCGTCCGAATCCCGGGTTCGTGAGCCCCACCGACGACCGCGACCACGTCGTACCCCGACCGTTCAAATGCGTAAAGTCGCCGCGCCATGATGGTGTCCCGCTCATGGATGAACGCCTCCGCAACTTCGGGGAGAACGCGCTCGACGAAGTCACGATACTCCGCAAACACGTCCGAATTATCCAGCCCCGCGAGCACGTCCTGAACGGAACCGACAGGATACTCATCGGCGTCGAGGCGACGGGAACGAGCCCACATCCGGCCGAGTGTCAACACCGACAATTGGTCAGAGACCCGTTCCAGCGTCGTGGTGATATTGCGATCAATAAGTGCAACCTTACTGTCCGTTTCAGCCGCAGTTTCAACAGCCGCGCGCATATCGTTCATATCGGGATCGATTCCGATGGTATTCGCAAGTCGCTTTTGCGTATAGGACAGAATCAAGTAAAGCAGCCCAGCACGAACGGAAAACTGTCTGAAGACATCCGCTGTCGAGGACTCCGTCTCGCTAAACAGTTGGGCGATCCGTTGTTGATCGAGTTCGACGGCAACAATATCAGGCTCCCTGTCTCGAATTGTATCTTCGATATGTTCGAAATAGGCCTCCGAAAGATGCGCAGACCCAATTACCGTAAGGTCTCCCGAATCGTTGGGCTTGGAGTCTGAGTCCATCATCAACACTCTGTAACGCTGTTGACTTAAATGGCCCGTCGAGAAGCCTCGATTGCCGTGCCCGCATCAGGGTGTATACCCAGCCGACCGCGACCAGTCGCCAAATATTATTTTACTCTGTAGTATACAGTAGGGGAACACTTTTTACCATACCACCCCATGGTATACACATGGGTACCGCACAAGAGACACTCGAGGAAGACGGGCATGTGTACTGCGCCACCTGTCCCCGCTACCTCCGCCGAGACCTTGCCGAGAAAAGCGATCTGTGGGAACGCGATGGCGACGGCTGGGCATGCGAATACTGTACAGTCACGTCGTAGCAACGGGAATACGAGTCCCGAATCCCCGAAATTTTAAGATCGACCCATCCCGACGGAGACTGTGCTCTTTGATCCAGAGGTGACGCGTGTCATTGTATACGGAACTCCTGAGTGGGTGGGACTACTCCTGCTCCTCGTCTCGTTCGTCGGCAGCCTCTATCTGACACTCCCGCTCTGTCTCGTCTTTGCCTATCGAGCGTCGTCACGTGAGATTGCCCTCTGGTGGGGTGGCTTGCTAAGTATCGGATACGTGTTGGTCACCGGTCTCAAATATCTCATTGGCCGCCCTCGTCCCGGGCTGACCCCGCCGTTTCTCACGGAAAACTTGCATGTCGGGTTCCGTATGTTGGCCGACCTCGCCATTGAACCAACGACCCCCGCCTTCCCCAGCGGTCATGCGTTCACGGCAACCGTGTTCTGTGGTGCGCTATTTGCAGAGTTGGATATCGGTACACGGAGGAGCCGAGCGGGAGTTGCGGCGATTCTTGTACTACTCGTCGGCATCTCGCGTGTCGTCCATGGCGTTCACTATCCGGGAGACGTTGCTGCGGGAATGATCCTTGGCGGATTCTATTTAGAGGGGATGATTCGTCTGAAGAGGCGACTCTCAACGGTGTAGGAATGTTCAGTTCCCACCCCGAGTGGCTATCTCGGGATGGGTTCTACGGTGGGGAAACCGCGTATGCACGTGTCCTTCCCGACCCTCCGCGATGGCAGACAAGGACTTTCCACTCTCGGTAGTGGGTCTTGGCCCGAACAGGCTGAGGATGATGGCGAGGATGACGAGATGAGCTTGCACCAGCGTGTGTCGCGCGGCGCGTCATCGATCTTGGGTCGGGTCATTGGTTCATGCATACCGTGGCGATTGGCACTCGGGCAGACTGCCGTGTGCCGCACGCAGACCTCACTACGGGATGCGTTCACAAAAAGATGGGCGTATATAAGATGTCGAACATATCCTGAAATGATTGAGGTTCGAATTCCTGTGGAAATCTCACAGACACGATGAAATGATTGTAACAATGACTCCCACTGGTCTTGCCGGGCAGTTTGTGATGTCAGTCGTAGGTCGCTGACCAGTCAACCATTATGGGATCGGTGGTTGCTGGATGGGGAGAAGTTTGTGTGACGGCCCGTTTCTGAAAGCTGTTAAAGCGGAATACAAGAGATACGGCGTGCTGAAATGCCGCCACTGATTGCAGGTTGTTTCGGGCGTTCTCAATTTCGATTCTGATTGTTTCGGTCCCACCGATCCTCTTCGTGATATGGATGCCGCGAAGGCTTAGTTGATGGTTTGAGGCTTCGCGCTCAATAATACGTCGGTTGGATATATCTGTCTCAAATTCTGGACAGTCGTACTCTGCAATGATGATATTGCCGAGATATTCGGGAGTACCGGAGCCCATAGTCGTCTCCACATCGTGGTTGCACTAAAATCCACTCACAGTCAACACGCTTCAGCTCGACGAGATCTTCCGGCATGTGTCCGACTGATGTTCCGACATAGAGAGGTCCTCACGGAGTGCGGCAATGGCATCCTCGGGATCGGTCTCCGAATCGAAGACGCGATCAAATCCGAAGTTTCGGAACGTCTCCCGTGTCTCAACAAACGGTTCCTGCCCGACGGAGAGATTACCACCGATGTAGAGAAGCGGATCAATGGTGCTCTCCTCGACCCGCTGTTTGAAGCCCCGACAATCCTGTTCGGCGTGCCCGTACAGGCTCGACACGAGGATCGCGTCGGCATCTACGTCCTCGGCGGCGGTTACGAATTCTTCTTGGCTGGTTTGGACACCTAGATTGGTTACCTCGAATCCAGCGGCAGTCAGGGCTTGCTCGAGGATCGTGATACCAACGACGTGGGCGTCGGAACCGATGACGCCGAGGACGACATGAGTCATCTATCTGTATGCCATCGTCACAGCGCATGAATATAATGATTGTCCGTGAGCGATTGCGGGAGAGTCGCACACTTCGTGCAATCGTCCCCTGACTAGAGCCGTGTCACTAGGGGCTGATGTATCAAACTATAGAGGAACCATCTACCAGTGTTGGTAGGATGATATCGGCACGAGGTGGTTGCAGAACGCGTTAAAACAACGCGTTGAGTAATACACTCCGCTCTAACGGAGGCTGTAAATATTATGTTATAGGTGTGTTTGAGGTTGTGTTTTCTTACTCCTTCGCAGTGATCTGGCGTCCTCCACTCCGCCCTAACAGGGATGCCATTTTCCACCCTACCAACAGTGTTAGGATGGGTTCTGTCCCATGGGGAGAGCGAGATGGGCTTCCACGACCTCCGTCTCGTGGAATTTTGCCATGTGGCTCATCCAAGCGTAGCGGGAGTGATAACTCTTGAGGTTTCGGTTTTCCAATATTGGGAAGAATACATAACGAACGAGAGAAGTAGTACGGTAGGTCTCTGCGAGAGCGACGGGAACCAGAACTCACTCTCTTCTGGATTATCGGACGTAGGTATCTTCGTCAACCTCGTCTCCGAAATACATCTTCTCCGCAACGGTTGGTGCATCCCTCCCGTCGAGGGCGCGGGGGAGGAGTCGGCGAGGTTCATCGGGTTCAATGATATCTAAGACACGGTCGAGGCGTTGCTGGTCGTGGGTCGTCTCAACGATGAGTGTGTACCACGGTTTGGACGAGCCATGGTATTCGATGGCCTCTACGTTCGCTACGTTGACTCGTTGCGTGCGGCTGCCGAGAACAGCGTTTTCGGAGTCGGTTTGCGTGGGGTCATCCCCAACAGCGACTTTCAATTGGAGGGTGAGGTCTCGTGGGGTTTTATATTCGATACGCTGTACGTCACTATCCTCAATACTGCGGTCGTTGGTGCTCATATGAGTTCGGTCGGACTATGATGGTAAAGGCGTTTGCCTTTGTCTCCCATATATCTCTCTCGTGATATAAACTCCGTGGTATGCAAGCGCATGCGGGTCAGGGGGTGAGTACGATATCATCGCTTAGTGCAGGATTTTCATCTTCAACAATCATTCCCGACACTGTTTTGGCGATTTCGTCTTTGACGAGAGTGACAGTCACGACTGGTCGGGTTTGCACGTCTCCACCGATTTCGAGGCGTTCTGTGTCGATGACCGAGACATCGCACGAGTCTAACACGCTCGCACGAATCAGCGACGTCTCTAGTGATGGATCAAGCCGCACTGACACCGGTTGTAGCGTCTCGCCGACGAGGTGACATTCGCCGTCAGCTTCGAGCCGCATTCTGAACGAGGGCCGTGGTTGCTCCGTCCGATTGTTCCATGCCTCTGATTCGGTCACATACCCGAGTTGCTCCGCCAACGCGCGGAGGCTACCCTCGGAGACCTCTCCGCCTCCCCGACGGATGGCGAGCGCTCCGATGTACGCGGCTGGGTTCACCCCCGTCGCGGCTGTGATCCCCTTGACTCCGGCGGGAGCATTAACCTCAAGTACATACCAGTTCCCGTCCGTGTCCTGAATGAGATCAACGCCTGCGGCATCAAGCTCGAGTGCGTCCGCAGCAGCAACCGCGAGGTCGGTCTCCGACGCGTCTAACTCGAACTCCTCGCCCTCGCCCTCCTGCGAGATATTTGTGACCCACGCGTCGTCTTCCGCGGTCCGTTTCATTGCGGCGACAACCTCGCCATCGACAACATAGGCACGGACATCCCAGTGATGCGGGCCGGGTGTTTCGATTGGGGTCTGCAGAATACTCTCCTGCTTGTCGGGGAGCAGTGTAATCGGTTCGTCCGCCGCATGTTTGGTGACATCCGATCCGGCCCCGTTAAAGAGTGGCTTCTGGACGACCTCATCGAACGTCTCTCGCTGTTCAACGAGCGTTGCTAGCGAGGGAGAATAACAGGTCCGTGGGATCGGAATCCCGGCACGTTGAAGCGCAACGGCGCTACTGAGTTTGCTAGAGGCGGCGACCACCCCGGCAGTCGGGTTAACGATGGGCGTCGTGTGCTCGAGCATGCGGAATAGTTCGTGCGTGGCGAACGAAGGACCATCATAGTCGGGTGACCGCCAATTGACGACGACATCAACATCGGGCGAGGATGAGACAGTTGTTGAGTCGAGGTCGACGGCGAGTTGATGGGTGGACAGTGCGCGGGCGTCGTGACCGAGCGAGTCGATGGCTTGGACGATAGTGTGACCGCTACTGCGCCCCCCATAGACGACCCCCACAGTGATTTCGTCACTCATATCATATTTCTTTATATAGTGTAAAGAAATAATCTTCCCGAGTCGGTTTCTCCTCTGTTCCGCCCAATGGCAACCTTCTTGAGGATTCATACTTGAAGAATAGGTAGAGTATAAACAATGATGGCGCGAGCTATGGTTCTGTCCGCACTGCCGTCCGCGTCGGTTTCAGCGGAGACCTTGATTCTCATCACTTTCACCCTCACTGGCGTGCTCGCAGTCGTGGCGTCGTTGTGGGTTGTGATGGATTGGTTCCAGCGTCCGATGGGAAAACGGTTGCAGACGATCCTCTCCGAGCGCGATGAAATCGCGGTGTTGATTCATCCCGATCCGGACCCCGATGCGATGGCATCCGCGATGGGGGTAGCACACCTTGCGGATACTGTGGACACAGACGCGACGATTTATTTCTCAGGTCAAATTCGACATCAGGAAAACCGCGTGTTCCGCAATATTCTCGATCCAGATCTTAACGAGATTCAGCATATCGATGACGTGGAGGCGGACGATGTCGTTCTGGTCGATCACAGTACGCCCCGTGGGTTCAAAGGCTCTAAGAAACTCATGCCGCTGGCTATCGTTGATCACCACCCGGATGACGGAACTGGGTTGGAATTCACTGACAAGCGCTCATCATACGGGTCATGTGCGAGTATCGTGGCCGAATATCTGCGCGATGTTGGCGTCACGCCGCTCCACCCGGATGAATTCGAGGATTTGCCCGAGCAGGAACAACGGTCCGCGGAAATCCTGCCGCCGACCGTAACGACTGGGCTGATGTATGGGATTCACTCCGACACAAATCGGCTCACCTCGGGCTGCATCGAAGACGACCATACTGCGGCGGCATATCTGTGTTCGGGAGTGGATGAAGAATTGCTCGGTCGAATCGCGAATCCAGAGGTTGACACGGAGGTGCTTGATGCGAAATCACGTGCGATTTCGAATCGCACGGAGCAGGGTTCGTTCATCGTGAGCAGCGTCGGTCAACTCAACAACACAGATGCGATTCCGCAGGCTGCTGACGAACTGATCCAACTGGAGGGGGTTACCGCGGCGGTTGTCTATGGCTGTCGGGAGGGGGAGATTCGGCTCTCTGGACGGTCGCGGGATGACCGCGTGCATATGGGGGATGCATTAGAAGCTGTCATCACCGACATCCCCGGAAGCAGTGCGGGCGGTCATTCGCGGATGGGCGGAGCGCAGGTACCGCTGGAGAGCCTTGATGTCGAAGTTGACGACGAGACTGCCGACATAGAACGGGAGATCCCGTCGTCATTTGACGAACAGATTTTTGCTGCACTCGAAGGAGATGTCTGAGACTGCGGGCGATTTGCGGGGAATTTGGGAATATGTAGAACGACAATCATAACTGTTAAGGGGTAAGTTAGTCACGTGCAAATGATGCTTGGTGGTAGACCAGACGAACAATTTAAAGTTGCTATCGGTATACTGATTGGAATCGTACTCGCAATACCAGTGAATACGCTCAATCTCACTAATTGGGGGTATCCGCCAGAACTCGCCTACGTATTAGGCGCACTCGTCATTTGTGGAATTCTGCTCCGACACAGATCGGTTTTCGTTGGTGCCGTTGGAACTGTCGTCTGTATCAGTCTCCCACAACTGGTTGCTGCTATTCTTCCCTCGCCGGTCTCCGCATTGCATGTCTCAGCAGGTCTCCTTTGGATCTCCGCACTGGGCCTTCTTGGGTGTCTCTATCTTCTCCGCGCAGCCGAAACCCGCACCGATGGTGAAATCGACGTACACTGGCTGTTTCGCCCGCGAAACTGACGGATCGGCGCACGTACTCGGTCTACCTCCACTTTCACCTCGCCCACCTCGTCTTTAAGTCCCCTGCCAGCGTACGGCAGGTACGAGATACCATGGGACGTACTATCGATAATGCCGCGCGGGACCGCATCGAGGAGTCGATCCGTAACTTCCCCGTCGGGTTTGAAGATGGAACTGTGATGTGCTCTGAATGCGGGTCCCGGCGACGGGTGATCCCCGAAACGGGGTCAGAAACGTTCTACGCACGGGTTGAGAATAATCCACGGAGTGGGCGGGTACAGGTCGGTGCAGTCTACTGTGACGACTGCGAGAACACGACGATCAGAACACCAACGCGTGGCATTCATGAAGCACGCGTGGAAGTAGAAGTCGATCCGAATCCGGTTAGCACCCCCGTTATCGCAACTCTTGTCGCCGTTCACGATTATAGCTCCGCAGACGATGGCGTTCCGTGACTGTCGACTGAGTGATTGCCCCTACCTTTGTGGAATGTCGGTCCTTGGTTCAACTGTTCCACCACTATGTACATCAACAAAATCGTCGAAGTGCATTTGGGACGTTGCTAGCAGGTCGAGCGTTTCTTCGTCGTACTCCTCGTCCCAATTATCAGCTTCTGAGTACCAGTGATATGTGGCGTTGGTCCGCCCGGGAATGTACTTCCCATCCCGCTGTTGGGCCGTCCACACTTGGAGTCGGGCACGGTCACGCGACGGATCGCGCTCGAGTTCTATCACGTGGTTGGCGCGCATCCGATACTCGGCGCTGGAGTGATTATTCATATCTTGATAGAAGTCCTGTAATGTCGGCGGGTCGTTGATACGGTCCATACAGTATGTGGCGGGGCGCGTGGGCAAATGTATTTGGGTTATTACATGTATGGGAGAAATAGCCAGCGGGGGCGGGAGTCGGCGGTCAGAGTGTATATTATTTTCACTGACTGTAGGCGAGACCGCACAAACCATATGAACACCCAGCGGTTAGACCCGCAGTATGGATTCGCCGTTAGAAAATATGCGCGCGCAACTCGACTCGGTGGAACACCTAATCGACGTTGAAGACAATATTTACCAGCGCATTCGAGAACCAGACAAGACGGTTGAGGTTACCCTGCCAGTCATGAGGGATGATGACACGCTCGAAACCTTCACGGGCTATCGCTGCCAGTACGATTCGGCGCGGGGGCCGTGCAAAGGTGGAATCCGCTATCATCCCGATGTGACACAGGAAGAGGTGCAAGCGCTTGCGGGATGGATGACATGGAAATGTGCACTAGTCGATATCCCGTATGGTGGAGCCAAAGGCGGCGTGATCTGTGATACCCGCGATATGAGCCGCCAAGAGACCAAGCGTCTCACCCGTCGTTACACGGAGAGTATTCGAGATGTCATCGGGCCGATGGAAGACGTTCCAGCCCCGGACATGCGAACCGATTCGCAGGTGATGGCGTGGATGCTCGACACCTACTCGCTGTTAGAGGGACACACCGTTCCCGGGGTGGTGACCGGGAAGCCGCCACACATCGGCGGAACCGAGGGGCGCGATGTCGCCACGGGAACGGGCGTTGCGCTGATCACCGACGCGATTTACGAGTACCATGATCTCGATCTGGACGGTTCATCAGTCGCCATTCAGGGCTTTGGCGAAGTAGGCGCAGTGGCGGCCGACCGCCTCGCCTCGTCTGGGTGTGATATCGTCGCTGTGAGCGACGTGTCTGGTGGCATTCACGACCCCGGCGGCTTAGATATCGATGCCGTTCGAGAAACAGTAGAGGATGACGGCTTCGTGACCGATCACGAAGGAGTGGACGAGATCACAAACGATGCGTTGCTCGAGATGGATGTTGACGTCGTGATCCCTGCTGCAATTGGTAGCGTTATTACCGAAGAGAACGCCGCGGATATCCAAGCAGACTTCATTATCGAAGCCGCCAACGGTCCAACGACGCCCGGGGCCGACGATATTCTTCGGCAGATGGAGACGGTTGCCGTACCCGACGTACTGACGAACGCCGGTGGTGTTATCGTCTCGTATCTCGAGTGGGTCCAGAATTGGCAGTATTACTCGTGGTCTAAGGAAGAAGTGCTGGACGAACTTGATAAAAAGCTGATGGCGGCATTCGATGATATGATCGCCAAATACGAACATTCAGATGCAGAGACACTCCGCGAAGCCGCGTATGCAGTTGCCGTCCAACGCGTCCACGATGCACACAAAAGTCGCGGGCTCTTCCCGGGAATCTGAAACGCGTTGGCCACCTCCACGTTCACACGACGCGGTCGAGATTATCGGAAGATTGAGTATCGAACTTCAGTGGGGCAGCTATTGCGGCGTACGTTCCTTCAGGACCCTGAATTCTGAGCAGACCCCTATCGTCGAACTCGAACGCCTCGAGAGACGAGCGCAGATAGCCAACATCCACGAGCGACGCCAATGTGTCAACGACGCCGCGCCGAACAAATGTTGTCTGTGTCCACGGACGGGAAAGCTCCGACGGGGTCTCCGCAGTCGTGAACACATACGCCTCGTACATGTTGTACCGATCATCCGTGAGGAACACCGACGTTGGTGTTGTCGGTGCCTCCAGCAATCGCTGCGTGCCCTGCGTGTAGTCTGTGTATTCGAGGGCTAAGACATTGTACGCATCTCGACACCCCGCGAGATCCGCGGGCGGGACAGGATCGGTAAGCGTGTTGATGGTCTCGCCGTCGTACGTTACCCCGCGCCCGCCGCGAAAACTGAGGAGTTTCAGGAACGGAATCTCTTCGGCCATGATGTCGGGCACTTGTTCGGGATCGATATACGTGTCCGCGAGAGCTTGGAACGCATCGAAACTGTGCCCGCCACAGAACCAGTCAAGTGAGGTCGACGCCGTTAGAAGGTCTGGTACCGTCTCGATACCGTCGAGGGAGTCCTCGGGGAACTGATAATAGTGATCCTCGATACTAGGAATTGTCTCCTTCAGTCGCGGCGCACGAGCCATACACCAGTGTAAGGACGTGGGTGTAATGATCGTTTCCCTTGGCGATCATTCTGTCTCCCACTTATCGAGGCTGTGAATATCCGTTCTGACCCTATGGAGATCTAGTTCCATCTCGTCGGCCTTGTCCCGCATATATTCGGTGCCCGCACTCTCGCCGTCCCAGACAATAATAGCCTGTTCGGCATATTCGGCCATCGCGTCATTGCGTAAGAGTGGTGCTGGTTTATCCGCGTCCTCATCCACGTACTCTTCGAACGGAAACCGTTCAATGGGAACGTCGTTTTCCTCGGCCCATTCTTCGCCCAGTGTATCCACGCCGGGGGCAGTCCCAGACACGACTTCGGAAATTTCGAACCCGCGGTCGCGTGCGTCCTCAATCGCTCCATAGACAGTCTCTCGGTCAGTAATCGACCGCGAGCCTGCGATGATTGTTCGCATACCAACCCCCTGTAGTTGAAGCCATATAAGTGACTCTGGACTCAAACGGTCGGGGCTCGAAATTGTTATGCATCCCGTCTGGAATGATATCATATGGTGAAGTCGTCGGTGCGGACACAGATTCGCCTCTGCACCGCGAGTTCCGTATATAGCACCGCAATTATGTCGCAATTATCATTTGGGACGTTCTACCCCCGCATTTTCGAAGCCCAATTCGCAATTCTCGGAACCCTGTGGATACTGATGTTCACCCTCGAATCCAACATTATCGATAGAACGGAATACGGCCCACATTTCGTCGCGACTCGGTCGTTTGTCGGAATGAATGCGCTGTTTTCAATCGTTGCGGGGGAGGAGATCACACCCGTATTCACCGCGTATCAATACGAATTGACCGCACTCCTGAGCGGCTCGTTGCTTGCCACGCTGCTCATCTTAGCAGAGGTGATGCGGTGAGGGCGCTAAGCCCCCTTCCTCAACGAGCGAGGTAACATCGAGCGAGGAGGGAGGGGATACAGCGCCCGTTTACTCCTGATAAAAAATAGCTACCAACAGTTTTAATCCTATACAGCCCCTCGCAAGTCATACACGCATGGATATCGGTCCCCGATTCCGACTCTTTCCCGACGGCGCGCAACGGGAGAGTCTCAACTGGGTCCGCGACACCATGCGACAATTACGCAACCACGCATTATACCGACTCGACGACATCCCTGAAAACGCGGGTACCGTCAAACAACGCGTGATGAGGGTTCGCGACGAACTCCCCGCATTGAAAAACTGGTGGACAGCCCTCGACAACGTGTACAGCACCGTCTCACAACACACCGTCGAACAAATCCACCACGACATCACCAACCTCGGAAAATCAAAAGACAAAGGCTTCAAAGTCGGCAAGTTGAACTGGAAGAAGCCGCGAGAGTTCAAGAGTTTTACGTACAGACAGCGAGGCTTCGAACTCGACAAAAAGAGTGGCCCACGCGACCGCGGACTCTTGACACTCAAAAAAGTACGCGGCGAAACCCTCGACATCCCGATCAAACTCCACCGCGACGTTGACCCAGACGACATCAAACACGTCACCGTCAAACGCGAAGCGTCGGGCGCGTGGTACGCCGCGTTCACCATCGAACAAGACACTCCCGAGAAACCCGATCCCGACGACATAAACCCCGCGGATACCGTGGGGCTCGACCTTGGCATTTTGAACTTCGTGTTCGACTCGGACGGACGCGCGATCAACCGGCTTGACCTCTCAGACGACCGCGAGCGATTGGTACGTGAACAACGCAACTTGTCGCGGAAACGTTATGAATCGCGCAACTGGGAGAAACAACGCGAAACCGTCGCACAAGTCCACTTGGACATGCGCAATAAGAAACGCGACTACTATCACAAGCTCGCCCATTTCTACACGACGAATTACGACGCCGTGTTCGTCGAAGACTTCACAATCCGCGGCTTACTCCAAGGCCCTGCTAACGCGCGGAACAAGCACGAAGTCGGCTGGGGCAACTTCAAAGACATCCTCGACTATCACGGCGAGAAAAACGGCTGCCACGTCGAAGAAGTCTCGGCGTTTAACACGACTAAGGAGTGCCACAAGTGTGGCGTGGGAGTGGAGAAAGAATTGTGGGTGCGCGAACACTCGTGTCCGTCGTGTGGGTTTGAAACGGATCGGGATTACAACGCCGCGTTGAACGTGAAGCGGCGCGGGTTACAGAAGCTAGGGCTGGGACAGTCCGAACTAACGTCTGTGGAGACTGGCGTCCCTGCGGAGACTGATGACACTCGGTTTGTCGAGGTCTCTGCAAACGCCGTCGTCGAAGCAGAAATTCCCACTCGAGAGACGGGAAGCCCCACCCTCAACGAACGAGCCGCCGTTGTGGCGAGTGAGTAGGGTGGGGTAGTTCACTGATGACGTTTCTTGCCCCCCGTCCACACGCATCCCCCAATGAATGACATCCCCTTCGTCGTGAACGGCGGGATTCATCTCGCTGTCGAAGGTAGCAGAGAGGCTTCGGGAGATAATCAGTTGATCGGGAGTGTCTGAAGTATATCATTGACGCGCTCGAGCGAGAGGACAAGCGCTACTCCGAGTACGACCAGCGCGGTGTATGGTGGGACAAAGTCGACAAGAGACAGTCCAATCACACCGAGTGCGACACCTCCGCCCAGTCGGAAACGTTCGATGCGAAGGCGATGGACTAACACATCCCTGAGCAGAACGCTGACCAGCGCAAATCCAACCCCGAGACTGGCGGCGATTACCGCATAGCCGACGACGCGCGGATCGGCGACAAGCGACACCGTCGCCCCGGCGGGCTGCACGCTTGCGAGCAATCCGAGTATGACGAGCATCCCCGGAGTCGGGAGCAATGTCTCTAACTTCGCGCTCGCGTGGCGGGCCCCAATCGCACACAAGACGAGAGCACCGAAGCGGATGAAAATCTCAGGGTCAAGGACCGATTCAATCGTCGGGGCAAGTGCGGCCTGTGCTGCCGCCACGGGAATCAGTACGCTCCCGACGAGGAGTACGCGTTTGAGATTCTGCCGCATGTTCGGTCCAAACTCGGTCAGCACCACAGTCAGCGTGGCACTGCCGCCGATCAGCAGGAGTCCAACCTGTACGGCTTCCGCGAGTGAGTGGAGTCCGCCGCTGATGATCACGGCCGCGAACACGCCGTCGAGCATTGGCAAGCCCATCACCATGCCCAGTAACAGCGTCGGCGCGCTGACGTACTTCGCGAGACTCGCCGCGACGGGATGTTGGTCGGCGCTCATGATCCCCGATCCCGCCGCCGATATCTCGACAGTCGCCCCGTCGGTCGCCGTTGGACGGGGGCGAGCCGGGTTGAAACACGCACCAGAGTAGACCCTGTTGTCGAGAGTGTCCGATTTGTCTTCGCGGGGTTCGCACGTGTGGTTGCGAATCGGACACCGGTCGAATTGGTACGCGTTGAAATCATACCATTCTATGCATCGATGTTCAATTAGTTTAAGTGTTCTGTGAGGAAAAATGTCGCGCCCCGTGTGATCTTCCGACACACCGTCTCACTTCACCGTACGATAAGGGCTGCGGTGAGAAGGATTCCCGCTTGGAACGAGATGAGAACACTGTCTGAGAGACTGACGAGCCCGACCATTTGAAATGCGGGAAGAACGGTGACGGATGCGAGAACGAAGAACTGGTCCATTGCTTCGAATACTGGTCTGGAGGAGTCTGCGGCCGTACGAGAGAGGGATGCGAATACGATGCTTAGGACAAGTGCCGAGAGTACTACGACGCTCATGGGGTGCGAATACCCCTAATCCATCTTATAGGTTTGTCCAATCGACATCGTACGTTCCCTACTGATGACTTCTGGCTAAACCGCTACCGTTATAGTATAGGAGAACTGAGGGGTATTAATCAGTCTCGACTCCGTAGTGGCGGTATGGGACAGACAACACCCATCGCCGATGCCGACAGCACCACTGAGAAAGCGGGACTCGCCCTGCATCACAGAGGCGCGGTCGATCAGCCCCAACTCGTCGAACACCTCGTCGGCGAGTATCCGGTTCAGGTCGCGATCCACTATGCGAACGTCCCCTCGTTTGACCGCGACGATGATGCATATGGGACAAGCGGGCGGACGGCGCTCAAATATCTGACCCGCTTCGCGCAGAACAGTACCCCTATCTGTGCCCATTACTCCCACCTCAACGGCGAGGCGTACGTCGGCACGCTTACCGACGAGTTCTCCGTTCTGGTAACTCGCGACGGGGAGATACTCGACGAGGTCGACGCCGCCGCGGGCGAACGCGTGCAGACCGCATATGATGACGCCGACGCCGTCTCGTTCCTGAAAACGGCAGCCCTTGAGAATCCGATCAAGATCACCGAGGAAGAGTATCCCATTTTGTTCGAGCCGAGTCGCTGGAACGCGGGGAAAGCGTTCCATCCGTGGGACACCATGCGCGATCTGCTCGTCCGCATTCTGGCGGGAGACGCGGGGGGTCTCACCGCGAAAACGCTGCCATGGCCACTCGCGGAGAAGCTCGTCGAAGAATACATGCGTCGGTCGCTTGTACCCGACTTTGCGAAGCAGGCCGACGGACGCGGCGGCCGGGAGACGATTGATCTCTTGGGCTTCGATGCGGAGGGGCGGCACGTCGTTGCCCAAACGACGACCGCGACCACGACCGACTGTGTGCAGGAGAAAGCTCAGAACCTGCACGCGTATATCGAGACTCGCGATGCCCGCTACGGCTATCTCTTCGCTCTCGAGGAGACAAAACCAGAGTGGATTGGGCAAATTTCGGATCTTGAATTCGTGCCCTTAGAACACGTGCTGTCGTATTGTCGGGACAAGCCGGGCGTCCACTCTTTGATCGAGTAGGTTGTGGACGGACTACCCGTCCAGATCGCTGTGCAACCAATCCGCGTCGTATGATGCGAAGCTTTCGTAGCGCGCTGCCCGAGCACAACTATGTGCGAGATAGTTGCTGTCTCGATTGACCTCGTTGATCTTCACCCGCCAGTTCCCCGCTTTGAATTTGCTTTCCCGGGCAAGCGTGGCCAGTGTCTCGTCCGTAATCCGACCGATATCGTCATACAAGTGGATTGCTTGCCGCGAATCGGTGTTGACGGTGATCTGTTGAACATCGCTACTCGCGGGGATCGACAGCAATCCCGAAACAATTGCCGCGAGTTCGGCGTGCGGCACACAGGTTCCCCACTCCAGATTCCGTCCTGCGCACTGGAGAAGATCCCCCGATGGCGTCGTCACGGTCCAGCCACAGGCAAGGGTTTCCCCACCCGACCCGTCGACATGAAGAACTACTTTCTCCGGAAGGGGAGATCCAAACGAAGATGGGTAGTGATCCAGAATATGGTGGTTGAGAAACGCGTTCAGCAGGTGAAGCGGGGCGGAGGCACTTACCCTCTGGATGGTCACCTCGGATCGAAGGTCAATATTGCCGAGAGCGAGTCCGAGCCCTGCAGCGACCCGCTCGCGATGGAGGACGGATATAGAGTCGGGCTCATGAATGGTCTGCGCGGCGATGACCCCGCGACGAACCGCTCGGCACCGCAGGGTCTGGGCAGACGTCGTATCTAGTGCCCGCTCCATTCCCACATCGACAACGTGTGGCCCGTTGTGAATGACGTATCCGTATCGCCGTCCATCGTCGGCACTGTCCTCAACACCGATGCTAACGGTGACTGAAGACGTGTCCTGCGAGTGGGCGGGACTAACGGGGGAAACTGTAGAGGACATATGTGGTATGGTGTGTATCCCCGTATTGGGGGCTGTATATAGACATGCAACGTAAACGACCTTAATAGTTATGCTCGGGGCTCCCTGAACCCGCAGGGCGCGGGGTCGTTGGCACTCTCAGTACGAACATAGGTCAATGCAGTAGTTTTATCTGAACCGTGATCGTATCGCTAGTGTATATGAACGAGTGCTGTTTAGACGCCCAGACGCGCAGTGGATATGTGTATTATGGCGAAGGGCAGTGGGCCCGTCTGCGCTCCACAGGAGCGGGCGGCGGAACAGTAACCGTTCGTAAGGTAAGCCACGAAACCGTTCCAATGCATCTCCGCCATCGCGCCCGTAAAGAATACGATGGGTCTGAGCCGGTTGCGATTCAGACAGACTCGCTCGAGGACTATCTTTTCGAGTAGTTCGCTGGAGAGAACGAGAACGGATGTGTTCGGCTACTGAGTATCAATGATACGTCGCGCGGTGCGGTCTCCGACACCATCGATGGTTTTCAGTTCGTCGGCGTCGGCGGCTTCAAACTCGTAGTACGTCTCGTATCGGGTGATGATGTTTTCGCGTGTCTGTTCACCGACTCCGTCGACATCCCTGACCGCGTCCGAAATCCGTTCGGCATGGGATTTTTCGATTGGCGTGGCATCACATCGTGTCGTGTATCCCGGTGAGTCGCACGCCGGGCACACGGTTGTGATCCCGTTCATTCGGCGGTCGCCGACAGGGTGGATGTCATCGCAGTCGGTACACTTCGCTTCGACAGTCTCGCCATGAGATTCGGGCGTTGAAGTCATGATCAGTGTGGGGCGTACTCTCGACCTCGGTCGGTGTGACACTATGGCCGGAGGGAAACGGTTGCGTCCGTCCGCCCTCACCTACTAGTACGGTCGCCACCCAGTTATTTCTTTGCTGATACTTTTCCCCAGATTATGGAGAAAGAAGCCCTCTACTCCGAAATTACGATAAACCTCTGCTAATATTATCACTGTTCTCTCGTGGATCGGTCCGCTCGCGGACGTATACCGCCATTCACAGCACGCAGAAGCGTCGATGCTGGCGAAGTCGAACAGCGTCTCAATGTGGAAAAACGCTACATACGTTGGTAACTATCTTTCTGCGAGGAGAGAATCCCGCCGTTTACGGCGGGAGTGAATCCGACAC
>SDGW01000764.1_pt1 | contig 22569 bp, 23 predicted proteins | sample 2873831 | NCBI WGS metagenome assembly SDGW01 (sample SAMN08132700, study PRJNA421101) | hypersaline lake metagenome | isolation source: celular fraction 0.22 microns magnesium sulfate-rich crust from ephemeral... | place: Spain: Penahueca Lagoon, Toledo | collected 2011-07
CCCTTCGAGGATTCGGTGTCGAACGCGCGTTTGACCAGTTTGTTCTCGACGCGGACTTTCTCCTGGCCATCCGCGAAGGTGACGTGGCGTTCGATCGGCACCGGCCGCTCCTCGAACTCGATGAGCGTCGACTCGAGGGCCCTCGCGAGCTGTTCGGGGTTGCCGACCGTCGCCGAGAGGTAAACCCACTGCGCGCCCTGATAGTCGTCGCGGCGCTTCGCGCGTTGCTCGCAGGTATACTTGAGCCGCGAAATAAGGCCGTCGAGGCGGTGGCCCCGCTCCTCTTCTTTGAGGGTGTGGACCTCGTCGATGACGACGGTGCCGATGTCGCCCATGTCCTTGCCCGTCCGCAGGGCGTGATCGATTCCCTCGTAGGTGCCGACGATGACGTCGGCGTTGGGGTCGAACTGGTTGCCGTTGTCGGCGATCCGGCTCGCGCCCACGCGAATGGAGACGTCGACGAGGTGTCCGTACTCGTCCTGAAAGTCCTCGTACTTCTGATTGGCCAGGGCCACCAGCGGCACGAGAAAGAGCATCGTCCCCTTGCCGTTGAGCACGCGGTTGATGCCGGCCATCTCGCCGACGAGGGTCTTCCCGGTCGCCGTCGCCGAGACGACCATCTGGTCGTCGCCATCGAAGAGGCCGTTTTCGACCGCGAGGCTCTGGACCGGCAGCAGGGTCTCGAACCGGTCCTCGAGCAAGCCCTGCAAGCCGGGATGGAGGTTCAGCGAGTCGACTCGGACGGGATCGACCTCGTCGGTCGTCGCCGAGATGGTATCGAACTTCGTCAGATCGGGATCGAGCCGTCCCTTGAGCAGGTTGACGATCCGCTCTAGGTCCTGGACCTCGAGCATGAGTTCCTCGAGGCGTTCTTTGGCCGCGCCGGTGACCGCGCCGCTTCCCGAAAAAGAGAGCTGGCGCTCGAGTTCCTGGCGGGCACAGTCCTGACAGATCCAGTCGTTGTCGTCTTTGATTGCAGTGTCGGTCGTGATCGGCGAGTACCGACCTGCGGAGGCGCAGTAGCGGCAGGTCCGGACGGTCTTGGCCTTGTCTTCGAGCTGGTAGCCCGAGAGCATCTCGGTGAGTTCACGCCGTCCCTCGGGCGAGGTTTGCTCGGAGATGCGGATACGTTTGGCTCGACGGGCGAGCTCGACGAACTCGTCGGGTTGGCGAGGGTCTTCGCTCGAGCCGTCTTTGAGCCGGAACTTCGCGGGGCGGGGACCGGCGGCGGTTTCCGAGAGTCCGAGCTTCGCTCTGAACAGCCGTTTGCCATCGCGTTCGACGACGATCAGGTAGTCGTCGCCGGTTTCGTGACAGAAGATCGTATCGACCTGCTGGACCTGCTTCGACACGGCAGCGAGTAAGGCGTGGCGGTATTTCAGCGGTTCGGACTGACTCGGTCGAATCGGGGTCCGTGTTTCGCCGGCCAGTCGAGGTCGGGACCGCGGTCGAACCGCGGCTACCGTCTCTCGAGTTTTCAGGTCGACCAAACCGATGGCCGACGATGTGGACGAATCGACGTCGCTGGCTCGAGAACTCGCCTGGACGAGCCCGGAGGAGTGCACGGGCAGGATGGGGATCGGACGATCTAGACGTTTCCATTGACGATATCGCCCACCCGCTGTGGGTCGTACAGCTGCTCGGTGACGTCGTAGAGCTGTTCGGCCGCACGCTGCGTGACGACGAGGTTCGTGATCGGGCCCTGATAGAGCGGGCCGCCGCGGTAAACGTCGCCGTTCTGAACGGCCGTTAGCTGGCTCCCCGCGTTGTCGTTTTTCATCGGCGTGACGATCACATCCTGGAACTCCTGTTTACTCGATGCTTCGTAGCCGCGACACAGGATGACATCGGGATCGATCTCGAGGAGCGTTTCGTACCCGATCGAGCCGCGCGAACTGTGGAAGTCGGCGACGTCGGTCTCGGCGAGGGCGTCGCGGACGCCCAGATCGCGCCACTGTTTGAAGCTCGTTCCCTCGTCGATGAGATACGGCAGGAACGTGCCGTCGCCGTTCGCCCAGAGGATCGCGACCGCGGGCCGCTCGCTTTCCGGCGGAACGATAGCCTCGAGCGACGATTGAAACTCGTCGTGAAGCTCGTCGAACGCCTCGTACCGATCCGGTTCCTGAAACAGCTGCGACAGCTTCTCGAAGGCCTCGTACAGCGAAAGATACCTGTATTCCTCGTGCCACGCGTAGCCGCGCGAGAAGATACTGTTGCCGAAAAACGGGGCGATCTGCTCGACGTCTTCGATATCGCTGTCGTCCCATCCCTGGAAGCGATTCTGCAGGAAGTTGGGGTCGATGACGTGGACGTCTGCCTCGTGCTCGTAGAACTTTTCCTTGTCGACGCCGTCCTCGTACAGCGCGTCTATTTTTGAGCCGTCGACGCTGACGCCGGGGATCTCGTCGTAGTAGTGGGTGTGATATCGCGATGGCATGTAGAGGGCCTCCGGTGGGTCCTGCCCGAGCGCGACTCCCATGTCGGCCCAGCTACCGTTGTTGGCGACCCACGTCTCGGGGACCTCGTCGAACTCGACGGTCCCGACCGGCGGCATCGACAGGTCACCCGGCGCGTCGCTGCTTCCCGTTCCGTTTCCGTTGCCGTTTCCACCCGGCGAGTCACCGATACAGCCAGCCATCGCGCTCACGCCGCCGATCACGCCACTCGTTCGAAGGACGGTTCGTCGTGTCCAGTTTCGGTCTTCGGGCATCGTGTTTTAGGCTAGCCTAAAAATATAAAAGCGTTCCGAACACTGCCATGACGATCGGCTATTCGGCAGCGAGCGCTTCGGGTGGACCTGTCGTTCCGGTTCGCACCTGACGGTCGCGTCGATCCCGAAGACATCGGCGAGCACCTGTTGGTCACGACCGCTTCGATCGGTCCCCGGTCGTAGCGTTCGCGCACATCTCGATCGGATAGTCGGCGAAGCGCGCCGCCTGCGAGATATCGTCGAGGATCACGGCGACGGTGACGGCCACGCCCGCGAGACAGAACCGCTCCTGCTATCGAATTTAGGTTGGCCTAAAAGACGTTTAGTCGTTACGATCGTCGGACGTGCCGCCAGCGACCGGCACGGAGCGTCCCACTGCCCGACGACGGACTCACTCGAGCAACTCGATCTCGTCGTCGCCGTGGGGCACCGCACAAATGAACGCACCCGGCTCGTCGCCGTCGTTGCGGTACCAGTGGACCGTGCCCGCAGGGATGAGCAACGAGTCACCGGCCTCGACCTCGTAGGTTTCGCCGCCGTCGACGGCTTCGCCGTCTGCTCGATGCGCCTCCGGCGCATCGCTGATGCCCACCGTGTACGCACCCTCGAGGACGTACTGTTCGTGTTCGACGTCGTTGGTGTGTTTCGGGACTTCGCCGCCGGCCTCGAGGACGAATCGTCGGATCGCGAAGTTCGGCGCACCGTGGTCGTCGCTTATCAGGACGCCTTTCTCGAGGCCGTCGGCGGCGCTGACGGGGTCGTACTCGATCTCGTCGCCACGTCGCAGGACTGGGTCGGTCATACCCCCAGTCGGTGCCGGAATCACAAAATCGTCAGGGTCGGTCGCTGGCCGAGTCTGACGACACTAGCTGTCGAAGTCTCGAGAGGAGACACCACAGCCCGCCGATAGTTCCACAGACGAGGGTGAACAGCAGGATGGCGAACTCGGGAGCCCCAGCGTAGTCAGGATCGTCATATACGGCCGTTTGCTGGTCGCTCCCGTTATCGTATCACTATTCTAACTGCTATGGGTCTCGTGGCGCGTCGTCACCGCCGACGGCGCTGTCGCTCAGGGGTATAAAATACTGCAGTCAAGTGCCGATACCGTTACGAATCCGCCTTACAGGCGCTCGACGTTCGTCGCGCGCGGGCCCTTGGGGGCCTGCTCGATGTCGAACTCGAGCTCCTGTCCTTCTTCCAGGTCCGGGCCGCCGATGTCTTCCATGTGGAAGAAAACGTCGTCGTCCGCGTCCTCAGTCTCGATGAATCCGTAGCCGCCAGTGTCGTTGAAGAAATCAACGGTTCCTTTCGCCATTGCTTCTAAAGAGAACGGCCGGGACACGAAAAACCCGCCCGCGAGCCCGACGAGTTCGACAGTGCCGACGCCGTCAGGATCGATGATGGCAACTGCCGCCATTCCCAATACGAACACTGCGATGACGAAGACACCGACGGCGTAGTAGAAGCCGAGATCGGACTCGAGATACTCTCGCATGTGATGTTGTTTCGACGCGACCAGCAAAACGGTACCGACGCTCGGTCCGGAGCGACGCCGGCGTGTAGCGTCGTCCGCTGCGATGCCTGCTTACGCGAGCAGCCGACGAACCGCGTCGGCGTACTCGTCGGGGATCTGTTCGGCGATCGCGTCCGTATCCGTCTCGCCGTCGTAGTTGACGAGATACGTGCGGCCGCCGTCGTCGCCGTAGACTCCCTGGAAGTCGTAGACGAAGCCGTAGACGGCGACGTCGTCGGGGACGTCCGCGGCCTCGCGCAGGAACTGGACCTGCGTGTCGACGTTGTATTCGACGAGCTGGTTGATGACCGTCTCGTCGTCCGCGTCGGTGTCGATCTGGCCGCTCTCTATGGCCTCCTCGACGACCGGGACGAGCAGGTCGACCCACTTGTCGACGCCCTGCGGGCCGGGCATATCGCCGCCGGTCGCCACGTTGTACGCGGCAGTGACGGCACCACAGCCGGTGTGGCCGACGACGGCCGCGACCTCGGTGTCGGTGTGTGCGATCGGGTACAACAGTCCGCCGTTGACGATCTGCTCGCCGTCGACCTCGTCCCAGACCTGATTACCGATGTTACTGGGTGTAAAGACCGTGCCGGGCTCGTCGGTGTCCCACATGCCGACCTGCGGGACGCGTGAGTCCGAACAGCAAATCGAGACGACGTCAGGCCGTTGGCCGTCCTGTACGTCGGCGAAGTGGTCGTCGGCGAGGCCGGCGACGTGGCGCTGGTTCCCGGCGAGCAACTCCTCGAGGACGTCTTGTTCCGTGCCCATATGAGACACAGGCACAATAGCAGTCAAAACAGTTGCGTTCCATTCCGTTCCACGTCTCGGCGGTCAGTCAGTCAGCCCATAGCCTGTCTTGAATAGATAGATGTCGATTCCCACGACGACGGCGGTGAGTGCGGTGAGCGCAGCGAGCGACAGCAACGGGACGATCCCCTCATAGCTCGCCGGTGCGACCTGCACCAGATCGGAGTAGCCGAGGAAGCCGTATCGGACGCTGTCGACCATCAACACCATGGGGTTCAGCAACGAGACTTGCTGCCAGATCCCCGGCAGCGTCTCGAGGGAGTAGAACACCGCGCCGAAGAAGACCAGCGGGCGGATGATGAACTGGTTCATCACGGTCAGATCGTCGAAGTCCCGTGCGACCAGTCCGCCGATGATCCCGAAGCCGGCGAACAGCGCCGTGATGACGACCAGCGTGACGAGCAGGTACAGCGGGTGCTCGACCGAGATCGCCGTGAACGCGCGGCCGACCGCGGCGATGATGAGGCCGACGATGATCCCCCGCACCGCGCTGGCACCGACGTAGGCGAGGACCATCTCGCCGTAGGACAGCGGCGAGGTCAGCGTCTCGTGGATGTACTCGTTCCAGCGGCCGTGGAAGATCGAGAACGAGGCGTTCTCGAATGCGTTCGAGATCGAACCCAGCACGATGAGGCCGGGCACGATAAAGACGATGTAGTCGAAGCCCGCGATCTCGTCGATCCGGTTGCCCAGGATCACGCCGAAGACGGCGAAGTAGAGCACGTTCGTGATCGCCGGCGGCATGAACGTGTTCTTGGGTCGGCGGACGAATCGCAGGATCTCGCGACGAAAGAGCGCGCGGAAGCCGACCGAGAGCATCAGGCGACCCCCTCCTGTTCCCGCTGCGGCGGGCTGTCCGTCTCGTTGCCGCCTGTCTCGTCACCGCCGCTTGCGCTTTCGGCCGTCGACCTGGTCACCGATCGGTCCTCCCGCTCGGTCAGGTCGACGAAGATTTCCTCGAGCGAGGTCCGGGTGATCTCGAGGTCGGCGATCTCGTAGCCTCTCGCTTCGAGGTCGTTGAGCAAGCGCGGGGCGATCGAGCCGCCGTCGTCGACGCGGACCTCGAGGCGGTCCCCGGACACCGTCGTCTCGTGTGCGTAGGGGCCGAGTTCGGGTGCCGTAGTCGGCGTGGACTCGAGGCCGACGGCGACCGTGTCGGTTCCGCGTCCTTTCAGTTCGTCTGGGGTCGCGACGGTCACTTTCCGCCCCTCGTTCATGATCGCGACGCGGTCACAGAGGCGTTCGGCCTCCTCGATGTAGTGGGTCGTCAGCAGGATCGTCGTCCCCTCGTCGTTGAGTTCGGTCACCAGTTCCCAGAGGTCGTGGCGCAACTGGACGTCGACGCCCGCCGTCGGTTCGTCCAGAATGAGGAGGTCGGGGTCGGTGACGAGGGCTCGAGCGAGCAACAGGCGGCGTTTCATCCCGCCGGAGAGCCAGTCGAAGCGCTCGTTGCGCTTGTCGTAGATCCCGACGCGTTTGAGCACTTCGTCGGCCCGTTTGGCGGCCTCGTCTTCGGGAACGCCGTGGTAGCCGGCCTTGTGCATCAGGACTTCCTTGATGGGAAAGAAGCGATCGACGTTGAACTCCTGTGGGGCAACCCCGATCGCGTCGCGGGCCTGCTGGTAGTCGTCCTCGACGTCATAGCCGAAGACACGTGCTTCGCCGCCGGTCTTGCGAACCAGTCCGACCAGCGTGTTGATAAAGGTCGTTTTCCCTGCACCGTTCGGACCGAGCAGGCCGAAGAACTCGCCTTCCTCGACGGTCAGCGACAGTTCCTGGAGGGCGCGTAGCTCTCCGTACTCTTTCACGAGATCGACGGTCTCGATGGCCGGTGGCATCGATACAGGGTCAGCCCCGGTTACGGTTAAACCGTTTGTTCGCAGCGTTCCCCACTGCAACAGGTGTGTTTCCCCTTCTCACGATCGATGGAGAATCGGTTCGCCCGACGGTCTCAGCTCGCCGTTCGCGGCCGACCAGAGAAGGCGGATGCACCGCTTTGCTGGGCAATATCGAGGGCAGTCATCACGTCGGTCCGTGAGATCAGCCCCACGAGATCGTCGTCCTCGACGACGAGCAGGCGGCCGATATCGTGTTTTTGCATCCGCTCGATGGCCGTCATCGCGTCCGAATCGGGCGTGATCGTCTTCAGGTCCGTCGTCATCACATCCTCGACGGTGTAGGCATCGCGCTCGACTGGCTCGACGGCACGGGCGTCGCTCAGCGTCACGAGACCGACGAGCCGCTGGCCCTCGAGTGCCTCGTTCTCCACGACTGGATATCCCGTATGACGCTCGGTAAACATCCGTTGGATCAGCTTCGCGATCGTCGTGTCGGGGTCGACGGTGTGGAGATCACTCACCGGCGTCATGATGTCGCTGACGGTGATGTCCTGGAAAGCGGCTTTCATCGTCACTTGCTGGGCTTCGCTCGAGGCGGCGATGAACACGAAGAAGGCGACACCGATGAGGATGATGTTGAACGAGAGGAGGCCGAACAGACCCATGGCGATGGCAAACAGCTTGCCGATGCTGGCAGCCTGCTGGGTCGCCCGTGCGTATGGTTGGTTGCGGGCCAGCAGCGCTCGCAGCACTCGGCCGCCGTCCATCGGGAACGCCGGGATCATGTTGAAGAAGGCGAGCGCGACGTTGAGGATCGCCAGGTAGCCGAGGACGAACCGTGCGCCGCTGAGACTCGCGGGGATCACCGAAAAGAGCGCGTAGGAACCGACGCCAACCAGGATGCTGACGATCGGACCGGCGACGGCGATAGTGAGTTCTTGTCGCCAGTTTTCGGGCATCTCAGAGAAGGCGGCGATACCCCCAAACAGCCAGAGCGTGATCGAGTCGATCGGAAACCCGAACCGCTGGGCGGTCAATGAATGTCCGAGCTCGTGGAGCACGACCCCAACGAACAGGCCGATCGCCGCAGCCAGTCCGAGGGCCCACGGCATCAGGCCGGCGCTAATCACCCCGATATCGATTTCCGCCGCGAGCCCGACGTTCAGTAGTTCCGCAACCTGGCCGATCTGTGTCCCGATGAGATACGCGAACAACGGGAGTACTAGCAGGAACGTCAGATCTAGCTTGATCGGGATTCCGAACAGAGACCCGATACGGAAGCTTCTCATATAGCCTCTTTACGGCGGCGAACCCTTAAACACGCCGTCGAACCGACAGCGTACCACCTATCTGCAACGCGTTGCGTGCGTGGTCAGTCCCCACTCGAGCCGATCGGAACTCCTCGAGTCGTGGCGCTGGGCATGTCACCTGTGACCACGAACCTTTGACAGATATAACCACCCTAATATCTGCTAGCCACTATATACTCTCCACCCCATAGATTTATACACGAGTTCGTAGTTTGTGTTGGTACAATGATGGAACTGAACCACGACACCGCTCGTCCGGCTGGCATCCCGTCCGAACTCAACTCTGCGCAGGCGAAACTCGTCTACTTCTACCTCGAGGCGTCCGAGGGTGCGACTGCGACTGATCTCCACCAGTCGCTGGGGCTGCCGAAACTGGCGGTCTTGAGCGTCCTCAAGTCGCTTGTGAGCGAGGGACTCGTCGAGCAGACTGACACCTCCTACGTCGCGACCGACGCGACTCGCCGGAACAACTGATACTACCGAACAAACGGCAGTGACTACTCGATCGCGTCCCGACAGCTATCGCCGTCGGCGACAGCGTCTCGAGTGCGATCGACGTCTGACTCGTGTTGTCCGGCAGTATAAGCACCGGTCACGGAACGAAGGCGATCCCGAACAGCGACAGCGCAAGCACGAGCACCGACCCTGGGACGCCACCGACCGCGACGATTACAACAGTCAGCGGCGACACCGCCACCGAGACACCGAAGCCGACCTGCGCGAGGTACAACACCACGAGCCCACCGACCGCGTTGACAATGAACGGCCTTGCAACCGCAACGAGCTGTGCCGCCCCGAGAACGAACAGCAGGACGAAGATCACAAGCAGCAACTCGAGTCCGGTCATAGGGGCGCTATCACGGCATCAGACAAAACCGTTCGCTCAGTCATTGATGACTGTCCGTCATACGGTCTGCTGTACCGATGTCCCGGCGGGCCCGCAGTGTGGGTCGCGCTCCCACCGGCACTGACTGATACGGTCTGCTGTCACGATGTACCGGCGTATCCGCGACCCCGTCCTGCGGATACGCCGGAAATGACTGACAGGAGTCCGTATCAGCGGTTGAGACACCGCCTCGAGCGTGAACGGTCACACGGCAGGAACCAACGGAAGAACGAAACGCTTTATGCAATGGGGGCGATATCGAAGTGTACGGGATCGTGGGTTAGCTTGGTATACTTCGGGCCTTGGGTGCCCGTGACCCCGGTTCAAATCCGGGCGATCCCATATTTCTGCTGGGAGCAACACCGCCAGCGGTGACGCTGGTATGCTCAGACAGCGTTTTCACAGCACAACTCCGTGACTGACGGCTACTGCAATCGATATAATGAGCAATAGTACTGATACTGTCGAACAGAACTATTTGAAGATCACTCGCTCAGACTCGGCCGTCACCGCCGGAGACGGCCGGTTTTCGTGAGCGACTTCTGTCTGACAGCTATGAGTTCGGGGGGAGGTGTTCTGGGAAACAGTCAATAGGATCCACACGGAGTACGATCAGACTGACCACAGTGAGGATCGAGTGGTGTACCGATCATCTCGCTCTTCGTTGGAATTACCTCGATTCTACGTAGTAGGGAACAACCAATGAAGCCTTCCGTGGAAGCAATAGTACAGCCCTGTCGGACAATGGCGGCCACTGACGGCAATAAACTCGTTTTATCAGCAGCGCTTCCAGTCGCGGGTCCATGCTCCGGAATCGTCGACGTGCTCCCTCGAGCCCGTGTGCGTACGAGAAGCGGCTCGCTGATCGCTCGCAGCGGTCGACGCCTCGAGTCGTTCAGTTTCGCCCCGGTTTACAACCATTTATACCCGATGGCAGCCCTAGGACGGTGCAATGGCGCAAGCGGGCAACTCAGAACTCGTCGACTCCTTTGAGCAGTTCTTCCGCAACTACTACGACAACGAGATCAAACAGCTTGCCCAGCGGTATCCCAACGAACAGCGGTCGCTGCACGTCGACTGGCAGGACCTCTATCGGTTCGATCCCGACCTCGCGGACGACTTTATCGCCCAGCCCGAACAGCTCCAGCGCTACGCCGAGGAAGCGCTTCGGCTGTACGACCTCCCAATCGATGTCAGTCTCGGGCAGGCCCACGTCCGAATTCGAAATCTCCCCGAAACGGAGTCTCCCGAGATCCGAGAGATTCGCGCGCGAGACATGAACTCCCTCGTGCAAGTTTACGGCATCGTCCGCAAAGCCACCGACGTTCGCCCCAAAATCGAAGAAGCCGCCTTCGAGTGTCAGCTCTGTGGCACGCTGACCCGCGTCCCCCAGTCCAGCGGTGATTTCCAGGAACCCCACGAGTGCCAGGGCTGTGAACGACAGGGCCCGTTCCGCGTTAACTTCGACCAATCCGAGTTCGTCGATTCCCAGAAACTTCGCATCCAGGAAAGTCCCGAAGGCCTGCGTGGCGGTGAAACCCCGCAGGCGCTCGACGTCCACGTCGAAGACGACATCACCGGCGAGGTCACCCCCGGCGACCACGTCTCCGCGACCGGCGTCCTCCGGCTCGAGCAACAGGGCGACAATCAGGACAAGTCACCCGTCTTCGACTTCTACATGGAGGGGATGTCCGTCGACATCGACGAAGAGCAGTTCGAGGACATGGACATCACCGGCGAAGACAAGGAAGAAATCGTCCGGCTCTCCTCGAGCGAGGACATCTACGACAAGATGATCGCCTCTATTGCGCCCTCGATCTACGGCTACGACCAGGAGAAACTCGCGATGATCCTGCAGTTGTTCTCGGGTGTCACCAAGCAGTTGCCCGACGGCTCGCGGATTCGGGGCGACCTGCACATGCTGCTGATCGGTGATCCAGGTACCGGGAAATCGCAGATGCTTGGCTACATCCAGAACATCGCACCCCGTTCCGTCTACACCTCGGGCAAGGGGTCGTCCTCGGCTGGTCTCACGGCTGCCGCCGTCCGAGACGACTTCGGGGACGGCCAGCAGTGGACCCTCGAGGCTGGCGCACTCGTTCTCGCCGACCAGGGAATCGCAGCGGTCGACGAGCTCGATAAGATGCGCTCGGAAGACAGGAGTGCCATGCACGAGGCCTTAGAGCAACAGAAGATCTCCGTCTCGAAAGCCGGCATCAACGCGACGCTCAAATCCCGCTGTTCGCTGCTGGGTGCAGCGAACCCCAAGTACGGCCGCTTCGACCAGTACGAGCCGATCGGCGAGCAGATCGACCTCGAGCCGGCACTCATCTCACGGTTCGACCTCATTTTTACGGTCACTGACCAGCCTGACGAGGAAAAAGACCGCAACCTGGCCGAACACATCATCACCACGAACTACGCTGGCGAGTTGACTACCCAGCGTAAGGAGATGAGCTCGCTCGATGTCAGCGACGCCGAGATCGACGAGATGACCGAACAGGTCGATCCCGAGATCGACGCCGAACTCCTTCGGAAATATATCGCCTATGCCAAGCAGAACTGTCATCCGCGAATGACCGACGAGGCCCAGGAAACGATTCGGGACTTCTACGTCGATCTCCGATCGAGAGGGACCGACGAGGACGCTGCCGTTCCTGTCACGGCACGGAAACTCGAGGCGCTGGTTCGACTTGCGGAGGCAAGCGCCCGCGTTCGGCTCTCGGATACGGTCGAGCAGCGTGATGCCGAACGGTCCGTCGAAATCGTCCGCTCGTGTCTCCAGGATATCGGCGTCGACCCCGAAACCGGCGAGTTCGACGCTGACATCGTCGAGGCCGGCACGTCGAAGTCCCAGCGCGATCGGATCAAGAACCTCAAGACGCTCATCAGTGACATCGAGGAGGAGTACGACGATGGCGCGCCGGTCGACATCGTCCTGGAGCGAGCCGAAGAGGTCGGCATGGACCAGTCGAAAGCCGAACACGAGATCGACAAGCTCAAACAGAAAGGCGAGGTCTACGAGCCGAGTACGGACACGCTCCGGACGACGTAACCGCGAGTGGCGATCGCTCTCAGCGTTTCGATGGATCCGACATTAGAGTTCGTCGATGTTCGTGACGGTCGCCCGGATCGTCACCGCTGCGACATCGGCGATCTCGGCGGCCGCGGCCTGCGTGATCGACGGCCACTCGTCGCGCTCTCCCGATGCCTTGTAGAGACAGGCCGCAGCGACACCGCCGGGATTGCGACCGCCGATCAGGCCCGCCTCGAGCAAGGTCTCGACGTGTTCGCGAGCGCGACGCTCGACGGCCGTCCCCAACTCGAGTTCCGAGGCAAAGCGTGGGAGATACTGAGCGGGATCGATCGGTCCCGTCTCGAGGCCGAGTTGGCGGTTCATGGCATCGTAGGCGGCCGAGAGTTCGGCATCGTCAGCGCGTGCAACGGCAGCGATCTCGTCAGTCGTTCGGGCGACCGAGCGTATCCGACAGATCGCATAGACCGAAGCGGCAGCAAATCCCTCGAGTGACCGACCCTGAAAGAGCCCTTCGGACTGAGCCGACTCGAACAGTGCACAGGCTTGCTCTCTGACGGAGTCCGGCAACGAGAGCAAGGCAGTAAGCCGCCTGATTTCGGCGAACCCATACACCAAATTTCGTTCGGCTTTCGAGGAGATCCGTGCACGGTTGTGTTCGCGGCGGAGGCGGGCGATCTGTCGCCGTTTCCGGCCGGTCAGTCGAGTACTGGAGCCCGCGTGTGAGCCGTATCCGATCTCCGTCGAGAGTCCACGGTCGTGTCTCGACCGAGTCAGCGGCGCACCAGTTCGTCTGGGATCGGACTCGTCGTCCTCGAACGACCGCCACTCCGGGCCACGATCGAGCTCGTCTTCCGCGGAGATGAGTCCACACTCCTCACAGACGATTTCCGCTCCCTCCTTCCGTAGTCTGCCGTCACATTCGGGACAGCCTGGATACGTATTAGTATCTGCCATTAGTCATGTCCCCTTATATCCAGTACATATCCATTAATATTTAAATTATCGGTAGTAGTGGAAGAATGAAAACGACGGTAGTCAACGAGAGCTACCGATCGAAGAGCCGGGTCACCACGGATCGTGACCACGAGAGAGATTCGCTGGACGGTGGCTCTGTGGCGGCCGTCCGATCGGCCAACAGCTGTTCGTACTGGTCGACGATCGCCTGTCGGCGTCGTTCGCTCGCCTCGAGTGCCTGCTCGAGTGCGGCGATTCGGGCGGAGAGCCGTATCCGTTCGATCCGAGCAGCAAGCAACGCCGGGTGGTGTGTCGAATCGGTGATGGGGCGGTCACGCTTTGCGGTCGGTTCGACGGGGCCGTCAAAACTGATCGGTTGGCGTCGATCGTCAGCAGGCGAGACGGAGTCGTCTTGTTCGACGGACATGGCTCGACAGTCACGACCACATGGATCGAGAAAAAGGTCAGTCAGTCGGGTGTCAGACGTGTCTGACACGGGTCGTGCGTCCGACGGACGTTACTCCGAGAGATGCTCGAGCACCCCCTGCGTCTCGGCCGGCACGGACTCGGGTTCGCTGCCGGCGGCAGCCGCAGCGTCGGGGTCTTTGAGCAGGTGCCCCGTCGTCAGGCAGGCGACGCGCTCGTCGTCGTCGACGACTCCCTCGGCACGGAGCTTTCGCAGGCCGGCGATCGACGCGGCGGAGGCGGGTTCGACACCGATCCCCTCGCTTGCGATGGCGCGCTGGGCCTCGGTGATCTCCTCGTCGGAGACCGAAACGGCGGTGCCACCGGTTTCGCGGATACCAGGGAGGGCCTTGGGTGCGTTAACTGGGTTACCGATCCGGATCGCAGTGGCACGAGTCTCCACGTCGTCCCAGCGTCGGACTTCGTCGGCGTCGTTTTCGATCGCCTCGACCATCGGCGCGGCCCCCTCGGCCTGGACGCCGGTCAGCTTGGGTACGTCGTCCTCATCGAGTTCACCGGCCTGGACGAGTTCGCGGAAGGCCTTGTACAGTGCCGAGGTGTTGCCCGCGTTGCCGACCGGAAGCACGATCCGGTCTGGAACGGCATCGTAATCGGCGAGGAAGCCCTCGAGGATCTCGAGGCCGATCGTCTTCTGGCCCTCGAGCCGGAACGGGTTCAGCGAGTTCAGGAGGTAGGCCTCGCCCTGACCTGCGAGTTCCTGGACGATGTCGAGGCAGGCGTCGAAGTTGCCGTCGACCTCGAGGATGCGTGCGCCGTGGAGGCTCGCCTGGGCGATCTTCCCGGCGGCAACCTTGCCAGCGGGCAGGAGGACGAGCGTCTCCATCCCGCCGCGGGAGCCGTAGGCGGCCAGCGCAGCGCTCGTGTTCCCGGTCGAGGCACAGGCCAGCCGACCGACGCCGAGTTCCTTCGCGACGCGGACGCCGACGGTCATCCCGCGGTCTTTGAACGAGCCCGTCGGGTTCATTCCCTCGTGTTTGATCCGCAGCGCTTCGATCCCGATCTCGTCCTCGAGACGGGGCACCTCGTACAGCGGCGTCGCACCTTCCTGAATCGAGACGCCTTCTGCAAACGGCAGCGCGTCGGCGTAGCGCCAGACGCCGTGACCCTCGAAATCGTCGAACGTCGGCAACTCGGCGTAGCGAACCTCGAGCAGTCCGTCACACTCGTCGCAGGTGTACCGAACGTCGTCGAAGGGAGCGAACGTCTCGCCACACTCGATGCACTCGAGCCAGACGCCGTCGTCGGCGTCGGCGGGTTCGTCAGGCTGCTCGGCCGAGAGACTGAGACTCATTATCGAGTGGGAAGGATGCAACAGGGAAAAAGTGAGTGGATTCGGTGATGAGGGAGGTCACTCGATCGTCTCGTCGAACTCGTCGATCACGTCGTGGACCGTCGCCGTCCAGACATCCAGCGCTTCGTGAAGCATTTCTTTGACTTCCGGCAGCGCGGTCGCCGTATACTGGTAGATGTAGCCGCCACCGTCCAGCAACCGTCGATCCCGTCGAACGAGATCTCGTTCGTGCAGCGTCGACAGCGAGCGGTTCACCGTACTCCGGTCGCGCTCGAGTGTCACGGCCAACTCCTCGATCGTACTGCCGGGCTGGGAACACAGTGTCAGGTAGGTGCGGGTCTCGTGATCCTCGATGCCGAACACGCAACTCATGACTTTTTCGAACGGTGGATTCGACTCCTCCATTAGTTCCCCGAGGCGGTGCTGGGGGGTGTCGGACATACGGTCTCGTACGGACGCGAACGTCAAAACGCTCGCCCCAGTCTGCCGGAACGTCTCGGTACTGGCGTCATGCGTCTTCGGTCGTTGCTCCGTAGCCCATCTTCCGGATACAGGTCCGCATTTCGCGTTCGGTCTCGTGGCGGTGGAGCCGCGTCGGCGTATCACAGTAGTACACCGAGCCGTCGTATCGCAGCGTCACCTCGTACTCTCGGTGGGCCGTTGTCGTCGTAATCACGACCCGTCGTCCGTCCTCGATCGCGTCCATGATTGCATCCGTCTCGAGGTCGCCGGCCGAGATCCGGAGCGGGTTCGACATCGAGTGAAACTGGATGCGCTGGTCCAAAGAAACTTCGTGTCATCGCACTCCGCTACTGAAATCCGCCTCACCTGGACGGTTCAAGGCCGCCTGACGGGCCAAACCGAGCGCCAGGAACCGGCTGTGCACGACGGTTACCGAACCGGGATACCGCTACACTGACCCAGGGTGTGTACTATCACATGGCATCGGAGACAGTAACACAACGGCCCGAACGAACTGAAACGGCACTCGAGCCCTGGCAGGCAGGGACAGTCGGCGGCATCGTCGGCGCGATCGTGTTCGGCGCGATGATGGTAGTCCAGACGCCCGGCGTCCTCGAAATGGCGATCCCAGCGATGTACGGGCTCGAAGGCGGGCTTGCGGGAACGATCGTTCACCTCTCCCATGGCGCAGTCATCGGCGTCGTCTTCGCGGCGCTGCTGGTCACGACGGGACGTGCCGACGCGAGTCCGACGACGGCCGGGCTCCTCGGACTCGGCTACGGCGTCGGAGTCTGGCTGGTCCTCGCCGTCGTCGTGATGCCGATCTGGCTCTCGGCGGTCGGGTTCGAACTGGCACCCGCCGTCCCGAACGTCGCCATCGAGAGTCTCGTCGGCCACGCCGCGTACGGACTCGTCCTCGGCGTCGTGTACGCCGTCCTCGAGTAAGCGAAAACCGAAACACCTGGCGACTACTCGAGCAGCCAGCTCAACAACGCTTTCTGGGCGTGAAGCCGATTCTACAGCCCACCTTTTTTCGCTCGGGTTCGTTCCACTCACCGCTCACAAAAAATCTGGATCAAAAACCGATCACTCACTTCGTTCGTGATCGACTGACTACTCGAGCAGCCAGCTCAACAGCGCCTTCTGGGCGTGAAGCCTGTTTTCGGCCTGATCGAAGACGATCGACTGCTCACCCTCGACGACGTCGTCGGTGATCTCCTCGCCGCGGTGAGCCGGCAGGCAGTGCATCACGGATGCGTCGGGGGCGTGCTCGAGTAAGTCCGCAGAGACCTGAAAGCCCTCGAAGTCGTTCATGCGAACGTCGCGTTCGTCCTCCTGGCCCATCGAGATCCAGACGTCCGTGTAGATGACGTCGGCGTCGGTGGCCGCCTCGATGGGATCGGTCGTGGTCGTCGGATCGCCGCCGAGTTCGCGGGCGCGCTCGAGGACGGCCTCGTCGACTTCGTACCCCTCGGGCGTCGCGATCGTCAGATCGACGCCGGTCAACGCACAGCCGAGCGCAAACGACTGGGCGACGTTGTTGCCGTCGCCGATCCAGGCCGCCGAGACGTCCTCGAGGCCGCCCTCGTGTTCGCGGATCGTCTGAAGGTCCGCGAGCGTCTGGCAGGGGTGGGCGTCGTCGGTGAGGCCGTTGACGATCGGCACCGACGAGTATTCGGCGAGCACCTCGACGTTCTCGTGTTTGAAGACGCGGGCCATCACCGCGTCGACGTACCGCGAGAGTGCCCGCGAGGTGTCTTTCAGCGGTTCGCCCCGCCCGAGCTGGATGTCGTCTTCCCCGAGGAAGATCGCGTGGCCACCCAGTTGAGTCATCCCCGTCTCGAAGAAATGTCTCGGCTGTGTCTCGTCCGTATCTGTCGTCATAGTATAATAACTCGTCTGCGAATACTTGTTGGTCAGTCCTCACTGAGCGTCCGCGCGACGCGCTCTAAGATCGCGACCGACTGATCGAACTCCGACAGCGGAAGCCGTTCGTCGGGTGCGTGATCGAGGTCGGAATTGCCGGGCCCGTAGGTGACCATCGGACAGTCCCAGGCCCCGGCGTAAATGTTCATGTCGCTGGTGCCAGTCTTTCGCACCAGACGCGGATCGGAACCTTCCTTGCGGATAGCGACGCGGAACGCCCGGGCGACCTCCGTACGCGGGCTCATCATCACCGGCGGCACCTTGTCCTTCCAGGTCACGGTGCCGACCTCGAGTTCGGCTTCGGCGGCTTCGCGGACGGTCTCGACATCGAGTGCCGGCGGGACGCGCAGTTGGACGTCCATCGTCGCCTCGACGGAGAGGCCATCCTCGCTGACGCCGCCTTCGATGTCGACCGGCTTGGTCGTTACCTGTTCGAAGACCGGTTCGTACTCGTCGCCTTCGAAGCGCTCCTCGACGGCCGACCACCAGCGAACGGCGTGTTGGATCGCGTTCGGGTCCGGCCGCGAGGTATGGCCGGACTCACTTGTCGCGACGTACGTGCCGGCGATCAGGCCGCGATAGCCGAGCGTGATCCCGTCGGCCCCGGAGGGCTCGCCGTTGACGACGGCGTCCGGCGGGCTCTCCCGGTCGTCGACGAGATAGCGCGACCCCTTCGAGTCGACTTCCTCGCCGACGACGCCGACGAAGGAGACGCCGGTGCGGACGGCCGCAGCCGCCATCGCGGCGAGCGGGCCGGTCGCGTCGACGCTGCCACGGCCCCAGAGGATCTCGTCGTCGCCGGTTTCCTCGACCTCGACGGGAATGTCTCCCGGCACGGTGTCGATGTGCGAGGTCAGAAGGACGGAATCGTCTGCCGGCGCGCGGACGTTCCCGACCGCGTCGATCCAGACCTCGCGATCGTGGGCCTCGAAGAAGTCCACGAGCCGTTTGGCCGCCTCGCGTTCCTCGCGAGTCGGGGAGGGGATCGAGACAAGGTCGACCAGCAGGTCCCGAGCCTCCTCGAGTGAGACGTCCGTCGGGTCGTCCGTGCTCGCGTTCATGATTCGGAGGCGGGTGCGATGACCGCGCCCAGCGCGTCCACGAGTTGGTCCGCCGCGTCGTCGTCGATCACCAGCGGCGGCAGCAGGCGCAGGACGGTTCGACCCGCCGGCAGCGCCAGCACCTGGTGGTTCATCGCCAGGTCACGGGCGACGCGGTTCGCCCCGCGTTTCAACTCGATGCCGACGAGCAGTCCTTCACCGCGGATCTCGCGCACCTCGTCACCGAGCGTGGCCTCGAGTTCCGTCGTGAGGTAGTCGCCCATCGCAGCGGCGTGGGCGGGCCACTCTTCCTCGACCAGCGTCGAGATCGTCGCGTGGACCGCCGCGGTGACGACGGGGCCGCCGCTGAAGGTCGAATTGTGCGAGGCCGCGCCGTCGGCGATCCAGTCTCGAACCGCGACGCCGCCGATCGGGAGACCGTTGCCGAGGCCTTTTGCGGTCGTGAGGATATCGGGGGTGACGCCTGCGTTCTGGCAGGCCCACATCGACCCCGTCCGTCCCATTCCGGTCTGGACCTCGTCGAAGACCAGCGCCGCGCCAGCCTCGTCAGTGCATTCGCGGGCGGTCTCGAGGTAGCCCGCGGGCGGGACGTTGATACCACCTTCGCCCTGGATCGGCTCGAGGATCACGGCCGCGGTCTCGTCGTCCACGGCGGCCGCAAGCTCCTCGCCGTCGCCGTAGGGGACGAACTCCACGCCGCCGGCCAGGGGTTCGAACGGCTTCTTGTACTTGTCCTTCCAGGTCGCTGCGAGCGAGCCCATCGTCCGCCCGTGGAACGAACGGGTCGCGGCGACGATCTTGGAGTTGCCGGTCGCCGACCGGGCGAACTTCAGCGCGGCCTCGTTGGCCTCGGTGCCGGAGTTACAGAACCAGGCCTGATCGAGGCCGTCCGGTGTCGACGCCACGAGGGCCGCGTAGGCGTCCTCGCGTGACTGGACAGGGTACGAGGAGTCGACGAACGTCAGATCGGCGACCTGCTCGGTTACCGCGTCGACGACCGCGGGGTGGGAGTGACCGAGCGGCGTGCAGGCGTAGCTCGCGCCGGCGTCGATGTACTCCGTCCCGTCGGACGTGTAGAGGTATGGTCCCTCCCCGCGCTCGATGCCGATCGGCTTACTGCCGGAGACGAAATCGAGGTCACTCATTCTGCAGCCTCCGTTTCCGCTTCGTCTCCGTCTTCGAGCACGCCGGGCTCGAGGGTCGTCCCCTCACCGTCGAGTGCACTCGTAATCGGGTCGTCCGCGTTCGCGTCCGCAACGACGACCGAGGACGCGCCGCCTTCGAGTGCCTCCTCGGCGGCCATGACCTTCTTCGTCATGAAGCCCTCGGCAGCGTCTTTGACGCCCGCGAATTCCTCGGGGGTGGCAGCCGACTCGATCTTGGTCGACTCGTCGTCGGGGTCCTCGTAGACACCCGAGACGTCGGTCAGCAGGACGAGGTCGGCCTCGAGCGCGCCGGCGATCGCCGCCGCGGCGCGGTCGGCGTCGGCGTTGACTGCGGTGTAGCCGCCCGACTTCTCCTTGCCCAGGATCGGGACCGAGACGACGGGCATGTAGCCACCCTCGAGGGTCGTCTCGAGCAAGTCGGCGTTGACCGACTCGATTTTCCCCGAGTGGTCGCCGCGCTTGATCTTCTTTTTGCCGTCTTCTTTGACGCGGACGGCGGACTTGCGTTTGCCAGAAAGCAGTTTGCCGTCGGTGCCCGAGAGGCCGACCGCGTCGACGCCCTCGTTGTGCAGACTCTCCACGAGATCCGTGTTGAGCTTGCCGGGCATCACCATCTTGAAGACGTCCATGGTGCGTTCGTCAGTGAAGCGTCCGACGACGCCGCCGGGGGTCTCGACGTAGGTCGGCTCCTCGCCGAGTTCCTCTAAGGTCTCGTCGACGGCAGTCGAGCCGCCGTGAGTGAGCACGACGTCTTCGCCCTCGTCGACGAGACTCGCAACGTCGGCGAGCGCGCCTTCGGGATCGACGGCGCGTGCGCCACCGATTTTGACGACTACCGTCATACTAGGGTGCCCCCACGGGGTGGAGCCCCGTAAACTCGAGTCCGGCCGTCTCCTCGAAGCCCAGCGCGATGTTGGCGGCGTGGACCGCCTGGCCCGCGGAGCCTTTCATCATGTTGTCGATGGCCGAGAAGACGACGATGCGCTTGTTCGACGGATCGAGTTCGAAACCGACCTCAGCGAGGTTGGTCCCAGCGACGGACTTCGGTTCTGGGTAGCGGTAGACGCCGGAGCCGCCGGCGGCCATGCGGACGAACGGTTCGTCCTCGTAGCAGCCGCGATAGGCCTGCCAGAGGTCGCCCTTCGAGACGGGGCCCGACGGGAAGACGTGGCTCGTCGCGCTCGCGCCGCGGATCATGTCCACGGCGTGGCAAGTAAAGGACACCGAGGTGCCGAGGAACTGCTCGATCTCGGCTTCGTGGCGGTGGCCCGTCGGCGCGTACGGGCGGACGACGCCCGAGCGCTCGGGGTGGCTCGAGGCCTCGCCGCCGCCGGCTCCCCCTTCCGAGGAGCCGACTTTCACGTCGACGACGATCTGCTCACCGCCCTCCAAGATGTCGTGTTCGAACAGCGGGTAGAGCCCGAGGATCGTCGCGGTGGCGTTACAGCCGCCGCCGGCGATCAATTCGGCCCCCGCGAGGTTCTCGCGGTTGATCTCGGGAAGCGCGTACTCGGCCTTCTCCAAGTACTCGGGGGCTTCGTGGCCGTCGTACCACTCGTCGTACTGGGCTTCGGTCTCGAGGCGGAAGTCAGCCGAGAGGTCCACGACCGTATCCGCGATCTCGAAGAACTCGTCGATCTGGCCCATCGAGACGCCGTGTGGCGTCGCCGCAAAGAGGACGTCAACGCTCTCGAGATCGTCGGGTTCAGTAAAGCGCAGGTCCGTGCCACGAAGCGGCGGGTGGACGGAACCAACGCTCTTGCCGGCTTTCGATCTGCTCGTGACCTCCGCGAGCTCGACGTTCGGATGGCCCGCGAGCAGGCGCAGGAGCTCGCCACCGGTAAAGCCCGATCCACCGATGACGGTCGCAGTAACAGTGTCGGCTGCCATCAGGCGCTCACCTCGAGTTCCTGCTCGGCGGCCGCGGCTTTCTCCTCGAGCCAGTCGACGACAGTGCCGGCGACGTCGGTCTCGACGGCCTCGTCGAGTGCTTTGAACTCGACGGTGTGGTTGACCTCGTGGACGGTGTAGGAATCACCGGTCTCCATGAGGTCGACGCCGAGCAAGCCACCACCGACGGCGTCGCTGGCCTTTTCGACGAGGTCCAGCGCTTCGTCGTCGAGTTCGAAGACGTCCGTCTCCGCGCCCTTGGCGGCGTTCGTGATCCAATGGTCCGACGAGCGGACCATCGCGGCGATCGGCTCGCCGTCGACCGCGAGCACGCGAATGTCGCGACCGGGTTTCTCGACGAACTCCTGGACGTAGAACACCTTGTGCTCGTAGTGGCCGAGCGTCGCCTTGTGCTCCAGGATGGCTTCGGCGGCCGACTCGGAGTCGATCTTGGCCATCAGGCGACCCCACGAGCCAACGACGGGTTTGAGGACGCACGGATAGCCGAAGTCCTCGATGGCCTCCATCGCGGTCTCTTTGGTGAATGCGACTTTCGTCGCGGGCGTGGGCACGCCCGCCTGCTCGAGCGCTAAGCTGTTTTTCACCTTGTCGGCACAGATGTCCGCGGTCTCGTGGCTGTTGACCACGGGGATGCCGTAGGCCTCGAAGAACTGCGTAGCGTACAGGCTCCGGCTCGTGGCGAGACAGCGGTCGACGACGATGTCGAGATCTGCGAACGCCGCTGGCGCCTCCGAAATGTCGAAGGTCTGCTTGCGAACGTCGATCTTCGTGACCTCGTGATCGCGCTCGCGAAGCTCGTTCAACAGGAGCTTCTCGTCTTTGCGAATCCGTGAGTAGAGTATGCCTACGTTCACGCGAGCCACCTCTGGGTAGCTGTGAGGGACTCGCTACGAGCCCCTCGAGTCGTGTGCGCAGCGCGGGCCGGTGTCGCGCCCGTCTGCAAGGTCACTCACCCCAGTCCTCTTCGAGCTCGGGGGCTCGCTCGAGGACTGGCGGCTCGGTGTCGACGACTTCCAGCTCGGCACCACAGGTCGTACAGTCAACGATCTCTCCGACTTCCAGATCGTCGTGCAGGGACAGTTCAGCCCCACACTCGACGCATTCGGTCATTGTACTCGCACGTGGGAGCCGCGATCCCTTAAAGCCTTCGAACCTAACAGCAAAATTATACTAACTGCACTGCCCTCTAACGGACCGTAGACGCC
>SDGW01000259.1_pt1 | contig 22526 bp, 17 predicted proteins | sample 2873831 | NCBI WGS metagenome assembly SDGW01 (sample SAMN08132700, study PRJNA421101) | hypersaline lake metagenome | isolation source: celular fraction 0.22 microns magnesium sulfate-rich crust from ephemeral... | place: Spain: Penahueca Lagoon, Toledo | collected 2011-07
CCCCATGATACGCGGGAACGTGATGTCCCGGAACATCTGCCAGCGGTTCGCACCGCAGACCTTCGCCGCCTCGTAGAATCGGTTCGGAATCGCGCGTAGCTGCGCGAGGGTGAAGATGGTGATGAAGACGGAGAACTTCCAGGTGCCGATGAGGATCAGCAGGGGCATCGCCCACTGCCGCGATCCGAGCGGTGCCTCACCGCCCGCCCACAGACTGAGCCACTCGGCGCCCATCATCTGAAACACGCCTCCCTGCGGGTCGAACACCCGAAGCGCGATCAGCGAGACGATGATCGTCGGGATCAGGTATGCCGTGAAGACCACCGCGGTCAGTAGCTTCTGGCCGAAAGTGATGCGGTTGAGCACGAGCGCCATCCAGAGGCCGACGGCGAGCTGGAGGAGCGTACTGCCGACCATGTAGATGATCCCGCGCCACAGCGAGCCCCAGAACCGTGAGAGCTCGAGGACCGCCGAGTAGTTCGAGAGGCCGGTCCACTCCCAGACGGGGTTGAGCGTGTGGATGTTGTGCAACGATGCCCAGAACGCGAACGCGATCGGGAGCGCCGCGATGAGTATGTACAGGACGGCGACCGGTAGGATCGTCCCGATCCCGACGACGGTCTCCCGACTAACGGGGAGGTCGTCCCACGGGATGAACGCCCTGCCCGGTCGAACCGATTCTCCAGTTTCACCAGCCATAGTTACGTCGCCTCTGCATCCGTGTCTGTTGCTCTCATGATTATCCGTGTTCGATTCTCTGCGTCCATGTATGTTAATCTCACGGTTGGTAGTGACCGGTCTGTCCTGCACCGAGCGTCGATAAACGAAGAGTCGATGCCGCTCGCTCGACTACTCGAACTGTTCCTTGGCGTCCGCGAGCGCCGACTCGAGTTCGCCCTGGCCCCACTCGTAAGCCTCCTGGACGCTCATCGAATCAGTGACCACGCGGTTGACCATCTCGCCGTAGAACCACTGGCGCTGCATGTACAGCGCCACGGGCGAGGAGACGTTCGCCGCCTCGACGCTGCCGTAGTGGTTGCCCCAGATCTCGTCCTGGACGTAGTTGAGCTTCTCGTACAGGTGCGGGTGGGCCTGCATGATGTCCTGGTTCTTGAACGCGTCGGAGCCGATCACGTCGGAGTAGCTCGGCAGGAACCGCCCCGGGTCCGCCGCGTAGAACTGCACCGTCTTCTCTATGCTGTCGGCGTAGAGCCACTCGAACCACTCCTTCGCGGCCTGCGTGTTTTCGCCGGTCGAGAAGACGTGGTAACCGTCGGGGGCTGGCGCGGAGAGCCAGTTCTCGTCCTTGTCGATGTTCCCCCACGTCGGATACGCCCTGACTTGGGTGTTCTCGGCTATGCTGCGGATCGCGTCGCTGTCCTGGGCTTCGGCCGTCTGCGCGGCGAGACCGACCGGCCAGGCGTTGAGGTGGTACTGCTGAGCGTACTGGCCCTGGAGCCACCCGCCGAGCGACTCCGCCCAGCCGATGCTGGTCGGGTCCGGCGAGTACTGGGCGAGGTCCTTCATGTACTGGAGGACCGTCGTCACTTCCTCTTCGGGCCAGTACATTTCGAGTTCGTCCCGGGCCTCGGGGTCCTTCCAGCGAACCCCGAGTCCGTTGACGCCCGCGCTCGCCAGGAGCACTTGGAACTCGTCCTGACTCTTGCCGGTCGGCATCCCCGCGAGCCCGTACCCGCGGATGTCCATGTCCGATTCGTCGATGGCCTTCGCGTTGTCGAGGACGTCCTGGAAGGTCTCCGGTTCCTCGAGGCCGAGCTCGTCGTAGACGTCCTGCCGATACACGAAGTCGGAGACGTATACGCCGTGTGAGACCTGGTAAATGTCGTCTCCACCGAGGAACGCCCCACCGACGTTCAGTTCCCCGTTGACCTCCTCGATCGACGAGACGACGTCGCCGACGGAGCTGAGCTGATCGGTCGACCAGATGTCGGCCACCTGGTCGAACGTGGAGGTGTTCGCGTCCGGCGGATTGCCCGCCTGAATCAGCTGGGCGAGCCGGCCTTCCTGCGTACCGGACATCCCGCCCTCCTCGATGTTCATGGTGTGGTCGGAGTTCTCCTCGAACTCCGACTCCATCTCGCCCCACAGCGTTTCCCAGGCGCCGTTGTAGTAGTCGGTGATGAAGTGGATGTCCTCGTCGCCACCACCCCCACCGCCACCGATGCAGCCTGCCATCGCTGCGGTGAGTCCTGCACCAGCACCCGTTAGCACCCGACGCCTGTTGATGTTATCCCGTGTCATTGATTCACAATCACTCTTGTCCATTGCTATCATCCTACTACAGGCATATAAACGTTCACGTTTTTTTCAGACGATCACCGGCGCTTCTCATAAGATCCACTGTGAGTTCGACGTTTACGTAAGGAGGATTGGGGGAGTAACGGCGGCAAGACCGCACTGAGACGCGGCCGATCCGAAACCGAACGCTCAGTCGCCCACTGGACCCGCTGGCGATTCCCGATCGAACGAGGCGGTACGGCCGATGGATACGCTGTTTCAGGGAGACGCCGATCCTCATCACGGCTCGACGGTTCGAGACACCCAACCGGTAGCGCCGTCGGGCTTCGGGCCGTCCCGTTCGGGGATCTGGAGGGTCCCGTTCTCGTCGCGGGCACGGACGATCACCTCGTGTTCTCCGGCGGCCCCGTACTCGTGGCGCCACTGCCGCCAGACGTCGTCGCCCGGGAGCGGTTCGGACAACTCGGCCTCGGCCCAGGTGTTGCCGCCGTCGGTCGAAACCTCGACGGCCCCGACGCCTCGAGTGCCGGCGTAGGCGTGGCCGGCCACCTCGATGCGGCCGCTGCCCAGGTGATTGACCTGCCAGAGTTTGGCCACGGTGTGGACCGGGCCGGTGCCGTGCCAGCCGCGGTACTCCCAGTACCCCTTCGTCTCCTCGGTGCGAACCTCGATCTCGGTCAGCCACTTCACGTTGATCTCGCCCCAGTGGCCCGGGACGAGGGCGCGAACCGGCGCGCCGTGTGCTCGCGGCAGCGGACGACCGTTCATCCGGTAGGCCAGCAATCCCGGCCACAGCGCCTCGATCGGGAACTCGTTGTAGTAGCCGTCGGCCCCGTGGAGGACGACGTAGTTGCCCTCGGGACCCGCCGCCTCGAGCAGCGACCGAACGGGGACGCCGCTCCAGAGGGCAGTGTCCATCTGGCGACCGTTGAGTCGGTCGCCGACACAGCGGAGCGTGACGAATCGGTCCTCGATGGCCATCGACTCGATGTCGTCGATGTCGTATTCGACTTCCTCTTCGACGGCCCCGGTGATCGAGAGCGTCCACCCCTCGCGGTCGACGGCGGGATCGACGTTGCCGATATCGACCTGATAGAAATCCGTGCTGACCAGCGGCTCGAGTCCGTCCACCTCGAACGACTGGTCTTTCGCACGTGTGAGCAGCGTTCGAACCTCGGGCCGGGCGTCCTCCGGAATCTCGAGCGGCGACGACACGGTTTCCGTGTCGGTCCCGCGGACGAACAGCCCGAGCGCGCTCAGGCCGATCGCCGAGCCGACGGCTCCGAGGATGCGCCGACGGCCGAACGAACTGGGGGTAGCGTCCCCTCCCGCACCGAGTCCGGCACCGGTCGTCGCCAGCAGCACGAGGGCGGCACCGGCCGCGACACCGGCGCTCGAACGCGGTGACCGCGTCAGTCCGAACGCGACGGCGGTCGGCAGGACCGTTGCGACGATCACGCCGGCGGCGATCGACGCGCGACGCTTGCGGAGGGGGACGCTGTCGACGGAGACGTAATCCAGACAGATCGCGACGCCGGGCAGCGCCGCGAGCCCGAAGAGAACGCACGTCAGCGCGATGGCCGTCAGGAAGGCCACCTGATGGCCGAGGGTGCCGAGTTCGGTGATCGCGAAGGTCACGAGCGCCTCGGGACTGAGGGTAATGACGAGCCGATCGATCGGCGTCGCGACGAACGCCGGCCGTCGGCCGACGGACAGATACGACCCCCCAACGGCGGCGAGTCCTGCAGCGAGCGCCACGGCGATCGGTGGAAGCCACGGGCGGACGCGGGTAGCTGCCATCCGTATGGGAGACATTATATAGCAATATGGTGTAAACGGTTATGAAAGCTTCGCGGCCGCTATTTCTTCTCGAGCGCGCTCTCGACTTGACGGCCCCGTCGACGAAACTCGACCGCCGGTCGAGTCCTCAGTCCGCTTTCACCCCCGTCCGAGTGACCTCGGGATTTCGCAGGAGGGGAAGCGAGACGATCGTCAGACAGCTCAAGACGAGTGCCGCACAGAGGACGTACGTGAACCGGTAGCCGAACCAGCTCTCGACGGCCGGAATCGCCAGCAGCGGGCCGAGGCTGAGTCCGATATCTCCCATCACCTGATAGGCACCGCCCATCCGCCCCAGTTCGTCACCGGGCGTGAGATCGCCCATGATCGCGAGCAACGACGGCGCGGCCGCGCCCATCCCGCCGCCGACGAGGACGATCGCGCCGAGCAGCGCCTCGATCGTCGGGACGTAGGCGATGACCAGAAAGCCGGCCGCCATCGCCAGGAACGCCGGCACCGTCAGGATCGTCCGATCGTCGACCAGATCCGACGCCCAGCCGGTGACGATCGTCAGCGAGCCCGAGGTGAGCACGCCCAGCCCCATCACGATGCCGCTGATACCCGCCGCCTCGAGGAAGGATAGCTCGAGGCCGTTGACGCTGGCGTAGCTCGCGAGCGTCGAGAGGATGACGCCGCCCCAGAGGAACCGCACGGCGAAGTTCCCGTAGCCGACGAGGACGACGGTCGGGTTGCCGGCCAGCAGCGCGGGGACCTCGCGGAGGCTCACCGATCGGCCTTCGTCGCCCGCGCCCGCGTGAACGTCCGGGAGGACGACTGTCGCGACGGTTCCGGCGAGTAGCGCGAGCGCACCGGCCACGAGAAACGCCGTTTGCATGTCCGCGAGGTCGGTCAGGATGCCGCCGAGGATGAGGCCGGTCGGGAAGCCGAGCGACTGGCCGCCGCGCATGTAGCCGACCCACCGGCCTCGGTTGTTCGCCGTCGTGACGTACGTGATCGTCGCGAACGCGCCGATGAAGACGAACGCGCTGCCGACGCCCCAGAACAGCCGCGCCAGGACGAAGACGACGCCCGGGAGCGAGACGTCGCCGAGCAACGGCACCGCGCCCAGCTCGATCGGCGGCGTGTGGAGGCCGACGATGTAGCCGAAGGGAGCCAGCGCCTGCGTAAACAGCCCGAAGATCATCGGTTTGCGCGAGCCGATCCGATCGATGATCGTCCCTGCGGGCGTGTTCATGAACAGCCGCGCGATGCGGTTGGCCGAGAGGATCACGCTCAGCATCACCGCGCTGATCACGAGCTTCTCGTCTAACAGCGGCAGCGTCGGGAACGCGACGCCCGTCGCCACGCCCCCGAAGAAGATGCCGGCGATGACCGCGAGCGCGATCGTCCGGATCTCCCCGTTCGAGTAGCTCTGGTCGGCGGTCTCGTCAGTCATCGGGCGTAGCGAGCGGTCGTCGAGGTCGGTCGCGGACAGCGCAGCGTCACGCTTCGTCCGGCGGTACCTCGAGAGGTCGATCGCTCGCGCCCCATCACGATTCCATCCCGTGTTCCTCGACGAACTCGTCCTGCAGTTCCGTCTTGCGGATCTTGCCACTGCCGGTCTTCGGGAGTTCGCGCCGGATCTCGACGACCCGGGGGTGCTTGTAGGGGGCGAGTTCCCCGAGGACGTACTCCTCGACGTCGTCCTCGGTCAGCTCCGCGCCCTCTTTCGGCGTGATTGCGGCCGCGACGGTCTCACCGCGGCGCTCGTCGGGGAGCCCGAAGACCGCCGCCTCGTGGATGTCGGGGTGCTCGTAGAGCAGGTTCTCGACCTCGCGCGGATAGACGTTGTACCCCGCGGTCAGGATCATCTCCTTCTCGCGACCCTTGATGTAGTAGTAGTTGTCCTCGTCCCGCATCCCGATGTCGCCGGTCCGGAAGAAGCCGTCCTCGGTGAACACCTCCTCGTTCGCCGCGGGGTTCTCGTAGTAGCCTTTCATCACCTGCGGGCCGGCGATGAGGATCTCGCCTTCCTCGCCTGCGCCCAGTTCGTTCCCGTCCTCGTCGACGACCTTCGAGCGCGTGTGGCCGACAGGCTGGCCGACGCTCCCGGGCCGGTTGCCGAGCGAGGACCACCGGATCGTGTGCGACGTCGCGGTGGTCTCGGTCAGTCCGTACCCCTCGGAAAGCGGGACGTCGAACGCCTCCTCGAACTGCTCCTGTGTCGGTTTCGGGAGCTTGTCCCCGCCCTGTCCCGCCTTGATCAGCGTCGACAGATCGTACTCGTCGGGGTCGTACGCGTCGAGCAGGTCGACGAACATGGCGGCGACGCCGACGAAGGTCGGAATGTCGTGTTCGTCGAGCTTCTCGAGGACGAGTTCCGGATCCCACTGGTCGGGGCGGAGCAGGTGTAGCGTCCGGTTGCCACACAGCGAGGCCATCATGCCGAGCATCCCGGTGATGTGGTACATCGGCAGGACGATGATCCCGTCGCCCTCGATCGGGCCGGCGCTGTAACTCGAGACGCTCTGGGCGATCTGGACCCGGAAGTTGCGGTGGGTCAGCAGGACGCCTTTCGGTTTGCCGGTCGTCCCCGAGGTGTAGGGCTGGAGCAGCACGTCGTCGTCCTCGCGGTCGACCACGTCCGGGTCGGCGTCGGCCGCGCCGAGGTCGGGCAGCGACCGGTAGTCGCCGCCGGGCGTCGCGCTGACGATCTCCGTCTCGAGGTCGGCGACGGCCTCGACGACGTAGTCGTCGGGCTCGCCCTCGACGAGGACGGCCTTCGCGTCGGCGTGCTCGAGCTGGTATTCGATCTCGCGGCGGCGGTACTCGGGGTTCAGCGGGCTCGCGATGATCCCGGCGTGACAGCAGGCCCAGACGGCGGTACAGAACGGAATCCCGTTCGGCATGTAGAGCCCGACCCGATCGCCCGCCTCGAGGCCGAGTTCCCGAAGCCCGTCGGCGAATCGCCCGACACGGTCGCCGAACTCGCGGTAGGTGATGGTTTCGCCGGCGTGTTCGATCGCGAGTTCGTTCGGCTGTTCCGCGACCGCTCGCTCGAGTAGGTGTGCGACATTTCCATCGTAGGGAGCCTCTAAAAGCGTCTCCGCGGGGACGACATCGAGTTCCATGTGACCCGCATTTGTCGCTCGGGATGAAAAATATACGGGTGGTGGTAACAGAGGACGTGTTTCGATCTCGCAGACGGTACGTCTCGAGTCCGGTCGGACTACTCCCCGAGGCGCGGGATCCCCTTGATCTCGACCGTCTCGCCGACCATATACGAGGAAGCCGGGCTGGCGAGGAACTGCGCGAGGTCGGCGACCTCCTCTGGTTTGCCGATGGTGCGGTCCGGCGAGGTGCGAGCGATCTCGTCGGCGTCGTCCTCGACGCCCATCTGGGTGCGCACGCCCTCGGTCGCGACCAGACCGGGCGCGATGCAGTTGACCCAGATGCCGTCCTCGGCCCAGTCGGCCGCGGACGAGGTGGTGAAGTTGACGACGCCGGCCTTGGCCGCGCCGTAGTGGCTCATCGTCTTCGAGCCCCGGGTGCCCGCGACGCTGGCGAAGTTGACGATCCGGCCACCGCCGTTGTCGCGCATGTACTCGACGGCCAGCTGCGAACAGTGGAAGGTGCCGTGGAGGTTGATGTCGACGATCGTCTTCCAGCCGTTCTCGCTGATCTCCGAAGGCGGGGCCTGAAAGCTCGCTCCCGCGTTGTTGATCAGAATGTCGAGGCCGCCGAACTCGTCGACGGTCTCGTCGATCATGTCCTGAACCGCCTCCCGATCCGTAACGTCGCACTCGATGGCTATCGCCTCGCCCGGCCGCTCGCTCTCGTTGATCGCGTCGGCCACCGGCTCGACGTTCTCCATCTCCCGCGAGGTGACGACGACGTTCGCGCCGTCGTCGGCGAACCGCTCGACGATCATCTTCCCGATCCCGCTCGAGGAGCCCGTGACGATCGCCGTCTGGCCCTCGACGCTGAACTGGTCGGTCGTCATCGCGGTCCCTCCGTGTTCGCTGTGGTCTCAGCAGCCGATACGCCGGTCCCAAGGGTGACAGTGACTGGCATTCGCGTCTACGGGTTCATCGACGTTCATTATAAGCTATTCGACCGGTGTGGGGGAGAGCGCTCGAGTCGGCCAGTGGTGGCGGAGCCGAGCGACACGCGATCGGCCGACCACGTGCGGTCGGCGCGCGCTGGGCCGCGGTTTGCCCTCGGCGAACCGCGGTCCGACGCCGTGCGAGGTCTTCGCGAGCCTGCGAGCGAAGTCGTTCGAGACGGCGAAGCCGTCTCGTGATGCCGAAAACGCGACGCGTTCTCGAGCAGCTCGGAAGACGCGAGGGGTCTTCCGGTGGATGAGCGAGGGAGCCCTGTGACCGAGCGTTAGCGCAGGACCGACGGTCCCGCGAACCATACGAACGGGCAGTGCGCGGCGCAACGCGCCGCGACTGTCGGGACGGTTCCACCGTCCCGCAGCCCCGTGAGTAGAAATCGGCTGGGGAGGACGTGGAAATCCCTTGTGTCCACGTAAGCAGACGCTCGGGTGCCCTCCGGTAGACGAACGACCGAAACCGGCTGCCTTTCACACGACTCTCGGATACGATCGAACCGGGTTCCGAGAGAGGTACTGTTATGCCAGTCGTGCCCAAACCCTCGTGGCAATGCAAGGCGGAGACGGACCCGACCGACAGCGAAGGACGACCGAACGACGGGCGATCGCGCGGCCGACCGACACCACCACGGAGGCGACTCGAGATGCCGAATAGACCGATCGAGGAACTCGAGGCGATGGTCGGTGACAGCCGCGTCACCGTCGAGGAGTTTCGCATCGAGGCCGGCAAGGTCGAGGAGTTCGCGCGTGCGATCACGTCCGACGACCCGGTCTTCCGCGACGAGGCGGCGGCCGCCGATCGGGGCTACGACCGCGTCCCCACGCCGCTGACCTACAGTCAGGTGGGGCGGTTCCCGCGGTACACCCCCGACGACGTCGACGGGAAGGGCTTCGACCTGGGCTTCCAGCCCGAATACGTTCTCCACGGCGAGCAACACCACGAGTACGAGCGCCCGATGGCCGTCGGCGACGTACTCGAGGGGACGACAACGCTCGCGGACGTCTTCCAGCGCGAGGGCCCCCGTGCGGGGACGATGACCTTCGCCGTCCTCGAGACCGAGTACCGAAACCGGGACGGCGAACTCGTGTTGACCGACCGCTCGACTGCGATCGAAACCTCCGGCGCGGTCGACGAGGACGCCGGTGACGAGGAGGGCGACGACGCCTCGAGCGAGTCCGCCGAGACCGCGCCGGACGGCGGCACCGCCGCGGTCGAGTCGGACGTCCCGCCGGCGACCGTCGGCGACTTCGATCGCGTCCACGATCTCGCCGACATCGCGGTCGGTGATACCGGTCCGAACGTGGTCGTCGAGGAGGTCGATCGCCAGCAGTTCGTCAAGTACGCTGGCGCGAGCGGCGACTTCAACCCGATCCACTACGACGAGCCCTACGCCACGGCCGCGGGCAACGAGAGCGTCTTCGGGCAGGGGATGTTCACCGCCGGGGTCACCTCCCGCGTCGTCGCGAACTGGTTCGAACTGCGGGACGTGACGAGCTTCGGTGTCCGATTCGAGTCGCGGGTCTTCCCCGGCGACACCGTCGTCGCCAGCGGCGAGGTCGTCGACATCGACGAGGCCGACGGAACGGTGGAAACGGAACTCGAGGCGTGGACCGACGACGGCGAGACGCTGCTCACCGGCACGGCGACGGCCGCCCTCGAGTAAGGAGACGCACGCTGATTTTCGGCTTCGGAACGAGCGCTCGAGCGCGCTGCACCGAGGATCAGTGCGGCTCGAGCGCCGTCTCGACGCTCACTCCGGCACGAACACCGGCATGGCGGCTTCGTCGGAGAGCCGCCAGAACCGCACCGCGACGGGCATCTCGACCTCGATATCGTCGGGATCGCCGTCGATCATCGCGAGCAGGCGCGGCCCCTCGGCGAGTTCGATCGCGCCGACGGCGTACGGAGTCCGGTCGCCGAAACCGGGCTCGCCGGGGACGTGGCAGACGGTGTAGGAGTAGATCGTCCCGACGCCCTCGCTCGCTTCGAACGGGGGGTCCTCCGCGCCGCAGGCGGTACAGACCGCCCGCGGGTAGAGCTGACGGTTACCGCACTCGCACTCCTGGTACAGCAGGTCGCCCCCGAGCGTCGCCTCCCAGAACGGTTCCGTCGCGCCGGTCGGGACCGGGACCGGCCCCGCCCACTCCTCGCGGCGGTCTTCGACGGGTGCGCTCATGCTTCCCTCCGGAGGACGACGGTGCTACTCGACGACAGGATGCCGCCGGTTCCGTGAGCGACCGCAACCTCGGCGTCGTCGACCTGGCGCTCGCCCGTGTAATCGCCCCGAAGCTGGCGGACGGCCTCGATGAGGACGAAGACGCCGAAGTGGCCGGGGTGACAGTAAGAGAGTCCGCCGCCCTGCGTGTTCATCGGTAGCTCGCCGCCGGGGGCGGTCGTCCCGCCCGAGACGAACTCGCCGCCCTCGCCCTTTTCGCAGAACCCGAGATCCTCGAGCGTGACCAGAGCGGTGTAGGTAAACGAGTCGTATATTTGGGCGACGTCGACGTCGTCGTGGGTAATTCCGGCTTGCTCGAAGGCCTTCGGTCCCGTTACCGCCGCCCCGGTCGTCGTCATGTCGGGCATTTCGCTGATGTCTTGCCGGTGCGTACTCGTCGAGGCGACGCCAGCGACCGAAATCGGGGGGACGTCGAGTTCCGCCGCCTTCTCCTCGCTGACGAGGACGACTGCGCCCCCGCCGTCGGAGACCAGACAGCAGTCGAGCAGGTTGAACGGCTCGGCGATCTGTCGGGACTCGAGCACGTCGTCGACGGTAATCGGATCCCGCTGCGCGGCTTTGGGGTTCATCGACGCCCACTCGCGGGTCGCGACGGCGATCTCGGCGAGTTGCTCCTCGGTCGTCCCGTACTCGTGCATGTGGCGTTTGGCGGCCATCGCGTACGCCCCCGGCGGGCGGAAGAGCCCCGTCGGACGAACGAAGCCGTCGACCGGATGGGTGACCTCGAGGGATTGATCCCTGCCGGGACCGGTCTTGCTCGTCGAGCCGTAGGCGACGACCACCACGTCGGCCTCGTCGCGGGTCATCGCGTCGCGGACGTGGCCGCAGAAGTGCTCGAACGACGAGCCGCCGATCTCGGTGCCCTCGAGGAACGAGGGCTCGTCGAGGTCGAGGTACTCCGAGAGCACTAGCGCCGGCATGTAGTCGTCGCCGCCGGCGACCGCGACGCCGTCGACGTCCTCGAGGGCACAGCCGGCGTCCTCGAGGGCGCGGACGGTCGCGATCGCCGCGTTGTCGAGCCAGTTCCGGTCGGGGGTCTCGCCGAGATCGCTCTCGGCGACGCCCGCCAGGATCGGTTCAGCCACGGGTATCCCTCCGTCTCACGGACCGTGTCATCGTCTCCCGATATCGTAACCGAACGCAAATAGCTTGTGGTAGAGGGTACCAATGCACGTGTTCCCGTGGCCGGGTCGGCTCGCGTGACCGCGGGCGGTCTCGAGCAGCGAGGCGCGACGAGGCGGTGTGGCCACGTCACACATGGATACTATTTTATATCATTCCATGATATCATTCCCCATGGATTTGGCGAGTGTTAGCGAGGGTGCCAGAGCCGGCAACGTCGCGCGACTCCACGACGAGACGGTGCGCCACCACGGCGACGCACAGGCGATCGAGTACCACGGGCAGACGTTGACCCACGAGGACCTCCAGGCCGCGAGTTCGCGCTTCGCCGGCGGGCTGGCCGATCTCGGGATCGAACCCGGCGACGTGATGCTGCAGTACCTGCCGAACTGCCCGCCGTACCTGATCGGCGCGCTCGGGGCGTTCAAAGCCGGCGCGATCGTCTCGCCGGTCAACCCGCAGTACCGCAAACGCGAACTCACGTACCAGCTCGAGGACACCGAGGCCGCGGCGGTCCTCACCCACGTCGCCCTGGAGCCGTACCTCGAGGAAGCGCTCGAGGCCATCGACTGGGATCCGGTCGTCATCTCGGTCGACACCGAGAGCGAGGGCGTCCACGCCTTCGACGACGTTCACGGCGAGGAGACGTTCGTCGAGCGAGCCGACGACGACGTGGCGCTGCTGCCCTACACCTCGGGGACGACGGGCAAGCCGAAAGGCGTCCAGCTGACCCACCGCAACTTCCGGGCCCAGACGTTCTCGATCCTCTCCCAGGAGCAGGCGCTCGACGACGAGGACGTGCGCAGCCTCGTCTGGCTACCGCTGTACCACATCACTGGCTTCACCCACACCGCGTGGCAACCGCTGATTCGGGGCGGAAGCGTCTACCTCCGGAGCGCGGCCAACTGGGACGGCGACGCCGCGATGGAACTGATCGAGGAGGAAGGGATCACCCACTACGTCGGCGTCACCGCGATGTACGTCGACATGATCAACAGCGAACAGTTCGGCGACTACGACCTCACCAGCCTCGAGTCGGCCGGCGAGGGCGGCGCGAAGATGTCCGTCGCGGTCCAGGAGGAGTTCGAGGAGACCGCGGGCGTCGAAATGAGCGAAGGGTACGGGCTCACCGAGACCAACGGCGCGACCCACTCCCAGAGCGGGTCGACGTTCGGCCTGCGCCACGGCACGATCGGCCAGCCGACGCGGATGACCGAGGCCAAGATCGTCGACGAGAGCGGCGATACCGTCCCTATCGGCGAAGAGGGCGAACTCCTGGTGCGAGGGCCGCAGGTGATGAAAGGCTACCACGGGATGCCCGAGGCGACCGAGCGAGCCTTCACCGACGACGGCTGGTTCCGGACGGGCGACATCGCACGCCGCGACGAGGACAACTACTACGAGATCGTCGACCGGAAGAAGCACATGATCAACTCCGCGGGCTACAACATCTACCCGAGCGAACTCGAGGAACTCCTCTCGGAACACGAGGCCGTCGCGGAGGGAGCGGTCGTCGGCATCCCCGACGAGCGGCGCAACGAGGTGCCGAAGGCGTTCGTCGTCACCGCTCCGGGCGTCGAACCCGGCGACGACGTGACCGCCGAGGAGATCAAGGAGTACTTCCTCGACAACGTCGCCTCCTACAAGCACCCCCGCGAGGTCGAGTTCATCGACGAACTCCCGCGGACGACGAGCGGCAAGATCCAGAAGTACAAGCTCGAGGACGCCGAGGAATCGGAGGACGCCTGACTCGTGACGGTCGTCGTCTCCCCGCACATCCTCTCGGGTGGCGGGCCGCGGCTGGTCGCGGCGATCCGCGAGCGCCGGCCGGAGATCGACCTCGAGCATATCGAGGACGAGGACGAACTCCCGGCGGCCGTCGCCGACGCCGACGCACTCGTCACCCATCGGCTCCCCGACGAGGTGCTCGAGGCGGCCACCGACCTCGAGTGGGTGCAGGCGCTGAGTGCCGGGACGGACTTCTTCGATTACGACGCGCTGGCAGACCGGGGCGTGGCGCTGACGAACGTGTCGGGGATCCACGCGAAGCCGATCGGTCAGCAAGTGTTGGGCTACCTGCTGCACTTCGAGCGCGGCTTCGACCGCGCGGTCGCCCAGCAACACCGCCGGGAGTGGGAGCGGTACATGGGCGGCGAACTCGGCGATCGGACGGTCGGCATCGTCGGCGTCGGCGCGATCGGCTCGAAAGTCGCCGACTACTGCCAGACATTCGACGCCCGCGTGATCGGGACCAAACGGGATCCGACCGACGCACCCAGCAGCGTCGACGAAATCTACGGGGCGGACGAGCTCGAGTCCGTCCTAGCCCAGAGCGACTACCTCGTCCTGGCCTGTCCGCTGACCGATGAGACGCGGGGGCTGATCGATGCCGACGCCCTCGCGACGCTCCCGGACGACGCCGTGCTGGTCAACATCGCCCGGGGGCGGGTGGTCGATGAGCCCGCGCTCGTCGACGCGCTCGAGGCCGACGAACTCGGCGGGGCCGCGCTGGACGTCTTCGAGGAGGAACCGCTCCCCGAAGAATCGCCGCTATGGGACCGCGACGACGTGCTCGTGACGCCGCACATGGCCGGCAGCACGCCCCACTACTGGGAGCGCTGTGCCGACGTCTTCCTGCGGAACTACGACCGGTTCCGCGAGGACGAGGCCCTCGAGAACCGCGTCGTCTGAGCCGAGAATCGACGCTCGTTTTGGGGTCGTGGACGCGAAACGCGACCATAGATTGAAGCTCCGTCACGTCGAGCATCGTGTATGTCAGACCTTCGCATCGACGCGATGGTGCCAGGCTTATCGACCGACTCCGGCGACGCCGCCGCGCGCGCCGAAGAATTGGGATTCGACGGCGTCTGGACGCCCGAGATGGACAACGACGCGTTCCTCCCACATCCGCTGATCGCGGACCGGACGGACGAGATCCAGCAGGGAACGCGCATCGCGCTCTCGTTCACTCGCAGTCCGATGGCGCTCGCCTACACCGCCTGGGATCTCGCGCGGTACTCCGACGGGCGGTTCGTGCTCGGGATCGGTACGCAGGTCAAGGGCCACAACGAGCGCCGCTTCAGCGTCGACTGGGAGTCCCCCGGGCCGCGGCTGCGCGAGGTCGTCGAGTCGCTCCGGCACATCTTCGACGTGTTCCAGGGCGAGGCCGACCTGGACTACCAGGGCGAGCACTACTCGTTCTCGCTGATGACGGACAACTTCAACCCGGGACCGATCGACCACCCCGACGTACCCATCTACATCGCGGGCGTCAACGAGTACAACATCCGGCTCGCGGGCGAACTCTGCGACGGGCTGGACATGCACGTCTTCAACACCCCCGGCTACACCGACGACGTCGTCGCGCCGACCGTCGCCGAGGGGGCCGACCGCGGGGACCGCTCGCTCGAGGACGTGTCGCTCTCGGCGAGCCCGTTCGTCGTGACGGGCGAAACCGAGGAGGAGCGCGAGCAGTCCCGCGCGGAGGTCAAGCAGCGAATCGCCTTCTACGGTAGCACCCGTACCTACCACGACGTGCTCGACCACCACGGCTGGCGCTCCGTCGGCGAGGAGCTACACGAACTCTCGAAGGAGCAGCGCTGGGACGAGATGACCGATCTGATCACCGACGAGATGGTGGCGACGTTCGCGATCGAAGCGCCGCCCGAAGAGTTACTCGCGGAGGCAGAGGACGTCTACGGCGGCATCGCCGACCGAATCGTCCTCCCCCTCGATCACGGCGAGGCCTTCCTGACCGAGTAGTCGCGGACGCCGTCGCGCTCTTTGTACTGGATGCGATCGCGCCCCTCGAGCGTGCCGAGCGCGCCGAGCGTATCGAGCAGCTGCGCGGGGTACCGGACCTCGCCGGCGCGGTGGCGCGTGATCTCCATCGGCGTCGCGGGGCCGACGCTCGCGACCGCCTCGAACGTCTCGCCGGTGAGCGACTCGAGCGCCGAGCGCGTACTCTCGATGGCCCCCTTGTAGTCGGTGAAGACGGGACCGTGACCGGGGTAGACCCGGTCGACGTCGCGGCCCTCGAGTCGGTCCATCGCGCGGTGGAACGCGTCGACGGCGTCGTAGGCACCGTAGTCGATGCCGACGTGGATCGCGCCGGGCCGGAACGGCTCGATGAGGGCGTCGCCGCTGAACAGCGCGCGCTCGCCGTTCAGGTCCGTCGCGAGGCTCGCGTGGTGGATCTGGTGACCGGGCGTGTGCAGGGCCTCGAACTCGCGGCCCGCGACGGTAAACGGCTCGTCGAACTCGAAGGGGACGGCCTCGTCGGGCGTGAGCAACCGCCGGTTGCGCTCCAGTGACGACTGGGCGCGCTCGACCTCGCGTTCGATCGCCTCGCCGTGGTAGCCCGCCGAGCGGCCGATATCACGGACGCCGTCGGCGAGGTCGTCCGGGTCGCGCTCGAGTTGCTCGAGGACGGGTCGGGGGGCGTACACCGTCGCCCCGGCCTCGCGCAGCAGCGGCACCTGTCCGATGTGGTCGCTGTGCGGGTGGGTGACGACGACCGCCTCGACGTCCCCGGGGTCGTACCCCCTCGCAGCCAGCCCCTCGCGGATGGTTGCTTCGGCGCGGTCCTCCGGGTCGCCGGTGTCGACCAGGATCGGAGCCGGCTCCTCGATGAGGTAGGCTGCGGCGTGTTTCGGCGGCCACTCGATATCGAAGTCGAGCCGGGAAACCTGCGACGTGGCGGCCTTCGTCCGCTGTTCCGTCGGGTCGTCCATCGTCGACCCTTAGATGAGTTCGCGGGCGATCGTCCGTTTCTGGATCTCGTCGGTCCCCTCGAAGATGCGGAAGACGCGGGCCGAGCGGTAGTTGCGTTCGATCGGGAGGTCCTTCATGAAGCCGGCGCCGCCGTGGACCTGCATCGCGATGTCGGCGGCGTCGTTCGCGAGCTTCGCGCCGCGGAGTTTGGCCATCGATTCCTCCTTGCGGGCGCGCTCGCCGTTGTCCATTTTCCAGGCGGCGTAGCGGTAGAGCTGGCGGACCTGCTCGATGTCGGTCGCGAGTTCGGCCAGCTGGAACGAGACGCCCTGCCGGTGACCGATCGGTTTGTCGAACGTCTTCCGTTCGCGGGCGTACTCGACCGACATGTCGAGCAGGAACTGCGCCGTCCCGACGGAGCCGGCGGCGATGTTGATCCGGCCGCCGCCGATCCAGTCCATCGCGGACTGGAAACCCTTGTCGACCTCGCCCAGCACCTGGTCCTCGCCGACGCGGCAGTCGTTGAAGTACAGCTCCGAGTGCGTTCCGGGGGTCATCCCCATCGCGCGGTGGATCTTGCCCACCTCGAAGCCCGGGTTGTCGTCGTCGACGAGGAAGCACGTGATGCCGCCGAGGTCGCCGTCGTCGCCGCTCGTCCGGGCGAACACCATCGCGAAGTCGGCGTACGGGCCGTTCGTGATGTAACACTTCTGTCCGTTGATCACCCACTCGTCGCCGTCTTTCTCCGCACTGGTGTCCATGTAGTGCGCGTCGCTGCCGTGGCCCGGCTCGGTCAGCGCGAAACAGGTCGTTATCTCGCCGTCCATCAGGGGGTCGAGGTACTCCTCGCGCTGTCGGTCGTCACAGGCGAGCAGGATGGGCGTCGGGCCCCCCGCACCGCCGAAAATCGCGCTATGGAAGCCAGGCGGCCGGTTCGACATGTGCTCGCCGACGATCGCTCGAGTGAGGATGTCGACGTCGCCGCCGCCGACCTCTTCGGGCATCGTCATCCCGTAGAAGCCCGCTTCGACGGATTTCTGCCGGATCTGTTCGACGATGTTTCGATACTCGGGGACCTGCCGATGCTCGTCGTCGACGATCTCCTTCTCGTAGTCGGCGCCGAGGAACTGATCGTACTCGTTCTCGAGGGGAGCGACTTCCTGATCAATGAAATCGTCGAGCGCCTTCTTGATCTGCACGGCTTCGGACGGTTCGCTGAAGTCCATAGGCTATGTCACATAACGTACTACTTAAGCGTTACCGTGTGACTGTCTTTCAATGTACATAGAAACGGTGGGTCGCCGGATATCGACCGATTCGATGGTGAGCGCGAGGGAATTCGTATCAGAGGGATTATTTCGTCTGGAATCCGCGTTCAGCAGAGCGGAACAGTTTTGGGTCGTTTCGTCGAATGAGAAGTATGGCAACAACGGACACGAACGGGGGAAGCCGGGTGGCGGCAGTGGTGAAAACCCTCGACATCCTCGAGGCGCTGTGGCAGGCCGGGGGTGCCGGGGTGACGGAACTCACCGAGCGAACGGACCTCGCCAAGAGCACGGTCCACGCCCACCTGACGACGCTTCGCTCGAAGGGGTACGTCGTCCAGGAAGGCGACGAATACCGCCTGAGCCTCCGGTTTCTCTCCTTCGGAGAACACGTCAAACACGCCGAGCCGCTGTACGCCGCGTCGGAGACGCCCATCGACGAACTCTCGACGGAAGTCGGCCAGCGAGTTCTCTGTTCGACACACCAGAACGGACTCGGCACCGTGCTCAACGTCAGCGAGGGGAGCCGATCGTTCACCAGCGACATCGATATCGGGACGCACGTCTATCTCCACAGTTCGGCCGGCGGCAAGGCCATGCTCGCTCACTTCCCGGACGAGCGCGTCGACGAAATCATCGATCAGTGGGGTCTGCCGGCCTTCACCGAAAAAACGATCACCGACAGAGAGGCGCTCTTCGACGAGCTCGCGGCGGTTCGCGAGGAGGGAGTCGCGTACAATCGCGGGGAGTACCTACCCGGAATCAGCGCGATCGGCGCGCCGATCCTCGGCAACGACGGCACCGTCTACGGGGCGGTCACCGTCACCGGCCCCGAACACCGACTCGAGAACGAGTGGGAGGAAAACGACCTTCGTACCCAGTTACTGTCGACGGCGAACACGATCGAAGTGAATATGATGTTTTCCTAACTGTTCAGCCCTGCTGAACGGGCGTGCAGATCGTCGACAGGGGCCAGACGGTGTTCGTCCCGTCCGCCGTTCCAGTTCGACGCGGGAATTCGGTTGGTACTCGAGCGGTCACTGGGGACGACTGCGACCGGCCGAGTGAGGAATTACAACCATATGGTTGTAAACTCAGAGGGTCGCTCACACGGGCGGTACCCCTCCCTCGCGTTCGCGACGAGTGAACGGCGAACAACTGCCGAAGCGTTTGACGGCTACCGATGGAAACAGGCGGTAGTGATCAGTCGGACGCGTCCGCTCGCTCGGCCATCATCGCCGCCGCGGTCTCCGCCCAGTCGCCGCGGACGAATCCGACGCCGACGACGAGTACCCACCAGACGTAGTTCAGCACGATCCCCGCGTAGATGCCGGCCAGCCCGTAGCCGAGGATGATCGCGGTGAAGTACGAAAAGGCGAGCAGGAATCCGAACGTACCGGTGAACCTGGCGTAGAACGGCGTGCGCGTCTCTCCCGCGCCACGGAGACAGCCCGACAGCGGGAAGAAGAGACCGAAGGCGACCATCGAGACGCCGAAAACGCGGGTGAAGACGACGGCGTACTCGAGCGTGGCCGCATCGCTCGTGAACAGCCGGGCGATCGGCCGCGCACCGACGACGAGGACAGTCGCTGACACGGAAAGCGCGAGGAGGCTCAGGGCGGTGATGGCGAGGCCGGCAGCGCGCGCATCCGTTGGCCGGCCCTCGCCGAGCGTCTGCCCGACGACGATGCTCGCGGCGACGCTGGCCGAGCGGTACAGCGGGCCGCTGAACTGCTGGTAGGCCCGCCGACCGATGTAGTACGCGGCCGTCACCTCGGTCCCGAAGGTGAGCAGGAGGGCGTTGAAGGGGAAGTTCGCCAGCGAGGTGCTCATCCCCTCGGCGAAGTTCGGCAGGCTCACCGCCACGAGCTGGCGCGTGATCACCGCGCTCCGCGGGCGAGCGAGGGAGAGGGCCGTTCGTCCGCCGGCGATCGCAGTCGTCATCGCGACGGCCTCGAGTGCCCGGCTGATCGCCGTCGCAAGCCCGACGCCGACGATCCCCAGCGCGGGAAGGGGACCGAGGCCGAGTCCCAGACCGACCGTCGCCGCGATGTTGAGGGCGTTCGCGGTGCCGTTGACGACCATCGGCGTCCGCGTGTCGCCGGTCCCCTGCAACGAGCGCGCGCCCACGAGCCCGACGATTCGCATCGGCGCGGCGACGAAGAGCAGGGTGAGGTACCGTCCGCTCATCTCGACCACGCCGGGGTCGGCACCCAGGAGGGCGATCAGCGGCTCCGACAGCGTCAGTCCGGCGACGGTCAGCGGCACCCCCGCTAGAAACCCGATTCCGAGCGCCTGTGTGACCGCTACGTCGCGAGACGCCTCGGCTCCGCGGCCGGTGTCCTGGCTCGAGAGGGCGATCGCGCCCGTCCCGAGTCCGAGCCCGATCCGGAGGGGAAGCTGCGCGTAGAGGTCCGCCAGCCCGACCGCAGCGACGGCCGCTGGCGAGAACAGGCCGGTGACGAGGATGTCGACCGTCCGCATCAGCGTGTTGAGCGTCTGTTGGACCGCGATCGGCCACGAGAGCGCGACGGTTCGTCGCCACACGTCGCGGACCCGAATCCCGGAATCGGCCATACGTCGTTCGGAAACGGGAACGCGTCGAATGAAGGTGTCGGTGCGACGCGTCTAGATACGGGGTGTCGGAGTATTTGTCGCCTTCAAATATAGATATTCAAACCGAGATTTTCGTGAGACGTACCTCCTATCGTCGGAACTGGAACGAACACTGCTCGGTACTCGAGGAGCATCGGTATGGCGTCATTCTCGACTGTATCGACATCTGAACCTGCCTCTCGCTCGATCTCTCGTTCCCAACGTTCGGTTTCTGTTTGCCGTCCTCGACTGATCGTCTCGACGAGAAACGGAAGCGTGGCGGCCCGGAGCGGGCAGACTGGGGCTCATACGTCGATTTCCGTCGTTCGACTGTGGTTGTGGCTCCGAAGTGACGATCCACGGTCGATTTCGTATTCGGTTACCAATACATCCGGCATATAATATGAATTTTGATACTATAGAAGTCGCGATAGTTGCTGTGGCCGCGTCCTCGCCGGACGAATGCGAACTGCTCGTCGCTCGAGCGGCGGCGAAAGGGGACGGCCGAGTCACCCGGAACATGACCTACTGAATCCTTACCACTGTTCTATCGAAGGCGGCATTCGTCGAACAGTACCGACCAAACTGGGAGAAACCATGAACGAACTTATGTAGTGGCCGTTCGATACGGGAGCTATGCGACTCGAGAACGAGACGGTAGTTATCACGGGTGCAGCATCTGGAATCGGGCAGGCGACGGCCGAGCGCTGCGCCGAGGAGGGCGCGCGCGTTATCGTCACCGACGTCGACACGGAGGGCGGGCAGGCGGTGGCCGAGGCCATCGAGGACGACGGCGGCGAGGCCGAGTTCCACGAGCTCGACGTGACCGACAGCGACCAGTTCCACGCGGTCGTCGACGCGATCGCCGCGGAGTACGGACTGGACGTGATGGTCAACAACGCCGGCACCGGTCACCCCGGCGGCAGCCTCGAAGAGCTGGACGACGAGGTCCGCGATTTCGTCATCGACATCAACATCAAGGGCGTCTGGAACGGCTGTCACGCGGCGCTGCCCCACATGAAAGAGCAGGGCGAGGGCTCGATCGTCAACGTGGGCTCGCTGGCGAGCATCCTCGGACTCCCGAAGCAGGCCGCCTACTCGACGACCAAAGCCGCGGTCCTCAACATGACCCGGACGATCGCCGCCGAGGCCGGTCCCTACGGCGTCCGTGCCAACGCCGTCTGTCCCGGTTTCACCGAGACCCAGATGCTCGAGGGCTACCTCGAGGAACAGAGCGATCCGGAGGCCGCTCGCGAGGCGATGGCCGAAGACTACCCGCTCAAGCGCCTCGGTAAGCCCGAGGAGATCGCGAACGCGATCCTCTTCCTCGCCAGCGACGAGTCCTCGTTCGTCAGCGGCCACGGCCTCGTCGTCGACGGCGGGTTCTCGACCTGCTGAGCCGTCGTCACTTACGCTTCGCGGATCAGTGCGACGCTCGCGAGTTGGTCACCTGCGGTGACCGTCGCCTCCTGGGTGAGCGCGTAGAGAATGCCGCTCCGATCGGCCGACGCCTCGTGGAGGGGTTCGTACGTCGTCGGATGGTAGATCGTCCCGATCGGCGTCCCCTCCTCGATCGACTCCCCCACCTCGAGCGACGGGATCGGTCGGAAGAGTCCAGAGTCGTCGGCCGTGACCTGGCCGAGGTGATTCCGGGCGACCGGCTGGTCGCGTTCGGGAACGTCGCCCGGGAGCAGATCGAGGTACCGACAGACGTCGAGCAGGCCCTCGACGCCCGCCTCGACGACCTCCTCGAGGATCTGTTTGTTGTACGCGAGTTCGGGTGTGATCGACGGGACACCCTCGTCGGCGGCGGCCACGCGGAGTTTGCCCGCGAAGCCCCGTCGGTGCCACTCGTCGGGGGCGTCCTCGTCGGCCTGCTCCGACAACAGGAGGTCGGTTCCGAAGGCTTCGCCGAGCTTCCGAGAGCGTTCGTCGTCCTCGCGATAGACGACGTGCGGGAGCATGTCCGGACTGCCCGTGTGGAGGTCGACGAGGGCGTCGGCCGTCGTGACGTACTCCCAGAGACGGGCGGCCATGCGCTGGTGGAGGCTACCGTTCTCGTCGCCCGGCCAGACCCGGTTCATGTTCTGGTTGACGCTGTCGAGCTGCTCGGGCGTCGTGTACGAGACGCGGTCGAACGTCAGCGGGTTCGCGACGGGAACGGCGACGACCGTTCCCGACAGCGACTCGAGCGGCAGCCGGTCGTGGAACCGCCGGAGGACCTCCGTCCCGTTGATCTCGCGGCCGTGCTGGGCCGCTTGCACGTACAGCGTCGGCCCCGGTTCGTCGCCGCGGTAGGTGTGGACCGTCGTCGTCAGTTCGACCCCTGACGGCAGCCGCGCGAGCGTGATCTGCTCCGCCGTGTGCGTACCACCACTCATGGAATATCGTTCCACGTCCGGCGGTATGTAGCTGCGGCCGGCCATCGGATTCCGAGAC
>SDGW01000260.1_pt1 | contig 22486 bp, 29 predicted proteins | sample 2873831 | NCBI WGS metagenome assembly SDGW01 (sample SAMN08132700, study PRJNA421101) | hypersaline lake metagenome | isolation source: celular fraction 0.22 microns magnesium sulfate-rich crust from ephemeral... | place: Spain: Penahueca Lagoon, Toledo | collected 2011-07
CTTCGATTAACGACGTTCTATCAGAAATAGAAGAAGCACAAAAGGAGATACAAACAATCCAAGGGAAAAAGGGTACAAAAGATCAACAAAGTTAGATATAATTAGATTCTTATTTATACTTAGTAGCAACTCCGAACAAAAGTTAATAAAATTAATAGCAAATAAGCTTATACTTGGTGGGGAGGAATTGCAAATAATTAAGAGAGAATTATTATTTTTTTAACAATAATAACGGATTTTGTTATGATATAATGGAATTGTTTTAATTTAATAATTAGGCGGAACACGCACATGACTTCAATAGGAGCAGTGTGTGTTTTTTTATGCTTTATTAAGGGGGGAGAATAATATTTTTCAGCAACATCATGATTCACCAAATGTATAGCTTTTAATTTAAGGAGGAACGATTATGATCATAAAAAATCCATTCATGGATAATTTCTTTTTACATTTTGCATGTGTAGTTATCGGTTTGTTTACAGGTGGTGTAGCCCTCATTCCTTATATCGGTGTACTATGGTACCTTAAGAAAAAACGTGAAGATCGTACTTTAGAGATAGTAAATAGTGAGTTAGATGAGGAGCCTAAGATCCAATTTAAAGCTCACATGGAAGATATAGGTTATGGTCAGTTAGGTGTAACAAATAATTACCTTTTCTTTGTACCAACACGTAAGAACGAAGAATCTGTTGTAGTAAATTTGAAATATCTTACATACTTTGATGCTCAAACAGTTGCTACACAAGAAACCACCAAAGAAAAGGATTTTGATGGATCTGAAACATCCAGTCCTGGTAAGGCTCCTATATTTGTAGTTAAAGGTGTATCCAAAGATAATCTTGAATTCACCTATACATGGATTACAGGTGCCGGAAGAAATAAAAATAATAAGAAGTTATTTGAAGTAATGAAATCATTAGACAGCTCCCCTCAGAATGTTCATGTCTCAAGAAAGCAGTTATAATCCTATATAAAGTAAGGTGAGAGGTATATTATGGCTTTAGGAAAATGGGAGAAACCTGGTTGTAAGTTGGAATGGTGCGACAATAAACCCAAATATGCTAAAGGTCTTTGTGTAAAGCATTATCGACGCCTTCAAAAGAATGGTCACTTTAATAAAGATCAGGTATTTGAATCTACAGAGGGAACGTGTGAAATAGAAAATTGCGAAAATAAAATTAAAGCTAAAGGACTCTGTAATAAGTGTTATGTTCGAGAGTATAGAAAGAAATACACGATAACTTGAATTAGCAGCAATCTAAAGGACCACCTTATTTAATTAAGGCAGTCCTTTTTTAATTGCTCTCACAATTTCATGTAGTAGGCTTACTATAGACTATTTCTATTCTAATTTGCTCACAGCTCGATATTTTTACTTACTCATAAACGTTTTCCCCACTTTAACAGCTGCATGTTCTTCAAATTTACGTTTTCTTCTTAAATAACCGTCCGTTGTAGTTGAAGATTCATGGCCAAGAAGATCCTGAACCGCTTTTTGATCTGCACCTTTTGATAAGAAATATGAAGCGGTGTAATGTCTGCAGGTGTGAGGGGTAATTCGATAACGAATGGACTTATCTTCTTCTTTCATCGCTTCTTCTCGTTGAATTCGCTGCTTAATAAAATCAAATTGTTCTTCCAATGATAGAATCTCTTCTGAAAACTTCTGACTTAAGTACTTAAAGTTGTAATGTTGGCCATCCGCTTTTGGGAAAAATGGTGACCCATCATGTTCAAGTTCTCTTGTAAAACCTCTTCTCATACGCAATTCGCGAACGACTTCTAACACATCTTCAAAGATCGGAACTTCTCTAGCCTTATCCCTTTTACCGATAACCGTCAAAAAGTACATTCCCACGTCCGGATGATAAAACAAGCTAGACCATTTTGCATTTGCAAGCTCTTGTATTCGTAGTCCTGTTGATACCAATACATATAACAGCGTGTACATGAACCAATTATTCTTTTCGTAGTAATCCAGGAGTGATTGCACCTCATCTTCATAGAAGTCACGATTCACTAGGTTTTCTTTCTTCACCGAGATTCGTTTCATACTTTGAGTTAAATCCTGGTTTAAAATGTTTTTTTGGTTTAAGTAGGATAAGAATTGCTGGACCACTACGTTCTTTCTTCGTAATGTCGTTGCTTTATATCCTTCCTTTTCTAAGTACAACTGATAATTCAATACATCTTCATGATGGAGCTGTCTTATACCACCATAATTCTTAAACACATAATCAAGGAATTGATTCGCTTCTCGAAAATATTCTCTTTTTGTTGTATCTCTTCTTTTGGATCCTAAAGTAGGTTCATCGTGTAGAAATAAATACAATAACATTTCATCAGGAATTTCATTCCAATTAACATTTCGAAAACCAACCTCTGTTACCTTTTCAAACATTAAAGGATTAAACCAATCAAACTCCTCAGATTTAATTACCTCATTTTGGGAATTCAACTTTTCAATTTCCAATTTAATTCCACCACCTGTCAATTTACTTAATTTAACACTTACAAAGTTTAAAATCTATGTATCTACAATATTACCATATTACGAAACTACTACCTAGAAAAACACATTATTATTCCATCTTTTAAAACGTTCTATAATATCATTGTAATTTATATTTGTTTATGACTTGTTACTTGCAAATATTTCTGTTACTATACAATTAACCAAAGAAAATAATGGTAACTTTCAAAAACATAAAACGCATTTACTTGGTAAAGGTTGTTAGTTAGAAATTGAATCTAGCATTAATTTAAATATGGATACCAGAAGAAATATATAATGATGAAAAATTGGAGAAAAAATCCGAGTTTCTTCTATTATATATGTCGCTCAGAAAAGAAATCGTTATAAAATAGAGGAGGAGAAAAATGTATAATGTACAATTTGCATCAAAACGAGTAAAAAAAGAATTCGGGAAATTAAATAAACAAGACCGGAGAAGCGTTGAAGAAGCTTTAAATGTTTTAAAAGAAGAACCTCGTCCAGATGCTTATCAGTTCTCTAAACTTAACCGAAATAAAGACGTGAAGCGAATACGCTGCAAGAGAGCTAGAGTTTTTTATATCATTGATGAAGATTCAAAAACGGTACACATTGGTCATATGGATATAAGGAACAGCAAATCATATTCTGCTGATCCAAAGAATTGGTTTGCTGCAGTATCATAAACTCAAGGAGGTCTTAAATATGGATGTTTCAAAGTCAAAAAAACTAATGTCGTTAGGAGTCGCAATTATTATTGCTGTTTTTTCATCCCTTTACTTTGTAAAAAATGTTATGAATGAGGATATAACCCCTTTGATGGTATTAATATCTGCAATATTAGGAGCATTAGGTCCAGTATTTGTTTTAGCAGGGTTTCAAAACTACTTTCGTAATAAGGTAGTAGATGAAGATAATAATTAAGATGCGGAAAACGATGTAATAACGTTCTAATGTAGAGTGACAATAAAGTTGTTTAAGTTACAATAATGTCATTTAAAGCATAATAATGTTACTTGAAAAACTTTGTATGAACTCGCTTTTAACAGTTTTTAAACAACTTTTACTTTATTAAGGGGGTGATAAGTAGAGGAAGCGTTGAGAGATTTACTAAATATATAGGAGGTAAAATGTTGAGTGATAATAAGGAAGGTATCCATTTCATTGATGATCAACACCACTCTAACTACAAAGAGCTTATTCTGAAATGGCCAACAGCTGGAGAAGGTGATCCAGAGTACCAGGTTTCTTGCTATATCATGGCCTTGCCTTTGATCTTTGCAAAAGTCGGCAACCAATTAGATGCTTTTGATTCTCCCATAGACTGGATTTGGAACTGGGAATGGTATTATAAGCTTTCTGATCTAGAAGAGTTTAGTGATGCTCAAGAAGAAGAGATAGAACCTGCCTATGATTTAACATCTTCCATGGTGCAGCTTGGCAGATTATCGTTGAATTTATTTAATGGATATGAACATTTTAACTTAATGAGTTGTATTTCTAGCGTTGATGAAAAGCATTACGAAGTTATCAAATGTGCTATGGATATTAGAAGCGGACTAAATAAGCATAAAAATTAGGAAGATACCTTTGCAGAGGTACCTCCCTACTCGTGTAGCAAATGTCGGACTTGCTATCACATTGATATTCTATCACATTAAGGAAACATAATTAAGATCATAAGGAGATGAGTATAGTGACTGTATTTGCATATACTCTGGCAACTATATATATATTGCTAGTTATAATTAAGTTTGTAGCCGATGGTAAATATCGTGCTTTATTAAACCAGGCATATAACCATAATGATGAAGTAGCCTTTTCTAAAGCTAAGTCTATTTATTTTTCAAAACCCCACAAAAAATTGACTTTTGTTACTTATAGCATTGGGGCTCTTACCATCATTACTATAAGCAGCCAAGTCTTTCTTTAAAACATATGAAATGAGGGGTTAATATGTACCTTACGATAGATGACTTAGCGTCTATGATAAATAAAACCAAAAGACAGATCCGCTACATGATCGATAATGATATTGCACATCCAATAAACCCTGACACTTATAGAAGTGACGGAGGATATAGATTCTCTAAAGAAGAAGCGGATCGCTTACAATCTATGTTTGCTTCGGATAACAGACTATCACTAAATGAAGCAGCTGAAATCGTTGGGATTACTGCTCAATATTTAAGTCGTTTAGCATTAGAAGGCTTTGTAGAAAGTGAACTTGTTACAATTGGTCAGCACAAAGAGCGTCGATTCACGCAGGAAAATATCAAACATTTAAAAGAAAAATTAAATAATCGGAAGGGTAATAGACAGACTGATTTTGGACTTAAATTAGTTCCTTTTGCTAACGGGGTTCGCTTATTTGAAGTTTTAGATTATAAGGGCAGAAAAGCTAGAGTAGTACGCACCAAACCAGTTCATTTGTTACTTGAAGATGGACAAATTATTGCCGAAGATCATCCACCTATTAGATCAGAAAAATGGTCTGAGAAAACTTACGTCCGTAAAAAAGGGATAGTGGACTTTAAGGTTTCGATTCCTAGAAATTTGGACCATCAAACCTACGATACTTTATACAGAATGATCGAACAACTTGGAGAACGAAATATTCAAATTTATGAAACGAATACTGGAGATTATTATGTAAGATGCAGACAAGGGAATTTCTTTGGAAGTGATGATGATTTTGAGTTACTGCGGATGAATTTAAAATCTGGGAAGGTTCAGCACAGAGGGCACCGAATTTATCTAGAAACGAACTTTGTTAGTAAGACGATTAATATCCCAGATGTGTTATTCGAAAGAGTTAAAAATACTGCTGATTCTGAGGGAGTTTCAGTTGAACATAAGATTATACAAACACTAGATAATCACTTATAGGCTTATGCAGGGCAATCAACCCTCCTTATTATTTCTAAGCGCTTGAACAGCCCTGTATTAGTTATCCATATCACTAAATGAAAGTTACTTTTTTGATTTCTTTTTTTACAGTAATATTTTCAGAAGTAACAGTATATGTAATCAATTTCATGATTAATAAAGTTGTAAAATATCAAAAAGATAACGGATGAATTCAACAACCATTTGAGAAAAAAACGAATTTTCTAGGTTAGACCAAACTAAGAAGTTTCACGAAGAAAATGTATCACTTCAGACTAATTATATGCAAAAAAATAGAGCCATTATAATGACTCTGTATCATTGGCAGTTAAGAGGTTTATTATTTCTCTTAATTGAGATGAAATATGTAATAACAATCCAATAATTAGACCTAAAAGGGCTCCTAACCATGTATAAGCTATAAATCCAATCAAACCAAAAACTAACATAACTAAAAATAAATTGTATTGCAAATCAAATTTCACAGAATCACCACCTCAGATTAATATTAACATAGAAATTAACATTTAAAAGTTGCATATCACGAAGATGATTTTTAATAAACAAAAAGGAGAAATGAATTATGAAGAATGAAAATAATAAAGGGTTGTTTTTAGGAGATATAAATCGTGATGAAGAGATTCAATTATTAAAAACTCAAACTGTTTCTGAAAATAATAGTATTGTAGTTGGAACTTTAGGCGGGGGAATGGCTTATAGTGTTAAGGATCAATTTGCTAGATTAAATAATAAAGGATCGGTCACAATAGATCCTGGAAGCAATTCTCCACATACCTTAAATGACAAGTTGGTATAAACATATTAAGACACTTCATGAAGAAGGTCAGACTGATGATGTGAATGAGAAGGGGGGGTATATAGATGAAAATTATGAATATAGGCAAACCGGTGTTGTTTTTTCTTTGGATTCCAGTATTTCTATTAATGCTACCTGTTTTGGTTTTGAATTGGTGTGCCAGTTTTTTTTCTAGAGGTAAAGTGGATTCCAGTATTCCAGAAGAGTTTGGTATTTTTATTGTAATATTAGGAGTAATTGGGTTTATGTTTTATTCAATTATATCTGATCCTGGTATTGAGCAAATACAATTACAAATACTGAAAGATCTGAAATAAAACAAAGGGGATAGATTTATGAAATCGAGACTAAGTAAGTTTTTGGTCATAAAAAGAATAGATGAGAAGGACTACTTTCATTCTATTGAAAAAGGTAAAGATATGTCTGAAGCAAGAAGCTCGTTGCTAGAAAAGATTGAAACCTATACAAATGACTCTGATACAACGTATTTAATGTTTCCGATGGTTCCTTATGAGTTTGACGCCAATCAGAAAATAGTAGTTCCTAAAGGGACCCCTATGTGTATAGCTAGTGTTGCATAGTACGATAAGAATGTTATTTAATATATTTGGGTAGAGAATTTATGTTAACGATTACTTAGGAAAAATACAGCAGATAAGGAGAGTAAAAAAACATGAGCATTAATAGTCTTTTAGAAACTGCTACAGAAGTTTATGAAGAAGTTTATGGTGAAGGTGGTTTTGATCAAACGATAGGATCAATGCAAGATGCTATTTTATTATTTAACTCTGAATTAGGGGACATTATGAGGGATTTGAAGTTAAAGGACATAAATAAGAACCGCCCGCTTGATTCAATGGGGATCTTAAGTGAAGATCATGGACTCAATCCTTTAAATGAATCAAGGACTTTTATTAGTGCATTGTATATTATGGTTACAATTAAAAATTTAGCAGGTTTGAAAACTGAAAGCCTTCTTATTGAGAATGATGAAAAGGTTTTGGATAGTCATATTATTAACCTTGATGATAAGGAATTGACTCTACAGCTGCAATTAGATTCTCATGGTTTTTTAGATTCGTTCCAGGAAGATTCATTTGATGAATACCGATTTTCATATAATTCCCTAATTCATAAATTTTATTACTTACTTAAAAGGTTTGGTTATGAAGAAAAGTTGTTAATTTTATATACTGCTTTTATTTCTCAAATAGAGCCATTCTATAATAACTCTTAAAAAGACCTAAGATGTACTTTAGACTAAAAATGTGAACAGCACGAATAGCCCAAAACACGTCTGTTTTGAGCGAAAGTCCCCTAGATCTTACTATTTTGTCTATAGCCAAAGGTTCTGACCAAAAAACTCCATGAATGTGCGATATATCGCTATCATTATTCGTGGCGTATGTAATAAAAATTAACCGGTTAATTTAATACGCAGTATCAATATTGACTAATTTAATAGTGTTTATACATTTTGGAACAAGGAATTGAAATTTGTTTTTAATAGCTTTGGATAATTGTTCACAATTGTCCTTTTATTTAAACTTGAATTATAATATAGTTAATTTAATAATATATTTTAGGCGGAAAACGCACTTATTACTCTTATGAGGGATAGGTGCGTTTTTTCGTGTTTAAGGTGGTGTACAAGATCAAAATAGCATTAGATGTATTTCATAAGCTGACAAAACGAAATAAAGGTAATCAGGAATGGGACAATGGGCAACTATTATTTAGGTGCTTACAAGCCAGAGATCAATACACCTCAGACCATAGTTTAATTGTAGCCTTAAAAGCATATGAAATATCCTTTCATTTAGATTTAGATCCTGAAGAAATGTTTTTAGCTGGACTTATGCACGATATCGGAAAAATAGCGATGCATGACAATATTCTAAAAAGTGATAGAAAGTTAACATTAGAAGACCGAGAGTCCTTAAAAGAACATGTAATTGAAGGAGTAAATTTACTTCATGATGCTGCTTTTTCAAAGCCAATAATAGATTTCTGCAAATACCATCATGAAAGGTTAAATGGAGAAGGGTATCCTAACAAAACAGATGATATTCCTCTTATAGGTCGCCTAGCAGCTATTGTGGATGTATATAGTGCATTAACCGTTCCTAGAGTCTATCAAAAAAAATCTTATTCTCCAGTGGATGCTGTCCATATTCTGTATGAAGAACAACACAGGAAGCAGGGGTATGACGCATACATATTGGACCTATTGGTAAATCAAGTGGAGAATGAAGAGTCAAAGATGACTAATACCATTCAACTGTAAAGGATTTTCACTTGCGTTAGATACATTTCTAATTCGATTTTAGACACCGTTCGGAGTTGCTACTAAGTATTAAAATAGATGATAATAAAAAACACAAGTGGAGACTACTTTAAAGGTTTTCTCGCTTGTGTTTTTTATAGCTCTTTTAGGAATTTAGCAAATTCAGCTTCTTTTTCCTTATGGTAATTAATCCAGTCCTCTAAACTTAAACCCTGTTTTTTGGCCATTCTTTTAGCATACTGGTAAGGTGTCGTTTTTTCTTCTTCCCATCCAAAGTATTGAGTACCAGGTGCAAATTCCCCTATTGTGAAGAGATTGTTTTGATCAGTTCCATAATAATCTTCCAGCTGAAGAATTGAAGGATCAAGCACATATCCTTTCCATGTAATAAAGCTATGAAGTCCTGCGATGTCCTTATAAAATAACTGGGCTATTTGAGTTTGTGTTTCATGGGTAAAATACCCTTGCACATACTTTACTTGATTATTTCCATATCCCTCTTCTCTCAGTAAGTAATAAAGGAGTACACTAGCGTAGATACACAAACCACCTCGATCATTCCAATCCGTTACTTCGTCATAAGCAATGCTTTCCTCTCTAAATAGGGTTGGGAAGTCTGATGGAGAAAGGTGACGTATCGCCATTTTCACTAACGATTGAACATACAAAAGTGAACTTTTGGTTATTTGAAGATCAGGCAAATGGGTGCAATCTTTACTTTCAAACGTTTTTAAATCGTTAGGATTATAACGATAACCTGTTCGCCATTCCTTGTTAAACTTATCAATAAGGTCATTGATAAACCGCTTCATTTCGTCTTCACTGTTTACATTTGATACGCAACCTTCATTTTCAAGCATTCTCTTCCCCCTTATACATAAGTAGTTAGTTCGGTATATGGTGATTTGCATTAATGTTAAATATATAAGTAAGAGCCACAATAACTATCGCTGAATCTGAAGCATTAAGTCCTTTAAAAGAGTTGTTAATATCAGCTTCCTTTCCTCCAGAAGTAAATAAATTAAATGCTACTTTGAGTAATATCTTATCTTTGTTAGACCAATTCTTAGAGATCTCCTCTAATTGCTCAAAGTCAATATGATGGTCAGACAGAGCATTCCTAACATCGACATTTTCTGTAGCTGCAGCAAGATAAGCAAATACTACATAATTCTTATCTTGAAGCTCATTTAGCTTTACTAACATCGTACCAAAAAGCTTATGATGCGCTTCACTTTTAAAGAGTTCTTGATTGCTTTCAAATTGTATTGCAGAAATGATAATGACCTCCTTTGCTTTTATGATGGCCATTATATTTTACTACATTGTTTTAACGATAGGTAGATTAATACTTATTATCGAACCTTAACGCTTACAAGCTTAATTCCGGTCTTTTTACTTGCTTTCTTTGCTGCTTTAGAAATACGTTTAGCTTCTTCTTTTGTCATGTTTTTGTTTCGCTTCATAGAACCACCTCTTTTAAATTAATTTGTTAATATTCATACTCTCCTTTTCTATTAATTTTATACATCTTTTTGTTCTATTTTTTTTATTTGCCCATAAGAATCTATTAAAACGGATAAGTGGAAAAGTAACCATGAGATAGATTGACTAAAGCGATTAAATGGAGGGGAAGAGGGATGTTTGATAGCTTATCTCCTATGCATGAGGACTTAAAAAGAAAGAAGAAACCAGGTACCACTGATCAGCCTAAGCCAAAAGTAGTTAAGCAAATGAAGAGCAACCAACCTAATAAAACTCGAAAGAAGCGGAAGGATGCAGGGCATAACGTTAAGTTTCCAGTCTCTTTTGAACTACAAAGACTATTTAAAGCCTCACGCAAACGATGCTGCTTAATATACCCTCAATATAAAGAACAGTTGAAACAAACGAAGTATAATACGCTTTTGCTACAGTACGCATTGGACAATCCTTATATAGTCGAATGGAACCAAACATACAAAGATTCCTCAACATACTTGCACACCATGTTAAGGGAAGAACGATATGATGAAATAGCAGGTATTTACGGCATTGCACTGGAAAAAAACCTAAGTAATCGCAAATGTGTCTTTATGATGTGTGTATCAGCACTTAAGTGGATTGAGAAGGAGGGGAATTATGAAGAAATCATTAAGCAAATTGAACCTACTTCATAAAAAAATAGAAGGGATTGAGTTAAAAGGTGTGTGGAAGTGGCTTGATCCTGGATATAGCTTTATAGAGATAATGCTGCCGTACTATGACTACTTGAGGGCTGATGTATTTGTATCTGACATTAAAATGTTCGAGCCAGATTCAGATATTGATGTTGGTCAGCTGGTCGCTATGGTTTATTTACAATTTGTTCTTGATATAAGAAGGGGGGAGAAGTATTCCGACTTAAACACACTTGCTAACTACCTTATGTCTTTAAAAGAACAATATATTTCTTCCACCAGCAAGACAGAAACTATTGAAGAATTACTACAACAAGATGAAAATACTTGGGCTTTGCGACCTGTAAGTAAGAAACTTCAGAAAACGGATAGATATGCAGACATTAAGTTACGAATCAAAAGTTCTGAAATATACCGAACGGAGATCCTATTACATGACTTAATGGAGATAGAACCATCTTTTAACTTAACAACCGAGGATCTTATAACCGTTATGTTTTTACGTTATATCAAGCAATTAAAAGAAAACGGTAATAATAGTACAACGATGAGACAAGCCGTACAAGCTTATGAGTTTTATTGTGACAAGGGCATTCTATAATTGCCCTATTTATTTCAAGAAGAGTTTTCGCAAGTGAAGAAAAAAAACCCTAGGTAACTTACAGTCAAAAATGGTTGTTTTCACAATACAATTTATTCCAATCAAGATTTATAATAAGGTTACATTCTATTTAAGGAGGTAATCTTAATGAACGTAGCATTAAAAACTCGTTCTACAATCTTTATGACATTAGTCATAACTATGTGCCTAGCTCTAGCTTTTTCTACGCAAGAGGTAAATGCAAGCAAAAATGAAGAAAGTTACAATGGGGTAGTAATACCTAAAAATGAAAAGACTGTAAATGGATCAAAGTCAAAATCATCAACTATATTTATAAATCCATCTATTACAGTAGATGATAGTGAGGTTTTCATTGAAGGTAAGGTTAAATACAATAATAAAATGAGTAATGTATCACTGAATGGACCTATATACCCTGTTGGTAAGGGAGAAGAGGGAGAGAGTGAGTTATTTGGTGACCTTCAAGTCAATAAAGGAAGCGATGTATTTAACTTCTTGCAACTTCAAATCCTAAAAAAGCCAACTTCAAATGAAGTAATTGGAAAACAACAATATAAGAACAATAAATCTCTAGTTAACATTCTTTTAGAACATAAGGAAACTAAAGAAGTAGCAGTATTTCAAATAGATATAAAAGACGATTTACTTAACAAAATTTCAAATACTGCAATGAATAACTCAAGTGAACTTACTGATCAAGAACTTTATAAAATAACGGGTGAATTGCTAAGAGCTCCTGCTAATAAACGAGAAAGTATAGAAGATCCAGAAACATCTGGGACGGATTCCGGTTCATCTGATCAATTTTCTGCTTTTTCTACGACTATCAGTGAAGATATAAGCCGTTCTGAATTAAATAAATTAAAAAATGACTTAGTTGAAGCAGGGCAATACCAATGGTTAGATTTCTCTGATTATAACTTGCCTGAGAGCTTATTTACTACAGAAGGTAATTTTACAGATGTTTCAGGTAACAATCGTTTATATGGTAACGGATATGAAGATCCTTACGGCACATTTATTGTGGGGATAAGCCATATGGACAGGCTAAATGATAATTATAGTGGAGAAATTAGATTACAACTAAGCATGAAATTCTCACTTACGGTTTTATACGATCCTGAATTTGGCCAAATAAAACTAAGACATAAAGACAGAGGGATGAAACTTGATGATATAGATTTAGCTATAGGTAAATTAAAAGATGATAACATCTTTAACGAGCAAGGAGTAAATGGAAGTCTTATGAAACCAGGTAATGTAACCGGGACGACTGTTAAGATCCTTTTATCAAAGGTTCCTTACATTAAGGAAGTTTCTTCTGTTTGGTATGATTTACAAGCTGCATTTCCAAAATCAACACTTGAGTTAGGGAATGAGCAGGCTTATTGGAGTTCTATTGAAAACCAAGAAAAGTATTATGATGATGAAATTATCAGAAACCTATCTTCTTCAAGCGAAGATTTGTATATGGAAAACTCAGAACATTATTACTATTTGAAAGGAACCGTTACTGACGAGGATGATGACGGGTTCAGTTGGAGTTGGGCTTGGGACCTAACTTACGCCCCTAATTTCTAATAAGTAAAGTTTTAAAAAACTACTTTCACTTTAAAAGTGAAAGTAGTTTTTTTACAAGAATTTTATTTAAAAGATATTCTTTAGAGAATATAATATACATATTATAGTAATCTAACTTATTAGGAGGTATAAAATAATGTTCAAAAGGTTTGTTATGTTGGCATTGATTTTTACACCAATAGTAATATTATCGACGATTTCCATAAAACAATTTAAAGAAAACCAAATGTATGAGAGTTATATCTTCAATAATGTATCCAACAATACTCAAGAAACACTAAATAGCATTGTTCAAATTGATCAAATTTTTAAAGAGATACTGGAAAACGATAGAATTACTAAGGATCAAGTACACTTATTGGAAACTTATTATTCAAGTATTTTATTTTCTTATCAAAGAAACTCCAATCTAGCTAATCAATTTAATCGAAGAGTTGAATCAGACAGTGAAAGCGTAAAAAATAGTTTAAGATCCATTTCTAACTTTTTTGAGAAAATTGAAAAAGAATCTTTCAAATCAGAAGATGAATCTATAGCCATTACATCGGCCCTTAGGGGGAAAATGTTTAAATTAAAAGAGCTGAATGGACTGTGGATTAAAGATGCTATGAAGATTAAAGGAGTTAAACAAGAAGGCAGTAAGGTTGTATTTAATTCTAAACAATATAGAAATTACTATGAAAATCGCTCTATAAATAATGAATTTTGGGTTGACTTGTTAAAAGATATAAATAAGAGTTATGAAGTATATATCGACAAACACAATTTGATTGATATTAAGAGCCTATTATAACAGTAAATTAACTTCCTCCCTTATTACTTTGAGATAAGTAACAAAGAATAAGATTATTAATGTGACAATAAACGACAAACAACAGTTACTTTTTCTTTTATACTTAAATAAGAAAAGGGAGGGACGACTTTGAAGTTAGGTTCTATTATTAAGTTTCACAGGTTAAACCAGAATATTACTCTAGAAAGCTTAGCAGAAGAAATAATTTCTGTCTCATATCTCTCAAGAATTGAGAACAACCAAATAGTACCCGCTAATGAAATCTATAAATTGTTACTTAAAAAGCTGAACGTTGATTTAGATGCAGTGAACCAAAACGAAAAAGATGTACTAGAATTGCTAGAAAATTGGAAGGTTATTTTATTACATAACGATAAGGAAGAAGCTGAAAAGTTATTTGATACCATATCAGAAAAAGTATCACTTTCTCAGAATCACCATACTACCCTATATTTTCATATACTACAAATCCGATACTATATTCTTCAAGTTAAACATACCGAAGTATATGACTTGATTGCTACAATAGAACCTTTCTATAATGAACTTTCAACAGAACTTCAATACTACTACCTTAAACACAAAGGAAATTTTTATTATGTTGTCCAAAATTATTTTGATGCAGAAAAATTGCTTTCAGCTACTCTAAAATTACTATCCAACTTCACACCAGATTTAGAGGAAGAAAAAGCAGACCTTTTTTATCTATATGCATTAAGTCTTTCTATGAATAGAAAAGATGCTCTCGCAATTTATTATATAGAATCAGCCTTACAGATCTATAAAGATATTTATCACACCAAGCGATGTGCAGAAAGTCATGTATTGTTAGGTATGAGTTATCGACGCATTCAAAATACTACTGAAGCTATTTCTCATTATAAAAAAGCTAAAGCACTAGGAGAAATGCTCAATTTAGAACTATTACTTGCACAAATAGAACACAACCTTGGTTATTTAAAGGCTAGGATGAAAAGCTCAAAAGAAGCCATTTCACACTTAGAGAAAAGTTATAAATTAAAAAAAAAGCATTCACAAAAGGGATTAAATACTATTTTAGCTTTAGTGCAGGAGTATTATTATATTGATGAAAAGGATACTTGTATAGAGTGGCTTCAAAAGGGATTCGATTTATTTTCAGGTGATCGCTCTTCATTGAATAGTGAAGAAAGAATTCTATATATTCAGTTTAAGTACTATGATTATGTTTTTAATAATTACACTGGGGACTATGAATCTTTTATGGAGGTTACATTCTTTCCGTTTCTTAAAGAACAAGAAAAGTTTAATTTGCTTGCCTTATATGCAAAGCGACACAGCGGTTATTATATCGAGAGAAAGAAATACAAAAAAGCCACTGAATATCTTCAATTATGTAATAGATCTTATCAAAAGTTATTTAATATATAAAAGGAGTTTTTAATTATGAAGAAATTTTTAGGAAGCCTAGTAATAACAATAATGTTGGTTGGACTTTTTACATCTTTTCCAGCTGGAGCTGCAGAAGAAGAACCTCCTCCCGCAAATGGAGTCATTATAAACGATTAGAATAAATAGAGAACATAAAGAAAAACCCCCTTACCAATGAGGTAAGGGGGTTTTTCACCCGTTTTGTTTCTCTTCGTCCCATATTAGCACAACTATTTCAGAAAACGTGTGAAAAGTAAATATGGAATTTATTTAATATTATTGTATAACACGTTATCATGTATTGCAAACTTTTTCTTTCACAAATGTGATTATCTTAAATTTCTTTACTATTCGACATGTTTCGACAACTTTTTTCGATGGACCAATGTTGACTATAATGGTATTAGTGTTTAGAATAAAAATAACCCGTTTAATTGTTGTATTGTTCTTTTCCCGTTAGATCAATACTATTTTTACTTTCTCTTTGATCGCCGTATCTTTTAGGACTATTGGAAGCTAAAATTTTTTCTATTCAGATTGGAAACGTGACTCACCCTACTCATTAAAAAGATAGGGGCATTTGAAAAGTATCTATTAGTCTTACATATTATATCAATGGATTAGTATATACATTTTTAAGCACGTTCCTTTACTGACTGATACATGATCAAGTGAAGCGGGCGTGCTTTTTATATTGTTTAAATCCCTTTTATGATAAATAAAAAACCCTCCATTTGCCGATGGAGAGTGGATTTAAGAGTTTGTAATAAGATTTGCCGATCTTATTACGAATTTTCAAAGTTGTTGTTGGGTTGATCTTTTGCCGAGGATCTAACCTGTTAGTCAAACTAGACGAAATTCAAAATTTAATACTTAGAGAACAGCTCTAAAAAAATGATTTGTTTAGGGCCTAGTTTTTTATTGCCTAAAATGGCTTATCTGTTGTTTATTATAGCAATTTTACCCTGATAAAACAATTACAAGGCTGAAAAAATAATAGTTATTTTTTTCATATTATAGATATTATAGATAAAAACCATGCCAGGAAGGAGGGGGAGAACGTTATGGCCAGCTTATTACATAATGGATTAGGAATTAAGCAAGGGAAGAAAACTACAGCTGTTGCTTTTCCTTTGGAAGTTATCAAGATGATTCATTCTGTAGAAGACATGTACCAAGAAGAAAGGAAGCGGGACCAAAACGGACTCCCTGTGCATGTTGAAACCTATGAACACCATGGTCAAAATCATCGCCTTTATCAAATAACAAATGCAGACCTTACCGTTCTATTAACCTTACATAAAGTTTGCAATACCAATGGTCTAATTACGAATGTCACGTCTGAATATCGCCACCATATCTTTCAAGAACATCTGAAGCTATTTGAAAAACCCATATCAGCTGCTAAATTTTATCAAGCGTTTAAAAAGCTGGAGATACTAGGGTTTGTTCAAATTGAGGAACGTTCTTCGGGCTTAAAAACGCTACAGGTGTACGGAGTACTATCAGACCAATTAGATTCCAAAGGTCGTTTTAAAGCGAATTACTATGTACCAATTCATCCCGTGGTATTCACACAACGATTCAGCAATTTATCGGTAGCTGCACGAAAACTTTTCTTGGAAGCATGTGTGCATCAAAACATGACCGTTAAAAGTAACTTCCATAAAGACTCAATTAGACCTTACACATTCCTGTTCCGCTTCTTACATAAAACCGAAGTTCATCACCTGAAAGAGGTGGCAAAGGAGTTAATGGAAACAAAAGATGGGGAAGCACCATTGTTTAACAAATTTGTCTTCTCTAAAACAGAGAAGAAGGCTTTCTATTCCGTCAATTCCACTTATAAGCCTGCTAAAGAAGATGAGGGAGCTTATCGTTCTCCTCTTGAACAGCCAGACCTTTACCCTCGAAAAGCGAAATTCATCCGAAAAGTCCTTGAAGCGGAAGGTATCGGAGAATTGGCCAATGACATAAAAATCCTTGTTAATATGCTAAAGCATCAAGGGTATAGAGTTATTCGCTATGTGATCAAGGAACTTAAGCAATTCTTCAAACGTAATAATACGTTCCCTAAAGGAGAAGCTCTAGCGAAGGATATTAAGAAACACCTGCGCTTCAAACGTTCAGCTGAGATACTGGACCTTGCTGATACATATGGTATTAGAAGGTATGTTGCTTATAATCTAAATGAACAAGATAGAGAACAGCGAGAGTTTGATTTCACCAATGCATTTAGCATCTATAACCTGAAACAGATTAGGAAAATGTTTAAAGAGGCTTCTAAAGCAATTAAACAACAATTCACCCAGTCTTTTGTAAATCCTGGAGCGGAATACTATAAATCAAATCACTCACTTGCCGATGTAGCTCCGCATATATACATGGCTCGTAATTTTGCTCGAACAAGAAAAGTTGATCCGGACACTTATAATCGAGAAGAATATAGGTTGCTTGAACAAGTGAATTCTTCGAAAGATCTAAATGTGGAATTAGACCGCACAATAGAAATCCTACTAACTAAAGTAGAAAAGATGCCTGTTGTTGATACTATTCCAGCTGTCACAGTAGATCTTGAAGAATACATACTGAAGGTGTAAAGACTTCAGTAATAGTACTTGTTACCGGTTCAAACATTATCATCAATATACTTATAAAAGCCCTCTCTCATAGGGTTATTTGTCGTTGATTTAAAAAATGAGGGAAATTGCAAGGTGAACACCTGGCTAATATATGCTCCATTTTAAAGTTGAATATCTTCCTGTTTTTATACATATCAACCAGCTCTTTTAATGGAATACGGGAGATGTTATGGCATAAATCTACATAAAACTAAAATAAGATTTGTTTATAATATGGATATAGGGGATATACGTGGATATATTCTAGTAAGGTCATTTACTGGAAGTATATTCAACTTTCATTTTCACATAAAAATAAAAAAATAATTGTGAGTTTTGAGGGTAACTCGAATAAAATAAGCATTATTGTGGAGTGTATAAATTTAAAACGTTACTCACTTTTAAGTATCAATATTATTTTATTTTTATGTGGAATTAGGTGTTTCATTTTTATTATTATGTGTTCTTGTAGGGGGACACTCAACTCTTCTTTTTAGTTTTTTAAGGAAATTATCTTCATATAGACTCTCATATCAACTCATAGACGATTTTCTTAAAAGATCTTGCTCTTTAGAAAAAGCTTTTGCAAAAAAAGCTTTCTATTATTTCTTTATTGAACTAAGAAAAGGAATATATAATAGACGGAAACACTTTAAGCTTATGATTTCACATTTAGTAAAGGTTAAAACAATTTCCTCATAAACAATAATAGATAAGGATGATCGTATGCCTGAATTTGAATATGACCATAAAGGGCGATTGGTTGGTTATTGCACATATTGTATGAGATTAGGAAGAGCAAAGAACCTAAAAAAGCTACCCAAAGAGTTAGATACAAATCAGATAGGATCTTATTGTCCAGATTGCTACGACAACGTATTACAAAGTGCGAAAGACATGCCATGGAATAAGCATATTAAGCATAAATACTAGAATCGTACTCCCATTAAATAATTACTAATATAAAAAATATACTTGATTTTTTTATACACCAACTAAGATCTGATCTTATTGTATATATCAACTAATTATGCTAATATTTCCTTATAAATATTTTTTATTTGCTCTTTATGAGCCTGGTTTCGAAGCAACAAGCCCTATGGGTGACATTTTCTTTTTAGGAAGAAGACTGTCTACTCATGGGCTTTTTTTATGCTTTAAAACCCATAAAAGATACTTTATACCGTTATAGAAGAGTCATAGACACCATTAGTCTATGATTTTTTTATATACACAAATTACTTTTTAGGAGGAGATTTTATGGAACCATTAAACACTCAAGACGTGATCTCTAGGTTAGCAGAACCATTTGCTAGCAATGAGCTTGAATGGAGAAGCGTACAAGTCTTTCCCCCAAAAAATCAAGGTGGACCTAAAGCGATTGTTGTACCTTATGTACAATCAAGAGCTATCATGAATCGCTTAGATCAAGTAGTTGGTTGGGACAGATGGGAGAATGAAGTAAAGGAGCTTCCAGGTGGAGGTATTACTCAAGGAATCCGCATTTGGATTACGCAAGAACGATCTATTGTGAAGTACGATGGTGCTGATCGAACACAAGTAGAACCTACTAAAGGTGGACTCTCTAGTGCTTTAAAAAGGGCGGCTGGTTTATTTCAAGTTGGTCGTTATCTGTACTCTTTAGGAGAGTTTTGGGTTGAAATCACTCAAAATAAAAAGACACCAAAAGATGTTCGCGTCAGTGATAAGAAGCAAAATATTTATGGTTGGTTTACGCCTCCTACCTTACCAAAGGAAGCTCTTCCACAAGGTGAACAAAGGCACCAACCTCAATCACAACAGCAGAGGCAACAGACTAACCAACAAGGTCAACAGCAACCTTCTCAGCAACCACAAGACTCCCAAAGCCAAGTACCTCCTGGACTCACGGAATGTGTAGTCGAAGGGATTATGCAAAAGCAAATGAATGGTGATGTTTATTATGAAATTGCTTTATTGGCAAATGGAGAGTCGGTTGTAGTTTTTGCTATCGGTGAGATGGCAAGGCAGATTGAAGGTCAAAACATTAATGATCAAGACCGAATTGCTGTGAAAGCTTCATTAGCTGAAAATAATGCTGCTTACGTCCTTGATAGGTTTCAAAAATTAGGTTAAACCACATTACACATTAGGAGGAATTTTATTATGTTAAATGAAGTAAAACTAATTGGAAGAGTAATTAGGAAGCCTGAATTACGTCACACGAATGGAAGTCAAAAGCCAGTTACTAATATCGACTTAGCAGAAAACTATTACGTACAAGGCGAAAATAACCAAACAGTGGAAAGAACTAGATACCATTCAGTTGTTGCATGGGATGGAAAAGCTACTAGTGCTGCTCAACACTTGTGTCAGGGTAGGATGATTCTAGTTGAGGCTTATGTGAATCCAATTAAGAAAACGATCGAGGGGAAGAACTACAACTTCAATGAGTTAGTAGTTCGGAGTATTAAATTCCTTGATAATAAAAAAGATCATAATCAACAAGATGGTCAAGTACCAAACAATCAACAAGGATTCCAACCCAACCCTAACGAGAACCAAGGATTTCAACAGCAACCACAAGGCTTTCACCCACAAGGAGGAATGCCACCTCAAGGTACACCTGGTGGATTCCCTCAACAGCAACCAAGAATGAGTGGTGGAGATCCAATGCAAAGCGGTTTTTACAATAACAATTACTAAGTATGAAAAGACTTCTCTTTTTAGAGGAGTCTTTTCTTTTACTAATAGGAGGATGCATATGTCCAATAAGAATGAAGATATAAAGCTCGTAGGTGCTGCTAAAATGATGGAGAATGTATTCACCTCAGGTTTGTACCAAAAGAAGAAGTATTACGAGAATCGCCAAAAACAAATTAAGGACAAATTTAATGACCTATTGAAAGATAGTGAAATTAAAAAGCATGAATTCAACGGAGTCGTTGCAAAGTACCAAAGTGTTCCGGTATATAAAACGGATCATCAAGGTTTGTTATCTTTTTTAGAGGATTTCGGTTTGCTACCAGCTGTAGCAAAAATCGATGACCGTTTATTTAAGGAAATCCCCGCTGCAAGAGATATATTAAAACCTTGGGCTCTTCCTACAGAGTCTTATGTCCGCTTTTATCCTAACAAGAAGGGGAAAGAGCATTTAGATAAAACGGAGTATCAACTTGATGATTCTATTCCTTTGTTGAGTCAGATGTTTTTAGATGGCCAAAAAGAAGAGGATAAGATCGAGCGTGCTTTAGAAAATGAAAAGGATAAAATGTTATCCTGCCCACACCTTAAACAGGCTGGTTCATTAAAATCTAACTTTGGTACTGTTAAACGAGTGAACTATAAACAACAGTATGACATTCATGGGATTTATGAAGCGATGGGTCCAAATGTCTTACTGAATTATGGGAAAGTTGATATGAAACTCCTGGAGGAATTTATCTATCGTGGCTTTTTAAAAGCTAAAGACATTGACCAGTTCAGGACTATGGTGGATTATCAACTACGCTTTATAGTAACGGATGTTGATTCTGAAGAACGTGCTTGGGATTTCTTTAGGTCAGAGCACAACCGAAAAGCTCAAAAGCTTAGGTATGCTTAAATTTAATTCATTCACAAATGTCCTTGATTATTTTAGGTCGATTTTAGTTAAATAAAGATAACCCAGATAGGATCCAACCATAGGAGTGTTGGTTCTTGAGTATTTTGAAGATGAACAATAGTTTAATTCTGAATGGTTCAATTCATTCGTATGCTATTCGAACGTATAACAAACGTAAAGGCCCATATTATCTTCTTAGAGTTGAAGAAGATGAAGCTTTAACGTTTGTCAAAAAGCTAGATGATGTAAATCATATGCCTAACAAAGTAGCGAATCAATTAATCTCAAGAGGAAATGAACTATTTAAAGAGGTCGAAAAGACCGTACCGCGATTTATTAAAAGGCAATAATGACACGTAGGAAGACTCTTACAGCTATTTCAGAGCTGCTAGGAGTCTTTTTATTTTGCACAAATACACTTTAGGAGGATTATTATGACAACAAAAAATAAAAAGAAGAAGAACCAGGAGCGCCAAGAAAAAGTTGAAGAAGCTTTTAATCTGATAGAAGAAGGGATCGAAAAGATTACTTCTACGGATAGTTATATTGACTTTCTGAAGTTTGCGAGTAAGTTTACTCAATATAGCTTTAGGAATCAAATGTTAATTTGGATGCAAATGCCTTCAGCTAAGTTAGTTGCTGGTTATAATACATGGAAGAACAAACATAACCGACAAGTTAAAAAAGGAGCAAAAGGTATAAGGATATTACGTCCTTCTGGCAGTTATACCATTGAAAAAGAAAATGAAGATGGTGAAACAGAAGAAAAAACGATAAAAACGTTTTCACCAACTTACGTGTTTGATATTAGCCAAACAGAAGGTGAGCCAGTTTCATCTTTATCTGATCATATCCAAACAATTGAGGGAGAAACTGATTTATATGAAAAGGTCAAATCCATTTGTACGTTCCCTGTAGAAGAGCGTTTAGATACAGAGGGAGCTGATGGATTCTTTCATTTAAAAGATGAATTTATAGCGATTAAAAGAGCTAATCCGACGAATCATAAGCTTCTAACACTTGTTCATGAATGGGGCCATGGATTACTACATTCCTTAGATAAAGAAAAAGAAAGAGGAAAGCTTTCTAGGAAAGAAAGAGAGCTGGAAGCGGAGTCTGTAGGTTTTATTGTATGTCACTTATTAGGTATAGATACTTCCGCTAACTCTTTTGGATATTTAGCTACTTTTGGTAGGAATAGTGCCATCGATTACATTAATAAGAGCAAGG
>SDGW01000415.1_pt1 | contig 22468 bp, 18 predicted proteins | sample 2873831 | NCBI WGS metagenome assembly SDGW01 (sample SAMN08132700, study PRJNA421101) | hypersaline lake metagenome | isolation source: celular fraction 0.22 microns magnesium sulfate-rich crust from ephemeral... | place: Spain: Penahueca Lagoon, Toledo | collected 2011-07
CTTTGTCAGTAATTGCCTCCGTGTAGGCTTGTGTCTGATTCGATTCCAACCGAGCCTCACCAGCTGCTAAGTCAAAATCAACCACCTCATAGGTGCGTTTCTGGTGCGTGTAGAGTGCGCCGGGATGAGCGTCTCGCATTGCCGACTGATACTGTAGTTCCCCTAGGCGGTCGTTGCTCAATCGATCTTGGAGCGTGATCTGTTGGCCTCTGATGCCGCGAATGTCCGTGTTCATTTGCGGACTGTCCTCATCGGTTTCCCAGAGTATTTGGTCTCGCTCATCCACTGGCTGGAGTCGATCCTCCTCCTCCTTCAGTCGACGAACGATCGACGGAAACGCCTCTCCGAAATGTTCCTCGTCATCTGGTTCGAGCCACCAATCATCGGCCGCACAGACGACGTGATCAGGAAGAATTGCCTCATTCTTCGGGTTCACCATCGCCGACTCGACACCTCCGTCGAACAGTTGGTCTGGATCGCGCATCACATACTGGTCGAGCGGGTCGTCCCCACCAACGAGGATGATTAATGAATCGTCATCACCACGGCCCGCACGCCCCGCCCGTTGGAACGTCGACATCCGCGTCCCTGGATACCCGTCCAAGATAACGACGTCCAATGTCCCGATGTCGACGCCCAGTTCCATCGCTTCTGTCGACCACACTCCGCGGGCGTCGCCATTGCGAAGCGCCTCCTCCAATTCGACACGCGGGCCATTATCAAGCGCACCATGGTACGCATGAACACTCTCTGCAAGCTCCTCGTGGTTGCGGCCACGCAGAAGGCGATCTGATCGCTCGGCGTACTGTGCAGCACCCTGTCGAGAACGGGTGAATACGAGTGTTTGGTACCCACGCTGGACCAGATCCGTGAAGAGATGGATCGACTCTTGGTGATGTGAACGTCGCTCCCCGCCTTGGACGCTGTCTCGATGAGGAATCGCTCGTGGCTTGGGTCTGTGGTTGTTCGTGTCTGGTGTTGCCGGTGCCTCGGCGTTGTTTCGGTCTGGTGCCTCTTCGTCTACCCCTTGTGGTCCCTCCGGTTCATTCTCGATTGAACGTTCTTTACCGGGTTCATCATCCGACTTCAGTGGAGGATTCCACAGCAGCCAATGTTCATCACCGGACAGTGACGCATCCTCGTCGATAAGCGTGAACGATTCCGGCGGTTGGTCGGTGACGGTCGCAGCGTGCTCAACAGGATTTCCGATTGTCGCTGAACAGCAGATGTACGACGGATCCGCGTTCAGTCGTTCACACAACCTGTTCAGGCGACGGAATACGAGTGAGGTGTGACTCCCAAAGTGACCACGGTTCATGTGGACCTCGTCGATGACGACTGTGCCAAGCTGGTGGAACAGCCATTTCCAATTCTGACTCGAGTTCCCGTAGGGGGCGACCGAGAGATGGATTTGATCGATGGTCGTGAGGACGATATCAGGCTGTTTCTCTCGCTTTAGTTTCTTCCTTTCAGACTTATCAGTCCGCCCGGTCTGAACACCGACTCCGACATCGATGTCGAACCCAAGATCATCAGCATACTCTTGGAAGGTCTTCGCTTGGTCATTGATGAGGGCCCGATACGGTGCGATATAGAGCGTCTTGTCGTTCTGCTCCACCGCTCGCTCTAGTGCTGGTATTAGATATGTTAGGGACTTTCCGGACGCCGTGGGGGTTGCAATCACGGTGTTCTCACCGCTTCGAACGGCTTCGATCGCCCGAACCTGATGGTCGTACAGCTGATCAATTCCCCGACGGTTCAGGGCGACATTCACGACCGGCAGCATGTCCAAGGAGGATTTCGATGCAGACTGCCCGGGCAGCGTCCGATGGTCGACAATCTGTCCAGCGTAATAGTCCCGATCTCGCAACCACGATACCGTCTCGGTAATCGAGGGACGCTCCGGCATCGTTCGAAAAATATTGTCGGGCCATTTGAATGTTCGTCTCGTTTTCCAACCCCCATCCAACATGTTACCAACAAGTCCCAAAATACTTAAATTAGTGACATTATCTATGCGTGATGGCTTCGGAGACCTCTACGATGCGGGAAGGCTGGAGAGCTTCAACGGATCCCGGTGTCTACCTCTTTCATGTCAAAGGGAGCTCTCGCCTCCACGAGATCTCGGTGAACCGCTATCGTCTATCCGTCGACGGCGGACTTGACAGAGAGCAAGACAGGCAAGCGTTCACCCAGTCAGCTGCGTACTGGCTGGATAAAGAACACGGCACACCAGTTGGTGGGTCCGGAGAGATGCACGTGATCTCTCCGACAGAACTCTCTCGATCTGTCACAGCGAAAGAATACAATGTTCGCCCTGAGAAAGTTGGTGAGAGGACCCTCTGCACAGACACTCACTCAGATCGGGCCCAGATCAAGGGTCTCGTGCAGTCTTCACTTCGGCGTTCGATCCCGGACTCACGGTATACTTTCCAGTTCCTCGATAAGGTCATTCGACGGGACATTGAGTTTGGTGGCGGAGAGTATGATTTTGGTGCCCGTCGGAAACACAGTCTAAAAGTCCACATTACTGCCGATGGCATCGTCCTGCTTCAGGTTGGTGTAGGGTATAGTCTCGCCACGCTGTCACCCCTCAACGAGATGATCACCACTGGAGAAGAGCTTCCATCGTGGCGGGTCGAACACAACTCCGAGGTGTACAGCAATTCGGGAACAGGGTGGCTCAGAGGGTGGAGTGAGCTACACTATACTGACTATTCTAATTCCCTCGGCGAGGTTATTGCTGAGTACCAGAAAGGGGTAATCGACGAAGACGTCCGACAAGAACTAATCGAAGAGAACCCCCGACTCGTTAAAGTCGATTATGGGGATTTCACTGGTGACCAAGTACCTCGGGCACTCACACTGAGTCCTCGAACCGAGCAAGTAGAAGAACAGGACTGGGACTTTCACGACCTGTTTACAACGCGCCGAGCAATGGAGCCGGACGAGCGTTTCGACCTCGTCGCTGATTTGGTCGACGACCTTGGCACCCTTCCTGGCCTTGATATCGAATTTGAGTCGAACCCATCGAACAATGGGTTCAACTACGTTGATATGCGGGAGGACGAGTCCAGACTCGCGTACGGCGACGGAAAACATGCATCCAAACCGAGCTCCGGACTCAAACGCCATGGAGTGTACCGTTCACCCGGGAAGTACCGTGTCGGCGTCCTATTCCCTACCAACTTCAAGGAAATCCATCAAGGGCTCATTGATCTCATTGCAAAGGCGCTCGCACAGTGGAATGCGCCAGCAGGAACGTCCGGATACAGCTACGAACTCGGGAGCCTTTCGGAATACAGTGACGTGTATCAGCAGCTACGCGACGAAACGGATGTGGTTATCGCAATGGTGCCCGACAAAGGTGCCGCAGATGACTTCCCCGGCGTCGAAGATCCTTATGACGAACTCAAGCGGACGTTGATGCGGCAGGGAATTCCCTCTCAGATGCTGCAGAAATCGACCGCACAAGATATCATAGCTACGTCTCGGAAGGCAGCAAGCGACCAACTTGTGAACGTACTGAGCGCTGTCATCGCAAAGGCAGGTGGGACTCCGTGGCAGATCAACGAGATGCCAGGAGAGACACAGGCCTTCATGGGGCTGGACGTAACTCGCGATCAAGAAACTGGACAGCACTCCGGTGCGAGCGCGAGTATTGTGATGCGGGACGGCTCAACGTTCGCTGCTGAGTCTACGACACAACAGGCGGGTGAGAAATTTGTCTCCGATCAAGTGGGCGAATTCGTCAGGGACCTCGTATTCGACTTCGCTGACGAACGTGACGAGCCACTTGATCGGCTGACTATCCTGAGGGATGGAAAAGTTCACGAAGACATTGAGGCGATTAGAGAGGGACTCAGCGCTGTTGATGCAGAAATAGACATCGTCGGCGTCCGCAAGCGCGACCAGACTCGTATTGCCGAGTTCAATGGGCGAGAGTTCCGAATCGCACAGAAAGGAGTTGGATTCGTTGATTCAGACCGTGATCAAGCGATCGTTCACGCATTCGGGAAACCAGAGATTGACGACGACAACCACGTCGGTACCCCACGTACGTTCCGACTGATCAAAGACTCTGGACCCACAGACATCGAAACCCTTGCTCGGCAGTCGTTCTGGCTGTCGGAAATTCACTACGGAAGCCCTGCCCGGAGCACTCGCCTCCCTGTGCCTATCAAGTACGCCGACCAGGCTGCGAAATACGTAAGCGACGGCTACGTCGATCCTGGTCGCGTCATCCGTGGCCCCGCGTATCTATAATACATCACTCTTCCACAGGGAGATGTTGGTACTGCTGGCCGGTCGATACAGAGTTAACGAGGACAGGTAATCGCGGTAGCGGTACCCGGTACGGATCATTCCGATCGATGTATTTGTCTCAGAACCGGTCGCAACGGACCCATAAGTGCAGGTTCGCTGGCGTGATCGTGTCTCCTATCCTCCCTACCGTTCTAACTGCACGGTCAAAACAGCAGATATCTTCCGAAGTTAGGATTCCAGATCAGGAGCTGATTTTTCGGGCCTTGTTTCCCGAATCTCATCCTTAATCGACTCCACTGAAAGTGGGTCAATCGTCTGTCGCACTCCAGACGCGGTATAGAAGATGCTCACCGAAACAGCGCGGCTAGGATACTGTGCAGCCACGACGTGGTAGTAGACGCTGAGTTGCTTCCGATACGCGCAACAGTCTCCTCATCATCGTTCTCTGGGTCTACATCCTCCCCCAGAGCGTACGCCTCTGCGAAGTCGTGGACCTTCGATCCGAACTTGACGCCTTTCCCGTCGTCGACGTCCTCGAAGACGCGGTCTTGCATCAAGGTGTGCGGAGTATACCCAGTCGGGCCATCTGGCGTGGGAGTATCGATCTGGAGTTGTGTTTGTGTCGTCGTATCGACTTCTGGTTCCTCTGGGTCCGGAACAACCGACTCGATGTCCACAGGCAGCTCGTCGAGGAACGTATTCGCCTCCTCGCTTGAGGTGAAGACGACGTGGCTCTCAGCGCGCGTGATCGCGACGTACAGTAGCCTGCGCTCCTCGTCGTAGTCTCGAGGAAGGCACTTCCGTAGAATATCCGAGCGCCAGTTATCGTAGACGTGGGGCATGCCGTGAGCGTCATCTGAATACTCTTTGCGCTGGCGGAGCCCGACCGGATCCTGATAGGAGATCGTTCCACCACTCCCACCTCCTGGTGGGAAGCGACCGCTGTTCATGTTCGCGAGGATAACAATCGGATACTCCAGGCCCTTTGCAGAGTGGATCGTCTGGACCGTCACCGAGTTCTCCCCAGCGCTCGCGCTCACCTCGTGCGTGGCGCCGTCCTCGATACCCCGCTCGATGAATCGGATCAGGTCGCCCCGCGTCATCGTGGTCGCGTCGTGGACCGACTGGATCGTGTGCAAGATGACGTCTGCCGTCGACCCAGTGTAGCCATACTGGGTGAAGACACGCCGTGCGACGGCACCGAGCGTCTCCAGCGCGCGTAGCTCGTCCCGGAACTCGACCATGTTCTCGGGATACGTCTCCAGTTCGATGACCTGCTTGACCGCGTCGAGCGTGTAGCCTGCTTCTTCGAGAACGACTGCCCAGCCACGGTCGAGATCGTCGTCGAGAATCCGAAGCCACGCGAGCAACAGTTTGGCTGGATCAGTTCTGAAGAGTTCGATCCCGCCCTCGTATGCCATCGGGAACTCGAACTCGTCGGCTACCTGCAACAGCTCGCGACCGAAGTCACGCGTCCGCGTCAGCACTGCGATGTCGCGATACTCCGGCGTCCGAAGTGCCCCATCGTCGTCTTCGACCTGATACTCGTCGTTCCCGACGATCCCCTGGATCTTGGTCAGTATCGACTCGTGTTCCTCCTCGCTCTGGATCGCCTCGATCTGCGTCTGCTCATGATCACTGTTCGATTGCAAGGAGACGATTCGATCCCCGGTTTCCTCGACGTCGACGTCGTCGCTGCTGGTGGCAGGAACGAGCAGGCCGTGTTCGGAGAAATCAAGGATCTCCTGGGTCGACCGGTAGTTCTCGACGAACTCGATGGTCGTCACGTCGTCCGTATCGAACGCCACCCGATCCGCATCGCGGTTTAGCTCTTCTGTGAACAGATCCAGCCGATCCTCGAACTCGACGATGTTGTCCACTTCGGCGTACTGGAAGCCGTAGATGCTCTGTTTCCAGTCGCCGACGACGCAGACGTTGTCCGTACCGGCCAGCAACAGCGAGAGCTTGAACTGGATCTCGCTGGAGTCCTGGAACTCGTCGACCATCACGTAGTCGAAGGCGACCTCCTCGCGCAAGTCGTGGTTCTCACAGAGCAGGACGAACGCGAATAGTTGAAGAAAGCCGAAGTTCAGGTAGTTCCGACGCAGCGCGAACTGGAGGTACCCGTGATAGATGTCGTGGACGAACTGCTTTAGCTCGCTCCGATCTTCGTCGAACGCGTAGCGGGCAACGGTTTCGGGAGCCTGCTTTCCACTGCCCCGTATCTCGTCCTTTTCGGGGGCGTCCGGAAGATACAGCTTGTTCTTCCCGTAACTGTTCAGCTTCGAGCGGAGTTTTGATTGCTTACTGCCGCCGTTTCGAGGCTCGTTGACCTCGTCGAACAGCGCTTTGAACGCCTCGAAGTCGCCGTCGAGGTGGCGTTCGCCATCGCGATACCAGCCATCGTCCGTCGGAAACACGCCCTTTGCGGCGAGTTCCTCGATGAGGCCTAGTAGCTCGCCAGGATCGGACAGCGCCCGAAAGAGATCGTCGTACTCGGGGTGTTCGTCGCTGAACGTGTCGATGAACTCGCGAAAGAGCGCGCTCTCGACAATGTCGTCGTCGACGAGCCTCGTCGAGCCGGTGATCGAGTCGTCGATCCCGAGGTACTCGGGCGCCGTGTGACCGTGTTCTTGGAGTAGGTCGTGGCACAGCGAGTGGAACGTCTGGATCGGCGCGTCGGCGAGCTCGCGCATCCCGTAGCGACACTCGCCGACGATCCGCTCTTTCATCTCGGTCGCCGCGTTGTTCGTAAAGGTGACCAGCAGGACGTCCTCCGGCTCGACGCCCGATTGATCGACGATATTCGCATACCGTCGTGTAACAGCGAAGGTCTTGCCGGTCCCTGCGCCGGCGTCGACGAGGCACAGCCCCTCGGTACTCTCGATGAGTTCTCGTTGCTGGTCGTTTGGTGTTGGGTCAGTCATCAGTTTCGAGCAAGAGATCGCGGTTGTCTACGCGGCGGTAGTTCGGTTCGCCGGCGAGGCCCTCGATGGGGAAGCGCTCCTCGCCACGTCGTCGATGATTTAGCTCGTCGATGCGTTCGTCGACGAACTCCTCGAACGCGTCGAGGTCCTCCTGGAAATAGTTGTGTCGGCGAGTGCTGATCAGCCCGCGCATGAGCTGTTTGCAGCCCTTCGTGACGTACTTGTAATCGCCAATTTCGTCTTTCATCCGAGCGACCAGTGTCTGGCCGAATCTCGATTCGATGAGTTCGTCGCTGTCTCGCGTGTCCGGTAGTTCTGCTGCCTCGAAGACGGCGCTGTAGTCCTCGTACTCGATCTTTCCGAGGATCTTCTGGCACTTGCTGTAGCCGTTCTCTCGTAGGTCCTCGAACGTCTCACGCGACCAGGCGAACGACTCGAAATCTCCCGGATAGTACGTAACCGTGGTCAGCGTCTCGTCGAGGTCGGCGTCGCCGGCGACGACATCGTCGAGCGTCTCGAGGAAGTGGAAGAACGTGAACTCCAGTTCCTCGTGGGGCTGTTGGGTCCGCCAGTGAGTGAGATACAACAGCGCCTGGAAGTTCGGCGTGTCGCTCGGAGGATCGATCGCCGAGTTCTTCACCACCTGTGAGGCTCGCTTCAGGCTCCCGCTCTTGTGGTCGACGAGTCTGTGTGGCCCGTGGACGAGGTCGATCTTCCCTTTCAGGCCGAGGTCCTCGTTCTCGAACCAGCGCTCGGTGATCGGCGTCTCGATCTCGTGGTTGAAGTGCTCAGCAACGGTGTTCGTCCCCCAGCCCGTCTCAGCTGTGAGGAACGTCCCATCTGCAGGAACGTTTTCGTCCAAGAAGTCACAGATCGTTTCGAGACCGATGCGGTACTTGGTCTCTCGCGTCTTGCGGTCGACGCGTCGGATGAACGGGCTGGTCTCGTCGAGCATCATGTCCACAACCTCGCCGATCATCTCCTCGTCAACAACCTCCGGGTGGGCGACGTAGAACTCCGCGAAGTCGTGGAACAGATTTCCCTCCTTGAAGTAGTCCTTGTCGGGACCGTCGACGATGCGGCTGAAGAAGTAATCGCGAGGGCTGTTGACGTAGGTGCTGAGACTGGACTGACTTACCGTGTCGACTTCGGTCGTACTCGCCTCGATTGGCTTCTTCTCGAAGCCGTCCGTTCGCCCGTGCGACGAGCGACCGTTCCGTATCGAGTCAAGATCGCTAAATCGCTCGAACTCCTCGTCGAGCAGGTCCTCGAAGTACAGACACGGCGTGACTGGCGATCCCCCAGCGGTGTCCTGGACGAGGTAATACTGCTCGACACCACTCTGGAGCAACAACTGGAACTGCTGGATGTTCCGCGTGTACTGTGCGTCACGATCGACCCACGGTCGACGCGGGGCGGCGTGCGTCCAATCTTCGTCGAGGCCGAGGAAGAACACGGTTGGACGATCGACGTAGGCGGCCGACTTCGCGTCGGCCAGCAGGACGCCGTCGTTGTCGCGATCCACTGGCACCTCGTAGGACTGTAGGTAGAACTCCAGGTTATCGACGGCGTCAGCAGTGACGCGTTTATCATCGAGACACAGCGCTGTGAGTTCCTCACGGAACCCCCCGAGTGAACACTCGGTGCGCTCCTCGAACGCGTCGAGTGCCTGATCGAACGTTCGTGATTCGATTGTGTCGCAAAAGTCGAGCACCCACTCGACGTCGGGGAGATCGAGTTCGTGCAGTCGCTTCTCGTCGTGTTCGACGTCGAGATCGACGTCTAGCGCGCTCAGGACGGGCTTGACATCGCGGACGCGGGTATCGGTACCGCGGTGTGCGAGGCGAAGTAGCTGGCAGAACGTTCGATGGTTCGGGTCATCGGCGAAGCCTGGACCGCCGTAGAAGGGGATCTCGGCGGCTTCGAGCGCGGATTCAACCAGTGTGGAATACTTGCTCCCCTGATCGAGCACCACGGCGACATCGTCCGCGGTCTCCGTGGTGATACTGTCGACGAGCGTCTCGACGATGGCTGCCGTCGAGTCGAAGATACGGAACGGCGGATAGTCGAAGGCCTCTCCGCAGAAGGGACTGAACGTCTCGTACGTGTCGGGGAAGATCGATCGTTCGAGCGCCGTGAACTGATCTTCACCGACAATTGCGACGTCCCGTTCATCGTCGAGTTGGTACTCCGTCAGTCGCTGCGACGTTGTTTCCAGCCCTTCGATGCACGTCACCGCGTCCCTGGTTACGTTGTCGGCGTAGCCGTCGTACTCGAGGATGGCATCGAGTTGGCCCTGGTGCTCCCAACACTGGAGGATGTTCCCGATGGCGTAGGCACTTCGTTTCCAGTCGAGGTCGCTTCGTTCGGTCAGTTCGAGAAAGGCAGTTCGATCCTCCGCAGTTTCGATTCGTCCCGCAGCGAGACGCCGCGGCGTCGTCGCAAAGGTTCCAAGATGCGGCCGGTCGAGTCGCCGGTTCAACGCGCTGGCAAGCGGCGCGTCCGGAACGAGAACGAGATCGTACTCGGCGACCTGCTCGTACAGATCGTCGAGTGGCGTTGCCCGCGTAATTGACACTCTACAAAGAGACAATCAAACCCAAATAAAACTACCGTGACACCGAACAGAGGAAGTCCCCTACAGTAGACCGGTCGAAGCGAGTATCGCCACAACGGCGAGAACTGTGGAAATCGCTGTGCCGACGACGAGGGGCTTGTTCTCCATCGCTTTCTGATGGATCGGCATCTCCTCGTACTCCACCCGAAAGGTTTCGAGATTTGCTTCGTCGTAGAAATATTTCGTTTTCAATGCGAAGCGTTCGGTCACAGCACAGCCAGTACAGATTGGTGTCTGTTCGACGCGTTCCGTTTTCGTGTGCTCTTCGCAGTTGATGCCCCCACAGTTCTCACAGTAGGTGAATGTGGACGCGTTCTCATCGCCGCACTGCACGCACTGATGGATGCCATCCTCGATCGTCACTCGTGAGGGGCCTGCGGCGTAGTACTCATAGGAGTACGTATACTGCTGCAACCGTGTTTTCTGTCGAACCTCGGGGAGATACACCGGCGTGATCGATTGCACAGAAATGTCTGATTGATTCGGCTCGCAGGTCTTGTTGTATGTGACGTTGTTGTCGCCAGTATAGCTCACCGTGGTCGTGTGGTGGTCTTGCAGCCGATCGACTATCCACTCTTTATATTCTGTTTCCGTCTGCCCAAAGCGCTTCACGTCGATATCATCGAAGTTCTTGGCGAATGCTTCTTCATCAAGTTCTACTGTCCGCCGGAGATTGTCTACGACAAGTTGCCCAATTTCCCCATCGAGCACTGTTGGCCGAGACCGATCGGCGTGTATAATGAGTGTGTCTGTCTCGTCTACGCTGTGGACGATGCCGACTGAGGTCTTGAAAACGGCATCCGTTTCGGCCGATATGATAACGACCGGTTGGAATGTTGAATGCGCTATTGGGTCTGGAAGAACTGTCCCCTCTATGTTTTCTATATCCCGAAACGCTTCTCGAACAGGGTCACCGACATCGCCTGTCGGATCCACCGGTCGGAGCGTCTCATCGCAGAGAATCTCGATACGCCCGTTGTACAGATCTAGCCCCACCTCGTCAGCGATTCTCCGGACGTCTTGCCCATTGACGAGTTCGATCGGATAGGGATCGTCGTTGTGATCGAGACGTTCAGCATACTCTTGGGCGGGACCAGTGAACCGCCCCGTCGTGACGACCATCCCACGCTTGGGCCCATCGTAATCGAACGTCGCTATCGCTGAGTGTAGTTTTTGGACAACAGGCCGACCGACAGTTCCGGTATGCTTACACTCCACGACGATTCCGCGGCGCGTTCCATCGATCCGCTCTTCCATAATGATGTCACGCCCTTCGTCGGCCGTCTTTGACGCTTGGCGTACGTTTTCGTACCCAAGGTTCCGAAAGACGTCCTCCATCACGTCCTCGAATTCGAATCCAGTGAGTTCGTCCAGAACCGCCATTTGTTCTGTTTCCTGAAAGAAAGGGAGGTTGATAAAAGTATGCTGGATGGAGGTGTCCCGTCCGCTACTGTTTAGGGCGGGCGAGGATGTCACCCGTCACTGTTCGTTCTCCATGCTCGGGTGGGGATCCTCGGGGGCATGTTCGCGCCACGCTTCCTTGTCCTCCGTTCCAAGTTGCTCGTTGAAAAGAGCAGTTGCCCGCTCGTACCCACTGTATCCTTCGAGTCGGTCGGTACTATCCGTGATTGCCCAGTATGTCGCTTTGTGCTTGGTGAGATCATGGGACTTCAACCGCGAGAGCGCGGTGCTGACTGCCCTCTCGTCGACGCCAATTTGTGAGGCGATCTCGCGCGCCTTGAACGCATGATCTTCGTGAGCGGCGAGAAACCCGAGCACTTGATCAGGAATGGAGAGTTCCTCGAGCTCTTCTTCGCTCGTGTTCTCGAAGGTATCTCGATCAATGGACATCGTTGAATGAAGGTACGACTGCCAATGTGAAGAGTGATAGGAGTGAAAGTAATGAAACTACAGATGGCAATGGTATTTTTTGTGTGCCCCTTGCGGGCGCGGGGCACTATCCATAGTGCTCTGTCTAAAACCGATGACGACAGCAAATCAGCTGGTATCGTTCGACGAGAGCGATACCCGAAGCGAAGAGATGCACAGCACGATCGAGGCGTGGGTCGAGGAACTCCAATCCCTCGTCGACGAAGCAGCGGCCAGCCAAGAGTTCCAGGAATGGCTTGACGTTCAGAGTCGGTTTCACGACTACTCCCATCGGAATACGCTTCTGATCAAACACCAGTGTCCGGAGGCAACGCGCGTTGCAGGGTATCGAACGTGGCAGACCGAGTTCGATCGCCACGTCACAGAAGGCGAGTCGGCGATCTGGATCTGGGCACCGATCATCGCGAAGCAGTGTCCGGAATGCGAGAATTCGTCGTCGTATCACGAGCAGAGCGACTGTGAGTACGACGAGATGCCACCAGCGGAGTGGTCGAAGGGACTCGTCGGCTTCCGCCCAGCACCCGTCTTCGACGTCTCTCAGACGGAGGGCGAGGAGCTACCGGAACTCGACACCGCTGCGGAGGGTGATGCAGCAGGCCTCTTTCCCACGCTCCGTGAAGCGGCATCGAAGCTCGACGTCTCGATCAACGTCGTCGATCCTGCTGAGTGGTCCTACGGCGATGCAAACGGCATCTGCCGACAGCGCCCAGGCGACGACCAGCCGATGATCGAACTACTCGATCAGGACGATCCGGCCACCCTCGCCGGCGTACTCATTCACGAGTATGCACACGCGTTGCTCCACGCCGGCGTCGATGATCAAACCGAACGGACGAAACGAGAGGTCGAGGCTGAAGCGGTCGCGTATCTCGTCGGACGGCAGTTCGGGCTCGACACGATTGGTTCGGCGTTCTACCTTGCGGCGTGGCAGGACGACGAGACGGACACACTCCTGGAGCGTCTCGGTCGGATCTCGCGAACAGCGACGGAGATCGTCGACGCAGTCAAGTACGAGAAGTAGAGGGGATCGACCTATAGTATCACGAACTGCATTCCTAGCTCTGTTTAACCCATCACCAACTGATAGGAACGTTGTGGGGATACAGCGGGTGTAGGCAGCAGCGCTGCACTCGTCTTGCGGCCGCCTAGAATTATCTCCCGACCCGAAGTACGTTCTATTGTCTATGAGTGATTCCAATTCTACTGAAACTCCGGCACGGCGCCGAGATTCGAAATCGTCGATCGCGGGATTCAACATGGTATTGTCCGGATTCGTTGCGTTCATGGGGATCATCACGGCGGAAGTCCTCTATCCGAATTATTCGACGAGACAGGACATCAGTGACCTCGGCTCGACGCGGCCACCAGATCCGATCATCCACGAGCCCTCCGCAACGATCTTCAATAGTACGATGCTGTTGACGGGGGCACTTGTGCTGGTTGCAGCCTATTTTGTCTATCCCACCGTGGATCGGCGCGGCTTCCCCGTCGCACTCGCTATTTTTGGAGTCAGCATTTTCGGCGTCGGCGTGTTCCCAGGCAACGTGACGCCGTGGCACGGCTTGTTCGCGCTTCTCACCTTCTTTACTGGAGGTATCACCGTGGTCCTCTCTTCAAGAGTTGTCTCCAGACCGTTCTCGGTTCTTTGTAGCCTCTTTGGTGGAATCTCTCTTCTCGCCCTCCTGAGCGTCTTCTTCTATGGACTCGTTATCGGTGGTCCGCATCCGCTAGCGTTTCTTGGCAGCGGAGGAATCGAGCGCTGGGTCGTCTATCCACTCGTTCTTTGGATCCTCGCCTTTGGAGGCTACCTGTTGGGGACCGCTGATGCAACCCTCCGTCGTTCTGATCGGTGAACGATACGCGCCCTGTATCCAGCAAGGCCTCGATGTACTGTCAGTACTGAGAGTTCAACAGAGGCAAAAACGGATCAATCGTTTAGGGTGTCCCCTCACCACCGGCGAGTCGCCCCTCGGCGAATGCGGCGAAGTCGGAAGTGAACGCATCTACCTCGTCCCAGTCAGTGTACTCGTAGTCCCGCGAGGTGTCCACGTCACCAGTGGCGTCTCTGGCGATCCGCTTGATCATCAATCGTTTGAGAAATCCGTACTTTGAGTACCGAAGTGCACCACCAAACAGGCCGATTCTATCGGGGTGCCACCCCGACTCTTCGAGGAGCTCATCCACGTATCGTGCAGCTTCAGCTCGTCGTTCGGGGTCGTCAACTGCCGACGACAACGAAACCTGAAAGAACGCCGTCGGAAGGGTGTTCAGTAACTCAGAGTTCGTTCGGACGAACTCTTGGATGGCGGCGTGATGCTTTCCGACGTGAATCGAAGAACCGACGAGAACGGCGTGGAAGGCGTCCAGTTCGATGCCGTCGGGGATCTCCTCAACGTCAACAGTGGTGATGTCGTGGCCGCGGTCTCTGAGTGTCGTTCCGATTCGATCTGCGACCTTCGATGTCTGGCCTTCACCGGTTCCAAATACCACGAGAACTGGGGCCATACTGTCGTCTACTCTCCCTTTCGCCGTAAATGGTTTCCTGGGACTAAGATTGAAGACTGTGACTCGGGTAACTAATATGATGCCCGTATCGCCGAGCAAGTGGGAAATCTGCTCGACAATCTTGATCGTAGTGCTGACCATAACATCGAGTTTCCTCGGACTGTTCCGCGATGGCCACTACGCAGATCTTGGGGGAGTCTTCTCCGAATCTACGCACAGGACATCGTGTTGCTTGTATTAGCTGCACCCATGCTCGGGGTTGGTCTGTGGCTTGCTTGGCGAGGATCGCTTCGCGGACGGATCATATGGCTTGGTGCCCTCGCGTTTATGCTCTATATGTGGGCTCACTACGCGTTCGGCGTCGCATACAACAACTTCTTTCTCGGGTATGTCGCCCTGTTAGGACTGTCTCTGTTCACACTCCTCAGCGGCGTTATCAGGACAGACGCAGATCGCGTCTTTGAGTTGCTTCACGATACGGTTTCGACAACGGTCTACGCAGGAGCCCTCGTAGTGACAGGGTTTGGCCTTGTTGGACTGTGGCTCTCCGAGATCATCCCGGCACTCCTCGCAGACGGACTCCCGACCGCAATTGTCCAGTTTGGTCCAGAGGCTGCCCACACCTACGTCATCGATCTTGGAATTCTCGTACCATCATTGATCATCACGGCGGTGTGGCTCCGTCAAGACCGTCCGTGGGGGTACGTCTGTACGGGCGTGTTGCTAGCATTCGCCGCCCTCGTTGCGCCAACGCTGACCATTGTCACAGTGATCGACATCCAGGAAGGGATCGAGGTTTCAGGACCATTGCTTGTCGGTACAATCGTACCGCCACTCATCGGATTAATATTCGCAGTGTCGTATCTCCGGAAACTGCCAGCAGGAACTGGTTCACCGAGTAGAGATCAGGCTGATGGCAGTGACCACACGGGATGAGTACGGCGGGTCAACCTTCCGATGCTAACTGGAGACGTCTATATGTACGAACCTTCAGAGTCTAGAATCCGTTGTTGGCGTGGAAACTGCTTGAGACACTCAGAATAAGCTCTGCCGCTAGGCAGCAGCTCACTAGATTAACCTCCTGGCCAACGTAACCTCTAATCCTATGCCGAAATCGGATCGACAAGCGGGTACAAAAGAGGGGGAAATAGACACTTTGAGCACTGTCGGAAGTGGGTGGGTATATCTGGCCGCCGCAGTAGCGGGAACGTGGGCCTTCTGGCTCCCAGCAATCGCTCTTGGCGTGAGATTCGACAGTGCCGTAGGACTCGTGTTGCTCCTCGTCGGCCTTACTGTTCCCGGAGTCCTTGGTATCGTTTTCGTTTACTTGAACTACGACGAACCTGGTCGGACTGATTTCTGGAATCGGGTTACTCAACCACGACGCATTGGTATCCGATGGCTGGCCGTGATCCTACTGGTCCCCCTGGGTATTGTAGTTCCCGCTGGTGTCGTAGATCTGCTCCTCGGCGGAATCGGGCCTGCCTGGGGAGAGGGTGTGACTGAATTCGGCATAAATCCCCTCGCTATACTTCCGGCGTTGTTCTTTGCAACGCTTCCACCGATCCTCGAAGAGTTAGGATGGAGAGGGTATGCGTTAGATCGACTACAACTGAAGTGGTCGGCGTTTAGCGCGAGCATGATCCTGGGCGTCGTCTGGGCACTCTGGCACCTCCCCTTGTTCTTTATTGAAGGATCGTACCAACACGACGCGGTCGGGTTTGCGACCACGGAATTCTGGTTATTCATGACTGGAGTTGTCGCGCTCTCCTTCGCTTTCACGTGGATCTACAACAATACCGAACGAAGCATCCTTGGCATCATCATTTTACACGGGTGGGTGAATTTCACAGCGGAGATAATCGTCGTTCCCGACCCCGCGTATTACGCCCTCTGGTTCGTTCTCGCGGGGCTAATCGTCGCAATCTGGGGTACACAGACCATGACGAATGCTGACGAGGTACCTCATCCCCCTCTACCATCCACTCGGTAGGATAGCCGTTCCCGGCTACTTCTAGGTAGGCTGCCGGACGAGCTTCCAACCCCGTTTTGACTCGGCTGCGCAAGTCAAAATAAAACAATACGCTTCGTCGGCAACTTGAACAGGGCCGTGGAAGGAGGACTCGTCAATTTCACTAGGGCTTCAGTACCAGTCAATTGCGGCTCGTTCGCTTCGTACTACAGACACAGAACTCTTTTTTGCTTCTACCAATCAGTCACTTTTGGTCAATTGGTGACTGATTTCCCCTCCTGAATTTATACCGAGATGCGACCGTAGGGTATAGTCCGGTCGAACGTCGGTGCTGACTATGCGTTATAGAGAATCCGACTCTTTGGATGTTGAAAGATGCGAGCATACGATGGAGACAGGGTAATCATTTACCGGTGGCTGGTAGATACGTCCGTAGGTAAGAGACATGCGCAAAGTATTCTACTGGAGGAGGGAGGTGAAGTGAGAACATGGGAGAAGACGCTCAAATCACCCCCGAGGTGACTGCTGCCCTTAACTCGCTTGGCAACACACACCGCCTGCAGATATTACTGGCACTGGACAACGTAGAGCGAGAGCATCAAAAACCGTGGCATACGATGTCATTCACGGAACTGTACGATGCTGTCGACCTGGATAGCTCGTCCCAATTCTCGTATCATCTCGATCAACTCCTCGACCAATTCGTACGCGAGACAGCCGATGGATACCGGCTTACGTACAGCGGGCACAAAATCGTCCGCTCGATCGTCTCGAACCTGTATGAGAGCACGTCTGAATTCGAGGACACCGACGTCACTGGCGTCTGTCTGTTCTGTGAAACAGCGTCGCTTAAGGCCACACTCGATGCTGAACAATTCCGAATTCGTTGCACTTCCTGTGACGCCATCCTCGTGACGGATTTCTTCCCGCAGAGCCAGACGCGTAACCGGACGTCTTCAGAGATCATCGAGAGTTTTGGGTATCGTATCTGGAGCATGTATAGTCAACTACGGGGAAACGTCTGTCCGGAGTGTTTCGGTCTAACCAAGACGAACGTCGACGTGTATGAACACGATGGAAAGACGGTTCATCTCCACGTTCATGTTTGTCAGGAGTGCGGGCACAGAGTGAGTTTGCCGATTGAAGTGCCGATCGTCTTTCACCCGGCCACCCTGTACTATTTCTGGGAACACGGGATCTCGCTCCCGGATGTTCCAATATGGGAATTCTTTGAATATATTGTGTCAGATACGATTACGACTGACGTCACTTCTGACGATCCGTTTGCAGCTACTTTTGAGATCACTCTCGGTGAAACGACGCTGTATCTTAGCGTGGATGAAACATCAAGCGTCACGTTTGATCGGTGTAAGAATCCTGATGTATAGCGTACCTTTCATCGTTCTTCCTCGCACTACCATCCCGTGGAAACGCTCTCAAGCCCTGCCTCTGCCTCAAATATTTTTGAGTAAAATCCTTGTCAACATGTAAGAACAACGATAATACTTATGCTGCTGTAGTAGCCATCGTTCTCCATGGCTCCTAGCAGAGTTACCGCGCCAGAGAATAGCAGGGATTTGAGAGGTAACGATGGCCGCAATTGAAATCGACGGGTTGACCAAACGATTCGGCGACGTCGTCGCAGTCAACGATCTCGACCTTCGAATCGAACAGGGCGAAATATTCGGGTTTCTTGGGCCGAATGGAGCGGGGAAATCCACGACGATCGACATTCTACTGGATTTCATTCGACCAACAGACGGGATCGTCACTGTTCTCGGGCATAATGCCCAGACGGAAGGAGAATCCGTCCGACAGCGAACAGGCGTCCTTCCTGACGCGTACCACGTGTATGACCGACTCACCGGTCGACAGCATCTCGAATTTACTATCGAGATGAAAGAGGTAGACGAGGATCCGATGGAGCTCCTCGAACGGGTGCGGATCGCTGATGCCGCCGACCGGAAGGCGGGCGGCTATTCGAAGGGAATGCGCCAGCGGCTCGTGCTTGCGATGGCTCTCGTCGGTGATCCAGATCTCCTCATCCTTGACGAGCCGTCCACCGGACTCGACCCGAACGGCGCACGTGAGATGCGCCAGATCATCCAGGAAGAAAACGAACGCGGAACCACGGTCTTCTTCTCCAGCCATGTCATGGAACAGGTCGAGGCAGTCTGTGATCGTGTGGCGATCATCAATCAGGGCCAGCTCGTCGCCGTCGACACGATCGATGGACTCCGGGATGCAACGGAGACGGGGGAGATACTGTACGTCGATGTCGCTGATCTAACCGAGACAGTTCTCGATCAAGTCTCGGAACTCGATGGGGTTCGGAGTGCCTCGATTGACAACGGCCGATTGCGAATCGCCGTTGCCGATACCTCAAAATTCGCCGTATTGCGCACCATCGATGCGAACGTCACTGGGGTACATGATTTCTCGGTTGTCGAATCCTCGCTCGAAGATCTGTTCGTCCGTTATACCAACGACGAACAGGAGGCCCGCGCATGACGGGGATGACTATCGCGAAGAAGGACTTCCGAGACGCAGTCCAGTCGCGGGCGTTGTGGGCGCTGGTCGCAGTGTTTATCCTTCTCTCGCTGATCTCAACGTACGCCTACGTTCAAGTTCCCGAGATGTTCGGTGAACCTACTGGGGCGACGCTCGCAGGTCTAGTATTTTTCATGGTCGGCCTCACTGGGCTGTTCGTTCCGCTTGCGGCCATCGTGGTCTGCTACAAATCACTCGCTGGAGAACGCGAACTCGGGAGCATCAAACTGTTACTCTCGTTACCGACCAATCGATTAGCCGTCTTTGCCGGCAAAGTCGTCGGCAGGGCCGCCGTCCTCTCGTTCGGTCTGGGAGTTGGACTTCTGGTCGGACTCGGGTTCGGCTCCCTATTACTCGGGGAGTTCGCTCCAGGCGCACTCCTGGTATTTCTCCTCGCGACGCTGGCTTTTGCAGCTAGTTATGCAGGGATCATGGTCGGACTCTCCGCGACGACTGGCTCTACGTCGCGCGCTACAACGCTCGCACTCGGATTCTTTGCGATCTTTGAGTTGTTCTGGGATGTCGTCCCGATGGCGATCCTCTACGTTGTAGAGGGATTCCGTCTGCCGTCGTCAGTTCCTGATTGGGTATTCCTCGTCGGGCAAATCTCACCGTCTTCCGCCTACTTCTCAGCGATCGTCGCGCTCTTACCAGGGCTATCAGAAGAGGTAAATGCCGCTTCAGCACAGACTAGTGCGGGTGTAGAAGCGGCACCAGCCGACGCCGAGCCGTTCTATACGGCTCCCGAAATCGGTATAGTCATTCTCGTTCTCTGGTTCATCGTCCCGTTCGCTGTCGGGTATTACCGGTTCAAAACTGCAGATCTATAGAGTCAGAAATGGCGACCGGCACGATGACGGATTCCTTTTCGTCGAGGACGTCAGTGCTATCATGCGGTAGTGCGATCATCCACGACGGAACTCCATTTGTTCGTGTCTTCACGTCGGTCACCTCCTGACTGTCCTTCGACGTTCTATTCGAGTTTGCGATCGGCTCAACAGCAAGCAAGGGGTGTTGAGTCCCAATGGTCATGCAGGTCGGTCTGGCGAGTGGTTCCTCCGACAACTGAGAAATAGAGAAGGACTGTGTGATTGACCACTATGAAGAAAGCGATCAATACGAGCGGAACTGCCCCCGACGCTTGAGAGGGAGATTACCCGAGTGCAGGGTGCGCTACTCAGAACATTTTATTTGCGCCTGCACGGGTGCAGGCGCTCATCAGAGTGCCTGCGTGAGACTTCAGTGAATACGACTACCGACGGTCAGTTGAGAGATGCACAGCAAGCCCTCGAATGGTGGCTCTGCAGTCATGCCGAGGCGGGCGTTCCCGAGCTCGCTCTCATCGAGGTGCTTCGAACATATGCAGATGCGATCGAGCATATCGGCTACGTGCCGCGTTCCTGGGGTCCGAACGACCAGCGTAACCAGTTCCGCAGACGGGAGCGAGAACGATGACGGGCTCGTTCCTGCAACGACTCGCTTCGAGGCTGCATCGCGAACAATCGTACGTCTACGAGTGTCGGGAGTGCGGGACGACCGTTCCCGATCAACACTCGACGTGTCCCTACTGCGACCAGTCAGAGATCCTCATCTATGAGGTCTCCTGACGTCCCTCCCTGACTGACTGTTCTCTTCTCCAGTTTTTGCCAGCGGATAGCCGTTCCAGCGCAGTTCTCAGCAAACCATGAGTTCCCCACTACGACAGTTAGAGACGACGAGTAGAGTTATCAAACGCGCCCAGTACGAAGCCTTCGAGTTCACGATCGCGGTCGACGGCGTCCTCGTCAGAAACGCCAGTTACGCGAATCCCGATGAACACGAGTATGTCGTCACCATCGAGGATGAGCTTCCGACCGAGTGTGAGTGCCCGGCCGACGCGAACTACGACGGCGCGTGCAAACATCGCGTCGCTGTTGCGATCCGACGACCGATCCTCGATGTAGCCGTCGATCAGCAACTCGCTGCTGATGGCGGACCATCGCTTTCGAGAGACCAACCAGAGCGGGCGGATCCCCGGAAAGAGCGAGCTCTAGAGACACCATCGGAGGGTTCTGTTGCAGAGTCCACACAGGCTACAGAGCACGAAGAGGACGATGTCGACGAGAACTGTAGCGAGTGCGAGAAACTCTCTGGTGAGTTTCCGTGCTGGGAATGTGTCCGGACTGGTCGTCGCTGCGTTCCTGATGGAGACTCCTAGACCAACTCTCGCACAGTTGCCCTGACCGCACGCCAATTTTATCGCCCCCTGACGGGTGCGGGGCGTTCTGAAGAATGTCCTGCGTTGAGTGATTCAAATGTCGCTGAGAGATATCTACGAAAGCGGTTTCGACGAAGACGATGGAAAGACGATCAACCAGTCGTGCTGTACCGAATGCGGTGGCACCCTCAGAACAGAGGGCGGCGAAACGGCGTGTGCCGAATGTGGACTGGTACTCTCGGACTGTCGCATCGACTACGGAGCGACGCCGCGAACGTTCGAGGATGGAACATCCAAGCGCGAGCAGACCGGGGCACCGATCACGCCGTCGAGACACGACCGCGGTCTTTCGAGCGAGATCGGTCGGTACAGAGACGGGAGTGGAAACGCACTGTCGTCGAAGAAACGTCGGCAGGTCGGTCGATTCCGGAGAGAACACAGCAGGGCGCGCTGGTCGAGCAAGAAGGAGCGAAACCTTGCAACTGCCTGCCTCGAGATTGCACGGCTCACGAGCGCCCTTGAGTTGCCGTACTCGGTCCGTGAACGCGCGAGCCAACTCTACAGAGATGCAAGCTCGGAGGACCTGATCCAAGGGCGATCCATCGAAGCGATCGTCGCAGGCTGTCTGTATGCCTCGTGTCGCTGTGGCGGCTACACGCGAACGATCGAGGAGATCGCAGACGTGGCGAACTGTGGGGAGGACGCGATGAAAAACGGGTATCGCGTGCTGAACAAAGAACTTGGTCTGAAAGCGCTCGTGCCGACGCCGAAGACGCTTCTCCCTCGACTCATCGCCGAATTCGATGTTCCGAACGACGTGCAGTACCGAGCAACCGAACTTGCAGAGGTTGCAACGGAGTCCGGTATCGCGAACGGCTGTAAACCGTCGGGCGTCGCTGCGGCGTGTCTCTACATCGCGAGCAGGGAAGCGGAACACTCGATACCACAAGCGGACATCGCAACGGTTGCTGGGACGAGCCCGGTGACACTCCGGAAACGCTACACGGAACTCGAAGACGAACTGGCCTGAGAAGCAGATTTGCTGCGGGATGGTTCGTCGGATAGACGCTGATCCTCATGGACTATTGGAACAAAAATGCGGATACATGACTATTGATTTTCGAAAGCAGATAAGATTATTCTACTTGCTAGAAGATGATAGAATAGGAATGCTTATTCCGATTTGCTCTTCGATATGAGTGGGCACTGTCGTCTGATTCGATCCGTGGCGTCTCGGTGACGTCCGTATCAAGTTTCTGCGGCTCTCCGCCCGTACGCATGTCTGCTACGACCTCCCCCCAGCCACAGCTGAACCGATCCGGAACCGACGGCGACGATCAGGACCGTCCTCGCTCTCGACGCGTCCTCAGTGCCCGCTCGATCATCGGCGCCGGAATCCTATTGAGTATCATCGCCGTTGATCCCGTCCTCGCTCAGACCAGCGGCGAAGCGTTCTGCGAGACGGACATGGCGCTGACGATCAAGAACGTCTTCTCGATCATCCAGTTCGGCGGCCCGCTGATCGGCGGCGTCGTCGCGCTCGG
>SDGW01000409.1_pt1 | contig 22458 bp, 22 predicted proteins | sample 2873831 | NCBI WGS metagenome assembly SDGW01 (sample SAMN08132700, study PRJNA421101) | hypersaline lake metagenome | isolation source: celular fraction 0.22 microns magnesium sulfate-rich crust from ephemeral... | place: Spain: Penahueca Lagoon, Toledo | collected 2011-07
TCGTCGTTGACGTTCGTCCGCCACGTCTCGAAGCCCTCCTCGCAGTCCGGGTTCTCGTGGATGTGGTCGATGAAGCCCGCACCGGGGTTCCGGAGTTCACTGCCGCAGAAGGGGCAGTCGTTCGGGTCGTTCCACGTCGGTGTCGTTGACATGGCTATTACGCCGACGTTCTCTCGTATAAGTTCTGTGCGGATATATCTAAAATACCTTCAGTGGGATAATATGCCCCTAATACTCGATTGGGATATTGGTAGACGCTCTCACCACATCCGGAGAAGACGGGCCTGAAACGCGAGAGCCGACGGGAGAGACTACGAGAAGAGACGGAAGTGGGATTCAAAGCGACCTCAGATACCGAGGTCCGCGATTCGGGAGTCCCGATTGAGGACCTTCTTGACGATTTCCGGTTCTTCGAGGAGTCGATGCTTGGTGTGGACACCGCGGCCGCGACCCCGGCCCTTCGTCTCGGAGTTGATGACGTTGAGGAAGTCCTGTTCTTGGAGAATCTCTTGGACGCGGCGCTCCGAGAGCGGGTCCATGTCGAGATCCGACGCGATGGTCTGGTACTGCCGATAAATCTGCTGAGTCGGGAACTGGTCGCGGGGCTTGTTCTCGGTCAGGACGGTGAGCGCCAGCAGGATGGCCTTCGCTTGGGTCGGCGCGCCCTCGATGAGTTCGGCGAAGCGGTCGGCCTCGGTCTTCTCCTTGGCGGCATACACGTGTTCCTCGGTTACCTCCTCGTCCTCCTGCTTGGTGGCGATTCGCCCCGCGTTCCGGAGGATGTCGATTGCCTTGCGCGCGTCGCCGTGTTCCTGCGCGGCGAGCGCCGCCGTGAGCGGAACCGCGTCGTCAGAGAGGACGCCGTCGCGGAAGGCGTCGGCGCGATTCTGGAGGATGTCCACGAGCTGGTGAGCGTCGTACGGCGGGAAGACCAGCTCGTCGTGGGCGAAACTCGACTTGACGCGCTCGTTGAGTTCGTCCGGGAAGTCTATCTTGTTCGAGATGCCGATGATGCCGATGGTCGAGTCGGTGACGCGGCGGTTCTCGCCCGCGCGAGAGAGTTTTCGGAGGACCTCGTCGTCTTCGAGCATGTCTATCTCGTCGAGGATGACGATGACCACGTCGCTACAGGTGTCGATAATCTGCCAGAGTCGGTCGTAGTAGTCGCCGGTGCCGAGTCCGCGTTGGGGCACCTTGATGCCGGTCTCGTTCGGGTCGTTGAGTTCCCGCCCGATGGTCTTGATGACCGACGCCTCGGTGGTCTGTTCCCCGCAGTCGATGAACGCGGTGCGAACGTTCACGCCCTCGTGTTCGGCCTCGTTCTCGACGCGCTTGGAGACGCTCCGGGAGATGAGCGACTTGCCGGTCCCGGTCTTGCCGAAGATGAAGAGGTGGGTCGGTTCTTGCCCGAAAATCGCGGGGTTGAGCGCCTCGGCGACCTTCTGCATGTGTTCGTCGCGACCCACGATGCGATTCGGGCCGGGGAGGTGAGAGATGCGTAGGAGGTCCTCGTCGGCGAATATCGGCTCGTCGTAGCGAAACAGGGGGTCCCTGTCGCCGTCGTCGTCGGTAGCCATCAGTTGCCACTGCATTCGCACTTGAGCATATAAATGGAGGGGGTATCGTCGCGGATGTAACACGGTGCCGAACGCGGAGCCAGCGACGTTTGTCGCCTCTTCGAGCGAATCGTCGCCGTCGAGTACCCTCGCGGATGTTCGACTCCGCGTGTTCGACGGGAGGCGAAGAACGGTCGCTCGACCCGAGCGAACGAGCGTTCGACGCCGAGTGGTCGGGACAGACACCTACCTCGCGGATGTAAGTAGGTGGGTGGGGAGGTGGGGCTGGGAGCGAGGAGACGGCAAATAGTCGCGGGCGAGGAGGTTGGGCTGAGAGCGAGGAGACGGCAAATAGTCGCAGTCGGTCGGTGGTCCGGTGCGAAGCCGAAAGCTCGAAGGAACGACGAAGGAGTGTCGATAGAGAGAAGTAGAGAACGGAGGAGAACGTCGATAGTAGTTCGAAAACATATACGGACTCACACACCTTCCTCGCGTCTGTAACAACGCGTGTCTCTAGAGAAACAACACACACCACCTTCGCGAATGTAAATATAGAGAATATACATATATTAACGTCTGAAACAGCTATATAGTGATTCAACATCATCTTTATGTCGGAAATCGTCGATACATCCGCGAGCGTGGTGACAGGGGCTAAGGAACCGGCCGACCCCCGTCACCCCTTTCACGACGCTTACAAACGCGACGGTGGTGTGTCCCCCCGAGAAATGCCAACCATCGCGGCACGTCGAAACCGTCGTCTATCCGGACTCGGCCACGAATCACCGCCATTCCAATCGCTCATGAACCCCGACGCGGCTACGAACCTCCGTCAATCTAACTCGACTACGAACGTCCGCCAATCTAACCTAACTATGAAATTCTTCCAATCTAACCCGGCCCGAACTCCCGCCGACCTAACTCTCCCTCGAACGTCCACTGATCGGAACGTAAGCGGTCAACTCGCAGTCCAGAGGCAACAGAAAGATTTTGACCGGTCGGTCCCAACTGAACCCCGTGAGTCTCTACCGCAGCGTCCGGGCAATCGCCGACGCCTCCGGCACCGGCCCCATCGACTGGGCGGCCGTCGCCGAGGCCGCGAAAGCGTCCACGGACCCCGGTTCGATAGACATGTCGCCGAGCGAGCGAGAGGGGTACGCGGCCGACGTCCGAGACGCCCGCGCTCGCGTCCGCGAGGTCTCCGGCGCGGAGTTCGACGTTCCGGACACCATCGAGGTGCAGAACCGCCACCACTGGATAGACGCGAACATCGACACCTTCCGGCGCGTGATGGAACCCGTCGAGGAGCGCGGCCCCGAACTCATGCCGGGCGTCGCCCGGACCATCAACACGGGAACGATGTCGCTGATGCTGTCGGTGCTGGCCAAGAACGTCCTCGGGCAGTACGACCCGCTCCTGCTCGCGGACGGCGACGAACACGCCCTCTACTTCGTCCGGCCGAACATCGACCGTATCGCTCGCGAACTCGACGTGGACTACGACCGGTTCCGTCGCTGGATCGCCTTCCACGAGGTCACCCACGCCGCGGAGTTCGGCGCGGCCCCGTGGCTCTCCGAGCACCTCGAAACCCGGATGCAGTCGGGAATCGATGCGTTAGCGAAGGGCCGACTCGACCGCGACGCGTTCCGGGACCTCGACGCCGCGATGACCGCCGTCGAGGGGTACGCCGAACTCCTGATGGACGGCGCGTTCGACGACGAGTACGCCGACCTGCGCGAGAAGATGGAGGAGCGACGGCAGGGCGGCGACCCCCTCTCGAAGCTCGTCCGGCGACTCCTCGGTCTCGGCCTGAAACGCCGCCAGTACGAGCGCGGGAAGGCCTTCTTCGAGACCGTCGCGGCCCGACGCGGTATCGAAGGCGCGACGGTCGTCTGGGACCGCCCGGAGAACCTCCCGACCGACGAGGAATTGGACGCCCCCGAGCAGTGGCTCGCCCGCGTGAATCCCTGACTCGGCGCTCTGCTTCGTTACTCCCGGCTCGATGCTCCGCTTCGGTCACTCCTGACTCGGCGCTCCGCTACGGTCACTCTCGATTCGGTGTTCTACGGTTCCCCTGATTCGGCGTTCTACGGTTCCCCTGATTCGGCGTTCTACGGTTCCCCTGATTCGGCATTCGACGGTTCTCCTACGCGATACGAACCAGATACGCGAGGAGGACAACGCCGACTATCAGTCCCGCGCCGAGCGCGACCGCAATTTCCAACAGCGACCCGCCACCGAAGAACGCAGTGAGGCCCGCCGACACCCCGACTAACAGGACGATGCCGATCTTGAGCTGATTCATCGCGTCGCGCTTCTCGTCGTCGGACGTTGGTCTGACCATGTTAGAGTTCGTGCGGTGCGCTGACGTGCATCTGGACGAATCGCCAGTCCGACCCGCTTCTCTCGCTATCGTCGTCTCCTTCGTTCCGGTCGGTATCGCGTTCGAGGACGCCGCTCCACCGCGTCTCGAACGAGTGGCGCTTCTCACCGCCGGAATCGTCTGTCTCCTCGGCGCGCTCGCTCCCGGTCGCGGTCCACGACATCGCCACGTCGTCGGTGAACCACGCGACGGTCTCCCGAGTAATTACTCGGAGCGCGCGGCTCTCGACTCGCCACTCGTCGGTCGTTCGGGTCTGCTCGCGCAGTCCCTCGGCGACCGCCTCGTAGCCGGCGAGACGCTCGCCGACGCCGAACTTCACTACCTCGTCGCGCTCGGCGAAGTACGGCGAGAGGGAGTCGCCGCGCCGGAGCGCCTCGTAGTACGCTTCGACGGTCTCGGTCGCGTTCATGAGAAGTCGGTGACCGCGAACTCGCTTAAGCCTACCCGTCGCTCACCGAGAAACGGCCGACGCACTCGATTCTGGTACCGGTCTCGTCGTCGCCGTCGTCGGTCGGGCTTTCGGTCTCCTCGCCGCCGTCGTCCGTTTCGCTTTCGGTCTCCACCCGGTCGGAGTCTCGCGGCGGAGTCGCCAGTGGTACGGATTGAACGAGAACGTCCGCTCCGATTGATTTTCCAGCGTGAACCTCAACGTCTCGACCGTCCCTCCGGAGTCGGCCGTGGAGGGCGTTCCCGCGTCGGTCGAGAGCGTCCGCCCCGACCGCCGGAACTCGACGGGCGCGTCGGTCGTGGTTTCACCGGCGCAGATAGTCCGGTCTACGTCGTCGGCGAAGGAGGGGCAAGCGTCGGTCGCACCGTCGCCACCGGCTGTCGCACCGCCGAACGTACCGGTCGCAAGTCGTCTCGCCGGTCCGAGACAGCCACCGGTCGTCAGGACCGCGACCGAAGCGAGGAGTCGTCTTCGTCTCACGCCCTCGACTTCGGCCACACGCCCCAAGAACCTCGGGATAGCTAAAACGCGAGCTTCACCCTCCAGAAACGTCGAACGTCGAACCGAGACCCGACTCCCCATCTCGGAACCGGAGGACTCCTCGTCTCGGAATTGGACGGCTCCCATCTCGAAACCGAACGGTCGGTACCCCCGACCGCTCGGCGAAGCGAGAAAAGCTACTGGAAGCCCCGACCCACGTCGTCGTCCTCGATGAGGTCGTCTAACTCCTCGTTGAGGAGGTCTTCGGCCTCGTCGAACCGCTCGGAGAGTTCCTCGGCGGGGTCGGGTCGGTCGTAACGGTCGAAGTCGATGGGACCGAACGCGGGACTGTCGAGGGCGTCCATCACGTCGTCGAAGAAGTCGTTCGGGGTGGTCGGCGCGTCGGCGTGGGCCTTGACGACTTCTTCGAGGTGACGGGCCTTCTCCTCGGCGTCGTCCTCGCTCTCGGGCGGGTTCTGGACCGCGAAGCGGCCCCCGGTCTCTTGCTGAGGGAGGAACGACCCGATTTCGTCGTCCAGACTACGCGCGACTCGCGTGCCGACGCCTCGGACTTCGTAGGGGTTCTTCGCGTAGGTCTTGAGGAGGTAGACCCCGCCGCGCGGATGCCCGAGGTAGAGGTCTTCGCCGACGCCCCCGGCACGCTTGCCGCCGACTGCCCGCCAGTCGTCGGGGTCCACGTCCTTCTCGACCACGTCCTCGACGATATCCTTCCACTCGCGTATCCGCATGCTTATGGGTCACATGCGACCGAGGAAGAATGAACGTATCGGTCTAGAGGGGCCCTCGCCGCGAAGCATTGCTACTCTGCTCGAGGTCAGTAGCCGGAAGGCAGACCTACTCGGTGCAAGGTCAGTACGTCGGCGACTCCTCCGGTTCGTCCTCGCGCTGGTTGACCACGCGGCCGAACACGAACAGCGCGTCCGACAGCCGATTGAGGTACGTGACCGCGGTGTCGTTGATGTCCTCGTCGGCTTCGAGCGCGACCGCACGGCGCTCGGCGCGGCGACAGACCGTCCGGGCGTGGTGGAGTCGCGCGCCCGAGTCGCCACCGCCGGGGAGGATGAACGACTGGAGCGGTTCGAGCTCCTCGTCGTAGTCGTCCATCCACTCCTCTAACTGCGCGACGTGCTCCTCCCGGACGGCCGGGTCTTCGTCGTCGGGGTCGGGGTTGGCGAAGTCCGCCTGCACGACGTGGAGGTGGTTCTGAATCTCGCGGAGGTGGTCGTCCACGTCGTCGTGGCCGGTCGGTCGGACGCGGCCGACGAGCGCATTGACCTCGTCTACCGTGCCGTAGGCTTCGATACGAGGGCTGGCCTTCGAAACCCGCGACATGTCTCGGAGGTCGGTTTGGCCCTCGTCACCGCGACCGGTGTAGATTTTCATACCGTGCAGTAGCGACGGCCCGCACTTAACTCCCGCCCCGAACAAGTGGTACGTCCCGGACCCGAGGTCGCGTCTCTCGTCAGGCCAGCGACCGCTCGACGTACTCCACGATTCTGTCGCTCTCGCCCATCGTCACTCCTCGCTCGTCGTCCACGAGGACCGGAACGCCCCGCTGGCCGCTGATGCGTTTGACCTCGTTTCGCTCGGAGTGCATCGCCTCGACCCATTCGGTCTCGTACTCCACGCCGTGGTCGTCGAGTGCGTCGTGGACCTTCTCGCAGTACGGACAGCCGTCCAGCGCGTACAGCGTTACGGACATACCCGAGCCTTGGGCGTCGGACCGCAAGAAGTTGATGCTAAAATCGGCTCCCTCGGGGAATACCGCGCGGACTCGGGACCGACCGAACCGCACCCCACCGACACCGAGAATTTATATATCGACATTTGATTTATCTTGGGGCACACCCCCTTGTCGATTTCCGTTCCGACGCGTTCTCCTCGGCAGACGAACGGACGGACGCACGGCCAAGAACGAACGCACGGGCAGGGGCAGACGCACGGCTAAACCAGTATCCTCAAATGCGGCGCGCGTTCACGTTCGAACATGGCTCAGGAACTCGACCACGACTGTCCTCAGTGTGGCACCGAGCGGACGTTCTACCGCACCGCGAGTACGACACTCCACCTCGGCGAGAAGACCAAGTGGGGCTGTCCGGAGTGTGACTTCCGGTTCGTCCGCATCGACGGCGACATCGACTCGGCCGAAGCCTGACGACAGTATTTCTGCCGCTCGCTATTCGACGGTCTCACTGTTCGGTTCGACCAGTCACGTCGCTCGTTTCTGCCCTCTCGCTTCGCCACGCCTAAGTCAGTGCCATCTCCCGAGCGACCGCATCGCTCGGGCGCGGCTCTGCCGACGGTTCTCCTCGTGCGCGACTCGTTTCCCGTCGCTCCTGCTCGCGAGAGTCAGTCTTCGCTCCGTCGAACCGGTTTTCAGGTCGTTCCACGACCGAGGTCGAACGGATAAACTCTATTCAGATATATCAAAACGTCTCGAAGCACTCCGAGAGCGGCGAACGCGCTTTTGCCTCCGGAAGTGGTCGATAGCCCCGTGAACGGTGGGCTGGACCGAACGACGAAGCTCGCAGTCGGCGCGGCCGGAGCGACCCGCGCCGCGGCCGGCGGCATGCTAGCGACCGCGCTCGCGGTGTTCGTCGGCCGCCGGGGGTCGCCGCTGGCGGTCGGCCTCCTCGGGAGCGTCTTCTTCTTCGGCATGATGGTGTTCGCGCCGCTGTGGGGGTCTGTCGGCGACGTGTTGGGCCGACGACGACGGTTGCTGGTCGGACTCAGTACCGCCGCGGCGATGTCGTCGTTGGCGTTCGTCGCAGTCCGGAGCGTCGCGGGCGTCGTCGGTTTCCGGTTCGTCTACGCCGCGTTCGCGGTGGGCGTCGGCCCGCTCCTGCTCTCGGCGGTCAGTTCGCTCGGCGGGCGGACTCACCGCGGACGAGCGGTCGGATTTCTGAACAGCGCACTCGCCGCGGGCGACGTCGGCGGACAGTTCCTCGTCGGCGTCCTACTCGGTCTCCTCGCGCCGTCGGGCGTCTACGCCGTCGTCGCGCTCGTCGGCCTGCTGGCGACGGCAGCAGTGACGCGACTGCCCGATCCGCCGACCGAGGAGCCCCCGAAAGACGACGCCGCGCCGCGAGCGGCCAACGGCCTCGGGCGCTCGCCCGACGACTCCGGACGCTCGCCCGACGACTCTACCCCGTCAGCCGGTCGTTTCGACCGGTCGCCAGACGACCTCGGACCGTCGGCGGCGGAACTGGCGACGGCGGTCCGGGCGCGTCTGTTCCCGCCCGCCGCCGAACGCGCCCTCCTCCGAGAGAAGGGACTCGGACGACTCTACGCCGGACTCTTCGCCCGCCACGCCGCAGTCAAGGGCGTCGGGAGCCTCGTCCCCGTCTACCTCCTCTCGGTCGTCGGCGTCTCGACGGTGACGATGGGAGCGTTACTCACCGTCGGGTCGGCGGCCCAACTCGGGTTCATGCCCGCGTCGGGGCGACTCGCCGACGCGGGACCGCGCCGACGGCTGATTTTCTCCGGGATGGCGGCCAGCGGCGCGTACGCGCTCGTCCTCGCGACCGCACCGTCGTTCGACGCCGGACTCCTCCGGACCGCGACCGCGGGCGCGAGCTTCGTCCTCCTCGCGGCGGGGTTCTCGGCGATGGACGTGGGCGTCGTCTCGCTACTGGCCGACGCCGCCCCGGAGCGCGAGACGACGCTGGTGGGTCTCCGCTCGACTGCGACGGGCGCTGGCGGCGTCGTCGGTCCGGTGCTGGTCGGCGTCGCCGTCTCGCTGGTCGGGTACCAGTTCGCGTTCGCGCTCGCGGGACTGCTGTCGTTCGCGGCGGCGGGCCTCGTCGTCGGGCTTCCCGAACCGGACCGGGAACCGCGAGGAGGGACCGAGGAGCGACCGGTCGTCTCGCCGGCGGACCGAACCGTCGAGACGGCGGCCGGGATTCCGCGACCGATGCGAGGAGACGACGATTGACCGCCGACTCGCTCCGAGTTAGCCCCGTGGCGAGACGACCTGAGCGCGAGGTGGCGATGCCAACTCGCGGGTAGAAAGGGTTATCAGTTCGCCGGGACCGTAACCAAAACATGAGCCAGATTACGGTCGTCCTTCCAGACGGTTCGGAACTCGAACTGGAGGAGGGAGCCACGGTCGAAGACGCGGCGTTCGAAATCGGCCCCGGTCTCGGCCGCGACACCGTCGCGGGGGTCGTGAACGGCGACCTCGTGGACAAGGCGAGCGAGTTGCCCGACGGTGCGAAGTTGGAGATCGTCACGCCCTCCAGCGACGAGTATCTCGACGTGCTTCGTCACTCGGCCGCCCACGTCTTCGCGCAAGCCCTCCAGCGTCTCTACCCCGAGGCCCGCCTGACCATCGGGCCGTGGACCGACGACGGCTTCTACTACGACGTCTACGGCGTCGAACTCGACGAGGAGGACCTCGAAGAGATAGAGGAGGAAGCCTACGACATCATCGAGGAGGACCTCGACATCGAGCGCTTCGAGCGCTCGCGTGACGAGGCCTACGAGGTCTACGAGGACAACCGGTTCAAGCGCGAGATTCTGGACGACGAGGCCGCCGACGAGGAGTCCATCTCGTTCTACGAGCAGGGCGAGTTCGAGGACCTCTGTAAGGGTCCCCACGTCGAATCGACCGGCGAAATCGGCGGGTTCGCGCTCCTCTCGATTTCGGGTGCGTACTGGCGCGGCGACGAGGACAACGAGATGCTGACCCGCGTCTACGGCACGGCCTTCGAGACCGAGGCGGAACTGGAGGAGTTCATCGAGCGCCGCGAGGAGGCCGAGGAGCGCGACCACCGCAAAATCGGCCGCGAGATGGACCTGTTCAACATTCCCGACCACTCGCCGGGGTGCGCCCACTACCACCCCAACGGGATGACCATCCGACGCGAGTTGGAAGACTACATCCGGTCGAAGAACGACGAGTTGGGCTACGACGAGGTCTGGACGCCCGAGTTGAACAAGGCCGAACTCTGGAAGCCGACGGGCCACTACGACACGTTCAAGGAGGCGGGCGAGATGTTCGCGTGGGAACAGGACGACACCGAGTACGGTCTGAAGCCGATGAACTGCGCGAACCACGCCTCCATCTACGACGACCACCAGTACTCCTATCGGGACCTGCCGGTCCGGTTCTCGGAGTTCGGTACCTGCTACCGCAACGAGCAGTCGGGCGAACTCTCCGGTCTCCTGCGGGTCCGCGGGTTCACGCAGGACGACGGTCACGCCTTCATCCGGAAAGACCAGATTCGCGACGAGATTCTGTCGGTCCTCGACGTAATCGACGAAATCTACGGTCACTTCGACCTCGACGTGCAGTACAAACTGGAGACGAAGGGCGACGACGCGGTCGGCAGCGACGAAATCTGGGACGAGGCGACGGGCGCGCTGAAAGACGCCCTCTCGTCGGAGGGACTCGACTACGACATCGAGGAGGGCGAGGCCGCCTTCTACGGCCCGAAAATCGGCATCAACGCCGTGGACGCCATCGGCCGCGAGTGGACCATCGGCACGGTCCAACTCGACTTCAACATCCCCGAGCGACTGGACCTGACCTACACCGGCGAGGACAACGACGAACACCGGCCGGTGATGGTCCACCGCGCGCTGTTGGGGACCTTCGAGCGGTTCATGGGCATCATCATCGAACACTTCAAGGGCAACTTCCCGACGTGGCTCGCTCCCGAGCAGGTCCGCATTCTCCCCGTGAGCGACGACAACATCGGCTACGCCAAACAGCTCCAGAACCGGTATCTCTCCGAGTTCCGCGTCGAAATCGAGGACCGGTCGTGGACGGTCGGCAAGAAGATTCAGCAGGCCCACGACGACAACGTGCCCTACATGCTCGTCGTCGGCGACACCGAGGAGGACGCCGGAACCATCTCGGTGCGCGACCGAGAGGAGCGCGAGCGCGACGACGTGGAGGTCGAGGCGTTCCGCGACCACCTCCGAGAAGAAGTCGAGAGCAAGGCCATCGAGCCGAATTTCCTCGGATAGCGACTTCCGCAATTCTCCTGGAAGGACTCTCCCCGGCCTCCGAACGACCCTACGAGTCTCCTGCGGTCGGCGCGCGCTGGCGCGGCGCTCGTGAGCGCCGCGCCCTCGCCGCGTGAGGGACGAGGACCGCAGGCCTCTGGCCGAGGACCGCAGTCGGTTGGGGAGGTGTGAGGTGCGGTGCGGTCGTGGTGCCGTGCGGTCGTGGTGCCGTGCGGTCGTGGTGCCGTGCGGTGCGGTCGCGGTGCTGTAGACTCCTTGGAGTCGGCAGTAGCTAGCTACTTCCCTCTCGACTTTCGTCGTCTCGAAACTGGTCTTTCACCCGCGTGTTACGACGAACGAAACCGACTTCGATACGCCAGATTTTTGATAACTCACACGCCCTCCCACCGAATCTCCGAGAGGGGATGGAGCGGATTCCCGCCTACCACGTCGTAGGTCGCGCTCGTCACCTCGACGGCCCCACACCCCCGTAACGAGGTCAGCAGGTCGTCGTTGTACTCCCGGCGCTCGGTGTACGCCCGCCGAAGCAGTCCCAGAAGCGACTCGCTGGAGTGCAGTTCGTAGACGTGTTCGAGGTGGACGCCCTCGCGCACGCGGTCGGCGTACCCCGCCAGCGTCTCGGTCACGATTTCGGCCACGCTCGGGAGCGCGGTCAGCGACCCCTGCGTGAACAGGACGACATCGCTCTCGCCGTCGTCGCGGTCGCGCTCGGCCAGCACGTCCTCCAACAGGTCCCACGCCTCGTCGCGGAAGTCGAACTCCTCGATGCGGATTCGGTCGCGGTCGCCGAACAACTCCCGGCCGAGCGCGACGCCGTTCTCGGCGGGGTCGCCCCCCACGAACTCGCACTCGGGGTACGCCTCCGCGAGGAGCCCCAGTTCGTACCCCCAGCCGCACCCGAGCGCGACGACCGTCTCGCCGCCGTCGAGGACCCCGGCGAGCGAGGCCACCGTCGCCTCGTCCTGTAGCTCCTGTTTCTCGTCTACGTCCACGAGGTACAGTTCCTCGGCCCGCGAGACGGGAACCGGGCTCTCCTCGGCGTAGTGGTTCGCCGACCGCTGGAGGTCCCGGAAGTCCATCTCGGGGTTCTGTTCGGCCAGTCCGAGGAGGTTGGCGTACACCTCGTCGTAGGCCGACACGCCGGTCCCGCCGAAGTCAGCGTCGGAGGCGTCGTCCGCCGGGCCGACGAGTCGGGCGGGCCACGGCGAGTGCGCCGGCAGGTCGTCGAGGGCGAGTTCGCGCATGCCGGTAGGGCCGCCCGCGCCGCGAAAAAGCGTTCCGGAAGCGAGAGCCTTCGAACAGCGGTAGCGTGCGAACGGTCGCGAACTCGCCGACCGCGAGCGCTCCCCGAACCGAGACTTTATTTGGATGCGATACTCCAACGAACGACAAGTAACGAATGGCACCCACCTTGCTAATCGTAGACGACAGCGACTTTCAGCGCACGATGGTCCGGCAAGCGATCGAGGACGACTTCGAGGTCGTCGCGGAGGCCGCCGACGGCGTCGAGGCGGTCGAACTGTACGAGACCCACCGCCCGGAAGCGGTCACGATGGACATCATGATGCCCGAGATGGACGGCGTCGAAGCCACCTCTCAGATAAAGGCCAGCGACGACCCGCCGGTCGTCGTGATGGTGACCAGCGTCGACCAGCAGAGCAAGATGAAACAGGCGGTCAAGGCCGGAGCCGACGGCTACGTCACCAAGCCCTTCGAACCCGAAGACGTGAAAGCCGAACTCGGGTCGGTCCTCTGAAGCCCTCCCCGTTCTCTCCTCGACCGATTACTCCTCGCCGCCGTCGATTGATTGCCACGAGAGTCGGAGGTTCCGCGCGGCGCTGGTCTGGTCGATGCGCCGGGCGGTGGTCCGGTTCGGCGCGTTCGCCAGCGTCTCGTCGTCCTCCGCGGCGACTCGGTTGAAGGCGTCGGCGAGTTGGTCTAAGGTGTCTCTCCCCTCGATTTCGGTCGGTTCGGTCATCAGCGCCTCCGAGACGATTTCGGGCCACTTCGTCGTCGGCGGGTGGACGCCGTAATCGAGCATGCGCTTTGCCACGTCCGCGGCGTCTTGGTCGCCCGCCGACGCGACGAACTCGTGGTGGAACGGCTCGAAGGGGACCTCGTAGTCGACCTGACTGGCGAGGTAGTTGGCGTTCAACACCGCCTTCTCGGCGGCGTCCGAGAGGCCCGCGTCGCCGAGACGCGCGATGTAGGCGTAGGCTTTCACGAGGACGAGCCAGTTGCCCTCGAAGCCGTGGACCTTGCCGACCGTGTTCTCGGGGTCGAAGCGTTCGAATTTGGCTTCTCCTTCCTCGGTCTCGCGGACGCGGGGCGCGGGCAGGAACTCCGCGAGGTCCGAGACGACGCCGACCGGGCCAGCACCGGGTCCGCCGCCGCCGTGGGGCGTGGCGAACGTCTTGTGGACGTTGTAGTGCATGATGTCGAAGCCCATATCGCCCGGTCGGGCCTGTCCCAGCAGGGCGTTGAGGTTCGCGCCGTCGTAGTAGAGCAGACCGCCCGCGTCGTGGACGATGTCGGCTATCTCCTCGATGTCGCGCTCGAACAGTCCCAAGGTGTTGGGGTTCGTGAGCATGAACAGCGCGGTCCGGTCGCTCGCGGCGGCTTCCAGCGCCTCCAAGTCCACGCGGCCGTCCTCGCCCGAGGGCAGTTCCACGACCTCGTAGCCCGCGAGCGCGGCGCTGGCGAAGTTGGTGCCGTGGGCGCTGTCGGGGACGATAATCTCGTCGCGCTGGTCGCCCTCGCCGTTGTGTTCGTGGAAGGCCTTGGCGACCAAGATACCTGTGAACTCGCCCGCCGCGCCCGCGGGAGGTTGGAGGCTCACGGCGTCCATCCCGCCGATGTCAGCGAGGTAGTCCTGCAGTCCGGCCATCAGGCCGAGGGTACCCTGCAAACTCCGGTCCGAGCGGTCGTGGTGGACCCCGGCGCTCGGGAGCGCGGCGACGTCCTCGGTGAACTTCGGGTTGTACTTCATCGTACAGCTCCCGAGGGGGTACGGCCCGGACTCGACGCCGTAGTTCATCTGGGAGAGCCGGGTGTAGTGGCGCGCGAGTTGGGGTTCTTCCAGCGACGGGAGTTCCACGCTGTCGCGGGTCAACTCGTCGGGGAGCGGGGACTCGACTTCGACCTCGTCGGTGTTCTTCTCGGCGAGGAGGGGTTCGTACTGTCCGTCCGCGTCCTCGCCCTCTCTGGTCTCGCCGTCCGTCCAGCGCGCTTGGTCGTAGTTCATGTTAGGCCACCTCCTCGAAGGCCGCGACCAGTCGGTCGGCGGCGTGTTCGTTTGCGTCGGTGATGCAAATCTGGACCTCGTGGTCGCCGACCGCGTGGACCGCGAACCCTTCGGCTTCCAAGTCCGCCACGACCGCGCTCGCGGGTTGGTCGGTGTGGACGACGAACTCCCGGAAGTGGTGGCGGTCGTGGACCGGTGCCTGCAGGCCGGTCACGTCGTCCAACCGCTCGGCGAGGTCGTCGGCGAGTCGCACGCAGTCGTTGGCCAGATTCACGAGGCCGTCGGGACCGAGGTACGCCGCGTGGATGGCGGTCCGGAGCGCGACCCACGCCTGATTCGTGCAGATGTTGCTCGTGGCTCGCTCCTTGCGGATGTGCTGTTCGCGGGTCTGGAGCGTCAGCGTGTAAGTGCGCTTGTCGGCGGCGTCCTCGCTCGCGCCGACGAGACGGCCCGGCACCTGCCGGACGAAATCGTCGCGGCAGGCGAAGAGTCCGAGGCCCATCCCGTAGGCCGTGGGTAGGCCGAGCGTCGCGGCGTCGCCGACCACCACGTCGGCACCGACCGCGGCCGGTTCCTGTAGCACCGAGAGCGCCACGGGGTCAGACCCGAGACAGAACAGCGCGTCGTGGTCGTCGGCGAGGTCGCCGATTGTCGCGAGGTTCTCCTCGACGGCCCCGCGCGTGGTCGGGTTCTCGGCGTACACCATCACGGTCTCGCCGTCGATGGTCTCGGCGAGCGCGTCCGCATCGACGTTGCCGTCGTCGGTGGCGAACGTCTCGACAGTGAGGCCCGCGCCGTCGGTGTAGTTTTCGAGGACGTCGCGACGATTCGCCAGCAGGTAGTCGGGCACCAGCACGCGGTCGCCGTCGGTCGAGCGGACGCGCGCCGCCAGCAGGGCGGCCTCCGCCAGCGCGGTCGCGTGGTCGTACATCGAGGCGTTGACGATGCCGAGGCCGGTCAGTTCGACCAGCATCGACTGGTACTCGAACAGGGCCTGCAGGAACCCCTGCGTGATTTCGGGCTGGTACTGCGTGTAGGAGGTCAAAAACTCCGACCGGAGCGAGAGGTGATCCACCAGCGAGGGCACGTAGTGTTCGTAGTGGCCTCGCCCGAGGAACTCCGTCAGGTCGTCGTTGCGCGACAGCAGACTCCGGACGTGGCGCTCGGCCTCGCGCTCGCTTCGCTCCTCGATACCGAACTCCCCGTCGAAGGCGACCTCCTCGGGTATGTCGAACAGTTCACTCACGTCGTCCGCGCCGACCGCCTCGAGCATCGCGGCGGTCTCCTCGGCGGTGTGAGGCGCGTACGGGCTTCCCCGGTCCCCAGACTCGTGTCGTCCGCTCATGTAATCGGGCCTAGGGAGTGTACCGTTTTAAGATAGGGGTATTCGGTTACGTTGTCCGGTTAACTCGGAGACGGGTCGTCGGCCGGAACGACGACGCTCGACGCTGCTCGCGTTCGACGCTCCGGACGAAAGAAATCGAGATTTCCGGGTCGCTACTCTATCTGCTCGCGGTACTCGTCGGCCGACAGCAACTCGTCCAAGCCGCTGTCGTCGGCCAACTCCACTTCCAGCATCCAGCCCTCGCCGAAGGGGTCCTCGTTGACGAGTTCGGGCTGGTCGGCCAGCGCGTCGTTGACCGCGGTGACGGTGCCGTTGACGGGCGAGTAGAGGTCGGAGACCGCCTTGATGGACTCCACCACGCCGAACTCGTCGTTCTGCGCGAACTCCTCGCCCTCGTCGGGCAACTCGACGAACACCACGTCGCCGAGTTCGTCCTGCGCGAAGTCCGAGATGCCGATGCGCGCGGTGTCGGCGGCGTCGTCTACCCACTCGTGCGATTCCAGATACTTCCGGTCGTCGGGAACTTCGAAACTCATTGTTAGTCGTTCAAGAACGGCGTGTTCGCTACCTTTGCCTTTTTCGACTGGCCGCGGACCACGACGCGGACGACGGTACCGGGGTCCGCGACGTCGCTGGGCACGTAGCCCAGCGCGATGGGGTCGCCCAGCGTCGGACTCATCGTCCCGCTGGTGACTTCGCCGATGACGTGGTCGTCGGTGTCGGTCACGTCGTACCCGTGGCGCGGGACGCCACGGTCCACGAGCTTGATGCCGACGAACTCGTCGTCGGTCCCCTCCTCGCTGGCGCGTTCGAGCGCGTCCCGGCCGACGAACTCCGTGTCGAGTTTGACCGTCCACCCGACGCCCGCCTCGTAGGGGTTGCGGGGGTTGTCGTCGGCGTCGAAGTCCTGCCCGGAGAGGAGAAAGCCCATCTCCATTCGGAGGGTGTCGCGGGCACCGAGTCCGCAGGGCTGACACTCCAGCAGGTCCCAGACGGCTTCGGCGGATTCGACGGGGACGATGAGTTCGAAGCCGTCCTCGCCGGTGTAGCCCGTGCGCGCGGTCCAGCAGTCGGCTCCGGCGAACTCGGCGTATCGGCCCTCGAACTTCGAGAGACCCAGCACCGAGTCGTCGGCCGCGTCGGAGACGAGGTCCGGGGCCTCCGGTCCCTGCACGGCGTACATCGCGTACTCGTCGGTGACGTTCTCGACGGTGGCGTCCAGTTCCCACTCGTCGCGGTGGTCGGTCCACCGCCGGTGCATCTGCTCGTCGTGGCCCGCGTTGGGGACGAAGAGGTACTCGGCGTCGTCGTCCTCGGGGAGTCGGTAGACGACGGTGTCGTCCAAGATGGTGCCCTCCTCGTCGAGAATCATCGAGTACTGGGAGTCCCCGCGGCCGAGTTCGGTCACGTCGTTGGACGTGAGCCGCTGCATCAGGCGCTCGGCGTCGGGACCGGACACCGCTATCTGGCCCATGTGGGAGACGTCGAAGATGCCCGCCTCCTCGCGGACCGCGTGGTGTTCGGCCTTGATGGAGTCGAACTCGACGGGCATGTCCCACCCGCCGAACTCGGTGAACGTCGCACCCGCGGCGTCGTGTACGTCGCGCAGCGGCGGCTTCCGAAGCGTCATACTCGAACGGTCGTCCGCCCGGTACGTAATGCTTTGTCTTCCGGACGGACGAACGGTACTCGTCTGCGAGTAACGGTTGGCTCAGAATCGCTGTCGCCGCGCGGTCAGGCCGGTTCGACGACGATCTGGCCGTCGCGGAGTTTGTAGACGAGGCGGTCGCCCTCCTCGACGTCGAGGCCGTCCTCGGCGAACTCCTCGCGAACCGCCTTGATGAGACTGATTCGCCATCGCTGGGTCACTGTCGTCGTCCCGAGTATCTTTTCGTCGGAATCTTCTGAACTCATCTACCGGCGTCTTGGGTATCGCTGTTGTTATGGACTCTTAGCTATTTCGACTATATCGTCTAAAAAGTTACTACGAACTACTGTTTTACGGCTTTCACGCCAATTTGACGACGAACTTTCCCTTCGACACCCCTCGACCGTTCGGTCGCCCTCCCCGAGTTCCACGCCGCGTGCCGAGAACTCTTCGCGGACTGCCCGCACGAGTCGGATACGCCAATTGTGCGGGACTCTCGTCACGTCGAGGACGCTCCCGTTCGAGGAGCGACCCGATTCGTTTCGTCTCACCCGTCGAATGCTCTTATATCGGTGTTATTATTACCCGTCGGCTTTTCTGGATTTATAGACTATTATGACTATCCAGGGAATGAACCAACTCCGAACGCGATTGGACGAAATCGGCCCACGGACCGCGCTCGTCCGAGGAGCATCCGCCCCTCCTCGGCCGTCCGAGACCGTGACGGTCGCGCCGGGCGTCTCCAGAGCGGTCGGCGTGGACGACGGTCCCGGACCGCTGTTCGTGACCGACGGGGCAGCCGAGGGACGGACGGTCCGCGAGTTCGACGGCCGGAACGCCCGCGCGGCCGCCGACCACGCGGTGGGACTCCTCGCCGAACACGACCCGCGGGCGGCGTGGCTCTGCGGACGCGACCAGATTCGGGCGTGGTGGGGCCGGGGCACCGTCGCGATGCTCGAACGCCGACTCGCCGGGGCCGCCCGCGACGCGGACGCGCGACTGGTCGTCTGGACGAACGATTACGAACCGACGACGAGCAACCGTGACCACTCGGCGACGGACGAGGAGTGCGTGGCGGTCGAAGACCGCTACGACGTCGTACTCGACCCGTAGCGCGCCAGCAGGTCGGTGGCCGCGACGCCGACGTCGGTGCTGTCGCAGGCTGGACACTGGACCGCCAGCGAGCAGTCGCCCGACGTCGGGAGTCGCTGGTCGGCGGTGGAGCGGTCCGAAGAGTCGGAGTAGTCCACGACGTCGGATTCGGCGTCCGAATCGTCGGTCCGAGTGTCGAGGCCCCCCGTCACCTCCTCGGCGTCGGGAACCGCGAGCGCGAGTTGGGCGAGCAGTACGAACGTACCGGAGTGACCGCAGTTGTAGCAGTGCGTCATGGTTGTCGGACCGGCAGGTGCGTTCCGCGCGCCGGTCGGGGCGAGTTGGTGCGGTATCGTACTTGAACTTTGGCAGGACTGGGTGGGCTGGTTTCAAGCAATATTTTTAGTTTCTTGAGAAGTATGTAACTATTCTTTCCACTATTATAGCGTTGTTTGTCGCAAGGACTTCTTGCTTCGACGCGGACTACTCGGGCCGACCGCACAGCAACCCGCGACAGCACGGCAGACTATCGCCGATAAAAAGGATTTTATCGCACTCGCACCGCAACAGCGGGCCACACCCTCCCCAACCGATTGCGGTCCTCGGCCACTGGCCTGCGGTCCTCATCCCTCACGCGGTTGGCGCGGCCACTTGCGGGCCGCGCCAGCACGCGCCGAAGCAAGTAGTCACGTTAGCGCGAACTGAGGAGGCCATCACGCCAGCGCGTGCCGACGGAGAACGTTCGACCCCCGAAATCCCGCTCAGTCGTCGCTCGCTTCTTGGGCTTCCGGCCGACTCTCCAGTCCGAACTCGCGGGCGCGAGAGCGCCAGAACTCCTCGTAGCCCTCCTCGGGCCGGTCGGTCACGGTGGACTCGCCAGACTCCACCCGGTCGAGTTTCAGGTCCACCTCCTCCATCAGGCGGTGGCCCACGTCGTCGCTGACCGCGCCGGTGCGCATCGCGTCCATCAGCGCGCTCTTCTCCTGTTTCAGGACCCGGCGCTCGCCGACCAGTAGCTCCTCGCGCCGGAGTTCGGGGTTGTCGTCCAGCAGTTGCGAGATGGCCTCGTCGAGGTCCTCCTTCTCGCGCTCGTACTCGGTGCGGAAGTCCTCGTAGACGCTCGGCGAGAGTTCGCCCGCGTCGTAGAGTCGTGCGGCCGACTCCAGCGCGGCGTCCACGGCTCGGGCGCGACCGACGAGGAGTTCGTACAACTCCTCGGCGTCCGAGCGCGTCACGATGTCGAGGTGGTCCATCACGGTCCCCATCGTCAGGCCCTGCACGACGAGGCTGAAGGCGGCGACGCCGAACACCATCGCGCGTAGCTCCTCGCGGAGCGGGAACTCGGGCGGCAGACCCAACACCAGCGCGATGGGAATCGAGGCGTGAAGTCCGCCCCAGACCATCACGTGCTGGTAGTCGAGGGGTACCGGCGTCGGCACGAATCGGTTGACCAACGTCGTGATGGGGTAGACCACCGCGGCGCGCGCCAGCAGGACCAGCGGGATGGCCAGCAGGATGAGCCGTCCGTGCGCGAGCATCTGGTTGATGGGCGTCTTCGCGCCGATGAGCAGGAAGATGAGCGTGTTGACGAGGAACGCCGCGGTGTCCCACGTGTTGAAGACCGAAATCTTGGTCTGGGCGCTCATCGCGTACTCCGCGCCCCGGTTCCCGATGAGGAGACCCGCGGTCACGGTGGCGATGACGCCGCTGAAGTAGTAGTCGCCGACGACGCCGCTCAGGGTGTGTTCGGCCAACAGGAAGCTCCCGTAGGCCAGCACCAGCGTCAGCACGATTTCGGTCGTGTGTTCGTCGAGCCGATACATCACCTGATACACCGCCAGCCCCGCGACCAGTCCGACGACGGCCCCGCCCGCGCTGGCGACCACGATGTCCGTCGATGCGTTGACGATGGTGTCGGCCGTGACCAGTTCCGCGAGGTCCGTCCCGGCCTCGGTGGACTCGACCACCAGCGCGAACAGCGTCGAGAAGATGACGACGCCCACGCCGTCGTTGACCAGACTCTCGCCCTCCACGAGGACCGACAGGCGCTCGGGTGCGCCGAGCTCCTCGAACAGCGCCAGCACCGACACCGGGTCGGTCGGCAGAATCATCGCCGCGAACAGCAGCGACACGAGCAGCGGGAACCCGAAGGCGAAGTGGCCGACCACCCCGAGTAACAGAATCGCGCCTATCAGCCCCACGACTGCCAACACGAGGACGTGCCAGATATTCGTCCGAAACCGCTGGAGGTCGGTCGTCGCTGCGCCCTCGAACAGCAACGGCGGGAGGAACACGAGCAGGATGAGGTCGTGAGAGAGCTCGATGTCGATAGTGATGCCGAGAACCGACACCGCGAGTCCGGCGAGTAAGAGTGCAATCGTGTACGGAAACCGGCCGATCTTGGCGACGAAGACGCCGACACCCGCCGCGATGACGAACACCGACAGCAGGTCGATGAGTTCGGCCGCGATTCCGGTCTCGGCGACCATGCCCCGTGGTACTCGTGCGAGGCGTAAAAGCTCGATTACCGATTCGGGGTTCGACGGCGCTATTCCGAGGAGAGATCGAGGCGCTCGCGGGCGACGGTCGGATGGTAGGTGCTACGTCGGCGCGTCGCCCGAAAGAAGAGAGAACCCGTGGTGAACAGCGACGTTACTTCTTCTCGGTGATGGTCAGCTCGTAGCTGCCCGAGCCGCTGTAGGAGTCCACGTCGATCTGCATGTCGGTGGACGTGTCGGGGTTGTCGATGGTGATGGACTCCTGACTGTCGGTGGTGTAGGAGCCGTAGTCGTAGTCGCTCGGGGTCGCGGCCGTCGTGGTGCCGGTGTTGATGTAGAGGTCGAAGTCGGCGTCCGACGGTCCGGAGAGTTCCACGACGACTTGGCTCGGGCTGCTGTACTCCCAGCCGTACGAGTAGTCGTCGTAGTCGTAGGAGTTGCTGAGGCTACCAGAAGTCGTGCTGGTCGTGGAGTCGCCGCTGCCGCCGTCGTCGCCGTCGTCGCCGTCGTCGCCGCCACCGTCACCGGGCTGGGTGGTGACCGCGTTGAGGGCGTTGACCTGACCTGCGCCCTGCTTGTCCGACGAGAGACCGATGTCCTTCGCGGTCGCCTTGAGGTGGCTGCGGAGGTCGTTCGGTCCGAGCGAACCGAACTTGGCGAGGGTCAGACCGGCGACGCCGGACGTGACGGGGGTCGCCATCGAGGTGCCGCTGAACTCCGCGTAGCTGTCGGTCGGAACCGTGGAGAGAACGTCCACGCCGGGCGCGGCGAGGTCCACGTCGCCGTACTGCGAGAACGAGGCGAGGTTCTCGTTGGAGTCGACAGCGGAGATGGCCATACACTCGCTGTAGGCCGCCGGGTACGAGACCGAGCTGGTGCCGCTGTTACCGGCCGCACAGATGGGGAGCGCGCCGTTGTTGACCGCGTACTGGACGGCGCTTTTCATCGTCTCGCTGTAGCCGCCGCCACCGAGGGACATGTTGATGATGTCCGCGCCTTGGTCGGTCGCCCACTCGACGGCGTCGGCGATGTCCGAGGTGGAACCGCCGTTCGGACCGAGCGCGCGGCCGTTGATGAGCGAGGAGTTACCCTGTCCGGCGACGCCCGTGCCGTCGTCGACGACCGCGGCGGCACAACCCGAGACGTGGGTACCGTGCTGTTCGTTCGACGGGTCCGGCGGGTAAGGGTCCGAGTCGTCGTCCACGAAGTCTCGACCGGGGTTGGACTTGTAGTTCCCGTCGAGGTCGGGGTGGTCGTACTGGGCACCCGTGTCCACGACGGCGATGGTGACGCCGGAGTCGCCGAAGCCGCTGACCTCGTCCCACGCGGCGGGGGACTCGACCTGCTGGGGCGCGTACTGGTCGCTGAAGCGCGGGTCGTTCGGCGTGGCGAACGCTTGGTGGGTCGCGTTCTTCTCGGCGTACTTGATGCCGTCCTTCTTCGTGATGGCCTCGATGAAGTTCTCCTTGGCGTGTTCGGGGGCCTGACTCGGGAACTTCACGGCGGCGTAGCGGAGCGTCTTGTTGGAGTGGACGACTTCCGCGTTGCCGGGGACGTGCTGGGAGACTGCCGTCTCCACGTCACCGCGACCTGCGGAGACACCGACGAGAATCTCGTCCTTTTTGGGGCCGGGTTCGCGGCCGGGGGTCGCTGCGGTGACACCGCTCGCGGCGACTGCGGCGCCGGCAGCACCGGTTGCTTTGAGGAACGTACGGCGATCGAATCGCTGCGTGCTGTCGTCTGACATGCTACATTACAACGCACACACCG
>SDGW01000450.1_pt1 | contig 22448 bp, 16 predicted proteins | sample 2873831 | NCBI WGS metagenome assembly SDGW01 (sample SAMN08132700, study PRJNA421101) | hypersaline lake metagenome | isolation source: celular fraction 0.22 microns magnesium sulfate-rich crust from ephemeral... | place: Spain: Penahueca Lagoon, Toledo | collected 2011-07
TCCCGAATAGCGAGTGTGATAAGCAATTCTACGGGTTCGTTGTCCTCGTCGATGACAGTGACGACACAGTGGCCGTCCCGCTGCTCGACTGAATCGATAGTCCCGGTCGACCAGCGTTCGAGATCGTGTGTCGGTTTCCGCGCGTGAAGACGGTCGTGAGGCATACAGAGAATCAGAGGGAAGCTGCTGTTTACGTTTCGTGTGTCGACTGTGTTGAGAACCTCGGCTACAGACTTAGCTGAGTGCTATACTTAGAGCTTGAAGTCAGCAGACCAGTTTTTTATAGACGATTTCCCCCTAACCAGTGTGTCCTCTGACCGAGGAAATGAGTCATAGATCGCCCTCTCCAGATTCCTACATCTCCTCGTTAGCTAGAAACTGAGGCAGAGACAGACCGCTAGGAACACAAATTGACAGAACAAAAGTATATATTGCTGCTATTGGTAGAGGTGGACATATGATTTTCTCGGTGGATCAGGAAGATACAGAATTGGAGCAGCTTCAGGAGGAGGAGTTTGCGGAGCTTGATATTCTTGAACGAGATGATCTCCAAGAGTGGGCGATTGAGGAGCCGCGAGTACTGGGTGAAGAGTTACTGGTGATTACGTCAGAGTACGCGAAGTTCGCTGATCTGCGTGAACGGCTCGATATCATGGCGATTGACCCGGATGGGAAGCTAGTTGTGGCAGAATTAAAGCGCGACAAGGCTGATCAGACGACAGATTTGCAGGCGATTAAGTATGCGAGTTATTGTGCGACGCTCACTGCTGAAGATATTCAGAAGGATTATCGTGAGTTCTGGAACGGTCGGAACAGGGACGACCTCACACCGGAAGATGTCGGTGAGACATTTACCGAATTTCTGAATCAAGGCGTCATTGATGAGATCCCGTACATGGACGATGGATGGGCGAACTTTGAGCTCGATGATACACCAAGGATCCTGTTGGTGGCAGGTAGTTTCGGGCCGGAAATCACGTCGCCGGTGATGTGGTTGATTGAAGAGTACGACATGGATATTACCTGCACCCGGATCCAAGCTTACAGACACCGAGATCGAGTCATTCTGAATAGCCAGCAGGTGATCCCGATTCCAGAGGCCGAACAATACCTGACGAAACGCCGCGAGAAGCAGGAAAAGCAAAAGCAATCGTCAGTCACGTTCACGCTGCCAGCGCTGTTAGAGCGTGGCGTCTTGGAGGAAGACGACATCGTGGTTTTTGACGAGAGAAAGGCTCCAGACGAGAGCGAGCGTGAATGGGATCCGGAAGATGTGTACTGGCAGGCACGAGTCACTGGAATGACCGGGCAGCAGAACAATCTGGAATGGCTTGAAAACGGCGAGTTGTATTCTTTTACAGGGTTGACGCGAGAAATCCTCAATCGACTTGTCGGCAGAGATAAAAACAAGCCACTCAACGGCTATGCGTACTGGACACATCCCGAGTTCGGGAACCGAACACTGCTGAACCTCCGTGAAGAAGATATAACTGGTGACGAGCGGGTGCCTGACGATTTAACGACAACCAAGGGGTAAATATGGGCTGTTGGCGAGGATTTCTCTTACCTCATGCTACACATGCGCTTGTAGTATAGCAATGAGCAGACTTAATCAACAAAAGAGGCAGAGAAATCTTTTCTGTTGGTTAAAGCTGCTGAACACAGGCATAGATTCTGGAAACGATCAATTAACAAAGAAAACCCACCGAAGAAACCGGGTTGGTCATTACTCAACACCACTCCTGAAACGTGGAAATCACACACTTCGGATTATATCGTTCTTCGTCGACCAACCAAGTATGTTTGAGAGATCAGGGTCGACGTCGCCATCATCGTCCAGACCACTCGCAGTGAGTCGACCAACTCGAGGATCAGAACGAAACCAAGACCTCGTCAACAAAGCTGACCCATCAAGCGATGACCTCCTACTCCCGTCGCTCAATGACGGTATCACGCTCCTAGATGTCGATGGCAGTCGTGGAGTTCCAGTGCTCCAGTCGCTTGTCCTCGATCACCTACTGCTACATGACGGACCAGCCTTCTGGGTCGACGCCAACGGCCACGCGACGACGACCACACTCGCCCAGATCGCGCCCAGCCAGCGCCTGCTCAACCGTATCCACGTCGCACGCGGTTTTACCGCCTACCAGCACTACAGCGCGGTTTGTGACCTTCCAGCGGCAGTGAATCAGTCCATCCAGGAGACATCCAGCGAGGTGGGACTACAGGGTCGACAGCCACCGAGTCACAGTGACGATACGTCTCCACAACCCCCGTCGCTCATCGTCGACCCAGCTGTCGACGCCCAGTACCGCGCTGACGACACCCTCGGGGAGGCACACACAGAAACGCTTCAGGCCAGAACGATCGCCCGACTAACAACCTACGCCGACGGCTACGACGTTCCTGTTCTCGTCACCCGCAGCGAGCGTGATGCGTTCACAGTGCCGATCGAAACGGCCGCCGACCACTATCTGGAGTGCGAGCAAACGCGGATGGGCCCACGGATTGTCGGCGAGGACTTCGAGACACTCATCTATCCCGTCGACGACGGTGCGTACTACCAGACGACCTTCGCCTACTGGCGGCAGTTGCTCGAAGCACGCGCCGCGCAGGTAGGAGTGGAACCAGCGACACCCTCGCCGTCGACTCCCGACACCGTCGGTATTGGCCTCACCACGATCGGGGAGACGACCTCGATGGCGGCGAATCCCCTGCTCGATGCGTGGACCACGAGCGGTCCTGGAGGGCGATAGCGATGGGGCGAACGAATCCAACGTATCGGGACGCACTCCGGACTATCGAAGACCGCTGGCAGGACTTTCGTCGAGCCCTCCGTCGACGCGATCAACCACGGTTTGATCAGCTGTTCGCCTATGCTCGGGAACACGCCGATGCCAGCGGGCTGTTGAACCATCAGAATCAGCTGTTTCCCGCCTTGCTTAGTATCGATCTCGAACAGGAGGAACGGCTCGATGAACACGAAGAACGGCTTGAGAAACTCGAAGAAGCGATCGAAGCACAGAACAACAACTAGGATGATAGTCGTCGGGCGATGCGACTACTCTTCTCACACAGAAACGATATCGTCAGGAGTGAACAGTGAGACATCGTCTCGCTCGTCAGCGACATCTTGCAGTCCATCTGAAAATCCGGAGCGGCAGAAACAACAGTAGTGATGCGTTCGCTCTACTCCATTTGGCGGCGTCCATTCTACTTGGGAAGCACTCCGTTCGAGATCTGCAAGATCACCCTCGTGCATCTTTCGTGTCGTGTATTTACACTCACCGGCGACAAGCGTTCCATCACTTGCGAGACCGACAACATCCAATTCATGATGTTGATGCCACCAGTACCCGATTCGTCGGTACGTCTTTGGGATCAGCGAAGGAAGCGCATTCTGGCAGACCAATTCGAACATCGGACCCATGTAGTCTGTGAAGGACGGTTCGATAAGTTGCTCGTAGGCATCATCACCGAGTTGTGCGATCGTACCTGTTTGGCCGTAGACGTAGCGGAACCAAAAACGGAAGAGTGGTTCTTTCAGTCGGTATCGGCTCTTACGAGTTGCATTTGGATTCGCAGTCACTGGGATATCACGCTCAACCAGCCTCAATCGGCGGAGTTTCGAGAGATATGCACCGAGTGCGTTGGATTCCACCCCAGCAAAGTCAGCAATCTCGTTGGCAGCACGTTTTCCGGTCGCAATCGCTCGTAAAATCGTATAATAGGTCTGTGGCTCCTGAATCCCGAACTCCGTACGGAGGAGGAACTCCGGTTCGTTGTGGAGGATACCGTGTTCGGAAAGGATGAGCGACTGAATATTCTCAGCAAGCGTCGACTCTGGAGATAGTGCCTGAAGGTAGTAGGGAGTCCCACCGAACACACCCCACGACTGGATCGTCTCGTCGGCGTTCTTGGCTGGATAGAGTTCACGTGCATCAGCCAACGAGAGTGGGGGCAAGTCGATCGTTGCAGTTCGACGACCGTACAACGGACTGCCACCACCGAGGACCTTCTCTTCCATGATGCTGATCGAAGAACCCACAAGAACGAGTGTCATCTCCGTTTCTTGGAGATGCAGATCCCAGACACGCTGAACTTTCGAGGGGAGCGCATCATCTGACTCGATCAAGTATGGGAATTCATCGAGGACGACAATAGCATTCTCTCGACCTAAGGCTCGTAAGAGGGCTTCCCAGTCTCGCTGGATATCCTCCAATAAAGCGAAAGTATCGCTAGCCGTGTCGACGAAATTGGTAAGTTGGGCAGCTGGTGTTTCCTCAGTTGCCTGCCAGTAGACAGCATCGTCCCGGTCCTGGATTGCTTCACGGACGAGAGCACTCTTTCCGAGCCGCCGTCGACCATATATGACGAGCAGCTCAGCAGTCTCGCTCTCGAAGCGCGACTGCAAGAGGTCGAGTTCATCACGGCGGTTGATGAACCGGGTTTTTGACATACAATTACTTAGTGGGAGGCCATTATAATAGCGTCGGTTATCTAAATTTGAGTTTTACTAATCCCAATTTTACTATTCTGCATACACATACTGAGTCGTCAGAGCAGATCGCAACGGAGTTCGACCCCAGTGCCGGGCAGCATACTGAGGACGATAGTGAAGATCTCCGTGAGCTCGATTACGAAGCACCATACCGCTTCATTATCACGGATAGCCTTCCGAAAGAGGTACGAGAAAACGGGTCACTGGTTGTCGAGAAAGACGATGTGAGCATCTGCTATCTTCCATTTTGGTTATTCCTACTCATCTGCTAGCCGATGGGATCTCTGCTTAACAAGTTCCTATTAACATTCTATATCTGGTACTATATTAAATTCCATTACCGAAAGTAAGAATTTATATAAAAATGTGGTAAAAGTAGGATATGGATTCAAAAGAATATCAGTTTGACAATGATATTGTTGAAGCATGGCGAGAGTTCAATGGGTCTTCAGACAATTTTTCTGACCACCAGAACGAAAAACTTAAAAAATCTATTGAATGTCAGTTAGTTACACACCGTGGTTTTGAGGCAATTAAGAGTCGTCTAATTCAAGATACCGATTACTTCATTCGCAACGAACATGCAAGAATTGTCGAGCGCAACAATCTTGTTCCAATTGATTTAGAAGACGACAGGAAAGTAGCATATCTAACAACGGAAGAACTTCTGAACCAGAGAAAGAGTGGTAGGTCAGGACCTATTTTAAAAGACGACAGGTGAAATTCTAAATTATCACATTTTCAAACAATATCACACTTCGTTGTTATATCATCTTTAGTTTTACTGTATTATAATTTTATCCGATTCATTACGCCTATTAGAATCTCTCATACGAAATTGCTTCTTTTTAGAAACGGTCACCGATTGAAATGTGCTGATACCTAAAATATAAAAAAAGAGACTTTCTCCGCTTAACTGTGGGTCTGAATATTTTTGGTGAACTAGCTATTAGATTACCTCACTACATTGTCATCATGGGGGTGCAATATAATCCTAATCAATGAGTGGCCTATTTAGAATTGCATTCGTCACCGGAATTAAATACTAATACGATCTACTGTATTTTAGAATGGACGATTTTAAGCGCATAATAGGTATTGATCTCGGGACTACGAATAGTGCGATGGCTGTCCTTACGATGACCGAACCAGAGATCATTACCAATGACGTAGGAGATCGAACAACACCATCCGTCGTGACGTTTACTGACGACGATACTGTTTTGATCGGAAAGGAAGCGCAGAACCTAGCTATAGAGCGTCCAGAACGAACTGTAGAGCAAGTTAAGCGGGAAATGGACAACGAGGAGTGGGAAATAGAAGTTGATGGTGAAACTTATGATCCTCAACAAATATCAGCGCTCATCTTAGAGAAATTGGTTAACAATGCTGAGGATTACTTAGACGAAGAGGTAGATTCGGCTGTTATTACAGTCCCAGCGTATTTCTCTGAAAAAGAACGACAAGCAACGAAGAACGCCGCTGAGATTGCAGGTCTTGATGTCGAACATATTCTATCAGAACCGAGTGCAGCTTGCCTTGCCTATGGGCTAAATAAAGCTAAACAAGAAGCTGACGAAGGCGAAATGGAAATCGCATTCGTGTACGATCTTGGCGGTGGAACTTTTGATGCCACTTTGGTCGATATTGCAGATGATTACTCATTGATTGAGACGCTTAATATCGATGGCGACAGCGACCTCGGTGGGGAAGATTGGACGTCGAGAATTGTCGATTGGATTTGTGAGCAAATTGAGGAAGATACTGGCGTCAAAATCAAAGACGATCCCGAACAATTCAGGAGGGTTCGCGAAAAAGCACTGGAAGCGAAACACACCTTATCTCAGTCCAAATCAACTAATATAAGCCTACCTTATGTTGTACCAAAAAAAGAATATAGTTTCAATAATGAACTGACTCGGGAGAAATTTAATGAGTTAACTGAGGATCTTCTTCAGGATACAATCGATTGTTGTGATCGGTTGTTCGAACGTGCGGAGTATTCAAAAGAAGACGTGGATACAGTGCTACTTGTCGGTGGAAGTACTCGGATGACACAGTGTAAAACGGCTTTAGCTGACTACTTTGGTCAGGATCCAGTCAAAAAGGTCAATCCGGATGAGGCAGTTGCAATTGGTGCTGCGATGCAGGCAGATATCAGTGAAACTGGTGGTGAAAGCACTGCAGATATTCTCCCAGGTGATGCGTCGAATGTTCTTCTGACTGACGCCGTCCCTCAGACTTTCGGCGTCGAATTGGCCGATAAGTCACTCGATCCACTCATCGAACAGGATACGACGTTTCCGGCGGTAGCTGAAGACCACTATACAAACGCGAGAGATCAACAAGAGGTTATGAATATTCGGGTCCATCAAGGAGAGCACTACGAGGATGCGAATCACGAAGACAATACCTATATTGGTAATCTTCGGCTAGACATTCAGAATCCCAAACCACGTCGGGGAGTCGATGCGAATATCGCATTCGAAATCGATGTCGACGGGACACTCGCCGTTGAGGCACGTGATGAGGAATCCGGTGAAGAGGTTCGAGCTTCGTTCGAAGGAGTATTCAGCATGACTGACAAGGAAATCGGCGACAAGAGGAATTCACTCCCTGATCAAGAAGACAGACAATAACCCTGCTTGCTCGTTGAGAAGAGAACCATTGATGTGACGATCCATTTAGTATCTTAATAAATTTGTTTATTCTACATTATTACGGGTGATAAATGATAGATATAATTGCTATAAATACCAGATGATGTAAGAGATTATATTAACCAGAATATCATACAACCGGATAAGTCCTATATCAGTTCATTCTGAATTATATTCTACAAACATAATAGAAATATGGAAGATATTGATGTTGAAGATGCAGACCCCACCGCTGGAGATTATTACGAACGGATCGCTGCATCCCCAGAATTCACCGATGAAGAAATAGATTCTGCTGCTGATAAGATCTTCCACGAATACAGCGTCAGAGTTCGGACGACTGACTCTGTAACGCCGCGTATGTACCAGCAAATTCAGGATGCTCGTAAGACATTAACCGACCCTGACAAACGAGCGACTTACGATGTATTTATCGAATTGCTTGATTCAGATTCGCCAGCGGAAAAATATGAGGCTTGGCAGAGAGCTAACGGATCACCGTCACCAGAAGACTGGATTGAATCCAACTCAGAAAGACACAAAAGCCAAAATAAAACCGACAATTCGAAAGCGGATAATCAAGGAGCCAGCTCTACGAAGAGTAGCTTCAAGTACAGTACTTCATCGTCGACTGGAAAACGAGGCGACAAAAAGGGTAGTGATTCTCAAACGACTAACGATTCAGCGACCGAAAATACAGCCGAAACGGGGTCCTCTGCATCATATTCCACTTCTGACTCGAGTTCACAGAGATCATCAACTGGATATGGATCTGACAAAGACTTCGAGAGTAGCGGAGCAAGATCGTCTCAAGAGCAGGATTTCGATACGGCTAGTGAAGAAGCTGGTTCCAATTCGAATGAAAACAACTCGGACACTGGAAATAATACTTACTCGACATCAAAATCTTCTGGCTCTCAACATAGCTCCACCACGGATACGAAACCAAGTGGCGACCACGATGCAGGTTTCAAGAGTCGCATAATTGGACTTTCACTATTCCTTGTTAGTGCAATAAAAAAACATGCAGCGTTGCATATTAGCGCGTTATTTGCTGATGGCGGTTCTGTCGCGGTACTGTCGCTGGGGTCAGTTTTTTCGCACCCAATCTGGTTCGCCCTCAGCATTCTATTATTGATTCTCAGTGGCATCTTAGGTATCTTATATGGAATTCTAAACTGGTTTGTTGAGCTCCTAACTCCCATGTCAATCGCTCTTCCTAGTTGGTTTGGGGATGGGGCGTTTGAACTACTCGTAATTTTATTCGGTTTACTACTAATTTGGACAACGGGGCTGTCGGCTTCATTTGCTCACAATACTATCCTAGCGGGTTTGATTGGTGATGCAGATACTGATAAGACTGCTATTGGAATTGATACAACGATGACACAGCGTTGGACTCTGATTGCGATTCCACTCATCCCAGTGGCTTATTTGTTCCAAGATTTCACACTCACAATTTCACCAACGTTCAAATGGACTGTCATTGGTTGGGTTTCTGTAATGATTTTCTTGGGGCGTGTAGTCAGCTTATCAATAGACAAATGGTTCATAGTACCCTATTTGGGCTGGTTAATCGGTAGTACCGCTGCTCTCGGAAGTGTTCACGTTGTTCTTTCAAATTATTATTACCCAGAATTGGGCGAAGAAATAATCCACATCTGGGAAGTGACAGGCATCCCTCCAGAACCAGGACTACTATTGGGTCTTGTGACGATGCTAGGTGTCTTCTTATTCCTCACCACAGAACTGGTCCGATTAGTGTCTTTTACCCTGCAAAAAATATAAACGCCGCACATGGCAGGGATAAACACTTAATAGGCGATATATCATATTCCAATAAGCATGTACACTTGTGAAGAATGTAGGGAGTTACTAAATCGACATGACATTTGGACAAATGGTGGCATATACTACTGTGACTTCTGTGATTGGGAGCTAAATGATCAAGCAAAAGCGGCTGATATTAAGGGGTAAGCTCTAACCAGGGCTGAATTGTCACCCATGGATAATCGAGTAACTGTTCAGTCGACTATATCGGATTGGAGCAAAGATTTGCTTGGATAGGGTCTAGAACCAACACAAGCAGACAACCAGATATAAGATGAACAAATGTTCAACTTTATTTTTAATAGCCTCAACGAGGAGTTTTCGAGAGATCTCGGTGAAGTATACTCCTCGATGTGCTTGACTGATGATTCGCTCCGGGAGTCCCAGTCGACCACGCACGGGAGACTCTAATAGGTCGCCCCCAATAGCTTGTTAGTGAAGAGACCAAGGTACTCTTGATCCACCTCATGGAACTCTGTTTCAGGTGGCTCACCCGGACATTGCTCACCATGTCATATATCTGCCACCATCATCTTGTCTTATATGTCGAACTCCGCTTGCGTCTGCGCTTCGATTTCCTCACGAAGCTGCCTGTCTAGACTGGATTTCAGCTTTCTGAGCGACCCATCGCCACTCCCGGTGCTGAATTCGACAGCGGAGTCTGCTTCGATCTCAGTGAAGTAGAGGCTCGTCGTAACCGGACGGTTGTTGTCGAAGGCCGCGACCATCAGAGCGTACGCCTCAAGCTGCGGTTGATAGTACTTGGTCTTCTGCTCCAGTTTTGATTCGTCGACATGGCCGGTCTTGTAGTCGACCACAGTAGCTGTCTCGTCACCAAGGACGAGGCAGTCGATAATACCGGAGATAGAGCCGTGGGCCAGTTCCACGCTTGCTTTGAGTTCGCGATAGACGGCGTTGTCGTTATCGGCCACGTGACGGACGTAGTCCTTCGCTCGCTGGGCATGTTCAGCGACGCGGTGGCGGTCGTCCTCGGTGACCGCTCCCTCATACTCCATTGACCTGAGAGCGTCATCGATGATATCGTCCCAACGATCGGGGGGATGCTGGAGTTCACAGATCCGGTGGACCGCTTCGCCGAAGAATCGACCCGACAGCTCGGTCGATCCGTCCCCTCCTTGTACCAGCGTGTCGCCATCGTCTTCGTCCCACTCGTTTTCATCGTCGTCAGTTCCTCGTCGGTAGTGGACGATACGGTTCGCTTCCTCGAACACTAGTTCACCGTCTTGGTTGTCGCTCAGAACGTCCGCGACTTGGAACGGTGAGAGGCGATACTGGATGGGGGCGGGCTGTCGCTGCGGTATTTCGACAGTCGTTGGAGGTGCCTCGACATCCACATCCTGTTTCTGTATCGCCGCTTGCTGTGGGAACCGAACCGAGTAGCAGGGGCCACTCTGGTTGGGGTCCTCACTCCGGGTGAGCGAGTCGACGTGCAGCTGACCGGTCACCTCCCCGTTTGCCTCAAGGGTGGCGAGTAACTCTTCGTCACCGAGCAGTGACCCCTGGACGAAGTCGCTCCACCGTTCGGGTTCGTCCGTCTCCTGGTCCGCTAGCGTCGTGAGTGGTTCGTTATCCTCAGTTCCGTGCGTACCGGTCAGAATCAGATGATCGCGAGCTCGCGTACAGGCGACGTACAGGGTTCGCTTCTCTTCGGCACGTAGCTTAGCGAGACGGCGTGACCGGAGCCCTTTCTTAGCGACGGTGTCAGTAGTGTCGAAGGGGTCGTCGCCGTCGGGAACAGAGAGCCCGAGTGCTGGGCGGTTGTTCACGTCTTCGAACTCGGTTCCGCCAGCAAGAGGTGGGTCAGTGTTGAATTTGTCACCGAGGCCAGGTACGATGACGACAGGGAACTCTTCGCCTTTTGCGGCGTGGACAGTGAGTATCTGGACGCCGGTTTCGCCGTCCGGGATCGCCGCTTCGGGGTCGTAGTTAGTGAACTCTTGACGTTCGTCAAGGCGCGTGACAAGTACACCCAGACTTCCAGCGTCGCTGACGGTCTCACGCAGGTACTCTTCGAATTGCTCGACATTTGCGAGAGCCTGCTGTGGGCGCTCGTCAACACTGAGACTCACGAGATAGCCGGTCGCATCGAGCGCGATGTCGAGGATCTCTGCCCACGAGTCGACCTGTGGGCCTGCGGAGTTCTCGGTGGCACCAGCGAGCATTCGCAACTCGGCGAGAAGGGAATGACTACGTGCGAGGTCTGTATCGTCCGTTTCACTGAGTTTCTCCCAGACGTCCCCACCCTCTACGATCGAGGCGAGTTCGTCGTCGGTGAAGCCGAACATGGGAGAGCGGAGAAGTCCGAACAGGCGGATGTCGTCTGTCGGATCGGCAAGGACGCGGAACAAGTTGGTGAGGGTCCGAACCTCCGGTGTGTCGAAGTAGCCCTCTCCCTGAACGACAGTGTAGGGGACCTCGTGGTCGTCGAACGCCCGTTTGAACTCGTCGAGATGGGTTCGCTTTCGAATGATGACGGCGATGTCATCGTACGTCACCGTGCGGACTTCTGGATCTTCGTCGGGGTCCGGTTCGTAGACCTGTACCTCGTCGTCGACGAGGCGTGTGGCACGGGCTGCTACAGATTGGGCCTCTGCCCACCGTCGCGCCGAGGGTGGTGCGTCGTTCAACGGGTGATCGGGATCAAGAACATTCGGCCGGAGGTCATCATCCGGGACGAACAAGTACTCCATCGTCGACGTTATGCCGTGAGGATTGTCTCGCTGGGCGCGGAGAGGCTGTGGTGCTGCTTTGAAACCGTCGTCCGCATCGTCGTCGAAGACGTCCTCGAAGAGACTGTTGAGGAATCCGAGTAGCGGTGGAAGCGTTCGAAAGTTGTCCTGAAGCTGGTATCCGACAACGTCGTCTTGCTCTCTCGTCGTCAATGTGTCCTCACTCCCGTTCGCACCGACGAGTGCGCTTCGAGCTTCTTGGAAGACGGAGACGTCCGCGTTCCGGAAGCTGTATATCGATTGTTTCTCGTCACCGACTGCGAAGACGTTCTGTGCGCCGTACGGGGTATCGTCCGTGGCGAGACTGGTGAGAGACTGAACGATGTCCCACTGGTTCGGGTCGGTGTCCTGGACCTCGTCGATCATGACGAAGTCGAATTGGTCGGCAAGTAACTCCCGAACCGCGTCGTTCCCCCGCTCCGGGTGAAGGAGATTTCGGGTCTGCTGAACCAGATCGGTGTAGTCCAGTACGTTCCGCTCGTGTTTTCGCTCGTCGTACCTGCGGGCTGCCTCGTCGAACAGACGAGCTAACGCGAAGTAGTACGGTGCACCTTCGCGGTCGACGCTGATGTCAAGGCCGTCACCCTCTTCAGACCGTTGTGTGGCATTCATCCGCTCAACTACTTCAGCAACGATTTCGCCGATACGGTCCGCTCCCTGTTCCGTACCGTTCCAATCACTTTTGACCGGTGTGTAATTCGCGTACTCGTCGTGCCCGGATTTGGTGAGCTCATCACACGCCTCGTAGAGTCGTGCTCGGCGGTCACGAACTGAGTCCAGAGCGTCCAGACCTTCTGATCCGTCGAAGAGCTGCACCACGGTCCAGACACGTTCAGTCCGCGCACCGGGATCAGTCTCGTCAAGGTCGACGACGAGGTCTTGGAGTTCTTCTACGAGTGCTCGGAGCTCCGCGTCGGTGCAGAGTGTATCCACCTCATCGGCCGGGAAGGGGTGGAGTTCTTCTTCGACGTAGGCGGCGTACTCGTCGACCGTCCGAGCGGACGCACTCCAGATATCGGCCCAGGATTCGCTTCCTGGACGCTCACCGAACAGATCTTCCAACACTTCCCGGAGCGAATACTCCGAAAACGCATCCAGCAAGAGCGTAACCTCCTGTGGCTCCTCTTCGATGAGCTCGTCGACGATGTCACGCTGAAGTCTGCTCGCTTCGACGTCGTCGAGGGTGTCGAATCCCGGATCAAGTCCATCGACTGCAGTCGCGTGTTCGGACAGGATACGTTGACAGAATGCATGCAGCGTGTGGATGTATGCATCGTCTAATCTATTGAGAACCTCGCGCCATCGTTGATGGTCGGCGTCAGCGGTGGCGAGCCTGTCGAGCACGCGTTCGCGGACGGTTTCGGTAAGATCGCGTGCGGCCCGACGTGTAAATGTCGTCACGAGGATGTTCTCTGGGAGGGTGTTTTGATTGTTCTCAAGGAGTTCCAAATAGCGAAACGAGAGCGTCGTGGTCTTGCCTGTCCCAGCCCCAGCCGTGAGTGGATAGTTTTGTGAGAGTGCGCTGACGGCGTCGTCCTGCTGGTCGGTGAGGTCGTCTCGGCGCATTAGTTCTCTCCCTCTTCGACTATCGGTGTCCACTCTACGCCACGAGCGATTGGTGGGACGTACGCGTCGCGCGTTTCAGATTCGACGTTTTCTATGAACTGCGTGCGCCGGTATGAGCGAACGTCGCAGGCATCGCGGAATGGACAGCTCGAACACCCAGCGTCGTCAGGGTTGTTGATCGTCGGATGGAATGTTCCCGCCTCGATACCGGAGATTATGTTCTCAAGACGTTGCGGAACAACCTCGTCGAGGAACTCGCGGAACCCTGCACGGGTCTCAATGCTGGGTTTGTCCGAGCTCTGGTAGACCATGGGAGTTCCGCCATATCCGTCACGATAGGAATTGCCGCGCCAGCTCGCATTCGCCGTGTCATCACCGACAAATCCAATCTGTCCAGCGGTACTGCTGACCGTGCCGGGCGCTTTGAGCCGGTAGTACCCGCCACCGACAGCTTCGGTAACTTCGTCGACGCTTGCTTCCAGCATCTTCGCGTAAATCGGGAGTTGGAAACTGAGTCCGTCCAGCGTGTCGCGTTCAGAGGACGTATTCCCCGTCTTGTAGTCGCGAACGATGGCCCTGCCGTTGGATGTCGTTTCACCACGGTCGAGGACACCGCGGATCGTAGTCTCACCAACATCGAAGGAGAGTTTGGTTTCGAACCAGGCCGGTGCTGCCGTCAGAGGACCGTTCTGAAGCTGGCTGTCCGGGTCGACGTACAACGCGAGTTCTTCTTCAATGAATCGCACAAGGATACCCGTGGGCCGGCCGTCGACGACAGTTCGGTTGTAGTACTCGTTTTGGTCTGCATCACCGAGACCGGCCAGTAGTTCGAAGAGCCAGCGGTCGTCGAACTCGTCGTCGACCGCTTGGAGTTCTTCGGTCGCGATGTGGAGCAGCCGTGTCTCCAAGTCCTGCTGGTCGAAGGCTGCGAGTGAGACCGGCGACCCAACTTCGTCTCGGAGTTCTGTGTAGAACTGCTCCAGAACACTGTGGACGTAGTGCCCGCGATTGATCGGTTCGTCGTCTCGATTATCTTCTTCCAGTCCAAGGACCTCCTTTGCATAGAAGCGGAACGGGCAACTGGCATATCGTTCCACCTGGGTTGGTGAGAGCCGATCTATCTGGAACGAAAGCCTTTGGGTCGTTTCTGCGGCGAGCCATCCAGTACGCTCTGACGGACACGCTGACCCGCGGTCAGTAGCCGTCTGGATGCCGTCGATTAGTGTCCCTCCAGGTGCTGCCTTGGTAGTGAGTCGGTCGCTACTCCCAGACGTGTCTTCGAACAGTCCGGCCGTCGACGCAGCCGTCGCGTACTCGTTGAGTGCTTCGGGACTAGCACGAATGCCGGCAGTCGCGAGGGCTCGCTGTGCGTCGGCCCGCGCACCGACTTTGTCTCGCCGACCGGTCGGAGACTGCCCGACGAGGTGTCCGAATTCATCACGTCTCTGCGGCTCTGTGTCACTAATACGGCGGAACTCGGCCAAGATGCTGGCACCGATGAATTCAGTCCCATCGAGTTGCTGTTTCGGTCGCGAAAGCGTGACGGATTTGGCGGCGGCAATGAGGCTCGCAATACGGTACTCGGCCCGACGGGCCTGATCAACTTCAGCGAAGTCCGAATGTACGTCCGTCACCGCGTTCAAGAGTGCGAGTCGGTTCGCAGAACTCGGGAAGTGTGACGCCGTCAGACCCAAGACGAACACGTGATCGAACGTCCGCATTCCGAGTTCCGCCGCGCCGAGGACTTCGACTCGTCCATCCCGAATTGTCGGGTCGTCAGTGACGGATACGGAACCGAGTGCGTGCCGGGCGCGTTCGAGATCATCTCCGTCACCCGTCCGTTCGACAGCGTCTAGGACTCGTTCGGCACTACGGTAGACGACCCGCTGTGACCCGGTCGTCGTCCGGTTCTCTACTGCATTGTCGATTCCGAGACATTCGACGAACTGTCGGTAGGCTTCGACACTTCCGTCGTCTACGACGGTTTCCGCTTTACTGATGAGTTCTTCGACAGCTGCACGATGCGGTTCACCGATATCGATGAGTTCCTCTGCATCAGCGAGTTCCTCGTATATTTGTTTACTGTCGACGGTCTCCCACGTCGGCAACACCGGGTTCACGAGCGGGTTATCCAGGAGAGTACGGAGGTCATCAGCAATAACTGGGTCGTCCAGTAAATCCAGCGCGGTCAGGAGAGCAGCACCGACTGACGTCCCGTTGAGATCATAGTCACGAGTGACGGCGTGCGGGATGGATCGTGCGGAGAATTCGCTGTCGAGACGACTGGCGTACGCTGCTGGCTCAGTCACGACGACTCCGATGTCATTCGGGTTGACACCGTCTCCCAGGAGTTCCTGTACCTTTCGTCCGGTGTGCCGTACTTCTCCCGGGAGCGAGGACGGGAGAACCGTCTCCACGGTGGTCTCCTCAAGAGTGAGTGGGACCGTATCTGGACGGAACGGTGCTTTTGCTAACTGCTGATTCCCTGGATTTCGGGACTCACGAGGTGTGACCGCATCCGGTTCGAATCCGAGGTCGTCAACGAAGAACTCCCACGCTGGAGTCGTTGCGATGTCAACACCGGTCGGAGCGTCCGTTCCGGTCAACCGGGGGAAGGTCGCAACCGTTGGCCAGGTCTCTGAGATCGTCTCGACGACGCGTGATGCGAGGACTGAGAACGTGTCAAAGCCACCAATGATGACTGCGTCCGTGTGTGGAAAACACTGAACAGGATTGGAATTCACCACCCGTTGGTAACGTTCTGCCCAGAGGGTGGAACTTGAACCGTTGGTGAGCCGGTCTCGCCCGTCGTAGAACCGATCAGTGATGGCCGCGAGTTCGGTACTTAGATTGACTAAACCTTCGTTGGTCAACCGGTCCTGGACTGCTTCTGGTGAGAGCAGTCCGGCAAATTCGAGAAGGCTCAACAAGTCCTCTATCTGTTCGATGAGACCAGTCGGAGGCAGTCTCTCACCTTCCATGAGTGACCATTTCGCGGGTACGTCCGTGAGGGCTTGTTCTACGAGACGGAGACGGGTTGGCTGATCCATCCGTGAAGCAGCACTGCCAATCGCTTCGCGGTCGTAACACCTGTCAACGAACTCGTTGAGTGTGAGCGCAGTAAGTTCGAGTTGGCGACCGACGGCTTCCCACTGAGCTTCGATTTCATCGAGGCGGTGAGGTCGATTCGCGATATAGAGGATGCTTTCAGGAGTGTTTCCTGACTGCGTCGCGGCCCAATTAAACGCTGCCTGATCGACGGCGACAGCATCGGGACCACAGAAAAGCCGAGACATTACTTCTAAAATGAATGTCGGCAGGACCACATAATGTTACCTGAAGCGGCCACAGCGGAAGCTATTATTTATCGAACTGTCAGGATTACTCACAAGGAATGAATTCGTAATAGATCTCGCCGGTCGACTACACCCCTCTATCGATGTGTTATGCAGGTAACCTAGTCCTCACTCGACTGTTGCCAATACCCGGATATCGGTCTCAGAATGGTATTCGCGTTGAGTATGTGCACTGTGTTCAGTAAGGAACTCCTCAACACGGTCAGCTAACAAGCTGGCTTCTTCCCCTTCAACGTGAACTATTAGCGTGGGACGCTCAGAGCTGCTGGAATCAATCACGAGTGAGATCGTTTTGAACTCCGTAGACCGCCTGTAAGATGCAAACTCTTCGTCGACCTTGGCAGCGAGATCATCAAGAGAGTCGACTGAATCCGTTGTCATAGGCGGATAATCGGGAGAACGTGATTAAAAAGTGAGCTACATAGATTTGATATAGCTGCTATGGATGTCAGTCTCTCAAGATTCTAATCGAGTTCTAGCATAACTCGATTACACACCTCAACGACTACTACAGGGGAAATGTAAGACAGTAGTTTTCGACCTCGGGCGCAAGAGAGATGATCTGCTCTCGACGCCGGAGTTCGTGCGATATCCATATCCGAGCCAGCGTCGGCCTTGCGCTCGTACTCTTCGATGAAAGACTCGATCCGTTCTCGTTCCGCCTGTGCGTATTCCTGGAGGTCTTTCAGCTCCCGGGCGGTTTCCTCGTGACGCTTATCTTGGAGATGGTTCTTGATCTCGTTGACCCGCACGCTCACATACCGATCGGCAGCCGTCCGCAAATTGGTTTGAGCGTTTAGTAGCGTCCTAAGATCGTCAACGTCGGGCTTTGCTGTCACTGAGTCTCCCTCAACAACACGTTCACCAAGCGCTTGCTGAGCGTCCTCTTGGGCGGCATCCACGAATACGGGGATGGTTTCCTCACGAATTACATCCCCAGTGCCGTCTTCGAACGCCACTCGATAATTGTAGGTAACTCCCGGTGCGTCGACAAACGGAAGTAATTTCATTCCGACTTCACCCCGGTCGTCCTCCAACACGCGGGCCATGAGCCGTTGCAGAATGTCCGTGTCGGGAGCGAGGTAGGTGATATCCTCGTGATCCATCGCGAAGTCGCGGTCGAACGTGAACGGGCCAAACGTCGCATCTTGGCCGGGGGAATTGATCCCATCAGGCAACTCGGCTTGATAGAGGTTGGTGCCGCGCTTCTCGAATTCGCCTCCGAAGGCTTCGACTGCTCGCTCGAAGAACTCGCGAATGTCTCCCTCGCTTCCGTAGACGTCCTCTGACTCGTCGACGACCTCCTGGATCTGCCGGCGACTCTCCGCGTCGAACGTGCTCGTATCGACGAGGCTCCGCTCATACCACTCTTCGAGCGTCCGCTGACGCTCCTCGATCATCTCTTCGAGTTCCGCTTTGGTTGCACTCGGTGGGTCATCGTTTTCGATGGACTCCATGATGAGTGAGTCCACGTCGATGTCGTCGAGTATGCCGAGTACGTCCGCCGTATTCCCGAGCTGTGATCGAATCTCTTCGACCTTGGTTTGGAGCATCTCGAAGATCTCGCTCTCGCGGGTATCGTCGAAAAGGAAGTTCCAGACCTTGACCTCCTCTTCCTGTCCGTAACGATGGATACGCCCTATCCGCTGCTCAAGTCGATTGGGGTTCCACGGTAGTTCGTAGTTGGCCATGATGTGGCAGCTGTGCTGGAGGTCGATCCCCTCACTCGCTGCATCGGTCGCGAACAGAAGGCGGGACTGACCGTGATTAAACTCGTCTTCGATCCGCGCCCGTTCTTCCTTGTCCACGTCACCGTGAATCACGAGAATCTCGTCGGCCCATGGCTCGTCCTGTACGTACTCAAGGAGATAGTCGAGCGTGTCTCGATACTCTGTGAACAACAGGAGCTTCTCGTCCGGTTGCTCCTCAAGGAGTTGGGAGATGAACCGCCTGACCTTCTGTGCCTTCGAGTCGACCGGCAAATCCTCTGCGAGAGAGACGAGATCGCGGAGTGTGTCGATCTCCTTTTCGAGCTGCTCGTCTGTACTGGTGACGGTCAGACCGGCAATCTCGTCTTCCGCGTGTTGCTTATCGTCCTCATCTAGATCCTCTCCATCGAGGTAGGCTCGCGCTTCCTCGGAGAGGCTCTCAGTTTCCGTCTCCTCGTCAAGTAGGTCATCCAGTCGTCGACGCAGCGTCGCGTGAATCGCGCCGACACTGCTTACGAGCCGTTTTTGCATGAGGGCCATCGCGAATCCGACCGCGGGTTTGTTCAACTTCTCCGAGCGGTTGTAGACGTTCTTGACGTAGTCGGTGACCGCGCGGTAGAACTGCCGCTCGTCGTGGGTCATCGAGACCGAGACCGAGTCGACCTCACGGTCTGGGAAGACGCGTTCACCATCCTCATCGTAGATAGCGGTCTTTCCGCGGCGAATCATCACGCGGTCGACTGTCTCCTGTGAGAGTTCCTGATTCTCGGCGACGAGGAACGGGTCGATGTACTCAACGAGTGAGCGGAACGCCTCGCCTTTCCCGTCATGGGGGGTCGCACTGAGAAGTAGTAGTGAGTCGGAGTTCCCCGTGACGGTATCAACCATGTTGGCCGTCTTGCTCGGTGATTCTCCCCGCTTTGCGGCCTTGTGTGCCTCGTCGACCACGACGACGTCCCAGAACGCGTCCCGGAGTGCGGGCTGGAACTCGTCCTGCCGCAGGAACGCCATACTGGTGACGAGCTGTTGCTGGTCTTGGTTCCAGATATTGGCCTCCTCGCCGAGCCGTCGACGCTCACCTTCGACCCACGCCCGGTCTGCGACGGTAAGGTCGACGTCGAAGAAGCGATCCATATCCCGAATCCACTTCTTCTGGAGGTGAGCGGGAACAACGAACAGGACACGGTCGGCGCGATTCCGGGCTGCGAGTTCCTTGAGGATAAGTCCAGCCTCTATCGTTTTCCCGAGCCCAACGTCGTCACCAATGAGCGCACGCTGCCGCAGCTTCTGCATTACCCAATTCACAGCGTCGAGCTGGTAGGGCTCCAGTCGAACGAGCGAATTCGAGATGCTCAGGAGCTGTCCCTGCTCGTGGGCGAGTTTGAGTTTCGTCGCCTGCGTATGAAGGTCGAACCACTGCGCGGACACAGCATCGTGGTCAGGATGAAGGGAATTAAGTTGGAAATCGGAAACTCTCTCGATCCCGCTCTGAGAGGGCTGAATCTCAACGTCATCTATACAAACGGTTTTGGCACCCTCTCCTTCGATATAGGCCCGCAGGTATTCGATGTCACCGACTGTTTGAATACGTATAACTTCCGCATCCTTCCCATCGATTATGATTCTCTCACCCGGACGAAATTGAGATTTGCTCATTAGTGCGTCTCTCCACTTGTATAAGGACAGCCACTCGGAAGATCACTAGTTGTGGATGGACTCATCATATTGACCTCTGCATAATTATTTCATAGTCATCAATCCGTAATTCCTGCTCTCGGGGAAGTTGGGGACTGACATTAAATTCTGTCGAGTCACGAGGAGAAACTCCCACTTCAGTATGTTTAGTTGACACCACGCGATCACCCTCTGTATAGAATTTCACGACGACAAATATACCTATAGACTGGTTATTCTCGTTGACAATATTACCGGAAACGCGCACTGGTCTATGTCCAGCATTCGGCTGATCTTTTCCGGTAATGCTATCATTTTCGATGGAGAGTCCTCGAAAATCACCCTTTTCAACAGGAGGCTCTGGTGAATCACTAGACGACGACGGATTCGTTCGTTAATTCAAAGGAGTTGAAGCGGAAGACTGTCGATGCCTATGTCGCAAATCTCCCGCTTCACGAGCAAAGCGGTCACGTTGGCTAAAAATGTTGTTGGTGGCCGCCTACCGTAACGCACTTGATCTTCTGAGCGAAATGCCGCATATTCTCGCCGAGATCGGCCTCGAAGAGGGCGATCTTCCTCATCACTCTACGCTGGTTAAGGCGTTTGATAGGTACAAAATGAAGCTCTGGCGAGTGCTGCTCCGACTCTCGTCGGAGCTGCACGATCTCTCAGGTCACGCTGCCGTTGATGCCACGTTTTTCGACCGCCAAAACGCTAGCAAGCACTACTGCCGCCGGACGGATTACCGCGTTCAAACACTGAAAGCAACAGCTCTTGTCGATACAGAATCTCAAGCTGTGCTTGACGTTCACTGCACGACTGAGAAAACTCATGACACCCAGCTCGGCTGGCAGGTCGCCTGCCGCAACGCAGGCAACCTGCACAGCCTCGCCGCCGACAAAGGCTATGACTGGATGGATTTGCGCGAAAAACTCCGAGAAGAGGATGTGAGACCGTTGATTAAGCATCGCATCTTCCGGCCCATCGACCATGCGCATAACGCGCGGGTCGATGGACCTCGCTACCGCCAACGATCGATGTGTGAGACCGTCTTCTCGTCGATCAAGCGCACGCACGGCGACGCCGTGCGAGCGCGAACGTGGTACCGAGAATTTCGTGAACTCGTCGTAAAATGTGTCGTTCACAACATCAAGCGAGCTGTGAAACCGTGAAATCAAGAGCCGTATGGCGATTCACCAGAGCCCATCAAAGTGGATCGTCGAAGACGAGGACGGTGTGGCAACTTCATTAGAGGTCTATGAGGTGTATCAGACGTGGGCTGAAAAGCACGATTTAGAGCCGGACTCAAAGAGCTGGTTTGGTCGGCGTCTCAACAATCAAATCTCGTTTGAACGAACGACTGAACGACAGGATGGTGCTCCTGTACGATGCTACAAGGGTATTAGACTCAGACAAAGTGAGGTTGGAGATGAATAACAGATTTAGACGCTTCAGCCGCTCTGGGGCAGGTGAACAGCATTTCGGGTCTCTCCGACGCTGTTCAACTAATCTCGTCCGACGAAATACGCAAAAACGCAAGACGGAGTGCTGTTACAGCAAATTCAAGCATGGCGTAACACAGCGATGTCTTAACGAATATGCCGTACATGCTGTTCAGGCCCATCTCACAGGATCTCCTTGGGAAGTTGGGAATCCGTTACGGCAAAAACCAACTAGTATAGAACGGGGGGTCCCCGTTGGGACCAAGGGATTGGATCGGAATTCGGCGGAGCGTGAATTTTGTCGACGCTCGATGGCGATGAGAGCGATGGATAGAGATAGAAGATGAGTGACAGAGAACTGGCTGATGAGACAACTATTCCGGAGGCACTCTGCGACCGTGAACAGTGGGTCTGTTGGAAGAAAACGAAACGAGATGGCAAAGCGACAAAAATACCGGTGACTCCTGGAGGTGGTGGGTTCGCATCGTCGACTGACTCCGAGACATGGGCTGGTTTCGAAATCGCCCTCGAATACGCCCAAACAGGGAAGGCCGATGGCGTTGGTTTCGTCTTTACTGAAGCCGATCCCATCGTCGGTGTCGACCTCGATGACTGTCGCGATCCCGAGACTGGTGAGGTCGACACTGAGGCCCAGGACATTATCGAACGGCTCGACTCCTATACAGAAATTTCACCGTCTGGAACAGGCTATCACGTGCTTATCGAGGGGGAGCTCCCCGAGGGCCGAAATCGCCGGGGACACATCGAACTGTACGACAGGGCTCGGTTTTTCACCGTTACTGGGGAGCATATCGAAGAGAGGCCGACTCACATAGCGCGTCGACAAGACGCACTCGTGGCGATCCACCGCGAATACGTCCAAGGCCCCAGCAGTGATAAGAAGTCCAACTCAGGGACTCGTGGGGGATCTGAGGACCACTCAGAATCCATTGATAACAC
>SDGW01000261.1_pt1 | contig 22429 bp, 27 predicted proteins | sample 2873831 | NCBI WGS metagenome assembly SDGW01 (sample SAMN08132700, study PRJNA421101) | hypersaline lake metagenome | isolation source: celular fraction 0.22 microns magnesium sulfate-rich crust from ephemeral... | place: Spain: Penahueca Lagoon, Toledo | collected 2011-07
GAGACGGTCGCGTATATACTCGACGAGAGCGTGCGCGTACCCGGCATCGGTTTTCGCATCGGAATCGACCCCGTTCTGGGAGCACTCCCCGTCGCTGGCGACCTAGTGAGTGGCGCCTTTTCTCTGTACATCGTCGCCGAGTCGGCGTACCTCGGAATCTCCTTCACGACGCTTGTGGAGATGCTCGCCAACATCACTATCGACGTGGCGGGTGGGTCCATCCCCTACATCGGGACCGTGTTCGACGCGCTCTGGAAGGCGAACAAGCGCAACGTCGAGCTCGCACTAGAGGACCTCGCCGAAGCGGTGGAGACGGACGGGTCCGGCGGCAGGACAGGCGGCGGCGTCGATATCCCCATCGAACCTGACGACTGAAGGGAGTCGCTGAACTACACGTGCTCGTCGAGGAAGTCCACGACCTGCGTCTAGGCCTCGATGCGGTTCGACGAGTTCATCGAACACCTCGTCACAATCGGGATCGCTGGTGAAAAGGAACCGTTTCGCTGATCAGAGCTCGTAGCAGGCGACATCTTCAGCCCCACAGCTTGGACACTCTTCGGCGTCCTTTGAGAGTGTCTCCCAACAGGAGTCGGCGTAGTCAAGGGCTGATATCCGGACAGGATGCGGAGGTGTGTTTTCAGAGCCAATCCCACAGCGTAAGTCATAGCCAGCTGCCACCATATTCGCCAATTGATATTTTCTCCCAGAAGACGGAACCCAACTCCTCCTCGGCGAGAAGTCGACAGACAGGGCGAAAATACAGCGCTGGTTTGACTGTCCTGACTGTGGATACGAAGCGGCCTCGCGAATCGTCTACGGTGTCGAGCGTTGACCTGTACTTGAGGAATATATACCAAGAGTCAGCTGTGAATTCTACACGGAAAATCGGACGACGCAGACTCACATCCCAACACAGGTCCTCAACCCAGTTCTCAAACCTGTAGACAGAGTGGTTAGGCGTACGTCTGGTAGGCGATGAACGCAGCTATTGCGAGACAGACGACACCAAGCCCACGGATGGCCCACGTCCACCAGGCAGGAATCGCTTCGTCAGTGCCATAGTCACCGCGGCGTCGACGGTTCGGGGCGACGAACACGGACAGCCGGAGCATTGTTCGCGGCGCAGCGAGGAATGCGACGCCGAGCGCGGCACCGAGGACGACCGCAAGGAGTTCGCGTACCCCGGGCATCTACGAGCGAAGCCGTTCGATGCGCTTCTCCATCGGCGGGTGCGTAGAGACGATCCGCTGGAGGAAGCCACGGTCGGGACTGGAGATGCAGAGCGCGCTCACCTGCTGGTCGACGTTCGCGTCGCGGCGCCGGTCACCGCGAGCACGACCACGACCTCGCTGGGCATTCCGGGCCGACTCGCGGGCTTGCTGGTTGCCCTGATCGATTTTCTCAAGGGCGCGGGCGAGCGGGTCGCCGGAACCAATAGCACGTCTCGCATCGGCGTCGGCAACATACTCGCGGTACCGCGAGATGGCGAGGACGAAGATCATCACGACGAACTGGACGATGTTACCGACGATGATAGCGAGGAAGAAGTCCGCGAGGTCGTTATCGCCCGTGAACAGGACAGCGAACTGCGCGACGATAGCGACGATCGAGGCGATGCCTTGCCCGAGTTGCATCGTGATGACGTCACGGTTGTCGATGTGCGCGAGTTCGTGGGCGACGACGCCCTCGAGTTCGTCGCGGTCGAGCAGCTGGATGAGTTCCCGGGAGATGACGACGGTACCGTTGCCGCGGCGGCCGACAGCGAACGCGTTCGGCACACCCATGTTGGCGATCTTCAGCGACGGCTTCTCCATGTTCTTGTCGCGGCAGACCTGCTCGACGAACTGGTGGATCTGCGAGTACTGGTTCTCGGGGAGGTCCTCGGCACCGACGCTCCGTAAGGCGGCCCACTTCCCGATCTTGTACTGGATACCGACGAGGAGGAGACTGCCGACGATGGCGAACGGGAGGACGCCCTGGCCGTACACCACCATCGCGGCAGCGACGGCGACGAGATAGAACGCCGCGAGGATAGCACCGACGACGGCCATCCGTATTTTGAGCCCGAAATGTCTCATACGGGGGAGATTACGAGGTCGGACGTATAAACCCGGCTACTACCACCCGATCAGATCGTCTAACTCCACGTCACGCAGGTCGCCGCCACAGACCGCGCATTCGGATAGATGATCCGGGGCGGAACCACCTTCCATGTTGTAGATTTCCACACTCAGCACAGACTTCGAACTCTCAGTACCTCACAAAGCTCGTTAGTTGAAGGCGTCCGCTTGTTGAGCTGTGCCTACGAACCCAGAGCAAGCGGACGGTGAAATCCACGAGGACCAGCTTCTTAACATTCTCGTCAACACGCTCACCGGAGCCTTTGGGATGAGTCTCGGTGCAAACGCTGATCTCGAGCCCGAAGACATCTACGAGGTCCTCGTCGGCGCGACCGCCGACGGGGCCTCGATCTCCTCCCTCTGTAAGCGCAGTAAGGACACCGCCGCTGGCACCGACATCCTCTACCACCTCCGAACGAATTCGACCTCGAGTCCGTCAAAGCAGTCGGTAAAACGCTGCTTCAGGAGTACACGCTCACCGTCCTCCCCGAGCAGGTGGAGATCCTCGTCGATCTCCACCTGCGACCCTACTACGGAGACGAAGACGAGACAGACAGCCTCTACTACAGCGAAGCCAAGGCCGGCACTACTGCCTTCCACGCCTACGCTGACACTCTACGCACGCGTCCGAAACAAACGCTACACGCTGGCGGTGTCCTCGCAGAGTTTTTCGGCCTTCTCGTTGGCTTCGACTTCGACTTCGACGTGAAGGTCGTCTACGTAGACAGCGAATTCTACGATGGCAAGTGTCTCACACTGATGCAAGCGCACAATCTCGCCTACGTCATGCCAATCATCGAGTGGGGCGAAAAAATCACACGGGAGCTCTCGGAAGGGTGGAGTCGTGAGATCGAGCACGATCTCACGACGGAATTCGACGGTCACGAGTGGACCGTCGAATTTCCCGTCATAATCGACTGCACGTACCAGAACGGGCGCTACGGCGACCACGGCGTGGCGCGTCACGGCTACGCCGCTGACGCGCCGTTCATCGACACACCGCGACAGGCTCGCTTCCACTACAGCAAACGCTTCGGGATCGAGGCCACGTACCGTCTCTCGGAGTCATCACTTATCTCGACGACAACAAAATATCCGCCGCGACGGCTGTTGTTCGTCATTCTCTGCCTCCTGATGCAGAACGTCTGGCGGTACTTGCATTGGGAGTACGTGGCGACGCCCCACCGAGGCGGGCGTCGCCTCTAGTGGTGGCCCTTCGAGGAGTTCGTCGACATGGTGACGCGGGCAGCGGGGACGGCCCTTGTGGTGCGTCGGGCCGTCCCCGCGAATCGACCACCAGACGACCGGTTCACCCGGTAACCACCGACCAAGCCAATCTCCGGCGGGAGTGGCGACGCTGTCGCGTCGGCGGCTGACCGCCGCCGACAGCGACGGCTCTAGTCGATTCGTCCAAGATCCCTTCGGCAGAATCGTCCGTGCAACCGCTCCGACACAGAACTCAGGCTTCAGAAACAGTTAGTCGAGGACGCTTTGTGAGGTACTGAGGTTTGTTGATTCGTCGGAGTCCCTTTTGATCCAAGTATTGAGGAAGCTGGTGCTCGGCAGTAGCGTATGCATTGAGAAGGTCGGTCTCAACTTGTGAAGAGCCAGAATCAGAAACAGAAAACTCAAAACTGAACCATTATTATAGTGGCAGATATTGCTAAGGCTAGTTAACTGCACCTAGATTATTAATACACTTCGTAGGGAAGTGTCCGTATGAGCTATCGCACTGTAAATTATGAAGACGTCGAACAGGTTTCAGACGCGATGCACTTCCTGAGTGAGCCACTGGGCTGTCGACAGGTGGGCGTGACGTTCTCGCGATGTCCCCCGGACTGGAACAGTAAACCGCACGACCACGCTGACGACGAACATGAGGAAGTCTACGTCTTGGTACAGGGGAGTGCGGAGGTCCGGATTGATGACGAGTCAGTAGATATGGAGACCGGCGATGCTGTCTGGATCGCGCCGGATGCGACGCGTCAGATTCGGAACGGTAAGGACGAAAGCGCGTTCGTCCTTATTAGCGCCCCCAAGTTCGATTCCGATGGTACGGGGACAGACGCGTGGATGATCAACGCGTTCCAGGGGTAGTCCCGGTTGGTTACTGGCAGTTCTGAAGCTGACTACGTCGTGTGGTGTGACGCTGGGCGTCTGCAGAGCGAGGCGAGTCGGTCAGTCATACTTTTCGAACCCCATTTTCCGCGCCCGCTCACGGAGCGACTTGCGGCCGAGCCAGATGTCGTATTTTCCCACCAGCCCGTCTTCGCGGCCGGTCATCCGATAGGCTCGCCAGTCGTCTGCACTGTCGGTCAAGCTCTCAATGTCTCCCTCATACGGTCGCGTCGCTGGATTCGAACTTCCCTCGCAGTTCAGCGGTCCCGATTCGCTTTTCTCATCGGTGATGCAGACTCGGCGTTCAGCGTCGACCGCAACTATCGTGCCGAAAAATCCACTGGAGTAACCGAGGTGGATACATTCTATCGCGAGATGTCTTGCAGACCCTGATCGAAGGTTATCGGGTTCGGCTCGTATCCCGAAACGGATGACTGGGTTCCGTTGACTTTGGTTTGGCGCGTGAGAAAGCCGACCGGGACATCGGTCATGACGATTTCCTGGACGTCGTTGTATATCTCAGCCCGTTCAGTCTCGTCGAACGTCGTGCGTCCAGATTCGAGGAGTTCGTCGACCTCCGCGTTCTGGTACGGACTGTCCAGAATGTTCTGTTCGGAGTGATAGAAGTTCGTCAGTGTGTCCGGATCAGGTGGGCTCCCGTAGAACGTCCAGAATCCGGCGAAGACGTCGAAGTCGCCGTCCTGTTTCGCTTCGTTGAGCGCGCCCCACTCCGTAACTTGGACCTCGATATCGAATCCGACAGTACCGAGCTGTGACTGGAGCACGGTGGCAACGTCGGAGAGAGTCGGCCGGTCGTTGTACGTCCAGAGCGTGAGTTGGAGGTCCTGTCCGTCTTTCCGACGAACGTCACCGTCTTGCTCCCAGCCAGCTTCGGAGAGAAGCGTGGCCGCTCGGTCGGTGTCGTATTCGTAGGTCTGTAGGTCATCAGCTGCCCAGTTGATGCGATCGGAGTCCCATGGTGCGTGTGCGGGCGACCCGATTCCTTCGAGAACAGAGTCGACTATGGCGTTTCTGTCTATTGCGTACAGCATCGCCTGTCGGACGCGCCGGTCGGAGAGCGGTTGCCGGTCCGTATTGAACACCAGAATCTGCGTACCGGGGCCCTCGTTGCGGTGGAGCGTGAGACCGGACTCCTGCTGAAGCGTACTGGCTTCCGAACTCGGGAGATTGGTCGCAAGCGCGAGTTCGTCGTTCTGCAGTTTTAGCATCCGAGTCTGTGGGTCCTGGACCCGTTCGAGGACGGCACGTTCGAAAGTCGGAACCGTGCCGTGGTAGCCGTCGTGCTTCGTCACAGCGAGCTCGGAGTCTGGCTGCCAAGAGTCAACCTGGAACGGTCCTGTGGCGATGGCCGACTCGATTTCTCCGTCGCCGTTGGCCGAGTCCGGGCTGATAATCCCCGCGGGTGGACGCGTTAGCTGTCCGGGGAGCGAGGCCAGTGGCTCGCTAGTCGTGACGGCGACAGTTCTGTCGTCGTCAGCCTCGACAGCGTCTATCGGAAGCCCGGAGAGTCTCGACCCGCTCACCGAGAACGCTCGTTCCAGTGAGAACACGACTGCATCTGCTCCCAGATCACTCCCGTCGTGGAGTGTGACATCGTCGCGGAGTGTAAACTCCCAGCGCGTGTCGCCGTCGGACCGTGACCAATCGCTGACAAGTTTCGGTTGGACCGCACCGTTACCATCGACACCGAACAGCCCTTCGAGGACACCCACTTCACGTAGCCGCCACCCACCGTCGAGGTCGATTGGATCGAGTGACTGTGGAAAGAACGGAACGCTCAATCTGAACGCGTCTCCGCTGTCCCCGCTGCCTCCGAGACAGCCGGCGACACCGGCTATACCACCTGCAGCAACACCTCGAAGCAGGTCGCGTCGTCGTATTGTCGGTCGCATCAGTGTTAACAAAACCACTAACCAGTATAATAAAAGTTGCTAACTAGAGCGTCAGTTTTAACATATTTCGCGGGGCAGTAGTCATTATGTCGCAGCACGTGCTCCGGTACTTTCTAACCGAACCCCGGAGATTGCAGCCCTCTGTTAACCGTCGACGCCAGGATTGGTTGGCGACCAGCGCTATCAGAGCTATCGGACAGATGAGGTGGTGCCGTGGTATCTAGCGGGTACGCAATCCATCGTACCCTGACCACGCTCGTGGTCCTCGTGGGCGTCTCGGTACTGACGTTCGTCTTCGTTCACCTGACACCGGGCGACGCGGCGGCGACGATACTCCGGGCTCGTTCGGGCCGAACCCCACCGGACCACGTTGTACAATCTTTCCGGCGACAACATGGCCTAGACGAACCACTGCACGTCCAATACGGAGATTGGCTACTCGACGTCCTTCAGGGGGACCTGGGCACGTCTTACTACAGCGACAGGGCCGTCACAGAACTATTGCTAGCTCATCTCCCGACCACCGTCGAACTCGCCGTCGCGTCGATACTCGTCGCGCTACTCGTCTCTATCCCGGTTGGGGTCCTCAGTGCCGTCCATCAAGGTGAGTGGATCGATATGGTCGGCCAGCTCGGTGCGTTACTGGGGGTGTCGATACCGAACTTCTGGCTGGGGTACGTACTCATACTCGTCTTCTCGCTGGGATTCGGGCTGTTTCCGGTCGCAGGCACGGGCGGGCTCTCGCATCTGGTGCTGCCAGCCGTGACCCTTGGAAGCGGGATGACTGCGATTATCACACGCGTGGTTCGGACATCAATGCTGGACGTACTTGACGACGAGTACGTGGACGTGGCTCGGTCCAAAGGGTTGCGTGAGCGCGTCGTAATCTACAAGCACGCCTTGCGAAACGCGCTCGTCCCGGTGGTGACCGTCGTCGGACTCCAGTTCGGGTTTGTGATGAACGGCGCCGTAGTCGTCGAAGTCGTCTTCCAGCGACCGGGGCTTGGAACACTCCTCGTCGACTCAGTGTTCTCCCGTGACTACCCCGTCGTCCAGGGTATCGTCCTTGTCATCGCTGTCCTGTTCGTGTTGACCAACCTCGCCGTCGACCTGATGTACCACTATCTCGACCCACGGATTCGCTCACAGGGGGTCCGAGCATGAACGACTGTAGCCACGAGTTGCGGTCGTGGGCGAGACGTACCCGTCGCTATCTCGTATGTAGAACGCGCGGGCAGCCTCTCACGTCTGTCGGGGCGCTTATCGTCGTCTCGTTGGGCTGTGTCGCCGTCGTCGGCCCTATCCTGACGCCGTACGATCCGGCGGCACAGAATCTAGCGAGCCGGCTCCAGCCGCCATCGTTGGCCCATCCGCTGGGGACCGACCAGTTCGGTCGAGATGTCCTGACTCGCCTCGTCTATGGGGCTCGAATATCGCTTGGTATCGCTGTGACAGTCACCGCGGTCCGTGTCCTCATCGGGACCGCTGTCGGGCTGGTCGCGGGCTATGCTGACGGGTGGGTAGACGAGTTCCTGATGCGGCTCGTCGACCTCCAGTTAGCCTTCCCAGGACTGGTCCTGGCCCTCGTGGTCGCTGGAATCCTCGGTCCCAGTCTTGGAAACGTGATGATCGCACTCGCTGCCGTCGGGTGGGCGACGTACGCCCGTGTCGTCCGCGGGAGTGTACTCTCGGTCAAACAACGCCGGTATGTCGACGCGGCCAAGCTCGCCGGCGCACCGCGGCGACGCATCGTTCGTCGGCACCTCTTGCCGGCCGTTGTCAGTCCGGTCGTCGTCATCGCGACACTCAATCTCGGGACCGTCGTGGTCGCCACAGCCGGTCTCTCTTTTATTGGATTGGGTGCGCAGCCGCCGACAGCCGAGTGGGGAACGATGCTCGAAAGCGGCCGAGAACACCTCAGACAGGCGTGGTGGGTCGTGAACGCGCCGGGCGGTGCCATCGCGGTGACGGTCCTCGGATTCAATCTGCTCGGGGATGGCCTCCGCGACAGGCTGGATCCGCGCCAGGAAACGCGAATCGAGGAGGTGTGAGATGACGGAACTGCTCACCCTCTCCGACCTCCGCGTCCAGTTCGACACAGCCGACGGCGTCGTCGACGCGGTCGACGGTGCGTCTTTTTCGGTCAGTGACGGTCAGGTCGTCGGGCTGGTCGGTGAGAGTGGATCCGGAAAATCAGTCACCGCAGCGTCCGTTCTCGGGTTGCAGTCCCCCGGGAAAATAAGCGACGGCCGAATCGTCTACAAGGACACCGACCTCACGGCGATATCCGAAGCCGCTCACAGGGACTATCGAGGCACCGAGATAGGGTTGGTGCCACAGGACGTGATGTCGACGCTCAACCCGGCCTACGACGTGGGAGAACAGATAGCCGAGGCGCTCCGGGTCGACGAGGTGGGGGACCACCAGCGGCTCACAGACTTTCTCCAAGTCTCACCGTTCAGCGGCAAAGCGTGGCGAGGCTATCGTCGGCGAGCAGTCGACCTACTCGCACAGGTCGGTATTTCCGACCCGGCGGAGCGGGTCGACGCCTATCCGCACGAACTGTCCGGCGGGATGCGACAACGGGTGCTCCTCGCGATGGCCCTGGCGGGCGATCCGGATCTCCTGATCGCCGACGAGCCGACGACTGGACTGGACACGACGACCCAGGCCAACATCCTCGACCGCCTCCGGACGCTGGCCGACGAGCGGGACACCTCGTTGTTGGTCATCACACACGATCTGAACGTCGTCGCAGAGATATGTGACCGTACCGTCGTGATGAACGACGGGGAAACGGTGGAAGTGGGGCCCACCGAGCGAGTCTTGCAAGCTCCCGACCACCGCTACACTGCGGAACTGCTGTCGTGTCGTCTCGGGAACGTCGAGAGCCAGCAGTCACCGACGACTCGTGAAGCTGCTGCTGACGGGGGCACCAGCAGTGGCTCTCCGTGCACGGCCCGGTACCGAGACACGACGGACAGATGTGCGGATCGAACACCAGTCATCGAGACTGCCAGTCTCTCGAAAGTATTCGACCTCTCCGAGTCACTACTCGAACGACTGCGTAACGGTCGTCAGACGCTCCGAGCAGTCGACAACATCGACCTCGCTGTCTACCAGGGTGAGACACTGGGAATCGTCGGCGAGAGTGGGAGCGGAAAGTCGACGGTGGCGAAACTGCTCGCTGGACTCTCTCGGCCGACCGATGGCGCGGTGCGATTCGATGGCGACAGCGTCGGAACCGTCACAGAGCGCACCGACGACTGTCGTTCTGACATCGGGTTCGTGTTTCAGGACGCCGGAGAGAGTATCAACCCACGACAGACGGTGCGTGAGACTATCGCCGAACCGCTACTCGAACAGGGATGGGAGAAAGAGCGTCGCGAGTCTCGAGTACAAACGCTCCTCGACCGCCTCGACCTGCCGACAGCGGTCGCGTCCCGTCGGTCACATCAGCTTTCCGGGGGACAGCGCCAGCGTGTCGCGCTCGCCAGAGCTCTCGCACTGGAACCGCGGGTACTGATACTGGACGAGCCGACCACCGGACTGGATGCATCGACCCGTAGTCGACTACTTGATGTCCTCGACTCCCTCCAGCGACGGCTCGATTTGACCTACGTCGTTATCTCACACGACCTCAACGTCGTCCGCCATCTCGCCGACAGGGTACTCGTGATGTATCTGGGTCGTGTCGTGGAGCGTGGGCCCGCAGACCTGTTGTTCGACCGACCGAGTCACCCCTACACGGCGGCGCTCGTTGAATCGATACCACCGCTGGACGGTACCGTTCCGCTCGAAGGGGAGGTGCCCAGCGCCATTGACCCGCCATGTGGCTGTGCGTTTCATACGCGCTGCCCGAAGGCCGAACCGGAGTGTACAAACAACGTTCCAGAATCGACATCAGTCGGACGGGCAGAGGCGCGCTGTCATTTTGCCGACGCTGTCGCGGACGGTAATCGGACATCCCAACGTCCAGATTGTGACCGAAAGGAGTGAGTGGGTAACTCTTCGGTCGTTCTCACCGCTACCGCCTCGGTCGGCTTGCTTAGTTACGCCGCGGACCAGATTACTAGATTGAACTAACTGTGGCCACCCGGTTTTTAATAACTCTTTTTATGCTATCTCTCTTGAGTTGCTAATGTAATGGCATACCCCTGCTCCACCTGCGATGCACAGTTCCAGAGCGCCGCCGGCGTCACCCAGCACGTCGCGCTCCACCACAACACGTGTGCGGAGTGTAACGAAGAGTTTGAGGAGACCGACGCGCTGCGCAACCACATCCACGAGAACCACTGAACTGTATCTTTTCGACACCGTAATTTCTCTGTTAAGGTCTCTTACCTCGACAGCGGCGTGTCAGGATTTCCCGGCTAGAGCGCGGGATGGCTCGTCCGGAATCGGTCTGCTCCGGCGGGCCCAATAATCGGTCGGCAATATAACGCGCAGACGATGTTCCGGATGAAGGTACCGACCGGTGGTTCGTCGATTGCGAGCAGGACGGCTTCGCGTTCACTGAAGCAAATCAGACGAGAGTAACTAATCCGGCCCCCTAAATTGCCAAACGTTGCTATCACCGGCTCCGTATTACATAAGCGCGAGAAGGGTGCTAACAGGTGTTTAGTAGCTATGGCCCCGAGATACGGTTGCAATGTGTCACTGTTTCAGCGACCTGAGCGAGATGAGCGAGGCAGAGCGAACCGAACTGGTCGAGGAACACTCGACGGACGAACTTCGAGCGGAGTACTCCCCTGAAGAACTAGAGACGCTGGGTGTCAGCGCCTGACTGTTCTTCAGTCGGAGTCCGTCACGGACCGTTTCTCGGCGTACGCCAGCGTGTAGTAGTCCCGATCAGCGACGTCCTCGGGGTCACTGGTGACGAGCGGCGCTTCTTCGTCCATGAACAGGCGCCGACCGAACTTGACTTCGTATCCTGCTGTTGTTAGCTTATCGTGAGTCGTGGGCGCGTCGGTGACTTTGAACAGAATCAACCGGTCGGGCCCGACTGGCGCCGCGCCGTCCGTCGCTTCCCGCAGCGTCAGTTCCGCGCCAGCCTCGATATCGACACCGAAGACAGAGGCGAACGCCGTCACGCTGCTGACGCCGGGCACAACCTCGATTTCGACACCGGGATGGTTGTCGCGAAGGGTCCGGCGCAGGTGGCCGAACGTCGAGTAGATGCAGGGGTCACCGAGCGTGACGAAGGCTGCGTCGCCGTCACGCGCTCGTGGCGCCACCTCCGCAGCGGCTGTCTTCCAGGCCGCTTTCAGTTCTTCCGGGTCAGTCGTCATCGGGAAATCCAGGTCACCCAGCTTCGATTCGGGGACGTACCCGGCGGCAACGCGCCGCGAGAGCCGACCCGGCGAGTAGACGACGTCGACCGATTCGAGCCGGCGCCGACCGCGAACCGTGAGCAGGTCGGTCGCACCCGGTCCCAGCCCGATTCCGTAGAGGGTCATTCGTCGTCCTCGTAGCTCTCGACGCCGTCCTGAACCACTTTTTCCGCGAGCACGGCACACGGGATGCGCATCGGCGTCGGCTCGATTCCCAGAAGGTCGAGGGCGTCCTCCCGGTCGAGGTCACGAACCTTCGAGAGCGTCATTCCCGGGAGTTCCTCCGCAAGCAGGCTCGCGCTCGCGATGCTGATAGCACAGCCCTCTCCGGTAAATGCGACCTCTTCGATCGTTTCACCGTCCTCGGCGAGTCTGAGGTCGAACGTGAGTTCGTCCCCACAGGACGTGTTCTCGCCAGTGTGCGAGAAGGACACCGACGAGAGACGGCCCCACCTTCGAGGATTGCGGTAGTGATCCAAGATTACCTCCTGATACATACCGGAACCCTGCATCTATGGCACCTCGTGTCGGGTTGCAAGTCCAGCGAGATGGGGTGCCTCCTCGGTTATCAACTCGGTTGTCGCGAGTGACACGGCGTTCTCACTCCCGGGCAGAACGAACACCGGAATGTCACGGGCAATGCCTGCCGTCGCACGGGTCGAGACAATCCGACTCCCCACTTCGTCCCAGGACAGCCAGCGAAAGGCCTCGCCAAAGCCGGGTAGTTCCCGGTCGAAGAGTTCCCCAACCGCGTCGGGGGTTACGTCGTCGGCGGTCACGCCCGTCCCGCCGGTCGTCACGACGACGTCCACGTCCGGCCGGTCCAGACAATCGCTAACGGCAATCTTGATGCCGACGTAGTCGTCTGGGACCAGCGTTCGAGCCGTAACGACGTGGTCCGCCTCGACGAGGATACGGGCAATAGCGTCGCCGCTGGGGTCCGGCGGTGCCATTTCGACGGTCCTCCCGCGGGAGGACGAGACGGTTATGATTGCGACACCGAGCGGGTCCAGCACGTCGTGCCCGTCGGCATCGCTTGCGCGTCGGTCCTCGAGCGGCGGCAGTTCCCGACGGTTTGCAATCATTGGGCATCACCAACCACGAGCCGCTGTTGCATGGGAGGTTTCGACCAGTCCATCGTCCCCGGGAACGGATTGTCGAACACCTCCCAGTCCTCGTCCATCGCGTCAGCGTCGACGAGACATTCGTCGAGCCCGTCGACAATGGCGAATTCGTCCATTCCGGCACCGATGAAGACGAGTTTCGTTTCGCGGTCGCCCCACTCGTCGTCCCACTGGATATCGGACCGCGATTCGCGGTAGGAGGCCTGTCGAGGCTCCGGGAGCGTCGCTGCCCATCGGCCGTTGACGTCGACGTGAATCTCCGTCCCGGCCTGGCTCATGTCCAGTGCGAACCGCTCGCGACCGGCGACCCACATGTGGCCTTTCGACCGGACGACGGTCTCGGGGAACGAGTCGAGCCACGCGCGAAACCGCTCGGGATGGAGCGGTCGCCGGCGCTCGTAGATGAACGAATCGACACCGAACTCCTCGGGCGGGTGCAAATGGTCGTGTTCGTCGTCGTGGTCGTGTCCCTCATCGTGGTCGTGGACGTGTTCGTCGCCAATGTCGTGGCCGTTTTCGTCGTGGTCGTGACCGTGACTGCCGCCATCCGCGTCGGCGTCATGCTGATGTGACTCGTGGTCCCCACCGGCCTCGTGGTCGGGCGAGAGAGCCTGCTTCCATCGAGAGGCGTAACTGGCCTCGTTCCGGTCGAACCGACCGGTTCCGAGGACCCGCTCCGGGTCGACGGCGCTGTTGACAGTGCCGACGATGTCGATGTCGGGGTGCAGCGTCCGGAGGACGCGTTCGACGGCCCGTCGTTCGTCATCGGAGACGAGGTCACACTTGTTGAGCACGAGCACGTCACAGAACTCGACCTGTTCGGCCAGGAGATCGGAGAGCGGCTTTGCGTCGTCGTCAGTCGACTTTATCGGGTCGCCCCGGACGAACGCCCGGTGGAACTGCGCGGCATCGACGACGGTGACGGTCGTGTCGAGGTCGTACAGCGTGGAGGCACGCGCCGGTTCGAGGAACCGCTGTGCGATCGGGACGGGGTCGCTGATACCCGACGCTTCGATGACCAGGTGGTCGAACCCGGCGTCGAAGGCGAGCCGGCGCAGCTCCTGGTCGAGCTCGTTCTGGAGCCCACAGCAGATACAGCCGTTCGAGAGCTCCGTGATGCCGTCGTCTTCCATCGAGAGTTCGGAGCCGTTCTCGATGAGCTCGGCGTCGACGTTCATCTCGCCGACGTCGTTGACCAGCACCGCGATGTCGTAGCGGTCGCCCTCCACAGTCAGCAGGTGGTTCAACAGCGTCGTTTTGCCGGCACCGAGCCCACCGCTCAGGATGGTGACCGGCGGCTGGTCCTCGATGCTCATCAGTCGTCAGCCAAGGCAAGTTCGCGCTGGTCGTCCGGGCTGAACGGGTCGGGATACGCATCCCAGTCCTCATCCATCTCAGCATCTGAGAGGACACAGTCGTTCAGCCTGTCGGTCAGCGTCTCCTGGTCGAACTCACGGCCGATGAAGACGAGTTCGGTCCCGCGGTCGCCCCACTGGTCGTCCCAGTCCTCTTTGATACCGGGTCGAGCAGCGAAGTATCGCTCCTGCTCGGCTTCCGGAAGCGTCGCGATCCACGTCCCTTTCGGCCCGGCACGGACGGACTGGCCCGCTTTATCCAGCCCCATCGCGACGTCCTCGCGACCAGCCGACCAAAAGAAGCCCTTGGCGCGAACGACACCGTCCGGGAGTTCGGCGAACAGCCGAGCGATTCGCTCCGGGTGGAACGGTCGATCGGCGTCGAAGATGAACGAGGTGACGCCGTGTTCATCGGCGGCCGACTCGTGATGGTGACCGTGCTGGAGTTCTCGCTTCCAGCCGGCCGACTGACTGGCCTCGTCGAAGTCGAATCGCCCCGTAGCCAGTATCTCCGTGGGGTCGACTGCGCCGTGTTTCGTCCGGAGTATCTTCGCCCGGGGCTGGAGCGCCTGTAGGACTGCCTCCATCTCTTCGAGTTCCTCGTCGGGAACGAGGTCGCACTTGTTGAGCAGGAGGACGTCACAGAATTCGATCTGATCCATTAACGCCTCCTCGGGGACGCGATTGCCCTGCGGTTCGATGTCGTCGTCGGTGAGCGCCTGGCCCGAGTCGAAGCCCTGCCAGAAACTGTGTGCGTCGACGACGCTGACCATCGTATCGAGTTCGTAGACGCCCGTGGGGTCGAACTCCGCGTCCTCGAACCCGCGAGCGAACGTCTGAGCCACCGGGATGGGTTCGCTGATACCGGAGGACTCGACGAGCAAGTAGTCGAAGTCTCGCTGGTCGGCCAGTCGGCCGACCTCGTCCAGCATGTCGCCCCGCAGGCGACAGCAGATGCAGCCGTTCGACATTTCGATTATCTCCTCGTCGCTCTGAGAGAGTTCGGACTCGCGCTCGACGAACTCCGCGTCGACGTTCACCTCGCCCATATCGTTGACCAAGACGGCGGCGTTCAGTTCCTCTTCGGTGGTGAGTACGTGGTTGAGCGTCGTCGTCTTGCCAGCACCGAGACTGCCGCTCAGAATCGTCACCGGAATCGGGGTGTTGCTCGAAGCCATATCTGAGTTATGAATCTACTAGACTAAAATACTAATTATTATGCTAAGCTGGGTCCGGTCATAATAGCAATTATCAAAATAGAGTTCTAATTTAGTGTATGAGCATTGTGAGCATCTCGATGCCCGAGGCGCTACTCGACCGCCTCGACACGTTCGCCGACGAGCACGGATACAGCGGTCGCAGTGAAGTCTTCCGAGAAGCCTCACGGTCACTGCTCGAAGAGTTTCAGCAGGGAGCTACCGACGGCAGTACCCACTCCTGCACGGTGACAGCAGTGTTCGACTACGGCCAGTCAGCAGTGCAACAGCAGCTGACTGGGATACGACACGAGAACGACGGCATCGTCTCTGGAACGACGCACGCGCACGTGAGTGACGAGTACTGTGTCGAGTTGTTCGTGCTCAGGGGAACTACTGAGGAGATAGCCGGGTTCGTCAATACGGTTCGCGCGGTGCCCGACGTGCGGACGGTCGAGTACTCGATACTCCCGCTCGGTGTCGAGCTCTCCGAGCAGGCCCTTCAGTAGAGTACGGTCAGCGTGCCATAGAGAGGTTCCGAATCCTGAACCTTACGGCCAAACGGGTCAATACCGGCGTGCCCGATACAGACGGGTGGAGTCAGCACCGTAGATTTATATCTCATATGACGGGTGATTTAAACTTCTGTCATGTACCGGCCACACGATGAGAATCCGCGAGACAGTACTCGGATATATTCCCATAGTACTCATGCTTAGTGGGGCGATACTGTACTTCGTTCCAGCCACCTGGATCGAGCTACCCATAGAAACAAGCACCCTCGGAATGGTCCTGTTTGCACTCGGTGGGGTCCTGTTGTACGCCGGTTGGTACGATAGGTTCGACACCGAATCAGACAAGAGTGCGGATGAAACCACATACAGGTTCGACGCCGAGTCAGACACGATTGGGGATGACACCACATCTCCTGCTCAAACGCCTGGATATCTAGCTACGGTAGGCAATTACGGCTCTTGGATACTCATCGCGATCGGCGCTGCACTAAGTTGGGGACAAATACGTAACCCAGATAGAGTGGGTCTGGTGGACAGGGCACCGCTCGAACTACCCTGGGGGGAACAACCGGTGGTTGGGTTTGGATTTATACTAGCCGGATTAGCGCTGTTCGTTCTCATCCATATAGCAATCCCATTTTTCCAGGGCGATTAGTACGCGATACCGCGTTGACTGTTCAGACTGGCTGCCACAGAGCGTGCGAACGGTTCTATGATAGGCTGCCTCCGTTTCACGGGTTCTGTGCGAGATACGCGCTGTGTATCTTGGACGGATATCGAAACATCCCTCTGAATTGGTAGAAACTCTGTCGGTCAATACGTAGGCCTATCGAGCAACCATCTCAATCAGCTATCGACGAAAGAATCTCGCGAGTCTATGGTACGGTGTACGGCGTCAGTGTTCGGCGAGCAACATCAGTTTGACCCGACTCACAGCATCGAAATCGCGGAGACGATAGGTGAGCTGCCGAACACGCTCGGCTGGACCACGACAGAACACCGTCTCAAGGCACCACTCGCCCTCGTGAATGTGGTTGGTCGTCGTGATGACGTCCTGGAACTGGTGTTGCACGTCGTGGACGTCTTCGATGACTGCCTCGTGGGTGTAATCGAACGCGATGACGACCACGACGTCGCCCTCGATATCTTCGAGTCGTGTGTGGGCCTCGATGTATTCTTGCATCGCTTCACGAACGCCACGTGAGCGGGAGTCGAGCCCTTCGGACTGCCACGTGTCGTCGAATTCGTCGAGAAGGCCATCGGGGATGTTGAGACTAGTGCGCATCAGATGCTAATTTGTCTTGTAGATATGTGAATCATTGGTAATCGCATCAAATGATTTGTTTCATAGAACGTAACTACTGTCCCACAGAGTCCAATTCTGGCAGTCGACGAGCGCGGTCCGTCGTCGACTAGACACTCAGTTAGCCATCAGCACGCCCTTCTGTCGGCTAATAGCCACTGCCAGCGCTGTTGCGACAATCGTGAGCGTCACCGCGCCGGCGGCGGCGATCTCGTGTACCGGCGAGACGTGTTGCACCGTTCCGTTCACAATCGGTTCGACCGGCAACAGGGTGTGATGTGGGGTCCCGACAATCGGGACAAAGTAGTCAACGAGGTCGTTGAACCCGTACCAGAGTAAGGCAACGAGAATTGCCCGACCGGGAAAGTCGCTGTAGCGATAGATAACGAACGCCTGGACAGCCATCCCCAGATGCGAGACGAACAGGAACGCGTACATCGCGTCCGACGCGAGGTGTGGCCCGAGTAGCAGTGCTACCGGCGGTGGTGCTGCGACTGTCGCCAGAAACGCGTCGTGAAACACCGTGAGAACGTACGGCGTCCAGAGCCCGAGTTTGATACAGCCCAAAAACGCCAGCACGTTCAGATATTCGTTCGGCCGCCCGAGTTTGTACAACGCCAGAGACCAGGCGATGAACAACGTCGCTGTGGGGCTATCGGGGACGACAGGCCATGCGACAACTGGTTCGAGTCGGAACTGCGGGAGATAGTACCAGAAGCCAAACGCCGTCCCCACGAGATTGATCGCGACGATTACCCACGCGTACCGAAGTGCGACTGTCTCGACCCGCCGGGGAAGCGGCGCGAGATAGCGCGGCAGTCCCTTAGTCGTCTCCGCTGCCATCGATAGACTGTATCGGTTCCGAATCAGCAGTGCCGTCGGTGAGCAGTGCGACGAGTTCCGACTCGGTCACTGGTCGGGCGCTCCCGTCAAGCCCAACGTCCCGAGCGACACGGACTGGACTCGGCGGGTGGAGGTTCGCGCTCGCCAACAGCGCGTCGTCGTAGAACACCTCCTGTGGTGTACCACTCCCGACGACGTTGCCGTCGGCCATCACACAGACACGGTCGGCCACTTCGGCGGCGAAGTCGAGGTCGTGAGTCGACAGGACGACGCTGATACCGTCCTGGTGGATTTGTCGAACACGGTCGGCAACCAGTCGTGACCGTTCGGGGTCGAGCCCGGCCAGTGGCTCGTCCAGCACGATGACGCTGGGTTCGAGGACGAGCACGCCGGCCAGACCGATGAGTCGTTTCTCGCCGCCGCTCAGGTAGTGTGGGATGCGCTCTTCGAGGTGTGTCGCGTCGACGGTGGCCAGTGCCTCGCGGGCGCGCTGTTTCGCTTCGTCACCGGAGACCCCGTAGTTTTGCAGGCCGAACATGACGTCGTCGAGCACGGTCGGCGCGACGAGTTGGGTGTCGGCGTCCTGAAAGACAAAGCCGACTTGCTTGCGGGCGTGTTCTTTGTTGTCCTCGGTAATCGGCGTGCCGTCGACGACCAGTTCGCCGTCGTCGGGAACGAGTGTCGCGTTCAGATGTTCGAGTAACGTGGACTTCCCCGCGCCGTTACCGCCGACCAGCGCGACGACTTCGTCGGAATAGACGCTGAAATCGACGTCGTGCATCCCGACAGTTCCGTCGGGGTAAGTGTGGGCCTCACACTGGAGGTCCACGAGCGGGGTGGCTTCTCGGCTCACACTCTCACCCCGTAGACGGCAACTGCCGCGTACCCGACCACGGCGACGTAGGCCCCGACGACGAGCGCGAGTTCCGCCACTGGCGGCCGCGACACGTCGCCGTACAGCGTGATGTCACCGTTGTATCCCCGGGATTCCATCGACTTGACGAGCCGTTCGGAGCCCTCGATGGCCGACAGCATCGTCATGCCGAGGATGCGTCCGTATAGCCGTTTGTTCGACCAGAACTCAGAGAGGTTCGCCCCACGGGAGAGGGCGGCCTTCACCAGGTCTTCGAGCGTCTCAATCATGACGAACGTGAACCGGTAGGTCAGCAGCGCGATCTGGTCGATAGGTCGAGGAAGCAGCCGTCCCAGCATGTACGCCACGTCGGTGTACTTCGTCGTCATCGACGCCGTCAGCGTGAACGTGACGACGGTCAGCGATCGGAAGCTGAGCTCTCCGAACAGCGCGAGCCCGGCCCACGTCACCGAGAGTTCGCCGACGGGTGTCGAGAGCGCACCGCCGATTGGCGTGCCCGGTTCGAGGAAGGCCAGCGGCCCCGCGACGGAGACGATGAACAGCAGCGGCAGGGTGTACCAGCCGACCAGTCGGCCGAAGGGCAGTCCCGCAATCCCGTAGACGATGAGGACGGCACCGTAGAGGCCGGCCAGCAGTACAAGTCGGTCAGCCACCGTGACGGCGAGTACGAGTGCGCCGACGATGCCGACTTTCGTCCACGGGTTGACCCTGTGCAGTGGCCCCTCACGACGCTCGGCGAAAGCCGTGATGAGCCGCGGGTCTGGGACGTGATTCGAAAGCGTCGTCACGGTTAGCGGGCCGTCTGGTCCCCGTCACCGAGACGGTCGGCGTAGACGTATAGCCCGACAGCGACGATAGCGAGCAGGGCGACGAGTCCGCCGAATTCGAGCATCAGCCCGCCTTTCCGGATGGGGCCGGCGACGACGATACCGCGGCCGAAGTTGACGAGGTCACCGCCGCTCTGCTGGACGCCACGCTGGAGTGTCTGGGCGGAGCGCTGGGCCCATGGCAGTGCGCCGCCAGTGGAGCGAAACCCCCAGAGTCCTGCCGCGAAACAGACCGCGAGCAGACCGGCCATACTGCCGTACTGCTTCCAGCGCTGCATCAGGCGGTCACCCCGGCGGCGTCCTCGCGGCCCTCGCGGTCGACGAGCCCCACGAGGTCGGGGCGGACAGACGCGAGGAACTGGACGATGAGGCCGGTCAGCAGACCTTCGACGACGGCGACGCCAAGGTTGAGCCCGACGAGGCCGGCGACGGCGATGGTCAGGTCCCCACGCGGGAGTGCACTGCCGTTGACGCCGCTGACGACGATAATCGCGCCCATGATGAAGGCCCCTGCGGAGAGTCCGAGCGTCGCGGCGCTCGAAGCGGCCGGGAAGACGTCCCAGTCCATCCCTTTCAGCGCCTTGAACGCGTAGTAGGCGACGATAGCTTCGCTCGCGTTGACGATCGTGTTCGCACCGATTAGGCCGACGGCGCCGTGACCGAGCGCCGCCGAGAAGATGTTCACCACCAGCGCGATGAGCGCACCAAGCAGCGGCCCGGCAAGGATACCGACGAGACCGGTGAGGTTCATGTGGATACCGCCCCAGACGGGGATGTTCAACTGGAAGACGGCGAAACTCGCCGCCGCACCGATACCGGCGAGCGCGATCTGATGTGTCTCGATACCGCCTTTTCGGACCCGGTAGACGACAGCGCTAATCAGCCCTGTCCCCAGCAGCGTCCAGAGGACCAGCGCCCACACCGGGAACGTGCCTTCTCCGAGGTGGATGTGTGCCATAGCTGGTTGTTAATCTGTGTTTCGGATATAATAAACTTGCCTTGCTAGCTCGTCGGAGATAACAACTTTGGGCTAACAGTGAACGGTGTGTTGTTATTCGAAGCCGCAATAACCCAGGAAAGACGGTTACGCCTCAGCGATTTCCTCGCGTATCAGGTCAACCGGGACAGCGGTGTACTCGACTGAAACGGACTCGTCTGCACCGCGGACTGTACCGATGAATCGCAGGACCTCGGCGTAGGAAGCTTCGACGACGAACGACTCGACACAGCCTTCGTTGTCGGCCAGACAGTTGTGCGAATTCGACCGAATCGAGCCTTCGAACTCGTGGCGGATATCCATCATCCGCCGTTCGATTGCCGGTTCGTCGTACCCGAACACCGCTGTGACAGTCCCGACAACACGGCGTTCGGCCTCCTCTGTCTCCCGGTACTCTTCGAGCAGTGACTGACAGGCCTCACGAATGACCTCGCTACGGCCCGTGTAACCGTGTTCGTCCGCGAACCTGTCGAGGTCGTCCCGGAGGCGCTCCGTCATCGAGGAGCTGACGATGGGCATATATTAAAATATGATTCGGAGATAATAGTCATAGTGGTTTCAAAGAAAAAAGTTAACAATCTTTGTCTTTCATGCTGCCTTGGCTAGTATCGGTTGGCTGGCTGAGTTCAGATCGGATGCGAGCGACGCACTCGACGAACTCGTGGGACGTACGCTCGCGGGGGCGGTCCACATCGACGGTAACCGTCGATTGAACGGTTCCGGGGTCGTCGTCCAGCACGACGATTCTGTCGGCTAGTTTCACCGCCTCGTCGATGTCGTGGGTGACGAAGACGACCGTCTGCTGGGTTTCGGCCCAGATGTCGAGGAGTTCGTCGTGCAGTCGGTCCCGGGTTCGGGCGTCCACACTGCCGAAGGGCTCGTCCAGCAACAGTATGTCCGGGTCGACAGCGAGCGCGCGAGCGATACCGACGCGCTGTTTCATCCCGCCGGAGAGTTCCTTGGGATAGGCGTCCTCGAATTCCGACAGGCCGACGAGGTCGACCAGCTCCCGTATCCGCTGTTCGCAATCGGGACAGTCACACGCGGGCCGGTCGAGGCCAAAGCGGATGTTTCCTCTGACTGTTCGCCACGGGAACAACGCGTACTCCTGGAAGACCATCCCCCGGTCCAGTCCCGGCTCTGTGATCCTGTCCCCATCGACCAGAATTGAGCCCCTGTCAGCATCTTCGAGGCCCGCTATCGTCCGCAACAGTGTCGTCTTGCCACAGCCCGACGGGCCGACGATACAGCAGAACTCACCCTCCTGAACGGAGAGGGAGACGTCCGAGAGTGCCTGGACGGAGTCGTAGGCCTTACTGACACCGTCGACGACGATTTTCCGAGCGGAGTTGGCGGCGTTCGGTGACTGGTTACTCAGCGCCATGCGAGCACCCTCCGTTCGAATAGCCGAAAACCAACGTCCATCGTGAGAAAGGCGAGGCTGATGAGGAACATGTACGCGACGCTGGTCGCCATCGCGAGGTTGTTGGCGGCGTTGATTATCTCGTAGCCGACACCCGGCGCCCCGAACAGTTCCGCCCCGACGACGATCATCCAGCACCGGCCGATACTAGTCCGAAAGCCCGTCAGCAACTGTGGAGCGGCGCTCGGGAGTGCGACCAGCTTCAGCATCGAGAGGTCGCGCTCGACCCCCAGCGTCGAGGCAGCGTCGGTCAGTTCGTCGGAGACGCCCTCGACACCGCCGTAGGCAGCGTAGAAGTTGATCCAGAACGCGCCGACGAAGACGATGAAGGCCGCACCCGTGTGGTGGATACCGAACCAGACGATGGCGAAGACGACCCAGGCCAGCGGCGGAATCGGTCGGAGCACCCGAACCAGTGGGCGAAGCCAGTCGTCCAGCACGCCGTGCCAGCCCATCGCCAGCCCGAGGCTACTGCCACAGACGGCACC
>SDGW01000262.1_pt1 | contig 22376 bp, 22 predicted proteins | sample 2873831 | NCBI WGS metagenome assembly SDGW01 (sample SAMN08132700, study PRJNA421101) | hypersaline lake metagenome | isolation source: celular fraction 0.22 microns magnesium sulfate-rich crust from ephemeral... | place: Spain: Penahueca Lagoon, Toledo | collected 2011-07
GCGGCCCGCCGTAGCGCTCGTCGATGCCGGGCAGGTCGCCGAGGAAGCCCGCGGCCGTCTCGGCGGCCTCCTTCGCGGTCCAGATGCTGACAGCGGCGGCCTGGCCGCCGCTCGCGCGGACGCCGGTCAGCACGTGGCGGTCGTAGTGGTCGAAGTTCTCGCGCAGGCCCTCGATCTCGTCGGCCAGCGCCTCGGCGTCGGCGTCGGAGTAGAAGACCAGCCCGTAGTCGCCGGGGTCGTAGTCCCGCCCGGGGCGGACGCCCAGCGTCGCGAGGCGTTCGGTGACGTCGTCGGCCTCCTGGAAGTCGCCGCCGCCGATCGGCGGCCCGCCGGAGGACCCCGAGTCGTCGGCCGTCTCGTCGCCGTGATCGACCGTCTCGTCGCCGGTGTCGCGGGCCGCTCCGTCGTCGCCGGCGGCCTCGTCGCCGTGGGGATGGTCCCCCTCGGCCGCGGAGCCGGGGTGGACGCCGCCCGCGTGGCCGGCGTCGGCCGCGTGGCCGTCCGCGGTGGTCGTACCGTTAGCCGACGCTGCGGCCGGGGCCGACCGCTGCTCACCCTCGCCGGTGGGCACGCGCTCGCCCGACAGCACGGCCGGCAGGTCCGCCGGCGGGAAGCGCCGGCCCACGTAGAAGGGGCCGAACTCGGCGTACTTCGAGGAGGAGGGGTCGAACCGCATCCGCGTCAGCAGGTCCTTGATGTCGGTCATATCGTCGGCCCACAGCGTGATGCCCCACTCCCAGTCGTCCAGCCCCGTGGAGCCGGCGATCATCTGCTTGACCCGGCCGCCGTACTCGCGGCCGATCTCGCCGTGGCGCTTGATGTGCTCGGCCCGCTCCTCGAAGGGCAGGTCGTACCAGTTCTGGTCGGGCTGGCGGCGCTTGTCCATCGGGTAGAAGCAGACGAACTCCTCGTCCGGGACGTCGGGGTGCAGGCGCGACTGGATGTACTGGGCCAGCCCGGAGTCCTCGTCGAGGTCGCCCTCGAAGTACTCCCGGGACTTCTCGGTGTAGCCCGACGCCTCCGTGACCGAGACGTAGGAGTCGGCCCGCTCCGTGAAGCCGGCGAACTCGGTCTGTTCGAACCGCCGCTCGGCGGCGTCCAGGTCGGCCATCGTCGGCCGGAGGTGCAGGACCATGAGGTCGGCGTCTGCCCCGAGGACGGTGTAGACGGCCGAGTGGCCCTCGTCTGCATCGTCGACGGCCTCGGCGGCCCGCAGGTACTCGACGCCCTCGGCGAGGGCGCGCTGGCGCTCCCGCTCCGGGGCCGCCCGCCAGGCGTCCCAGTCGATCGACCGCAGGTCGTGGAGGACGTACCAGCCCTCCTCCGTCTGCGGCGGCTCTCGTTGCATGCGCTACCCTTGCGGACGCCGGGTTAGGAAAGTTGTCTTTCCGGGCTACGTGGTGTGTCGGCTTCGAGAGTCAGGGGAGTCTGGCTTCGACAGACGGTAGCCGCGACAGATGGCGAGAGCCAGAAAGCCCCGGCACGCTACGCTCTCGCGACTCGCTGCGCGCTCCCTTCGGTCGCGTGCTTGGGTCGTCGGGATTCGCGTAGCGTGCCGCCCCTTTCAGTCCCGCCCAGTGCCGGTTGACCAGCCGGCTACGGGTGGGACTGAAAGGGGCGGCCTGTTCAACGATGGCAGGCGACGCAAGCACCGCAGGGAGGGACGACCGAGGAGCGCAGCGAGCCTCCCGAGTCGAACAGGCCGGGGCTTTCTGGCTGTTTGCGGCAGTTACTCTTGCCTCAGTGCCGTTGTCGACTCCCTCCGCACCTAGCGGCACACGCAAGCGAACTGTTCCCCCGGCTCCGGACCCAAGGGCGGCCGGAGGTCACACACGTGCCAGAACCCGGCGACGTCATCGAGAACCCCGTCACGAGGGAGCGCATCGAGTTCCGAACGGCCGCGAGCGGCAGGCGGCAGTCGCTGCACTTCGACTACTACCTGGAGCCGGGCGGCTTCGGCCTCGGCAAGCTGGCCCACGTCCACCCGATCCAGGAGGAGGGGTTCGACCTGAAATCGGGGACCCTGGGCGTCCGCGTCGGGGGCGACGAGTGGGAGGCGACGCCGGGGACGCGGTTCGCGATCCCCTGCGAGACGCCACACACCGTCTGGAACGCGGGGCCGGACGAGGTCCACGCCCACGTGGAGATCAAGCCGGCGCTGTCGATCGGGACCTTCTTCGAGACGATGTTCGGGCTCGCGCGGGACGGGCAGACCAACGCCTGGGGCCTGCCGGGGCCGCTCCAGCTCGCGGTCATCGCCGACGCGTTCCGGGAGGAGCTGTACCTCGCCGGGCTCCCGAGGCGGCTCCAGCAGGGAGCGGCCGGCCTCCTGGCGTCGATTGGCCGCCAGGAGGGGTACCGGGCGGTCTACCCGCGCTACAGCGGCCGGATCACGGAGACCGCGTAGCGAGCGACCGCGGCACCGCAGCGCGTTCGGCCCCGCCGGGCCGGTCAGGCGCCGCGACTGACCGAGACAGCCCTCGGGCGGGCACGCACCGTGTACTCCTCGTACGAGAACACGACCACCGCGGCCGCGCCGCTCGCCAGTACCTCGTCGAGCGCGTCGGGGTCGATCGAGTCGTACAGCGGCGTGAGCTGATCGGCCGCCCGGTCACGCAGCGCCGCGATCGCGTCGACGACCGCGGCCGAGGGAGGTTCGTCCGCGCCGACTGGACGGCGAAAGCAGTCGTCTGCGAGGTCGTCGTCGGGTCCGGACCGGCGGTCGCTCAGGTCTGACATGGGCAGTTGTAGCAGGGCCCGGCGGGTGGTGGTTAGCGTTACCTTTGTAACTCACTTATCTCCCGGGGCGCTCCGGAGCGGCGAGCGCCCCGCGACGAGTGCACTGTAGCCCCGCCGGAGCCGGGCCGCGAAGGCCTGGCGGGAGATGCCGAGCTCCGCCGCGAGGTCGGCCAGGGTCACCTCGTGCGACTCCTGATAGTAGCCGCGTTCGAAGGCCAGCAGGAGCGCCTCGCGCTGGTCGTCGGTGAGCCCGTACCGCTCGCTGGCGTCGCGTCCGTGGTACGGTTGCAACCGCGCCAGTTCGACCGGGACGTCGTGAGTCCGGCAGTACTCGTGGAACGCCGAGAGCTCGTCGTCGTCGCCGCGCAGCTGGAAGTGCCACTCGCCGTCAGCTCCCGTGCCGCTGAGCACGGCGACGCCGCTCTCCCGCAGGCCGGCGACGACGCCCAAGACGTCGGTGTCCCACGTGAGGCGAAAGAGGCTCGCGTCGTCGACCCGGTCGAGAAAGCGGACCGATCGCAGTTCGCTGCGCTCGCTCAGCGCCGCCTGGATAGCCGACGGGTCAGCGCCCGTCACCCAGAAGTACGGAACGACCGCGCTGCCCGTCGGAACGAGCGTCTCGAGCGTCAGCCGCGCATCGGGCAGCGCCGAGAGCACCTGCCCCAGCGGGAACCCGTCGGCGGGGATCCGAAACTCGGCGACGCGCATCATGGACCGGTGGTTGCGACACGACGGGAAAGTAGTTGTTTCCAGCTAGTTGCGGCTAGCGCCATACTCCCGTTAGAGAGCCTGTAGAAGGGATATTCGGCACCGAAGGCGATCCCGTCGCTCAGACGCCCCAGGGGCAGGTGTCGGGCGCCTCCGTCCGGTAGGGCTCCATGTGCATGGGGTGCAGCGCCGAGGACTCCTGGACGTGGAGGTAGACGTCGTAGCGCTCCGGCAGGTCAGTCGGGACGTAGTTGCCCAGTTCGCGCTTGGGGTGGTAGACGACGCCGATGGCGCGGTGGCCGCGCTCGCGGGCCAGCGGTTCTGGGTCGTCGACCGCGTCGAACAGCAGCAGCGAGTCGCCGACGCCGGCGCGGTCGAAGACGTCCTCGTAGCTGGTGTCGGTCGCGCGCGGGACGGTCATCTCCTCCATCGGTGCGTCCCAGGCGTCGCCGGCGACGACGGAGCCGTGGTGGGTGCCGAACCCGACCAGCGTGACGTCATCCTCGCCGTGGCGCTCGCGGGCCAGCTGGCCGACGTTGAGCCGCCCGCGGTCGGCCATGTCGGTCGCCCGCGCGTCGCCGACGTGGGTGTTGTGCGCCCAGACCACGGCCGTGCCGTCGATCTCCTCGCGGTCCAGCAGGCGGTCGACCGTCTCCAGCATGTGCTCGTCGCGGACGTTCCAGGACTCCCGGTCGGCCGAGACCATCGCGCGGTAGTACGCCTCGGCGTTCTTCGCGACCAGGGCGTTCTGCTCGGCGTTGAACTCCGCCTCGGGGTCCGCCTGGTCGTACGTGCGGCGCCGCTCGATGAGGTCGATCAGGACGTCGAGCACCTCGGCCTCGCAGTTCTCGGGGACCAGCCGCGTCTCCCGGGCGTACTCGCGGGCGTCCTCGCCGTAGGGCTCGAAGCAGTGGTAGGCGTCACGGGCGCGCTGGGCCCCCTTCGGGTCGACGTCCTCGAGGTAGTCGACGACGGCGTCCATCGACTCGAAGAGGCTGTAGACGTCGACGCCGTAGAAGCCCACCTGATCGGCCAGATCCCGGCCCTTGTTGTGCTCGCGGAGCCACGCGACGAACTCGGCGACCTCCCAGTTGGCCCACATCCAGGTGGGCCAGCGGTCGAATTCCCGGAGGACCGCCTCCGTGTCGTCGGGCGCGTCGTCGTACCCCCGGACGTGGCGGTTGACCGCGAAGCAGTCGGTCCAGTCGCCCTCGACGCCGACGAAGGCCACGTCGGTCTCGCGGATCAGCCGCGCGGTCAGTCGCGCCCGCCAGCGGTAGAACTCGCTCGTACCGTGGGAGGCCTCGCCGATCAGGACGTACGATCGGTCTTTCGCGGCCTCGACGATCGGGTCGAGGTCCGCCGGCTCCGCCAGGTCCCGTGCGTTTCGCCGGACGGCGTCGACTGCCTCGTCCAGCCCCTCCTCGCGCCGTCCGCCGCGCTGGAGCGAACTCATCAGTCGGCGGTAGCCCGCTGCCCGACAAGAGGGCGCGGCAAGCTATGGCAAGGGCGAGGTTCCTCCCTGCGGTCGGAACCTCGGAACCAGCGAGCGGGAACGGAACGAAGTGGAGTGACACGCGAGCCGCGAGTCCGGTGCGGCGAGCGCGCCGCTCCCGGCGGGTCACCCCCGGCGGAACTCGTCGGCGTAGTCCCGCGCGTAGTCCGCCATCGACCGCGGTGGTCGCCCCAGCACCCGGTCGACGTCGTCAGTCACGCGGTCGGCCAGCCCCAGCCGCGCGGTCGTGTAGATGCCGACCATCAGCAGGGCGAACCCCAGCGGGCGACCACGCGCGTACTCGCGCCTGACGAACGCCGGGATCGGCGGGTCGGCGTAGGTGATCCGGCGGTCGAGCGCCGACGAGAGGACGTCCGCCACCTCGTCGTAGGTCAGCGCCTCCGGACCCGTCAGGTCGTAGGCGGCGTTCCGGTGGCCCGCCTCCGTCAGGACGGTCGCACCGACCGCGCCGACGTCGCGGGCGTCGACGAAGCTCGTCGCCCCGTCGCCGGCGGGCACGAATATCTCGTCCCGTTCGCGCACGTCCCGGGCGTGGACCTCGTGGAGGTTCTGCGAGAAGAACGAGCCCCGCAGGAACGTGTGATCGACGGGCGCCGACGCGAGGTGGCGCTCGATCCGGTAGTGGGGGATCAGGGGGTTCTTCTCGGCCCCGAGCGCCGAGAGGTAGGCGACCTGCTCGACGCCGACGCGGGCGGCCGCGTCCGCGAAGTCGGTCACGCGGTCCCGGTCGAGGCCGGGCGGCAGGACGAGAAAGAGCCCGTCGACGCCCTCCAGCGCCGGCCCCCACGTCTCCGGCCGCTCGAAGTCGAGGGCGACCGCCCGCGCGGGCTCCGGGAGCGCGTCGCCGGCGTCGCCGGGGTCGCGAGTCCCGGCCAGCGCCGTCGCCCCGCGGTCGACAAGTTCGGTGACGACGTGCCGTCCGACGGTGCCCGTCGCGGCCGTGACGAGGATTCGGTCGGTCATCCGTCGACGCCTCCGGCAGGCAGCAGCCAGACGCACGCCGCCGCGACGACGACGTGCATCACCATCAGGAGCAGGACGCCGGGCACGGTCGCCGCGGGGTCGGCGACCAGCAGCCCCACGTCGGGGACGAACGAGACCACCAGGACGACCGCCGCCAGCGCCCGGAAGGTCCGGTCGGGCCGGTCGGAGATCCGCCGGAGGATCAGGTAGGCGACGGCCGCGCCGGCGGCGCCCAGCGCCGAGAGCGTGACGACCGGCGGCAGCGTCAGGGCGCGGAACTCGGGGGCCAGGTCCACCGCCGTCGCCAGGAGGACCAGCGCGGCGTTCGCGGCGACGGAGAGCGCCACCGCCAGTCCGGTCCGGAGCCAGAGCGGGCGGGAGCGGAGCGACCGCCGCTGCGCGTCTACGCTCACGCCGATCCCACCTTCGGCATCGCCCGCACGTAGCGGTCGTCCTCGAGGCAGTCCAGTATGAACCGGGCCACGTCGGCCCGGGCGACGGACTCGAAGCCGAGGTCGATGTCGCCGGCCCGGTAGTCGCCCGTCCCCTCGCCGTCGGTCAGCCGGGGCACGCGGACGACGGTCCAGTCGAAGTCGGTCGCCCGGACCCGTTCGACGTGGTTCCGCGCGTCTTCGAGGACGTCCCGGGCGAGTGCCTTCAGCAGCGCCCCCATGACCTTGCCTGACAGCGAGACCGACTCGCCCTCCTCGCGGATGCCGGCGCCGACCAGCGTGACGAAGCGGTCGACGCCGTGGTCCGCCATCGCGGCCAGGACCTCGTCGCCGGCCACGGTCAGCAGGTCGTCGGGCCCCTCGTCGGACTGTCCGAGGACGGAGACGACCGCGTCCGCGCCCTCGACGGCGGCCGCCACGCCCTCGCCGGCGTACGCGTCGCCCTCGACGACCGCCAGCGCGTCGTCCTCGATCGTCACGCCGTCGCGCGAGCGGGCGAACGCGACCACCTCGTGGCCGCGCGCCAGCGCCTGGCGGACCAGCGGGCGGCCGGTCCGCCCCGTCGCGCCGAACACGGTGATTCGCATACCCGGTGTACGGCGGCGGCCCGGATATGCGTGTGACTTCGAAGCTTCGAAGTAACGGCTCGAACGCTGGCACGGGCGACCGGACCGGGGGTCGACGACACGCATACGTCGCCGGCGGCCGTGGCGCCGACATGGGAGACCACACCGAGTTCCCGGACCTCGACTCGGGGCTGACCCGCGAGGAGGCCGCCGAGGTCCGGGCGTCGTTCGACCCGGCCGAGCGCGAGCGCATCGACGAGGCGGTGACTGAACTGCTCGCCCTCCTGGGGCGGACCCACGCCCCGGCCCTCCTCCGGGAGTTCGCCTTCGCCGACGGACCGCTCCGGTTCAGCGACCTCGAGGCGGCGCTGGACGCCGCGCCGAACACGCTGTCCACGCGGCTGGACGAACTGACCGACGCGGGCCTCCTCGACCGGACCGCCTACGACGAGACGCCGCCCCGGGTCGAGTACGAGCCGACCGAGCGCGCCGAGGCGCTGTACCCGGCGCTGGGCCACCTCCACCGCTGGGCGGTCGAGTACGAGCTCTGACCGGCCAGTCTGTTCCCTTCGGGGCGGCCCACCGGGTGCCCGACCCGTTCAGAGCCCGCCCGATCGAACGGCCGGCCGGGCGGGCAGCGCGACGGGAGCTACCGGTGCCGGCCGCATTCTCCGGGGGGCGAGGGCGTTTTGACTGGACGTGCAGTCAGCCGTGGTATGGCCGATCGCTTCCGGTTCTATCCGCTCTACCTGACGCGGTTCGTCGCCAGTCTCGGCTACATCACCCTCCTGACGCTGCTGGGCACGTACATCGAGGAGCTGGGAGCGACGGGCGTCGTTGCCGGCCTGTTCGTGACGGCCCTGGGAGTCGGCCGGACGGTCGCGATCCTCCCGCTGGGCTGGGCGGCCGACCGCTACGACAAGCGCGCCATCCTGCTCGTCTCGCTGCTGCTCAGCGGCGTCTCCTACGCCCTCTTCACCCTCGTCGGCTCGTCGGCCGGGTTCATCGTCGCCCGGATGCTCCAGGGCCTGGGCATGGTTGGCACCGGGATGGTGAGTCTCGCGCTCGTGGGCGACCTCGCGTCGGCCGACGAGCGGGCCAACCAGATCGGCAAGTACAACTCCTGGCGGATGGCCGCCGGCGTCATCGGCACGCTCGGCGCCGGTGCGCTGTACGACTACGCCGGGTTCGACCCCATCTTCGCCGTCCTGGTCGTCCTCTTCGCGCTCGCGCTCGTCGGCGTCTGGCTGCTCGTCGACAGCGACGACACCACCGTCGCCTCCTTCGCCTTCTTCGACCTGGCGCTGAACGACCGCATCCTCACGATCACCAGCTTCCGGGCCCAGTACGCCGTCTCCGTGACGCTGGTCCGCAACTGGATGCCGATCTACGCCGCCGTCTCGGTGGGGCGAGGCGGACTGGCGCTGAGCGCCACGGCGGTCGGCGTCGTCGTCGCCGCGGAGAAGTTCACGAATATGCTCGGCCAGCCGTTCACCGGCCAGCTCTCGGATCGATACGGCCGCGGCCTGTTCGTCGCAGTGGGCGGGGGCGCCTACGGGCTGGTCGTGCTCGCTGTCCCGCTGGCGGGGACGATCGGCGACGCGCTGGGGCTCGCCGCGACGCTCCCCGTCCTCGGAACGATGCCCGCCGCCTTCTTCGTCGTCGTCGCGCTCAACGGCCTGCTCGGGATCGCAGACAGCTTCCGCGAACCGGCCAGCATGGCGCTGTTCGCCGACGAGGGTAAGGGCAGCGGCATCACCAGTAGCTTCGGCGTCCGCGGGCTCGTCTGGCGACCCGGTGCCCTGATCGCGCCGCTGGTCGGCGGCTACCTGATGGACAGCGCCGGTATGAACTGGGTGTTCGTCCTCGCCGGCGTCACCGCGCTGACCGGGGTCGTGACGTTCCTCGGCGTCGTCTCGAAGCGGTACGGCCCGCGGGAACTCGCGCGCTGGTGAGAGCGGGCCAGCGAGACCGCGACGCCCCGGCGATCAGTTGTTGCGGAACAGTTCGTGGTAGAACTCGAGGACGTCGTACTCGTCGACCGTGCCGTCGCCGTTGTAGTCGTAGTGCCCGGGGTTCGACTGGACCGCGTCCGATTCGAACTGATCGGCGAACGCGCGCATGTCGTCGACGTCGTGGTCCCCGTCGCCGTCGACGTCCTCGACGAGGCCGTCGTCGTCGAGGTCGCCCGCGGGCCCGGACGGCTCGTCGGTCGATTCGTCGCCGGCCGACTCGCCGCCGGCCGAGTCGCCACTGCCCGATTTGCCGTCGGACGAGAGGAAGTCCTTGATCGTCTCGCCCATGTACTCGCCGCCCAGCAGGTTCCACTGGGCAGGCAGCTCCGAGACGAGGTCCGGGACCTCCTGGTCGGGGTCGTAGGGATTGTCGAAGCCCTCGTCCTCGGTCTCGAAGTCGCGCTCGAACATGCGCGGCGCCCAGATCGGGTCGAAGTTCCGGGCCGTCGAGTGGACGGGCCGGGTCGAGAGCCACTCCGTGACGTGCTTGCCGTAGTCGGGGTCGTGCTCGGCCTAGTTGGCCTCGCGGGCGGCCTCCACGGTGACGGCGCCGCCGACGGCCACGGGGGCGTCCGGATCGAAGCCCCAGGAGGTCATGACCACGGGCGCGACCTCGTAGGCGGGCGTCTCGTCGTCGTAGGGCACCTCGTCGCCGTCGTAGTTGACCGGGACGAGGAAGTCGTCGTAGTCCTCGGGCTCGGTCGGGCCGTGCGCCGGGTAGATGTGCAGCGCGTACGCGACGTTCTCGGCGTCGAACTCCTCGATGACCGCGCCGAACGTCGCCTGCGAGTAGCGGGGCGAGCCCATGATCGTCAGGTTGTCCGCGTGCCCGCGGATGGTGTCGAGCCACGGCTGGGCCGCGTCCAGCCAGTCGCTCCACCAGTCGACCAGCGCCTGGCCGTTGGCTCCGTAGTTGGAGTTGCCCCGGGGCGTGTGGAACGGCTCGAAGACGACGTGGTCCTGATCCGCATAGCGCTCGGCGACGACGTCCCAGAACAGGGAGGTCTCCTCGCTCAGCGGCTCGTCCGTCCACGGCAGGTTCGTGTCGCGGTGGTAGCTGATCAACGCGTACACGCCCTCGTCTGCGCACTTCTGGACCGCCCCGTCGAGGTGGTCCTCGACGTAGCTCTGGACCTGGCCCTCGTCGAAGGCGACGGGCTCCGGGTCACCGCTCCCCAGGTGTTCGACGATGTCGGTGGCCTTGACGGGCAGCCGGATCACGTTCGCGTGCCATCCCCGCTCGGCGTCGGTCGCCAGCTCGATTATCTGGTCGACGGTCTTTCCCCGCGCCCGCTCGGTCACGTCGATCCGCTTCGGGTCCGCGATGGCGACCCCGTGCAGATCGACCGGGTTGCCGTCTGCGTCGACGATCGTATATGGGTCGAAACTATCGGTGACCCGTCAGTGGGCGACCGGATCAGTGCTCGATCGACGCGGGCCGTGCGGCCCCGGATCCGCTGGTCCGGGCGATCTCGAGCACCGTCATCAGGTCCGTCCGCGAGACGAGGCCGGCGAGTCGCCCGTCCGCGTCGGTCACCAGTACCCGACCGACTCCCTCCCGCTGGAGCGCCGACAGCGCCTCGGTCGCCTCGGCGTCGCGGGGGACCGTGACCAGTTCCGTCGACATCACGTCCGCGACGGTCCCGTCGCGGTCCTCAGGCGCCCGCTCCTGGACGTCCTCCAGCGTGACGATCCCCGCCAGTCCGTCGGTCCCGAGCACGGGGTAGCCCGTGTGGCGCTCGCGGACCATCCGCTCCAGCAGCTCGTCGAGCGACGTCTCCGGCGCCACCGTCTGCAGCTCCGCGGCGGGCGTCATGATCTCGCCGACGGTCAGCCCCTCGAAGGCCGCCTCAACGAGGACCTGCCGGGTCTCGCCGGCGGCGGCGATGTAGATGAAGAAGGCGATCAGGACCCAGAAGAGGTTGAAGGCGAGGACGCCCGCCAGGCCCAGCAGCACGGCGAAGCCCTTCCCGACGGCCGCGGCGATCCGGGTCGCCTCCAGTCGCGAGCGGTTGCGCGATAGCAGCGCCCGCAGCACGCGGCCCCCGTCCATCGGGAACCCCGGGAGCATGTTGAACGCCGCCAGCGCCACGTTGAGGATGGCCAGGTAGCCGAAGACGAACAGCGCGGCGGGCGCCGTCTGCGGCAGCGCGAGGACGGCCGCGTAGCCCGTCAGCCCCAGGGCCACGCTGACGGCCGGCCCCGCGACGGCGATGACCAGCTCGTGACGCCAGTCGTCGGGCATCTCCGCGAACTGCGCGAGCCCGCCCAGGAACCACAGCGTGATCGACTCGATCGACAGCCCGTACCGGCGCGCCACCAGCGAGTGGCCCAGCTCGTGCAACAGGACGCTGACGAACAGGCCGACGGCGGCGGCCGCTCCGAGCAGCCACGGTCGAGCCCCACCGGTCAGCGCCGCGACGTCGATCCCCGCGCCGAAGAGCCCGTTGAGCAGCTCTGCGGTCGTGCCCACCTGCGCGCCGATGAGGTAGGCCAGCACCGGCAACACGAGCAGGAACGAGGCGCCGAGCTTGATCGGGATGCCGAACAGCGATCCGATGCGGACACTGGCCATGTCCGAACGTAGGGGCCGGAGACGTTTCAGCCACCGCCTCTCTTTCGAAGTCGATACCGAACCGGGCCGGCGAATCTGTCGGCGGCGGAATACTTCTTTCCGGCTGGCGACCCAACTCTCCCGCGTGTACGACCGCGTGCTCTACCCCACCGACGGCAGCGAAGGCGCCGAGGTCGCCACCGCCCACGCCATCGAGATCGCCCGCCGGTTCGAGGCCCCGCTGCACGTCCTGTACGTCGTCGACGTGTCCGTCGCCCAGTCGACCGACGCCTACGACAGGGTGCCGCTGGACGCGACCACCGAGGCCCTGGAGGGCGCCGGCGAGGAGATCGTCGACCGCGTCAGCGAGCGGGCCGCCGAGGCCGGCGTCGTGGTCGACGGGAGCGTCGTCGAGGGGACGCCGGCCAGCGCCATCGTCGAGTTCGCCGACGCCGACGACGTCATCGTCATGGGCACTCACGGCCGCACCGGGCTCGACCGGTACCTCATCGGCAGCACGACCGAGAAGGTCGTCCGGACGGCCGACGTGCCGGTCGTGACCGTCCCGATGACCGACGCCGAGGTCCCCGACGACGTCCCCGAAGCGGCGGACGGAGACGCGACCTGAGGCGGGGCTGACAGGGCGGCGGCGAGGCCCGGCACCGCGGCCGACTCAGCGGCTGACCAGCAGCGACACCCGGATCTCGACCGGGACGTCCTCGCTGACCTGCGCCTCGACGCGGCGCTCGATCTCCCGGTGGAGCCCCGGATAGCGCTCGTTCGGCGGTCGGCCGATCGTGACCACCACCCGCTCGGTCTCCGGCGTCAGCGCCGTCTCGTCCTGGACGAGCGTGACGTCCAGCAGCGTCGCGTTCGCGTACCGCTCCTGGCTGAGCAGCGCGGTCAGGTCCTCCTCGATCGCGTCGCTGACCTGCGCCTGCCGGGCGTTGACGTAGCTGACGTTCCAGAGGAAGGCGGAGGTGACCAGGATCGCGATCAGGAGGACGCCGCCACGCAGCAGCAGCGAGCGGTGCGTCTGGGGGACCTCGACCCACGACTGGGGCCGGTACCCGAGGTACCACAGCGTCGCGAGCCCGGCGAAGTTGATCGCCAGGAGGTTCACCGAGAGCAGGACCCCCGAGTGGACGGCGACGGCCAGCTCGCCCCAGGCGACGCCGATCCCGACGACGGCCGCCGGCGGGAGCAGCGCCGCGGCCATCATCACGCCGACCAGTGCGCGCCCCGAAGCGGTCGCGATGCTGATCACGCCCGCGACGCCCGCCGCGAACGCCACGACCAGCGACAGCAGGTCCGGCGACAGGCGCGCGACGACCTGGGGCGCGGCGGTGAGCGCGAACCCGGAGGGCAGCAGGTACAGCGTCTTCAGCAGCCAGGCGAACGCGGTCGCGGCCGCGACCGCGATGGCGACGCCGATCACCTGGAAGCGCACCCCGGACCAGAACAGGTCGGGCTCGTCGATGACGGTCCCGACGCTGGCGCTGGCCGCCGGGCCGAACAGCGGCGCCAGCACCATCGACCCGACGACGACCGCCGCCGAGTCGAGGAGGACCCCCGTCGTCGCGACGACGGTGCTCAGGACCATCATCGTGACGAACGTCCGCAGGTCGGGGATGAGGTCCTCCGTCTTGCCCTCGAGCTCCGCCGACGCGATCCGGGCGTAGTCGCCGAACCAGTCGCCCCCCTCGGCAGCCGCGGCGTCGACCTCGTCGGCGTGCTCGAAGACGTCAGCCTCGGTGTCGATCAGCACCACGTGATCGTCCGCGTCCAGCCCCGCCTCGTAGAGGGTCGCCAGAACCGACTCGACGGTCTCCTCCGGAACGGAGAGGTACACCACCGCCTCGTACCTGTCGCGGCCCGTCTCCTGGGTCTCGAAGTAGTCGATGTCCCGCTCGGCGAGGACGCGCTCGACGTCGCCCTTCGCGCCCGCCGGGACCGTCGCCTGGATGAGGCGCACGACATGTTAGCGTTCGAAGAGGACGCGTTTGACATCCTCCTCCGCCTGAAGGCGGAGGGATCCCAAGCATTGGGATATTACGGTTTGCAGTCTCCCCGTTCTCTCGGTGTGAACCGGCCGCTCTCGCGGTCGAACAGGAAGACTCCGGGCTGTGCCAACCAGCCGTTACTCATATCCCTCGTCGGGGGACTTTGAGTTATCTTTCGCCGGATATTCACCGCACCGTTTACATCCGCGTTCATCGTTGTTTCGCACGACGAGCAGACATACAACCCACGCTCTATGCGGTTTGCATCTCGAATCTGCCCGCAACACGAACACGTCTTCGAGGTGTTCTCCTCGTCTACCCGGTCAACGAGGATCCCGTGTTCCTCAGCCTTGTATTCGAGCAGACGGGCGAATCGGTCGAACTCCCAGCCGTGCAACTTCTTGTTCCCCGACTGGCCCCAGTTCCGCGCGTCGCCGCTCTCGTCTTCGCGGATGTCACTGAGGTCGCCAACTGCTATCTTCTCCACACCTTCGTCTACGCACCGCTGGACGATGTGTTTTGAGAGCGTGTGGAGGAAGTGGTCTTTACGTCGGGAGAGTTTCTGCCGGGCTTTCCGCGCCCGCTTCGATGGCCCGTTCTCGCCTTCGGTCTGGTACTCCTCGCGGGTGAAGTAGTGTTTGTCCGCTTTCAGAACGTTCCCCGGGTACAACTCCGAGGGACCACCCTCGTAGTCGATGGCGAGGTAGTTGTTAATGTCGAGGTCGATACCTGCCGTCTTTTCGCCGGGGGCGTCCTCGACAGGAGTTTCCTTCTTGCAGACGAGGTGGAGTTCCCACTCGTCGCCGTTCCAGACGGCACGCACCTGCTGGATGTTCTCCACCTGTACGTCGGGCCGGGTTTCGTACTCTGCGAGGATGAAGTCCGACCGCGACTCTTTCAGGTTCCAACCTTTCGAGAGGCGAACACGGTCGTGCTTATCGTCGTGCTTGATTCCCTTCTGTTTTCACGTCACGGTAGAGCGTGGGTGTCGGTCACCACGTTTCCGGTAGCCCGGTGGGTTGTTGCCGTCGTCAGAGTTGTACCAGCCAGTGAACGCTTCAGCAAGCTCTTCGAGAACTCGCTGACTTGACTGAGAATGGAGGTCACTGTAGCGCTCATGGTCTTTCAACTCTGATTTTAGTTCGGCTTCGTTAGGTATCTCACCGTCTTCGTCCCACCGTTGCTGGATGTAGTAGCGACCGACGTTCCACAGTTTGGATGCGGAGAACCCGCACTGGTCGAGGTCGTCACGAACCTGACTGTGGTTCACGATGTGTGTGACGTAGGTGCGGGTTGTCTCCAGCATCGTACTGTCTTCATAATCAGTTATGGAGCAGAATCTATTAAAGACGGTGTTTGACGTAGAATATCCGGGCCTGTTGGAGTCGGTGGAATGGGTCATTGGGTGACGGCGCGTATCCACAGCCTGAAGGCCGTGGTATTGCGCCTGTTCAGCCTATAAGCGGACGGCCGGCGGCCCACGCGGACCGCCGACCGCCGCGACCCGGCGTCTGACGATCGTCTGACGCAGCTCGAACTATTCGGCCGCCTTCCGGTGGTTTTCACTTCCGGGGCGGAAGGCAGACATATATACTCGACAGTCCCCTCTGGTCGCTCATGATCGAGACGTTGCGACGGGCCGTCGCCGGCTGTTCCCCGTTCGAGTCGGGGCGGTTCCGCGAGTGCCGGCAGTGCGGGACGACCGTCGAGGACGACGACGAGGACTGTCCGTCCTGCGGGTCCTCTGACATCGCGAACTACGAACTCTGAGCAGCGAGGTTCCTCCCTGCGGTCGGAACCTCGGACAGTGCGAGCGGCCAGCGCGTTCGACGCCCGGACGCGGCGAGCCCGCGCCTACGAGAACGACGGGAGGACCTCCTCCTCGTAGAGGTCGAACAGCGCCTCCTGGTCGTCACCGATCTGGTGGACGTAGACGTGGTCGTACCCCGCGTCGAGGGCCGCCTGGATGCTGTCGACGTGCTGCTGGGCGTCCGGGCCGGTCAGCGTCGACCCCTCGGCGATGTCCTCCTCGTCGACCATCTGCACCGCCTGCTCGAAGTGCTTCGGCGTCGGTAGCTGGGTGCTGAGCTCGCCCGGCAGGCCCGTGTTGGGCCACTGCTCGTGGACGGTCGAGACGGCCTCCTGCTCGCTGTCGGCGACGCAGGCCGACAGCTGGCAGAGCCGCGGGCCCTCGCCGCCGTTGTCCGCCCACGTCTCGACGGTGTCCTGCGGCCCAACCGCCCAGAAGCCGTCGCCGAAGTCGGCCGCCGCCGTCGCCGTCTTGTCCCCGTAGGCCGACACGCAGACGGGCGGCTGCTCCTCGGGGAGGGTGAACAGCTTCGCGTTCTCGACGGTGTAGTGCTTCCCGTGGTGGGAGACGTTCTTCCCGGCCCAGAGCTTCTTGATCAGCTCGACGGCCTCCTCCAGCATCTCCAGGCGAACCTCGTGCTCGGGCCAGTGGTCTCCCAGCACGTGCTCGTTGAGGTTCTCTCCGGTGCCGACGCCGGCGAAGAACGTCCGGCCGTCGAACATCGCCGCCGCCGTCGCGGCCGCCTGCGCGTAGATAGCCGGGTGAATCCGGATGATCGGCGCCGAGACGCCCACGCCCACGTCGATGTCGTCGGTCGCCGCGGCGACGCCGCCCAGCGTCGACCAGACGAACGGCGCGTTCCCCTGCGCGCTGACCCACGGGTGGAAGTGGTCCGATGCGGAGACGAAGTCGAACCCGACCTCCTCCGCCCGGACGGCGTGCTCGACCAGGTCGTTCGGGCTGTGCTCCTCGCTGGACAGGGTGTATCCGATCTGGGGCATGGTAGGTGCGTAGCCGGCCGACCGCCGACCGTCTCCCCTGCGTTAGAGTGTCAGATACGTAAGACAACTGCCGGCCTGTGAGCGGGCTTCATGTGCGGGGCCGCGGTTCCGGAGCGCGGGCGGCGCGGACGGCCGTACGAAAGGCTGTTTTGCCTCGGGGCGCTCTCCACTCTCAATGAGCGAGTCCGACGGTCCCAAGCAGGTCTCCGATCCGGAGTACCACAGCGAGAACCACACGGCCGCCCAGACGTGTGGCTGGACCGCCAACGCCGTCCGGGGGGAGGGCAAGTGCTACAAGTACATATTCTATGGTATAGAGTCCCACAGGTGCATCCAGATGACGCCCGTCGTGAAATGTAACGAGCGGTGCGTCTTCTGCTGGCGGGACCACGCCGGCCACGCCTACGAGCTAGACGGCGTCGAGTGGGACGACCCGGCCGCGGTCGCCGAGGCCTCGCTGGACCTCCAGAAGAAGCTCCTCTCCGGGTTCGGCGGCAACGACGAGGTGCCCGACCAGGTGTTCGAGGAGGCCATGGAGCCCCGCCACGTCGCCATCTCGCTCGACGGCGAGCCGACGCTCTACCCCTACCTGCCCGAACTGATCGAGGAGTTCCACGACCGCGACATCACGACCTTCCTCGTCTCGAACGGCACGAACCCCGACGTGCTCGCTGAGTGCGACCCCACCCAGCTGTACGTCTCCGTCGACGCCCCCGACCGCAAGACGTTCGACTCGACCGTCAAGGCCGTCGAGGACGGCGCCTGGGACTCGCTGATCGACACGCTGGACGTCCTCGCCGAGAAGGAGGACACCCGCACCGTGATCCGGACGACGCTCGTGAAGGACCATAACATGCACCACCCCGCGTGGTACGCGGCCATGTGCGACCGCGCGGACGCCGACTTCGTCGAGATGAAGGCCTACATGCACGTCGGCCACTCCCGGGGCCGGCTGGACCGCGACTCCATGCCCAGCCACGACGAGGTCCGGGCGTTCACCGAGGACGTCCAGCGGTTCATGCCCGACCACGACGTGATCAAGGAGGTCGAGGAGTCCCACGTCGCGATGCTGGCCCGCGACGAGGAGACGTGGGTCCCGAAGCTGGAGAAGGGCAGCGAGTTCTGGGAGCGGGATCCCGTGGTTAGTTACTGAGGGCGAGACGCGCTCGGAGAGCGCGTCTCGTTATAGCGAGCGGGAGCGACGGCAGGAGCGACACGCGAGCCGCGAGGTTGCGACCGCAGGGAGCAACCTCGACGGTGCGGCGGACGGCGGCCGGTGACCGTCCCCCGGCCGGTTCTCGCGGCCCGCCGAACAGGCGGAAATGGGTCGAAACGCAGGAGTTATCCAGCGGACGACACTAGTCACGGGCACCTCTATGGACGCGACGTCAGCCAGTCGCCGGCGTGCCGCGCCAGCGAAGGCATGACGGCGGGCCCGGACCTGCCGGTCGTTCTCGCCGCGGTCGCGCTCCCGTTCGCGGCCGTGGCGCTCGTTCCGACGGCCTACCGCCTGCTCGGGACCCGGACCGGCTACCTCGGCGCCATCGTCGCCGCCGCCTGCTTCGCCCTGCTGGCGACGCAGTACGGCGCGACGGGCACCGTCGGGCTGGAGTGGGTCCCGTCGCTGGGGATCGGCCTCCGGTTCCGCGTCGACGGCTGGGGACTGCTGTTCGCCCTGCTGGCCAGCGGCATCGGCGTCCTCGTCTTCACCTACTCCGCCGGCTACCTGCACGGCGGGCGCGAGCTCGTCCGCTACTACGGCGCCCTGCTGGGCTTCATGGGCTCGATCCTGGGCGTCGCGCTGGCGGCGGATCTGGTCGCGCTCTTCCTGTTCTGGGAGCTGACCAGCGTCTGCTCGTTCGTCCTGATCGGCTACCACGACGACGATCCGGAGTCGCGGTACGCCGCCCGGATGGCGATGTTCGTCACCGTCGGCGGCGGCCTGTTCCTGCTCGTGGCCCTGCTGCTGCTGTGGCAGGCCTCGGGCGCGGCGCTCGGATCGCCGACGCTGTCGCTGACGGCGATGATCGACAACGCCGACGCGATGCGGGCCGCCCTCCGCGAACAGGGCGCCTTCCTCCCGGTGCTCGCCCTGGTCGCGGTCGGCGCGGGGTCGAAATCCGCGCAGGTACCGCTGCACTTCTGGCTGCCCAACGCGATGGCCGCGCCGACACCCGTCTCCGCGTTCCTGCACTCCGCGACGATGGTGAAGGTCGGCGTCTACTTCCTCGGCCGGGTCCGCCCGCTGCTTTCCAGCACCGAGTGGACGCTGTTGTTCGCCACGGTGGGTCTGGTGACGATGACCGTGACCGCGGTGCTGGCCGTCGCCGCGACGGACGTCAAGGAGCTGCTGGCCTACTCGACGGCGAGCCACCTCGGGCTGATGGTCGCCGCGTTCGGGTTCACGACGGCCTACGGGGCGGCCGCCGGCACCTTCCACCTGCTCAACCACGCCGCGTTCAAGGCCGCTCTCTTCCTCGTGGCGGGCATCGTCGCCCATGAGGCGGGCACCCGGCGGATCAACGACCTCGGCGGGCTCTGGCGGGACCTCCCGGTCACGGCCGGGATCACCGCGATCGCCGCGCTCGGGATGGCTGGGATCCCCTTCTTCAACGGGTTCTACTCGAAGGAGCTTGTCTTCGCCGCGACCTACGAGGCGGCCAGCGAACTCGGCGGATTGACCTGGGCGTTCCCCGTCCTGGCGACGCTGGCCAGCGTGTTCACGGTGCTGTACTCGCTGCGCTTCATCGCGATGTTCGTCGGCGAGAAGCCGGCCGCGCTCGGCGAGGTCCACCGGCCGCCGCTCTCCCTGCTCGTCCCGCCGGCCGTCCTCGCCGTCGTCGCCGGGACGATCGGTCTCGCCCCAGAGATCGCCGTCGACGCGGTGATCGAACCGGCCATCGCGGCCGTCGGTGGCGGGCCCGGTGATCCCCACTACGTCGTCCCGACCGAGTTCTCCCCGGCGGTGGCGATGACCGCCGTCGCCATCGGCGGCGGCGCGGCCGCGTACCCCTCCTACGACCGGCTCCACCGCGGGATCGGGAACGCGGTCGGGGCCGCGCCGTCCGCGCGGGCGAACTGGTGGTACGACCGCGGCCTCGACGCCGTCGATCGGATCGGGGCGGAGTCCGTCCCGCGGATCCAGAACGGCCTGCTGCGGACCTACGTCGGCTGGTTCGTCGGGCCGGCCTGCGGGCTCGCGCTGCTGGGCTACGCCGCCGCCGAGCTGTCGCTCCCGGCGATCGACCTGCTCGGGGTCTCGCCGACGATCCTGCTGGTGTTGCTGGTGGCGGTCCTCGCGGCCGGCACGGCGACAACCGGCCCGTCGCACGTGACGGGCGTCCTGTTGCTGTCCGTGCTGGGGTTCATGCTCGCCATCTTCTACATCCTGGCCAGTGCGCCCGACCTCGCGCTGACGCAGCTGGTCGTCGAGACGCTGACGCTCGTGATCTTCCTGCTCGTGATCGAGGAGCTGCCCGCCTACTACCGCGAGGTCGAGGAGTCGATCGCGGTCAGGGACGTCGCCCTCTCCGTCGGCGTGGGCGCGACCGTCTTCGTGACCGTCCTCCTGACGGCCGGCCGGACGGAGTCCGCGCTGGCGGGCTACTTCACCGAACAGGCGATCCCGGAGGGCGGCGGGCACAACGTCGTGAACGTGATCCTCACGGACTTCCGGGCGTTCGACACGCTCGGGGAGTCGGCGGTGATCGTCATCGCCGCGATCGCGATCCTGACGCTCGTGTTGACCCGGGACAGGGGTGAGTCGCCGTGAGCACCGTCATCACCCGAACGACGACGCGGGCCGTCGTCCCGCTGATCGTCGTCGTCGCCGTCTCGCTGTTCGTCCAGGGACACAATCAGCCGGGCGGCGGGTTCATCGGCGGCGTCCTCACGGCTGTCGCGTTCGTGCTGATCTACATCACCTACGGGCTGGACTTCCTCGAGCTGGCGCTGCTGGGCAGCGTCGCCGAGACCGGCGGCGACCCCTTCCAGGACCGCATCGTCGACGCCTACCGGCGGCTGTTCGTGTTCGGCCTGGCGCTGGCCGTCGGCAGCGGCCTGACCGCGATGGCCTTCGGCGTCCCCTTCCTCAGCCAGTCGTACGTGATCTACCACGACGTGCCGCTGTACCACGAGATCGAACTCGCCAGCGCGCTCGCCTTCGACCTGGGCATCTACTGCGTCGTCGTCGGCGGCCTGCTCACGATCCTCTCGGTGGTGGGGTCGGAATGACGCTCGTCCTCGCCACGCTGATCGGCCTCCTGTTCGCCTTCGGCACTTACCTCCTGCTGCGCCGGGACCTCGTGTGGGTGATCTGGGGGCTGGCCATCGTCAGCCAGGCGGCCAACGCCTACCTGCTGACGGTCGCCGGGATCGCCGTCCCGGGCCCCGAGTCCGTCCCCGTCCTCGGCCACGTCGGCGAGGGGGCGGTCCCGGAGACGGCGGACCCGCTCGTCCAGGCGCTGGTGCTGACGGCCATCGTCATCAGCTTCGGGATGACCGCGTTCGCGCTGGTAGTTACCTACCGCGTCTACGAGGAGCACGACACCATCGACGTCCACGAGATCGGGGGTGAGCACTGATGGCGGCCGACGCGCTCGCCGTCGCGCCGCTGCTGGTCCCGCTGCTGGCGGCCACCGCGGCGCTGCTGACGCGGCGCTGGCCCGTCGTCCGGACGTCGGTCAGCGTGGCCGGGGTCGTCGCGTACGCGGCCGTCGTCGCCCTGGTCGCGTGGCGGGTCGTCGTCGCGCCGGACGCCCCTGGAGCGGTGGCCTACCAGGTCGGCGACTGGCCGGCGCCCTTTGGCATCACGCTGGTCGTCGACGCGCTGTCGGCGTTCGTGCTCGTCCTGACCGCCGCCGTCGCGCTGCCGGCGCTGCTGTCCTCGACGCGGTACCTCGTACCCGAGGACGAGGACGTCTACTACCACCCGCTGTACCACTTCCTGCTGGTGGGCATCACCGGCGCGCTGCTGACCGGCGACCTGTTCAACCTGTTCGTCTGGTTCGAGGTGCTGCTGATGGCGAGCTACGTCCTGATCGCCTTCTACGGCGGCGTCCAGCACACGCGGGCGACGCTGTGGTTCCTGGTGCTCAACATCGTCGCCAGCGCGGTCATGCTCGTGGCCATCGGCGGCCTCTACGCGACCACGGGGACGCTCAACATGGCGGACATGGCCCGGCGGCTGGCCCAGCCGGCGGCCTACGGCATCGCCGTGGGACCGGTCGTCGGCCTGTCGGCGCTCCTCTTCGCCGTCTTCGCGCTGAAGGCGGGCATCGTCCCCTTCCAGTTCTGGGTGCCCAGCGCCTACACCGCGGCGCCGCTGCCGGCCACCGCGGTGCTGGCCGGCGCCGTCAAGAAGGTGGGCATCTACGCCATCCTGCGGCTGTACTTCACCGTGTTCTCGGCGGCGAGCGTCCCCGTGAGCCTGCCGGGCACGGCCGGGGAGTCCCCGCTGTCCTTCCTCGGGCCCGTGCTACTGCTCATGGCCGCCGTCAGCGTCGTCTTCGGCGGCCTCGGGGCGGTCCGGGCCCGCTCCGTCGAGGAGGTGCTGGCCTACTCCTCGATCGGCCAGGTCGGGTTCATCGCGATCCCCGTCGCGATCGCCGCGGTCGCCCCGTCGCCCGCGCGCGAACTCGCGATCGCCGCCGCGCTGGTGTACGCGCTGAACCACACGCTCGCGAAGGGGATGCTGTTCCTGGCCGCGGCGACCGTCCGGAGCGCGGCGGGCACGAGCCGGCTGTCGGAGCTGGGCGGCCTCGCCGGCCGGTTCCCGGCGCTGTCCAGCGCGTTCATGGTCGGCGCGCTGGCGCTGATCGGCATCCCGCCGCTGTCGGGCTTCTTCGGCAAGTTCCTCGTGTTCGACGCGGCCGTCCGGGCTGAGCGGACGCTGACGCTCGCGGTGCTGGTCGGCGGGTCGCTACTGACCATCGCCTACACGACCCGGGCCTGGCTCCGCGGGTTCTGGGGAGAGCGGACGGCCGCGTCGAACACGAGGAACTTGCCGAAGAAGCCCGACAGCGGCGGGATGCCGATCAGCGCCAGCGCG
>SDGW01000263.1_pt1 | contig 22371 bp, 25 predicted proteins | sample 2873831 | NCBI WGS metagenome assembly SDGW01 (sample SAMN08132700, study PRJNA421101) | hypersaline lake metagenome | isolation source: celular fraction 0.22 microns magnesium sulfate-rich crust from ephemeral... | place: Spain: Penahueca Lagoon, Toledo | collected 2011-07
CTGGGATGGCCCGAAGACACGCCTGTGGAGACTGCGCTCCCTACGGACACCACCTCGGTGTCTGCAAAGCGCGTCGTCGAAACAGGAAGCCTCGGGGCTTGACCCCGAGGCGGTTCACGTGTGATGGTGTATGATACTGCTTGTCCAACAGTGTCCTACATATTTTCTGATAGCGGACCGTTTGCCCAACTGTCACCAACATATTTTCCGATAGCGAACCATAACGCATACAATAGCTGTCGCTAACTCGGAGGCATGCTTGATGTCGGTGACGAGGCACCACCGTTCGAACTGCCAAACCAACACGGCGAGACGATCAGTCACTCGGATTTCGAGGGCCAACGGCTCATCGTCTACTTCTATCCCCGCGCCAATACGGACGGGTGTACCACCGAGGCCTGCGAGTTCAACGACGTGCTCTCGACGTTTGCAGCCCGCGACGCTGCCGTTGTCGGCATCAGTGATGATCCCGTCGACGATCTCGCCGATTTCGCGGCCGACTACGACCTCGAGTTCGATCTCCTCTCGGACGAGCTCGGCGAAGTCGCGACGCTGTACGAGTCCTACGGCGAGAAACGAATGTTCGGCAAGACCTTCGATGGCGTCTTCCGCAACACCTACGTCGTCGGTCCCGACGGCCACATCGAGGCAGTTTACGAGGGTGTCTCGCCCGAGGGCCATGCAGACGAGGTGCTAGCAGGGCTCGAGCCAGCCGATATCACACACTAAGTGGACGCGGCCGGTCTCCCAACCGGTAGGTCGGCATCGCCACTGCGGGTTGGCTAAGCGATGCGACGAAAAACCGAGTGCAAGCGAGGGCCGCGGGCCGTGGCGGTCGACCTTACTGGAAGGTCCGACCGAGCTGTTCGTCCTGGGTCGGTTCGGCCTGCTGGAATTCCTCTTCGAGTTCCTCGTACTGCTCGCGCGTTTCGGGGGTCACGCTCGCGTGGACCTCCTCTAAGGCGTGCTCGAAGTGCTCTTTGCCGACGCGGACGTTGCCGATCGTGTCGTCCATCTCGTCGGGGTCGACCGAGTTGATGAACTCGCGGCTGGCGGCCATCGAGGCCTCACGGCAGACCGCCTCGATGTCGGCACCGACGTAGCCTTCCGTCTCGCCCGCGAGCCACTCGAGGTCGACCGCGTCGGCGAGCGGCTTGCCGCGGGTGTGGACCTCGAAGATCTTCTTGCGGCCGTCCTCGTCGGGGACCGGCACGTGGACGTGGCGGTCGAGCCGGCCTGGACGGAGCAGGGCGCTGTCGATCAGGTCCGGCCGGTTGGTCGTCGCGATGACGACGACATCCTCGAGTTCCTCGAGCCCGTCGAGTTCGGTCAGCAGCTGGGAGACGACGCGTTCGCCGACGCCGGAGTCGCCCTGGCGCTGGCCGCGTTCGCCCGCGATCGAGTCGATCTCGTCGAAGAAGATCACGGTCGGCGCGTTCGATCGCGCCTTCTCGAAGACCTCGCGAACCCCCTTCTCGGATTCGCCGACGTACTTGTTGAGCAGTTCGGGACCCTTGATCGAGATGAAGTTCGACTGGGCCTCGTTGGCGACGGCCTTCGCGAGCAGGGTCTTCCCGGTGCCCGGTGGGCCGTACATGAGCACGCCTTTGGCGGCCTCCATGTCCATCTGCTCGAAGACCTCGGGGTAGTCGAGCGGCCACTGGATCGTCTCGCGCAGGCGCTCTTTGGTGTCTCCCAGGCCGCCCACGTCGTTCCAGGTGACGTCGGGGACTTCGACGAAGACCTCGCGCAGCGCCGAGGGCTGGATCCCTTTGAGCGCCTCTTTGACGTCCGCTTCGTTGACCTCCAGTGATTCGAGGACGTCGGCGTCGATCTCCTCGGACTCTAAGTCGAGCTCAGGGCGGATACGCCGGAGCGCGTTCATCGCGCTCTCGCGGGCCAGACTCTCTAAGTCGGCCCCGACGAAGCCGTGGGTGTTCTCGGCGTAGTGCTCGAGATCGATCGACTCATCGAGGGGCATCCCGCGGGTGTGGACCTGCAGGATCTCCTTGCGGCCTTCCTTGTCCGGGACGCCGATCTCGATCTCGCGGTCGAAGCGACCGCCACGCCGAAGCGCGGGGTCGAGCGCGTCGACGCGGTTGGTCGCGCCGATGACGGTGACGCGTCCGCGTTCCTCGAGGCCGTCCATCAGACTGAGCAGTTGGGCGACGACGCGGCGTTCGACGTCACCGCCGGCCTCCTCGCGTTTGGCGGCGATCGAGTCGAGTTCGTCGATGAAGATGATCGCGGGGGCGTTCTCTTCTGCCTCCTCGAAGACCTCGCGGAGTTGCTCCTCGCTTTCACCGTAGTACTTCGACATGATCTCCGGCCCGGAGATCGTCTCGAAGTGGGCGTCGATCTCGTTGGCGACGGCTTTCGCCATCAGGGTCTTTCCGGTGCCCGGCGGGCCGTGCAGGAGGACGCCCTTCGGCGGCTCGATGCCGAGCTGCTGGAACAGCTCCGGGTGGCGCATCGGCAACTCGATCATCTCGCGGACCTGATCGAGTTCCTCGTCTAGGCCGCCGATGTCCTCGTAGGTGACGTTCGGGACGCCCTCGGCCGACGGGCCGCCGCCGGCGCTGACCTGTTCGGCCGGCGTCTCGGAGATCTCGATGCTCGTCGAGTCCGTAATGACGACGGTACCCGACGGCGAGGTGCTCGCGATCTTCAGCGGGACCGACTGACCGGAGCTGGCCATCGGCCCGAACGACAGCGAGAACGGTACCGTCTGGCCGTCGGTGACGGCCTGGCCGCTCAGCTTGTCACGGACGAGCGGGCCGATGTCTCCTCGAATACGGAGGTTCTGTGGCAGCGCGACGGTGACCGATTTGGCGGGTTTAACGTCGGCGGGCTCGACGCTGACGGTGTCGTCGATCCCGACGTCGGCTTCCTGTCGGAGGCGACCGTCGATCCGGACGATTCCGCGTCCTTCGTCTTCGGGGTAGCCGGGCCAGACGCGCGCGACAGCCTGCCCGTCACCGTTGCCCGAGATGACGATGTAGTCGCCGTTCTCGAGGTCGAGTTCGTTCATCGAGACGCGGTCGATCGCGGCCAGTCCGCGACCGGCATCCTTCTGTTTGAGTGGCTTGACGGTGAGTTTCATCGTTCGTCCTCCAGTTCGACAGTGAGCACGCCATTTTTCATAAACGTGTGCGCGTCTTCGACGCTGTCGGGAAGATCGATCTCGTATTGGTCGTCAGCGATGACGATAATGACGGTATCGTCGACGACATCGACCGAAGCGTCGGTCGCCTCGGTGCCGAAGTCGACGGCCATCACCGTCGCGTCGTCGTACTCATACCGACGGGCTAACTGCCCCTCGTCACGGGTGAATTGGTCGAGATTCATGCTTCAACTAACCCAAGGTAAGCACCAGAAATATATAAGCATTTCGCCGAAAATCGCAAGACGGGAGCCACCACCTCAGAGAGTCCTCTGTTTGCGGTTCACAGCGAGGCATGACGGTTTTCGGTCGAGCCGTTCCGTCCGTTGGTTGATCCAGTCCGTGTAAATCTCCGCTGCTGGCGGTCGCCAGTGGGTGGTGGCTCGAGCCTTTATACCCGTTCCGCTCGTTCATCATGTATGGAAACGGTATCACACAACGATCGGGAGACGACATACGAAGTCGTCGACCGGGGCGGTGACGGACCGCCGATCTGTTTCGTCCACGGAAGCGGGGGTGCACGTGACGTCTGGAACGGCCAGCATGCCCTCGCTGATCGCTATCCGATCGTCACGCTCGATCTAAGTGGGCATGGTGACTCGGACGATGTCGACGCGAGTGGTGGCTATACGGCGCTGTCGGCGTACGCCGACGATGTCTTGGCCGTCGTCAACGATACTGATGCGTCGGTCCTCGTCGGGAACTCCCTCGGCGGTGCGATCGTCTTACACATCTTACTCGAGCGTGAGTTCGATCCTGCGGCGACCGTACTGACAGGGACGGGGGCTCGTCTCGGCGTTCTCGATGACCTGCTGACGTGGCTGAAATCCGACTTCGAACGGGCCGTCGAATTCCTCCACGGCCCGGATCGGCTCTTTCACGATCCTGACCCGAAACTGCGCGAGCGATCGATGGAGCAGATGTACGACACCGGGCAAGAAATCACAAAGCGGGACTTCCTAACAAGCCACGAGTTTGATGTTCGCAAGCGGCTCGACGAGATCGACACCCCATCGCTCGCCGTGTACGGCGAGTACGACCAGTTGACTCCGCCATGGTTCCACGAGTATCTCGCCGACGAAATCGATGGGGGCGAACTCGCTGAGATAGACGACGCAGCACATCTGGCGATGGTCGAACAGCCGGCAGCGTTCAACGAGACCATCGACGAGTTTCTGACCGCACACGTCGACTATAGTAGCCACTGAAAGTCAATGCTCACCTGATCGCACGACGGCTGTGCGATCGGTGTGTAAATCGTTTCAGTGGCTACTATAGCTGGTGGGAAACGGGGCACGGAACGGGGGCACGCGGCGTCCTCTGTGCCACGGACGAAGGACACCCGGCCCGCTTCGTGAGCTACCGCTGTTCCTCGAGGGAGACGAACGAATCGGCGGTCGCGGTGATCCACTGTGTCGAGGCTGCGTTTGTGTCAGGGTTCTGTGGGAACATCGTACAGACTGCGACGTCGTCCCGTTCGATAGTAATGTGCTGGAGCCGCGACGTATGCCCGGTGGTCGATTCGGGCGTCACTCCCATCGGTGAGTCGTTCATGGGTTCGATCCTCGCGTTGTAGGTTCGTCTCCACCGTCCGCATATATAAACATCGCCCCTATATCGACACCACTCCTATGTGCCATATAATGTCGTATTATTATACCGACGATCTCAGGACGGTGGCCGCCGCGTTCAGTAGAGGTCCTCGAGATCGGCCTCTTCGTGACTGTGTTCCTCGGCAGGGAACTCGCCGGACTCGACGGCCGAGACGTAGTCGTCGACGGCCGATTCCATCTCTGCGCGAACGTTCCCGAACTGCTTCGAGAACGAGGGCGACCACTCGCTCAGGCCGACGACGTCGTCGATGACGAGCACCTGCCCGTCACAGTCCGGCCCGGCACCGATCCCGATCGTCGGGATCTCGAGTGCCCGTGTTATGTCGGCCGCGAGGTTCGCGGGGACGTGTTCGAGGACGAGCGAGAACGCACCGGCGTCCGCGTGGGCCTCGGCTAGCTCGAGAATGCGTTCGGCGGCTTCCTGTTCGGTTCCCTGACGCGGATAGCCGCCGTACTGGTTGACGTGCTGGGGTGTCAGTCCGAGGTGGGCCATCACGGGAATGCCAAGCTGGACCAGTCTTTCGGTCAGGTCGACGGTGTGGGGACCACACTCGAGTTTGACTGCGTGAGCGTCGGCTTCTTTTACCATTTTTCCGGCGTTCTCGACGCTGGCTGACTCGTCGACGCCGATCGAGAGGAAGGGCATGTCGGCGACGACGAGCGCATCGTCGGTCGCACGCGCGACCGCGGCGGTGTGGCGAGCCATGTCGTCGACGGTGACCGGCAGCGTCGTCTCATAGCCTAAACTCGTGTTACCGAGGCTGTCGCCGACGAGGATGATATCGGTGCCGGCCTCGTCGACGATCGCCGCCGTCGGCGCGTCGTAGGCCGTCAACATCGTGATCGGGTCGTCGCCCGCCTTCGCTTTGAGATCCCGCACGGTAGGCATACGCATAGGTTGGTGGCCGGTGATTAAACGTCGTTGTTCTCACGTCGACACCGCTCGCGGCACACCCGCGGCGCTTAAGAGGACCGGGTTGCCATACTCGAGCGTGCCTGAACGCGTCGAAACGACCACACCTGACGGCGTCGACTACGCCTGGGTCATGCAGACGACCTTCGTTATCACGATCCTGATCGGCGCGCCGATCGTCGCTGCGATATCGACGACCGCAACCCTGCCGACGTGGACCGACCGCGCCGAGTTCGCGATCCGGGTCGGGGCCCCCGTCTGGTTGGTCACGTCGCTCATCGTGTTTGCCTACGCGAAACGAAAGCAGACGTAGGTCGACCTGAATACTCGACCCGCCTCTCGTACGGACTCCTGTCAGTCAGTGCTGGTGGGACCGCGACCGCCCTGCGGTCTCACCGGGAAACTCGTTACAGCAGACCGTATCACACGCCCGACGGCCCCTTACCGACGTATTCGAAGTCGACGCCTGCTCGTTCTGCGGTCCGCTGGTCCCGCGCGGAGTCACCGACGAAGAGCGCTCGGTCGGGATCGGCGTCGAGTCGGCGGACGGTCGCGAGCAACGGTTCTGGATCCGGCTTCCACGTCTCGACCGTATCACGGCCGACCACGGCATCGACCGCCGGCGTGAGCGCGTGTTCCTCGAGTGCGATCCGACAGGCCTGCTCGCAGTTGAGCGAACAGACGCCTGCCGGGAGCGACCGCTCGAGGAGCTCGTCCGCGTGGGCGAGTCTGGCCGACGTTCGCGCCCCGTCGTGTTCGTGCGCTGCGATGGCGGACTCGACGTCCGTTGCCAGCCCGACGTCGCCGGCCGCCTCGAGCATTCCCCAGAGCCCGTCGCCCGGCGGCTCGATATCTTCACGGTGATAGATTTCGCGAACGTCGACGGCGACGGCGTTCCAGTCGACGTCGAGCTCGACGAGCGTCCCGTCCAGGTCGTAGACGACGGCGTCGTATCCAGTCACAGATGCCGGTACGGGCGGGACGTGAATATACTGTTCGCCGACAGCCGACCTAGAGCCCAGCGAGGTCCAGTTCCTCGAGTTGCTCGCGCATTTCCCGTGCCGACTCGTCATCTTTGAGCCGGAGCGGGCTCCGCAGCGGGCCGGCGTCGAAGTCGCGCATCCGGAGCGCGGTCTTGACGCCGGACATATACGCGCCGCCGATCTTGAGCGCATCCCGTACCTGGAAGATCGTACTCTGGAGGTCACGCGCGCGATCCTCGTCGCCCGCGTCGTAGGCTTCGTAGCAGTCGACGACGAGTTCCGGAAAGACGTTCGCGACGGCACTGACCGCGCCCGAACAGCCAACCTCGAGCCCGGTGAAGACCAGCGAGTCCGAGCCGGCGAGGAACGTCAGCTCGGGATTGGCGTCGATCGCCTGGGCGAGCCACGGCACGTTCTTGCTCGAGTCTTTGACACCGGCGACGTTGTCGAGGTCCGCGAGGGCGGCAAGCGTCTCGAGTGGCAACTCGTTGCCGGTCTTGCTCGGAATGTGGTAGACGTAAACCGGCACGGAGACGGCCTCGGCGACGCGGCGGTAATGCTCGAGGGTACCTTCGTGATCGATCGGATAGTAGTACGGCGTGACGACGACGATCCCGTCCGCGCCGACGGACTCGGCGTGTTCGGCGTGAGCGACGGTCCGATAGGTACTCGGTGCGCCGACGCCGGCGATGACCGGTACTTCGTCGCCAACTTCGTCGACGACGGCTTCGACAACTCGGTCGCGTTCGTCGCCCGAAAGCAGCGGGAATTCGCCGTTGGTCCCCAGCGGGAAGACCCCGTGAGCGCCGCGGTCGACGACGAACCGGGCGTGGGCGGCAGTGCCCTCGTAGTCGACGGACTCGTCGTCTCTAAACGCGGTGACGGTCGGCGGCACGACGCCGTGTAGCGACAGCGGATCGGCAGCGCCGGGATCGTGATGCGACATGTCGTCCTCTCCGTCGAGCACGGCCAAAAAACGCCCGCCGGCTATTCCATTCGCCGTTAGTCCGGCGTCGCCATCTCGCTCGCCGACTCGTCTATCTGTTCGCCCGCGAGGACGCGGTTCGCCCGTCGTAGCCGCTCGGAGAGCGCCTGATGGGAGATGTCGAGTTCGTTCGCCAGTTCCTCGAGCGAGATCTCGCGTGGCACGTCGTAGTACCCCTGGCGGTAGGCTTCGGCGATCGCTTCCTGTTGGGGCTCGGTCAGTGCCGCCGTCGTCTCGAACTGCTCGTCCTGCCCGGCTTCGACCATCCGTCTGACGTCGATACTGACGCCGTGGTCTTCGATCGCCGTAACGGCCGCCGCGAGTTCCTCGCGATGGGGAAAGAGCAGTCGGAGTGTCCACTGCTCGTCGCGGACGTGTGCGTCGAGGACCGTCCCGTCGTGGCTGTAGACACACCGACAGACCGACGCGGCGGTCTCGGCGTACTCGAGCCGGTAGAACAGGTCGCCGTCGGCGGTGCGATCGAGCAACTGCCGATACTCGGCGACGGTCGAATCCGACTCGAGGGCCGGCTCGAGTTCGTCGGGATCGACGTTCGAGAACCAGACGAGTGGGGCGGTCCGGGTCGGACCCTCCGCGACGACGCTTTCGACGCGAATCTCGAGGGCCGGCCGTTGCTCGATGGTCTGTGCAAGTGCGAACTCGGCCACTGAAAGCGAGAGTTCTGCGATCGTCGTCATCAGTTCTACCTCGATGTGGTGTCGGACCCGGTCGACGAACGACACTACTGCCGCGGTCGCGCTGAGAATAGAGAGGACTCCAATCGGATTGATGAGCGGGCCTTTGTGTGCTGGCCATTTACAAGCGCGCGTCAGGGTTCGTGACGTTCTTCAGACCGTTGTGGAACGGGAATGCCGGCGGTCCCGGTCCGGGATTGCTGCTTAGCTGAGCCGAGCCAACCGGTTGAGCGCGTACACTGTCCGGAGTACGTCGACGCTTTTCCCGCGGTCGAAGACGAGTTCGTCGGTTTCGAGGACGTGTTGGAGGGTGTCCTGCGAAGCGTGTTCCGGAGCGGCCGCAATGCCGGCGTTGTTCTCCGCGACCCATTTCATCACGCGGAGGTCGCTCTTGGAGTCGCCCATCACGAGCGCGAACGGGTCGTCGACCCCGAGGACGTCCAGCGCGCGCTCGACGCCGACGACCTTGTTCAACTCGAGACTGCCGATTTCGGCCGCGTCGGCCTCGTAGTAGGCGACATCGATCCGCTCTAAGATCGCGGTGAGTGCGTCGGGCACCGCGTCGGCGTCGAGGTCGGGGTAGGACCCCTCGCTCTCGAGGACCGCCCTGAGCTCGGGGTCCTGTGCGGCGTAGAAGGCGCGGGTCCAGTCGGTGATCGTCTCGTCGTCGAGTGCCGACTCGCCGTCGCCGTTCTCGACTGTGTCCCCGACGGCGTCTGCCAGCAGGTCGATGAGATAGACCAGCGCCTCGTCGATGATCTCGCGAGCGTCCGCGGAGCCCGTCTCGTAGTTGGGCTTCATCGTGACGTTGAATTCGTTGCCCTGCAGGTGACAGCCCCGCCGAAGCTCCTCGGGGGCCTCGGGCAGCACGCGCGAACGCACGTTGTCGAAGACGGTTCGGATTTCCTCCTCTAAATCTTCGTAGAGCAACTGCTTCGTGTCCGCGCCGTGGCCTGGGGTGAACACGCCCGTCCCTGCCTCGTAGACGATCGAGAGATCCCCCGAGTGGACGATCTCGCTGCCCAGCCCCTGGATCGCGAATCCCTTGACGTTCTCTAGGGTCTGACCCGTACAGATGACGATCGGGACGCCGGCCTCGTGGAACTCGGTCAGGAGATGCAGCGTCTCGCGGGGAATCTCGTTGTCAGTTCCACCCGCGGAGCGCAGCGTCTCGTCGACGTCGAGGACGAGGACGTTGACCGCCCGCCCGTACTTCGCCTCGAGATCGAGCGCGGTAAACGCCTGGTCGCGGGTCGCGCGGGCGGCGATCTCCGCGAACGTCTCGCCGGCCGCAAACGACGAGCGAATCTCGTCTTTGCGTTCCTCGAGTTCCTCGGTCGCCCCCTGCCAGTGCTCGAGGGCGACCCGGGAGTCGACGGCCGGGAAGACGTCGACGAACTCCTGGAACTCGCGTAAGGTCTTCGTGTCGTACTCGTCGTAGAGCCGGTAGACGAGATCGTACCGTTCCATGTGCGCTACAGGCATGGGCAGTCGGATAATCGTTTCCGCTGGCGGTCGTGTCGGGACGCTGGATCGGCGTTCGTCAACGCCTGACTGTCAGGATCATCCATACTGTATCGATTAACTCGGATAGGAATAAATATTTACCTTCACGGTTCCTACTGCGTGCGTATGAAAGCCATCGCAGTCCAGCCCGGAGCGGGCCTCCCCGAGGTCGTCGAGCGGCCCATTCCAGAACCAGCCCCCGGCGAGGCGCTCGTGCGGATTCACCGCGTGGGCGTCGACGGAACCGATTACGAGGTCATCGAGGGGAGCCACGGCGGGACCCCCGAGGGAGACGACCGGCTCGTCCTCGGCCACGAGGCTGTCGGCGTCGTCGACGACCCGAACGACACCGGACTCGAGGCAGGCCAGTACGTCGTTCCGACGGTCCGTCGACTACCGCCGGGGACCGAGACCAACGAGTATTTCGAGCGCGGCGAGCCCGACATGGCTCCCGAGGGCGCGTACGTCGAACGCGGGATCGTCGGCGCACACGGGTTCATGGCCGAATATATCACGAGTCCGGCCGAGTTTCTGGTTCCAGTCCCGGCCGCCCTCGCTCCGTGGGGCTTTCTCGTCGAACCGCTCAGCATCACCGAGAAAGCGCTCGAGCACGCCCGCGCGAGTCGCTCGGCCTTCGACTGGCAGCCCGACGCCGCGCTCGTCCTCGGCACTGGCTCGCTGGGCCTGCTGACCGCCGCGATGTTTTCGGCGGCAGACGATTTCGAGCGGATCTACTGTCTCGGCCGGAAAGACCGGCCACATCCGGTGATCGACATCATCGAGCGACTCGGCGCGACCTACATCGACTCTCGGGAGACGCCGGTCGCCGAGATTCCGGCCGCCTACGAGCCGATGGATCTCGTCTACGAGGCCACCGGCTACGCCAAACACGCCTTCGAGTCCATCGACGCGCTCGCCCCCAACGGCGTCGCCGCGCTGCTTGGAGTTCCCGGCGACTGGACTTTCGAGGTCGACGGCGGCCACCTGCATCGCGAGCTCGTGCTTCACAACAAGGCCGTCGTCGGCACCGTCAACTCCAACCGCGGCCACTTCGAGGCCGCCATCGACACGCTCGAGGCACTTCCTGACTGGGTCCTCGAGGCGATCGTGACTGGAATCTATGGCCTCGGGTCAGCCGATCGGGCCTTCTCAGATGCGACGGCACACGCCGCGACTGTCGGCGAGTCGGCAGAAACCCCGGATGACGACACGACTATAAAAACAGCGGTCGAATTCACGGCTATATGAAAAACGTCGACGACCTGATCGAGAGCGCGGCCGAGCTCGCGGCTCGAGGGCTCTCGAAAGGCGAAATTGCGGACGAACTGAACGTCTCGCGTGAGACCGCGAGCTGGCTCGTCGAGCGCAGCGGTACGACGCCCCAGCAGACCGAAGAACCGGCCCAGCCGCCGGCCAACGGCGTGAGCGGCCCACAGGACATCCACGTCGATTGGTCGGCGATCGGTCGGGACAGCAAGCGGATGAACGACATCGCCTCGGCGATGGCTGATATGCTGGCCAAACACGGCGAAGACGTCGACCTGACGATCGGCATCGAAAAGGCCGGTGGCCCCATCGCGACGCTGGTCGCACGCGACCTCGAGACCGATCTCGGGACCTACACCCCGGCGAAACACCAGTGGGAAGAAGGCGATATCGAGGAACTCGGCGGCACGTTTAGCCGAAATTTCGCCGGTATCCGCGACCGCGAGTGCTACGTCGTCGACGACATCATTACCAGCGGGACCACCATGCGCGAGACGATCGAGGCCATCCGCGCCGAAGGTGGGAAGCCACTTGCCTGCGTCGTCCTCGCCGACAAACAGGGCGTCGAAGAACTCGAGGGTGTCCCGGTCTACTCGCTGTTGCAAGTCATCAGCGTCGGCAAAGACGAGTAGCCGACTCGGTTTGGTGACCAGCCACTGCGGTACTGATCGACGGTGTGGCCGCTATGATGGCGTTTTCGACGTGATAAAATCGGGAGTGAAGACGACGCTCGGCTAGCCGTGAATGCCCATCGCTTCGATCTGTTCTTGATACCGGTTGCGAATCGTCACCTCGGTCACCTGTGCGACGTCGGCGACCTCGCGCTGGGTCTTCTTCTCGTTGCAGAGAAGGGAGGCAGCGTAGATCGCAGCCGCGGCGTAGCCGGTAGGTGACTTGCCCGACAGCAACCCTTCCTCGGCCGTCTTCTCGATGATCTCGTTGGCCTTGGTCTGGACCTCTTCGGACAGTTCGAGTTCAGAACAGAAGCGAGGGACGTATTTTTTCGGGTCGACGGGACGCATCTCGAGGCCGAGTTCCTGCGAGATGTATCGATACGTGCGACCGATCTCTTTGCGTTCGACGCGGGAGACTTCCGAGATCTCCTCGAGGCTTCGCGGGATTCCTTCCTTGCGACAGGCGGCATAGAGCGCCGAGGTCGCGACGCCTTCGATCGAACGCCCGCGGATGAGGTCTTCTTTGAGCGCGCGTCGATAGATTACCGACGCAACCTCGCGGACCGAGCGTGGCACCCCCAGTGCGGAGGCCATCCGGTCGATCTCACTGAGCGCGAACTGGAGATTGCGCTCGCCGGCGTCTTTGGTTCGAATCCGTTCTTGCCATTTGCGCAGCCGGTGCATCTGGCTGCGCTTTTTCGAGGAAATCGAGCGGCCGTAGGCGTCCTTATCTTTCCAGTCGATCGTCGTCGTCAGCCCCTTGTCGTGCATCGTCTGGGTCGTCGGTGCGCCGACGCGGGACTTTTCCTGTCGTTCCTGGTGATTGAACGCCCGCCACTCCGGGCCAGGGTCGATCTGTTCCTCCTCCACGACGAGCCCACAATCTTCGCAGATGAGCTCTCCCCGGTCGGAGTCCTTGACGAGATTGTCCGATTCACACTCGGGGCAGGCACGTACCCCTTCTTGATCCTCGGTCTCGTCCGTCTCGCGCGTTCGCTCCCGCTGGCGGGTGGACCGTGTCATCGCACTTTTATAGTAGTATCACCACGATATATAAATGTTTGGCAAGGGTTTTGCTTGCTTGATCCGTATCGCCCGAAAACAGGAGGTACAAGCGTTCATACCCTGGGTTTACGATTCGGAACCGGAAAACCTTTATCCCATTCTGGCCGATGCCGGACACGAATGCCGGTTATCGAATGCGACGTCGAGACGGCCCGCGAACGACTCGAGGACGCGGGCGTTCCTGTTGAGTCTGGCAACACGGACCACGAGCGCTGGCGGGCCAGCCGGGGCGATGCAACAGCCGTCGCCTACGACGACAAGGTCGTCATTCAGGGATCGGACCCACGTGACCTCGAGGCACTGCTTCGCGAGAGCGGCGGGCGCGCCCACGTCTATTTCGATGGCGGCTCACGAGGCAATCCCGGTCCCGCCGCGATCGGCTGGGTGATCGTTACAGGCGACGGCATCGTCGCCGAAGACGGCGAGACGATCGGGACGGCGACGAACAACCAGGCCGAGTACGAGGCCCTGATCGCCGGGCTCGAGGCTGCCCGCGACTACGGTTACGACGAGGTCCACATCCGTGGCGACTCCGAACTCATCGTCAAGCAGGTCCGCGGCGAGTACGACACCAACAACCCCGACCTCCGCGAGAAGCGCGTAACCGTCCACGAACTGCTGTCCGCGTTCGACGAGTGGACCCTCGAGTACGTTCCGCGAGACGTCAACGAGCGTGCGGACGGGCTCGTCAACGAGGCGCTGGATCAGGCCTAACGCTGACACTATGCGGGCCAGGGCACGTCTGGATCGGCAAGCGGAAAACCGCTCGCGTGCGTACGTGCTCTCATGACCGATCCGAATGCGATCGACGGCGATGAGGACGGTGACGGAGCTGCAAGCGATGCGACGGACCTTCCCCGGGATGTCGTCGACGAAGCCGAACGACTGACCCGCCTGAAGCGCACCGCCGTCGACGACAACGAAGCCACAGCCTACGAGGAGCGGCGTGACGACCTCCTCGAGGAACATGACTTCACGTCTCGCATCCGCGACGACGACGGCGACGACGTCCTCGTCCTCCACCCTGAGGAGTGGCATGAGGACGGCGTCATTCGGACCGACCGCATCGAGGACATCGACCGTGCGGTCGAAATCCCGATCGAGGGGACGGGCGATCCGGACGAATGGGATGACGTCGACGCACACAACCGCGAGCTGGTTGCGGCGGTCTCAGAGTCTCACGGTGACGCTCACGGCGATAACGCGGCAGTTTTGGCCGATTTCGCAAGCAACCATTACGCGAAGCCGATCGAATCACTGACGGATGACGAACTCGCGGAGTTTCGCACGGACTACTTCGTCAGGAACGCCTGGCCATCGGACGCCCAACAGGAAGTGATCGATGAATCGATCGAACTGGTTTTCGAGACTGCTGACGAGCGAGTCCCGAACTACCAGCGTTAGTAGCTGTTTTCGACGATGTCGCGGATCTCGTCAGCGCGGTCGTCGCCCGTGACGACCTTCGAGAGCGTCCACTCGATGCCATCGAGGACGGCCTCGTAGCCGTCGTCGGTCAGCGAGTACTGGTTCGTTCGCTTGTCGAGTTCGCTCTTCTCGACCAGTCCCAGGTCGACGAGTTCGTCGAGGTTGGGGTAGAGACGCCCGTGGTTTACTTCCGTCCCGTAGTAGTCCTCGAGTTCGCGCTTGATCGCGAGGCCGTACATCGGCTCTTTCGCGAGGATGACGAGGATGTTGTTCTGGAAGGCGGTGAGTTCGCGTGCAATACTCTGTTCGCCGGTGATTGATTGTGCCTCTGACATACTTGTGCAATTGTCACCAGACTATTTAAGACTTGTCAACTATCCCTTCGTATCAGTCGATTAGACACCCGGCGACCGGCCGATACGAGGCCGGAGACGGGTGTAACGGGCCTGCGTGGTGTCTGTCTAGTATCTGGCAACCGTCACTCGAATACTGACAGTCGATTACGAAAGTACTTTTTCATCGACGGTGGATCTTCCGGTACATGGTCAACCTCTGGGAAGACCTCGAAACTGGACCGAACGCACCCGAAGAGATCTATGCCGTCGTGGAATGTCTCAAGGGCGAGCGAAACAAATACGAGTACGACAAGGACGTGCCGGGCGTCGTCCTCGATCGCGTGCTCCACAGCAACGTCCACTATCCGAGCGACTACGGCTTCATCCCGCAGTCCTATTACGACGACGAGGACCCCTTCGACGTCCTCGTCCTCGTCAAGGACCAGACGTTCCCCGGCTGTGTCATCGAAGCCCGCCCCGTCGCGCTGATGAAGATGGACGACGACGGCGAGCAGGACGACAAGGTCATCGCCGTCCCGAGTGAGGACCCACGCTACGATCACATTCAGGACCTCGACGACATCCCACAGCAGCAACTCGACGAGATCGACGAGTTCTTCGAGACCTACAAGAACTTAGAGGAAGGCAAGGAAGTCGAGACGCAGGGCTGGGAGGACAAACAGGCTGCCTACGACGCGATCGAACACGCTCAGGACCTCTACGAAGAGAACTTCCAGTAACGACCGCGAACGGTCGTTTTTCGTTTCTGTCGTTGGCTCCACCGCTCAATTCCCCAGAGTTATCTCCGGCCGGTTGCCGGATGCGTTATGAGCATGGGTAATTTTATACCCGTCTCGTCCGTATGTCTCACTGTATGGCAGCATCCAACCCCGCCCCACGTTCGGGATCGTCGGCCGACGACGCAGTCGACTCCGGCGTCGGCATGGCCCACCTCACGGTCGTCCCGGCCAACTTCGAGCCGGCAGACTCGAGCGACCGCGACGAGTAACGCCGAACGCGTGTTCGGAGTCGACTCACGGCTCAGTCACGGCGCGTCTCGTCCGCTATCGTCCCCGTTTCGATCCCGCTCTCATCGGTAGCCGGAGACGACTGTCACATCGGCAGTCAGTGTCGCAGGTATTCGCAAAACACTGTCTCGAAACGAACCTTCTTGTATCCGGTCGAACTACGTCCGGCCATGGGTCTGTTCGACCGATTACGGGGCGACGGTGATCCCCGAGTCGCGTTTATTGGGGTCGACGGCGTACCGTATAGTCTCCTCTCGGAGCACGAGGAACTGTTTCCCAACTTTGCGGCGCTCGCCGACGACGGCACGGCGGCAGAGATCTCGAGTATCGTCCCGCCGGAATCCAGCGCCTGCTGGCCGTCGCTGACGACCGGGAAAAACCCCGGCGAGACCGGCGTCTACGGCTTCCAGGACCGGGAAGTCGGCACCTACGACACCTATGTCCCGATGGGGCGTGACGTCCAGGCCGACCGCGTCTGGGACCGCGTTCAAGCGGCCGGTCGCGAGGCTACCGTCATGAACGTCCCCGTCACCTTCCCGCCACAGCGTGACGTCCAGCGGATGGTCTCGGGCTTTCTCTCGCCCGACCTCGAGAAGGCTTCCTACCCCGACGACGTTCGTGACTACCTCGAGACGCTCGATTACCGGATCGACGTCAACCCGAAACTCGGACATCAGGACGACAAGGCCGAGTTCATCGAGGACGCCCACGCGACGGTCGACGCTCGCTTCGAGGCGTTCAAACACTACATCGAGGAAGACGACTGGGACCTCTTTTTCGGCGTCTTCATGACGACCGACCGGGTCAACCACTTCCTCTTTAAAGACTACGAGCGCGACGGCGAGTACAAGGACGACTTCCTCGAGTTCTACCAGAAAGTCGACGACTACATCGGCCGGCTGCGCGAGGCACTCCCCGACGACGTCACCATGATCGTCGCCTCCGACCACGGCTTCACCAGTCTCGACTACGAGGTCCACTTCAACGAGTGGCTTCGCGAGGAGGGCTGGCTCTCCTTCCAGACCGACGAGCCCGAGGAACTGGGTGACATCTCGACTGATACGAAAGCCTACTCGTTCATCCCCGGCCGCTTCTACATCAATCTCGAGGGACGCGAACCCCGCGGCTCCGTCCCCGAATCCGAGTACGACGAGGTCCGCGACCAGCTCAAAGCCGACCTCGAGGCCCTCGAAGGCCCCGACGGCAACAAAGTCGTCGACCGTGTCGTCGAGAAGCAAGCGGCCTTCCGTGGCGACCACGACGATATCGCGCCCGATCTGGTCGCGATCCCGAACAAGGGCTTCGACCTCAAATCCGGCTTCAAAGGGGACTCCGAGATCTTCACCACGGGACCGCGCAACGGGATGCACAGCTTCGACAACACGTCGCTCTATATCGACGATCCGGAGGCGACGATCGACGATGCCGACCTGTTCGACATCACGCCGACGATCCTCGAGCTGATGGAGATCGACTACAGTCGTGGCGACTTCGACGGCGCGAGCCTCGTCTGAGCAGCGCACGGACTCACGGTCGGCCCGATCCGATTCCGTTTTCCGACCGGCACCGAACTCCGTCGCATGGAAGAGGTCATCCACGCTCGCGGCCACCAACACGTGAGTGCCGACCACGCGAGTACCTTCGAAGTGACGACCGACGACTACCTCACGCCTGCCGGCGACTGCATCCTCGCGATCGAGGCCGATCGCGCGCCGGCGGATTTCGATCCCGAGTTCGTCGCGGCCTGCCAGGACGCCGACGCGACGATCACGGTCACGATCGAGGCCGACGGCTACACGGAGTCAGTTTCGGGCCATGGCCATCCCGACCTCGAGCTGACCAACGAGCGAAGCGCGGTGGGGCGAACGAGCGACTACGTCGACGACCGGACGATCATGGTCGGTGCCGAGTTCGCAGCCGAAGGATTCGACCGCGACCTCGTCACGGCGCTGGCCGACGGTGCTGAGGCGACGGTGACGATCACCGTCGAGTGACCGGCGATTAGCGCCCGCTCGAGCCCACCGCTTCCGTCGCGGTTTTGTCCTGTCCGTCCTACCGTCCGGATATGAGCGACGATCCGGAGCCTGCGGTCAACATCAGCGGCGGCGCGGCGGGTGGCGGTGCGGCCGCCGAGTTCGATCCCGCGACGGCTGACACCCACGCGGAGGAGATTGTCGACCGACTAGGTGAGCTGTACTGGCAGAAGACCTACGGTGGCCAGGATGCCTTCACCTGTCTCGTCCGGACGATCCTGAGTCAGAACACCAGCGACAAGGCGAGCCAGCCGGCACATGATGCGCTGCTCGAGCGGTACGATGGAGATGACGTCGATCTCGCCGAATCGCTTGCCAGCGCGGAGCAGTCGACGCTCGCCGAGACGATCAGTTCAGCGGGGCTCTATAATCAGAAGTCCGAAACCATCATCGACACCGCCGAGTGGGTGCTCGAGGCGTTCGGCTCCGCCGATGCGTTCGATACGTTCGTCAAAGACGAGGAGCCGTCAGCCGTTCGCGAGACGCTGCTCGAGGTTCGCGGCGTCGGCCCGAAGACCGCCGACTGCGTGTTGCTCTTCGCGGGCGGTCGCGGCGGCGTCTTCCCCGTCGACACGCACGTCCACCGGATCTACCGGCGTTTGGGAATCGCGCCGCCGGATGCCGATCACGAAACGGTTCGTGAGATCCTCGAGCGCGACGTGCCTGCAGCCAAGTGTGGCTTCGGCCACACGGCGACGATTCAGTTCGGCCGCGAGTACTGCACTGCGCGGAAACCGGCCTGTCTAGACGATCCCGAAGCGTGTCCGATGGTCGATCTCTGTGAGCAGGTCGGGGTCTATCCCGAAACGGACGAAGTCGTCGATCCGGCCGACGCACCGGAAGTTAGTGAATAGCGCGCTGAGGACATGCGAGCGTCGGCACAGGATACTCTCCCGAGTAGCACGAAGTACGTCGTGTCATGGATCCAGACCGCGTTCGGCAGATCTACGAGGCGTTGGTCGAGGAGTACGGCGAGCCCGAGCCGCCGCGAGACATGCCGCCCGTCGACTACGTGATCCACACCATCCTCAGCCAGAACACGACCGACGAGAACCGCGACGCCGCGTTCGACGCCCTGAAAGAGCGCTACGGCGACGACTACGCCGCCATCGAGCGCGCCGACAGCGAGGAACTCGCCGAGACGATCCGCCAGGCCGGCCTGGCCCACACCAAGGCTCCACGCATCCAGGACGCCCTTCGGACGATCAGGGAGTACACCGGCGGCGAGTACCGTCTGGACTTCATACCGGAGATGGACGCCGACGAGGCGAGGGACTGGCTCACCGACATCAAGGGAATCGGTCCCAAGACCGCAGCTGTTATCCTCCTCTTTCGGTTCGACAAGCCGCTGTTCCCGGTGGACACCCACGTCGAACGCGTCGGAAAGCGGTTCGGCCTGATCCCACAGGACATGTCCGCCGCGAAGGCCCACGCGGAGTTCCGCGAGGGCGTGCCGGACGAGATCAAGTATCCATTTCACATCTTGCTGATCCAGCACGGGCGCGAACACTGCTCGGCAAGTGAGCCGACCTGCGACCAGTCGTCGATCTGTGAGCAGTTCTGCTCGTATCGCGAGCAAGTCATCGACGGCGATGTCTCGCCCGAGAAGTATCCTCTCGAGGCCTGAGTTTCCACCTCCAGTTTCGCCAGCCGTTCGCCTCTCCGACTCGGCTTCGAGTGCCGACGCTCGCGGACCCGGAACCCGTTCGATCGCGCTCGAGGCTGCGAGTCGACGGCCAGTCATCGCCTTTATACAACCCTAATTTCATAGCTGCAACAATGGTTGCATTCACGGACGCAGAGCGGGACGCGGTGTACAAGACGATCTACGCCCGGCGTGACATCCGGCGGTTTCGTGACGATCCGATCCCCGAGGAGGTGCTCGAGCGACTGCTGCAGGCCGCCCACCACGCGCCGAGCGTCGGGTTCTCGCAGCCGTGGGACCTCGTGGTCGTCAGCGATGAGGAGACGAAAACCGAGATCGCGTCGATCGCAGAGCGGGCCATCGCGGCCGCCCGCGAGGGCTACGAGGAACCGCGGCGAAGCGAGTTCGCAGCGTTGAAACTCGAGGGGATTCGCGAGTCACCGATCAACATCTGTGTGACCTGCGATCCGACTCGTGGCGCACCCCACGTGCTGGGTCGCAATTCGATGAAACGCACCGACGTCTACTCGACGTGTCTCGCGGTCCAGAACCTCTGGCTGGCCGCGCGCGCTGAGGGCGTCGGCGTCGGCTGGGTGAGCGTCCTCTATCCCTACGAGGTCCAGGAGGTGCTCGACATCCCGCCACACGTCAAGCCGATCGCGTATCTCTGTCTGGGGTATCCGGAAGACGGCTTCCCCGAGGAACCAGTCCTCCAGCAGGAAGGATGGCGTGAGCGACTCGACGTGGAGACGCTCGTCCACGAGGAGCGCTGGGAGGGCGACGAAACGACGACGACCGATCAGACGGAAACTGCGCCGTCGGTCGACTCTTCGTAACCATGTGACAGCCGTCACGGATCCAAGCCGTCCGTCGCTGCAGTTTCGGACGCCCGAGCGCTGGCGGCTGTTACAGCGACCGATCATCTACCGTGGCCGGCTCGAGCGTGCGCCTCGATCAGGAGACGCGCGCTCGAGTCACGGGGGAGGGAAGGCCGACCGCGCGGCGCGGATCTGCACGCCGCGCTGCGGTGCGGTCCTGGCGGAAATGAAAAGGGCGAGCGATCGCTGCCAAGCGATCGCGAGGGCTTTCTTTAGAGGAAACGGAAGGTTTCCAGATTCTTCGGCGCGAACGTCCGCATGTCGTAGTTGTGGTAGAGTGCGCTCGAGAGGTCCTGCGTGGAGCGTTCGTCGCCGTGGACACAGAGGACTTTCTCGGGGCGTGGGTTCATCGTTTTGACGAAGTTCTCGAGGCCGGCGCGGTCGGCGTGGCCGGAGAAGCCGTCGACGGTTTTGACGTCCATGTTCAGCGAGAGGGTGCCGCGGCCGCCGCCGTTGCCCATGGCACCGACTTCGCTGGTTGGGATCTCGTCCCAGCCGTTCTGGATGCGCCGGCCGAGGGTACCCTGGGCCTGGTAGCCGACGAAGACGAGCGTCGAGTCCGGGTCGGGGCCGATATGCGAGAGCCAGGACATGATCGGGCCGCCGGTGACCATCCCCGACGTCGAGAGGACGATACAGGAGTCGCCGTCGGCGACCTCCTGGCGTTCTTCTTCGCCGCCGTCGATGTGGTTGAACTCCTCGGCGAGGAAGGGGTTCTCGTCCTCGTGGAAGATGCGGTCGCGCAGGTCGTCACGGAGGTACTCGGGGTAGGTGGTGTGGATCGCCGTCGCCTCCCAGATCATCCCGTCTAAGTGGACGGGCATCGAGGGGATGTCGCCGCTGCGCATCGCCTCCTCCAAGACGAGCATGATCTCCTGGGAGCGACCGACCGCGAACGCCGGAATGACGACCTTACCGCCTTTCTCGTAGGTCTCGTTAATGACTTGCTTGAGGTTCTCCTCGGAGTCTTCCTGGTCGGTCTGGTAGTCGTTGCGACCGCCGTAGGTCGACTCGAGGACGAGCGTCTCCACCCGAGGGAAATCGTTGGTCGCGCCGTTGAACAGCCGCGTGTCCTCGTAGTGGATGTCACCGGAGAACGCGACGTTGTAGAGGCCGTCGCCGATGTGGAAGTGGCTCACGGCCGAGCCCAGAATGTGGCCGGCGTTGTGGAAGGTGAGTTTGACGTCGGGCGCGATGTCGGTGACGTCGCCGTACTCGAGCGGGATGGTGTGTTTGATCGCTTCGCGGACCTGTTCGCTCTCGTAGGGTGGGCTGCGGCCTTCCTTGGCCGCGACGTCGAGATAGTCGAGCGTCAGCAGGCCCATCAGGTCCCGCGTGGGTTCAGTACAGTAGATCGGGCCGTCGTAGCCGTACTTGAACAGCAGCGGGATGAACGCGGAGTGGTCGAGGTGGGCGTGGGTGAGGACGACGGCGTCGATCGACTGTGGGCCTGCACCGAACGCTTCCGGGGCGTGGAGATAGGGGACTTCTCCCTCCGCGCCGGGTTTGTCACCGCAGTCGATGAGAATTCGGGTTTCGGGCGTCGAGAGGATGAAGGATGCCCGGCCGACCTCACGACAGCACCCTAGCGTGGAGATGCGGACGTACTCGTCGTCGGACATCTCCTCGCGGTGGATCTGTCGGCCGACCTTCTCCAAGATGTCACGGCGCTCGTCGCGTTCCTGTTTGAGGAAGCTGCGGACGTTCGAGACGGTCGAGGATTCGATCGGCGGCGTGCGGACGACTTCGGGCGTCCAGCCCACGTTTTTCGTGATTTCGCGGAGCGTCGAGCCGTGACGGCCGATCACCATCCCGGGCTTTTCGGCCTCGATGACGACCTCGCCGGTGTCGGCGTGGAAGTCGAGGTCGGTCACCCCTGCTTCGTCGGGGATGACGTCCATGATCTCCTCACGTGCCTGCTCGGGGCGGGAGAGAACGCTTGGGTCGGGACGGACGGTGATCCGTTTGCGAAGCTTGCTCGCGAGCTGTCGGATAAGATCGCCCTGCTGGGCAAATTTCTTCGGGTCACGAGTGTAGACCACCAGTTCGGGGCCTTCGTATTTCACCGAGGAGACCGAGATATCGCTCGGTAACTCGCTCGTGATCTGTGCTTTGAGATCGTCGAGTTGCTGCTCTACAGTGCTCATAGGTCGCCAATGTGGCT
>SDGW01000264.1_pt1 | contig 22296 bp, 24 predicted proteins | sample 2873831 | NCBI WGS metagenome assembly SDGW01 (sample SAMN08132700, study PRJNA421101) | hypersaline lake metagenome | isolation source: celular fraction 0.22 microns magnesium sulfate-rich crust from ephemeral... | place: Spain: Penahueca Lagoon, Toledo | collected 2011-07
GACGGAGCGGCGGAACGGCCCTAGGGCGAACGGCTCAGTCGGCCGACGGCGCGGGCGGGGACTCGATCGCCCGGCTCGGGATCGTCCCGTCGTCGTTCCAGCCCCGCGCCGCGTAGTACTCCTCGATCGCGTCCTCGAGGTCGGGAATCTCGTAGGGGAGATCGTCGTCGGCCCGGTCGAACCCCCGCTGATTGTTGAAGTGCCGTTCGAGTTCCACCGTCCGGGCCCCGACCTCGAGCAAGTCCTCGTAGTCGGCGTCGAACAGCGCCTCGAGGCGCTCGGGCGTGGCGTAGTCGCGCCCGAAGACGCAGACGATCCCGGTGTCGAGGAAGGCGGCGAGGTCCTCCCGCTCGACGAGCCGGTCGGCCTTGCCCAGCGTCCCCTGCGGGTCGAGTTCGCCGCTGTACTCCAGCGCGAGCATGCTGGCGTAAAGGTGGTCGGCGCCGCGATTCGCGACGGCGTAAGAGAGTCCCTGGCCGTGGAGGACGCGGCCGTCGTGGGCGGCGAACTCCATCCCTTTGACCGTGTAGTTCTCGACGCCCAACTCCTCGTGGGCGCGGTCGACCCCCTCCGCGAGGAGGTCGCCGATCCCCTCGCGGTACGCGATCTTTTCGGTGATTTCGTGGGCGAGGTCCGAATCCCCGAACGCGTCCTCGCGCTCGAGGTAGGCCGCGACCGTGACGCCCGCGGAGATGGTATCCATCCCCAGCGTGTCACAGAGTTCGTTCGACTGCATGACGTCGACGATATCGTCGATCCCCTGCATCGAGCCGAAGGCGTAGATCGTCTCGAACTCCGGGCCCTCGGTCTCGAGGCCGGTCTCCTCGTCGCGGGTCGGGAGCTTGCAGGCGTAGGCGCAGGCCGAGCAGGCCCCCTTCTCGTACTTCTTTTCCTCGACGGCGTCGCCGCCGATGGCGGCGGCGCCCTCGAACTCGTACTCGCGGAAGTACCGCGTCGGCAGCGAGAAGTTGTCGTTGATGAACTCGGTGCCGCCCGCGGTGCCCTGACTGCGCATCCGGTCGTCGGACGTGGCCGCCTCGCGGTGGATCTCGGACTCCGGCGGGTCGGGAATCTCGACCGGCGGCTCGGCGTCGCCCGCGACGGTGACGCACTTGACGTTCTTCGCTCCCAGGACCGCGCCGAGGCCACCGCGGCCGAAGGCCCGCGAGTCGAAGGTCATCGCCGCGGCGAACCGAACGAGGTTCTCGCCGGCCGGCCCGATCGCGATGCAGTGCTCCGGGCCCAGATCGCGGCGCTCGCTCACGTACTCGGAGGTCTCGGGCACCGTCGCCCCCTCGAGGTCGGGCACCGGTTCGAACTCCACGCCCGAGTCCGTGACGTGGACGGCGAGCAACTCGTCGCTCTCGCCGACGATCTCGAGGGCGCTGATCCCGGTCCCGACGAAGTTCCGCGAGAGGTAGCCACCGGCGTTGGCCGAGACGAGGCCGTCGGTCAGCGGCGAGAGCCCGGTCATGTTCATCCGGCCGGTAAACGACATCCGCGACTGCTGGAGCGGCCCGGTCGACACGTAGACCCGGTTTTCCGGGCCGAACGGGTCCGCGTCGAAGGGGATCCGTTCGTGGGCCAGCGCCGTCGCGGCCGCCCGCCCCCCGATCGCGTCCGCGAGCAACTCGTCGATCCCCGTTTCGTGTGCGGTCCGCTCGCCGACGTCGACGGTCAGCAGCGGGCCTTCAGCGTGAAGCATGACACGTGGTAGCAGCCCAATCCCCTTAGCTTTGGGCCGTGTCACGGCGGCCCGGCCGTCTCGTATCGGATAGATTTAGTATCTCGTCCGGAAAACAGTAGCCAACGAATGGGATACGAGGCGGTGCTGTTCGACTTCGACGGTGTCGTCGTCGAGACGCCCTCGCGCCGTCGGCTCGCCGACGCCCTCGAGCGGGCCTACGAGCGGCTGGGCCGTTCGGGGCCGGCGACCGCGACGTTCCGCGAGCTGATGGCGGGCGACTTCGAGTCGGTCGCGACGCGGTGTCGGGACCTCGGCATCGAGGCCGACGCGTTCTGCGCGCGGGCCGCCCGCGAGATGGTCCGGACCCAGCGCGAGTCCGTCGAGCGGGGCCTGCGCTCGGCCTACGACGACGTCGCCGCGGTGCGGTCGCTCGCGGTTCCGCTGGGGGTCGTCAGCGACAACCACCCGGCCGTCGTCTCGACGCTGCTCGACCGGTTCGACCTCCGCTCGCCGTTCGAGACGGTTCGGGGCTGCCCCCTGACGCCCGCCGGCCTGGCCCGGCGCAAGCCCGACCCGACCAACATCGAGGCCGCGCTCGCGGACCTCGAGGCCGAGTCGGCGCTGTACGTCGGCGACAGGGCCGTCGACGTGCGGGCGGCCGACAACGCCGGCATCGACTCGGCGCTGCTCTCCCGGGACGGCCGCGACGATCCGGACGACCGCTCGGTCGAGCCGACCTACCGCCTCTCGTCGCTCGCCGCGGTGCCCTCGATCGTCGACTGACTCGCGGCCGATCACGCCCCGGACCCGGTGGCAGATTCGTGGTCCCGCTTTTTCCGGACGCCGCCCGTAGTCCGGGTATGGAACCCGACGACACCTGGGCGGCCCTCCGGCGGCAGTGCGAGGCCCTCGAGCCGGGTGCGGAGCTGCTGACGCCGGTCTCCGAGCGCCCCTTCGGGATCGAGCGCACCGACGACGACCGGCTGGTCGTCCGCTTCGCCGACAGCGGCGAGACGCGCCCGCTCTGGCGCGAGCAGTTCGTCGTCCTCCTCGAGCAACTCGACGAGGGACGGGTCCCGATCGAGGGGCTCCAGCCGGGCGTCGAACCCTACGCCAGCGTCCTGACGCTGGCCGACGAGTACGCGGCGGACGACGACGCGATCCGGTACGACGCCGACGCCGCCGGCGGCGAGAGCCCGTTTCTCGTCTCGGCGGCGGCCGCGCGGGACCCGCCCGAACGCGTCCGCGACGACGCCCTCCTGCTCGCCGCCGTCCTCGAGCGGGTCGACGCCGACGAGCCCGCCGCCCTCGACACCGAGGCGCTGACCGACCTCTACGTGCTGGCCTCCGACGCCCAGCACGGGGCCGACCGACTGCGGCGCTCGGCCCGGGACCCGCTGCTCGAGCGGCTCGGGCCGGACCAGCGGTTACACGGCCGCTACGGCACCGTTCGGCGGACGACTCGCGAGCGCCGGCGCCCCAGGGACGAGGCGACGATCTTCGAGGCGCTCGACGACCACGGCGTTCCCCGGGAGTGGGTCACCGGCGTCGACCGGGACAAACTCGACGTCGTGCTGGCCGTGACCGACCTCGAAGAGGGTGACGTCTACGACGTCGAGGAGGACGTCTACGTCCAGAAGGTCGGCGTCGACGAGGACGAGAAGTACACCCGCCTGCAGGGGCTCGCCGATCGGATCGACGACCTCGCGGACGCCGAGAGCGAGGAGTTACGGGCGGACCTCGACGCGATCGAGAACCGGCTCGAGGAGGCGCTGTCGGCGGACTAGCGCCCGAGCGGCGCGCCGTCCGTTACCCGTTTTAATCGGCCGTCCCTAGACCGGTCCGACAACGATGTCCGCCCCTCGAGCGGAGACCGGCACCCGGTTCCTGATGGCCATCGTCGGCCTCGCTCTCCTGCTGTGGTACCTCGCGCTGGCCGCGGTCAGCTACTGGGCGCTATCCCTCCTCCGGGTAACTGCCTCCGATCCCCTCGGCGCGCTCGCCCTGATCGTCACCGTCACCGTCGTCGTCGGCTACCTGAGCTACCGCTTCGGTACGTCCCAACTGCTCTCGCGTCTCGACGCGGTCGAACTCCCCCGCTCCCACGCCCCCGAACTCTTCCGGCGGCTCGACCGCCTCGAGTCGCGGATGGGCGTCGACTCGCCGACGGTGGCGCTCGCGCGATTGCCGGTGCCAAACGCCTTCGCGCTGGGCACGGCGCGCAACGGGACGATCGTCCTCGATCGCTCGCTGTTCCGGCTGCTCTCGGCCGACGAACTCGAGGCGCTGGTGGCCCACGAACTCGCCCACCTCGAGCGCCACGACGCGTTCGTCCAGACGCTGGCCTACAGCGGCTTCCGGACGATCGCCGGACTGGGCTTTCTGGTGCTGGCTCCGCTCTTGCTGCCGATCGCGGGGATCGCCCGGGCGGTCGCGTGGCTGCGCGGGCGGCCGGGGGAGTGGCACCGGACGGCGTTCGGCCGGCTGCTGGTGGTGCTCGAGTCCGGCGCGGTACTCGCGTTCCTCGCCGTGACGCTGCTGGTCCGGGCCCACTCCCGGCGTCGGGAGTACGCCGCCGACGACCGGGCCGCCGCGGTGACCGGCAAGCCGGTCGCACTCGCGCGGGCGCTCCGGCGGATCGATCGGGCCGCCGACCCCTCGCGGGGACTGCTCGCACCGCTGTACGTCACCCCCGACGACGAGGACGCCTGGTCCCGGCTGCTGTCGACTCATCCATCGACGGAGGATCGGGTCGAGCGGCTGCTCGAGCGCGCTCGAGCGGCCGAGCCGAACGCCCGCGAAGCGGCGACGTGACGGGCTACCGTCCGGCCGTCCAGCCGCACTCGAGACAGGTGTTCGCCGCGCCGTCGGCGACCGTGACGCCCGAACAGACCGGACAGACCCGATGCGTACCGCCGTCGGCGACGACCCGTTCGCTCTGGCCGTCGGCGACGCCATCGGCCGTTCCGTCGAACTCGAGCGCGTCCGGCAACTGCGGGTGGCAACTCGCGCAGACGTATCGGGTCCGCCGGTGGGTCATCGCATCTGTCCGTCGCCGGTGTCGGAAGCGTCGCCGTACGTCGTCGCCACAGGTGTCGCATTCGACCATCGTGTGATAATCGTTGGCACGCTTGATGATAAAGGTTGCCCGAACGTTTAGAATTTGCCATTCTATGGAAACTCTCGGCCTGTTCGGGGCTATTGTGTGTTCGAATGTGGAACTAGTATGCAAGGAGACCGACGGTTACAAACTCTTGCCGGAGCGCTCAATTCCGTCCGAAGTCGGACGCTCGCAGCGTGCTCCTGCCAACCCACAAACGCTTTTGACCGCACGTCGCCTACGTCGAGGCATGTACGTGCGGGACGCGAAAAACAGGGAAGAGGTCTGGCTGCTCGACCACATCGAGTCGATGGGACTCGACGAAACGGCGTTCCGCTCGCGCGACTACGTCGTCGCGATCGACGAGGAGTCCGGCGAGAAGGCCGGTTTCGGCCGCATCCGCGTCCACAAGCCCGACGACGGCGACGCCGTCTGCGAACTGACCAGCATCGGCGTCCTCGAGGGCTGGCGCGGACAGGGCGTCGGTGCCCACGTCGTCGAACGACTGGTGGAGTACGCCGGCGACGAGGGGTTCGACACCGTCTACGCCCTGACCGGGGAGGGTGCCTACCTCGCCCAGTTCGGCTTCCAGCGGGTCGACCAGTCGGCGCTGCCGCCGGTCCTGCGGGAGCGACTCGAGGCCAAACGCGAGGGCTCCGACCCCGACGCGAAGCCGCTGGCGATCGACGTCACCGAGTTCCGGGTGCCAGAGCGGCTCCGCGAGGCGTTCAAGCGCGCCCCCGAGGGCCGGGCCGAGGCCGACGACGACGAGTCGCCCGAGGACTTCGGCATCGACCCCGAATCGGCGACGTACAAGTACGACACGGGACGATGAGCCGGGCGGCGACGCACCGGTCAGCGACTCGAGCCCGGCCGGCCGGCGCGCTCGTGGAACCCGTGGCGGAACGCGACCCAGCAGATCCCACAGAGGAAGACGATCGGCGGCAGGATGGCGAAAGCCCACAGCGGGTCCAGCCCCCACACCAGCAGGAGCAGGAGGTTCCCCAGCCCGATCGCCAGGAACGGCGCGACGTAGCGAGCGGCGCGGCGACGGTCGCCGCGGGTCGGCTCGGCGGACTCCTCGAGCGGGCGGTCGCCGGACATACGCCTGCCGTCGACGCCCCGAAAGATAAGTGGCCGTACCGATCCGAGTGACTCTCATGGAGACGAACCGATCCGATACGACGGCGGACCGAACCGACGCGAGCGAGCTTGCCGACCAAACCGATCGAACCCACTCGGGCGAGCCGTCGGACGGCGACGACGGGGTCCGCGTCTGGCTCGTCGAGCGCACCTACGGCGACGACGAACTCAACATCGTCATCCTCGTGTACGCGACCGAAGACGGCCGGCGGTACCACCGCCGCGAGCGGGCCCTGACGAGCTTCGGCGGCCCCGCTCGAGAGACGAAGGCGAGCCTGACCGTCCCGCCGAACTCGCTCGGGACGGTCGACGACCCCGCGACCCGGGAACGGTACGCCGAGGAGGCCGAACGGATGGCCGCCAAACACGACCCCGAGGACAGCGTCTGATACGGGTTACTGTCAGTCGTTGCCGGAACGTCCGCGACCGTCCTGCGGGTGTCCCGGTACACAGCGACGACAACCCGTCTGAGCCGCCGCCGGCGCGTCCGGGTCGCCGACCCACGGCTCGCCGCGTTCATCAAAGTTCAAGCCCCGCCCCGTCCACGGTAACCATAATGTTCGATCCCGACGAACTCGAGGAGATCCGTGCCAGCAAGGAGGAGTGGCACGAGGAAGAAGTCGAACCCGTCCTCGAGCGCTTCGGCGAGCGCAAGGAAACGTTCACGACCGACACGGGGGGCCAGGAGGTCGATCGGCTCTACACGCCCGACGACGTCGGCGATCTCGACTACGAAGAAGACCTCGGCAATCCCGGCGAGCCGCCGTACACGCGCGGGGTGTACTCCACGGGCTACCGCGGGCGGCTCTGGACGATGCGCCAGTACGCCGGGTTCTCGACGCCGGAAGACACTAACGAGCGCTATCACTACCTGCTCGACGAGGGCCAGACGGGGCTGTCGATGGCCTTCGACCTGCCGACCCAGATGGGGTACGACTCCGACGCCGACATGGCCGCCGGCGAGGTCGGCAAGGCCGGCGTCGCGATCGACTCGCTCGAGGACATGGAGACGGTCTTCGACGGCATCCCGCTGGACGAGGTTTCGACCTCGATGACGATCAACGCGCCCGCGTCGGTGCTGCTGGCGATGTACATCGCGGTCGGCGACCAGCAGGGGGTCGACCGCTCGGAGCTGCGCGGGACGATCCAGAACGACCTCCTGAAGGAGTACATCGCGCGCAACACCTACATCTACCCGCCCGAGCCCTCGATGCGGATCATCACGGACATCTTCGAGTTCTGCGCCGAGGAGACGCCGAAGTTCAACACCATCTCGATCTCCGGCTATCACATCCGCGAGGCCGGCTCGACGGCCGCACAGGAGCTGGCGTTCACGCTCGGAAACGGCATCGAGTACGTCGAGACGGCGATCGAGGCCGGCCTCGACGTCGACGACTTCGCACCACAGCTCTCCTTTTTCTTCAACGGGCACAACAACATCTTCGAGGAGGTCGCGAAGTTCCGTGCGGCCCGCCGGATGTGGCACGACATCATCGAGGAGCGGTTCGACCCTGACGATCCCAAGTCCAAACAGCTCAAGTTCCACACCCAGACCGCCGGCTCGATGCTGACCGCCCAGCAGATCGAGAACAACGTCGTCCGCGTCGCCTACCAGGCGCTGGCGGCGGTGCTTGGCGGCACCCAGAGTCTGCATACGAACGGGAAAGACGAGGCGCTCGCTCTGCCGACCGAGGAATCGGTCCGCACCGCCCTGCGCACCCAGCAGATCCTCGCCCACGAGTCCGGCGCGGCCGACACCATCGATCCGCTCGCGGGGAGTTACTACGTCGAGTCCCTGACCGACGAGGTCGAGGCGGAGGCGTACGAGATCATGGACGAGGTCGAGGAACGGGGCGGCATGTTAGAGGCCGTCGAGCAGCAGTGGGTCCAGCGCCAGATTCAGGACACCGCCTTCGACCGCCAGAAGGAGATCGAGGAGAAAGAGCGGGTCATCGTCGGCGTCAACGAGTTCGAGATGGAGGACGAAGAACCCGAGATGGACGTCGAGGAGATCACCAAGGAGGACCAACAGCGCCAGATCGACAGCCTCGCGGAGACTCGCGAGCGCCGGGACGACGAGGCCGTCGACGCAGCGCTGGAGGCGCTTCGGGACGCGGCTCGAGGCGATCAGAACCTGATGCCCTACATCATCGACGCGGTCAAGGCCTACGCGACGGTCGGCGAGATCTGTAACGTCATGCGCGACGAGTTCGGCGAGTATCAGCCCGGTGCGGCGGTTTAATCGGGCCTCGACGTTCCCGAACCGTTCACCGCAGTCCGACCGTCCGCCGTGCGATCGGAACTCCCCGCGGTGGTCGACCGTGCCGGTCGTCTCGGCTCGCGAACGCCACGAAAAATCACAACAATAACACGGTCGCCACGCGGAGTACGACCCGATGCACTTCGATCACGCCGGCATCGCGACCGACGACGCACAGGACCTCGCGGCGCTGTACGGCGACCTCTTCGGCCTCGAAGTCGCCCACGAGGAGGTGTTCGACGGCATGCGCGTCACCTTCCTCGACTGCGGGGACGGCTACTTCGAGTTGCTCGAGCCGATCGAGGACGGGACCATCTCGCGCTATCTCGAGGACAGCGGGGCGGGGATCCACCACCTCGCGCTCGCGACCGACGACGTCGAGGCGGCCCTCGAGACGGTCCGAGAGAACGACGTGGCGCTGATCGACGAGGAGCCCCGACCGGGCGCGTGGGGGCACTCGGTGGCCTTTCTCCACCCCAAGGACACCGGCGGGATCCTGATCGAACTCGTCGAGCACTGAGGCGGACCGTCGACCGAGTTCCCGGTGCGACCGCGAGCCGCGGTCGCACCGGCCACGACGAACGACTGCCGACGAGCGGCGGCCGGGCTACTCGCCGCCGTACTCGGCCGTGGTGATCTGGTCCCGTCGGTCGCCGTCCGCGTGGAAAACGGTGACCTGAGCGGGGTATCGGCCCTCGAGGTCGATCCACGCCTCGTAGTCGGCGGCCCCGAGGCAGTCGGCGCAGGTTTCGGCCTCCTGCTCGCCGACGGCGACGGTGACCGCGAGCAGGTCGCGGGCCTCGTCGTAGTTCGCGTCGGCCAACTCGAGCGCGTGACACGGCGTCGGAATCCTCATCGTCCCGTCGACGACGACGGCTTCGTCCGCGAACTCGACGGTCGCGTCGGCGTCGTCGGTCTCGCCCGCACACTCTCGCTCGCCGACCACTATCGACGCGTCCGCTACGTCGGGCGTCGGACAGGAAATCGAGGACGCCGTCGACTCCGTCCCCGTGCCGGATTCGGAGAGCGTGACGGTCGTCCGGGAGCGGGTGCAGTCGAACGGCCGACGATAGATCTCGTCGCTGATCGTCGACTCGCGGTTACCACCGTCGCGGCTCGTCGCGACCGTCACCGTATACGATCGCGGCTCGACGAGGACGATCGTCCGTTCCTTGCCCGCTCCGACGGTGAGATCGCGCTCGAGCAGCGGCTCGTCCCGTTCGTCCTCCCCGTCGGCCGAGGCGCCGTCATCGTCGTCTGTCGAGACGATCACGGAAACCGTCCGCTCGGTCTCGCCGTCGTTGCGGAGGGTGAACTCGTGTGGCGGGTGAGCCTCGAGGAACGGGACCTCGTCGGGGTCGCCGACGACGATCGCGTCGGATCCGGCGGACTCGCTGACCAGTCGGTCGCCGTCGTCGCTCGAGCCGTCGGCGTCCGGTCGCTCGGACTGGAGCCGCTCGAACCGCGAGTCGGCACAGCCGGTCAGGCCACAGGCCGCGCCGGTCGCGACCGCGAGGAGGTCTCGTCGTCGCATACGCGGTCTCACAACGAAGGGGAATTAAACGCCTTTGTCACCGCTTCTTACCTGTGATTCTGCGAGACTGTCGCCGTCGGTGGGACACGCAAATGTCGCGGGCGGACCGAAACCCGTCAGGGGAGCTATCTCGGCGTATGAGTAGCCTGTTGCAGCGCGAGCGGAAGCAGTACGGCGAACCCGTGGCGGCCGCGGAGACCGACGGACGGACCGTCACCGAGAGTCCGCTGTTCCGACTCGGGCGGATCCTGTTCGGCGTCGTCCTCGCGTTCACGGCGACGGACAACCTCCGGAACCTCGTGGATCGGGTCCAGTACGCCGAGTCGAAGGACGCGCCGGTTCCCTCACTGTCCGTTCCGGCGACGAGCGGCGGGCTCCTGATCGGGGGGATCGGTCTGGCGCTGTGGCGGGTGCCCGCGTCGGCCGCGGCCGCGGTCGCGACGTTTTTCGCCGCCGCGACGCCGGTGATACACGACTTCTGGAACGTCGACGATCCGGAACTGCAGCAACAGGAGTTCTTCCACTTCGCCAAGAACGCGGCGCTTTTGGGGGCCGCGCTCGCGTTCCTGAAACTCGCGCTGTCCGAGCAGTCGCGGGAGTGACTGAGTTGCCGCCTCGAGCGGTTCGGCCGTGGTGAGGAAGCGGCCGGTCAGCCGAAGTTCTCGATCAGCGCCTCGTCGGGATCGCCGCCGGCGGCCTCGATCGCGTCCGCGACGGCGGTGACGAAGCCGTCGAAGCCGAAGGCGTAGACCCGCCCGTCCTCGCGGTAGGTGGCGACCGCGTCGGCGAGTTCCTCGTCCGCGCCGTCGTCGACGAAGACTACGGTCGCGCCCGCTTCGGACAGCGCCTCGAGCCGGTCGGTGTGGGCGGGTTCGTCGGCCTGATAGATTACGGTCGCGTCGTGACCGGCCTCGTGGGCGGCCTCGGCGACCGCGACCCCGGCACCGACTCCCGGTCCCCCGGCCGCGGCGACGACGTCGCCGCCGTCGTAGGTGATCCGACCGAACGGGCCCTCGACGTGGACGGTCTCGCCGCCCTCGAGGTCGGCGAGCCACGGCGAGAGATCGCCGTCGGGATCGATCCCGACGGTGAGTTCGAACGTCTCGCCGACCGACGGCGACGAGAGGGTGTAGTGGCGGGCGATCTCCTCGTCTTCCGGGGCGGCCCGCAGGAGGACGAACTGCCCGGGAAGTGCGTCGAACCCCTCGGGCGTCTCGAGTTCGAGCGCGACGGTATCGGGACCGACCTCGCTGACCGATGCGACCGTGACTGGCGTCCCATCCATGTCGAACTCGTTCGTCGGCCGCCTGAAAAGACGTTCCGTTCTCCGCGACCCGCGCCGGTCGCGGTGCGGCGGCGATCGGCGTCGCTCGTTCCACCGTTTTCACTCTCTTTCGAGTTTCTTTCTCCCGTAAACTCTCATCGCGTAATTCTTAACGATTAATGACTAACTGTCCCGCCGTACCGAACATATCCACCGTCGATGCGGTGGTCCGGTTGGGGTTTCAGAAGCCTTTTCATTTATGGGGGGCAAGGGGCCTCATAACATGGCTGAGGATCTCAACTGGGCGATCGGAGGCGAGGCCGGCGACGGTATCGACTCCACCGGTAAAATCTTCGCTCAGGCACTGTCCCGGGCCGGAAGACACGTATTCACCTCCAAAGACTTCGCGTCGCGGATCCGCGGGGGCTACACGGCCTACAAGATTCGCACGTCGGTCGAGCAGGTTCAAAGCGTCGTGGACCGACTCGACATCCTCGTCGCCCTCACACAGCGGACCATCGACGAGAATCTGGACGAACTCCACGAGGGAAGCGCCATCATTTACGACGGCGAGCGCTCGTGGGAGGCGGAGATTCCCGACGAGATGACCGCGGTCGACGTCCCGCTGAAGTCGCTGGCCGAGGAGGCCGGCGGTGCGATCATGCGCAACATCGTCGCGCTGGGCGCGGCGTGTAAGATCACCGGCTTCGACGTCGAGTATCTGGACGAGGCCCTCGAGAAGCGCTTCGGCGGCAAGGGTTCGAAGATCGTCGAGAACAACAAGGAGGCCGCTCGAGCGGGCCAGGAGTACGTCGAGGAGAACTACGACCTGGACCACCTCGGCTACAACGTCGAGACGACCGACAACGACTACGTCCTGCTCAACGGGAACGAAGCCGTCGGGATGGGCGCGCTCGCGGCCGGCTGTCGGTTCTACGCCGGCTATCCGATCACGCCCGCGACCTCGATCATGGAGTACCTGACGGGACGCATCGAGGACTACGGCGGCCACGTCGTCCAGGCCGAGGACGAACTGTCGGCGATCAACATGGCGCTCGGCGCGGCTCGAGCCGGTGCCCGGTCGATGACCGCGACGTCGGGGGCCGGGATCGACCTGATGACCGAGACGTTCGGGCTGGTCGCGACCAGCGAGACGCCGCTGGTCATCGCCGACGTCCAGCGCTCGGGTCCCTCGACGGGGATGCCGACGAAACAGGAGCAGGGCGACCTCAACATGACGCTGTACGGCGGCCACGGCGAGGTCCCGCGGTTCGTCGTCGCTCCCACGTCGATCACCGAGTGCTTCTGGAAGACCATCGAGGCGTTCAACCTCGCGGAGAAGTACCAGACGCCGGTCTTCCTGGTCTCGGATCTGGCGATGTCGGTCACCGAGCAGACGTTCCCGCCGGAGGCCTTCGACATGAGCGAGGTCGAGATCGACCGCGGCAAGCTCGTCGACGAGGACGAGGTCGACGAGTGGCTCGACGCGCAGGGTCACTTCCGGGCCCACGCCGTCACCGAGGACGGCGTCAGCCCGCGGGCCATCCCCGGCACGACCGACGCCGCCCACATGTCCACCGGCCTCGAGCACGACGAGCTCGGCCGCCGGACCGAGGAGGAAGACGAGCGCGTCCAGCAGGTCGACAAGCGAAACCGCAAGGTCGAGACCGCTCGAGAGAACGAGGACTGGGACTACCGCGAGTTCGGCGACCCGGACGCGGACAACCTCGTCATCTCGTGGGGCTCGAACGAGGGCGCGCTCGTCGAGGCGCTCGACTACCTCGAGGCGGACGGGATCGACGTCCGCGTGATCTCGGTTCCCTACATCTTCCCGCGGCCCGACCTGACCGAGGAGATCGAGGCCGCCGACGAGACGATCGTCGTCGAGTGTAACGCGAACGGCCAGTTCGCGGACGTGATCGAACACGACGTACTGACTCGCGTCAAGCGCATCAACAAGTACACCGGCGTGCGATTCAAGGCCGACGAACTCGCAGACGACATCACCGAGAAACTCACCGAGGAGGTACCCGCATAATGAGCTCCGACGTCCGATTCACCGACTTCAAGTCCGACAAACAGCCAACGTGGTGTCCCGGCTGCGGCGACTTCGGGACGATGAACGGCATGATGAAAGCGCTGGCCAACACCGGCAACGACCCCGACAACACGTTCGTCGTCGCCGGGATCGGCTGTTCCGGCAAGATCGGGACCTACATGCACAGCTACGCCCTCCACGGGGTTCACGGCCGTGCGCTCCCGGTCGGCACCGGCGTCAAAATGGCCCGGCCCGACGTCGAGGTCATGGTCGCCGGCGGCGACGGCGACGGCTACTCGATCGGTGCCGGCCACTTCGTCCACGCCGTCCGCCGGAACGTCGACATGTCCTACGTCGTCATGGACAACCGCATCTACGGCCTGACCAAGGGCCAGGCCTCGCCGACCTCGCGGTCGGACTTCGAGACCTCGACGACCCCCGAAGGCCCGAAGCAGCCGCCGGTCAACCCGCTGGCCCTCGCGCTCGCGTCGGGTGCCTCGTTCATCGCCCAATCGTTCAGTTCGGACGCGATGCGCCACGCCGAGATCGTCGAGAAGGCCATCGAACACGATGGCTTCGGCTTCGTCAACGTCTTCAGCCCCTGCGTCACGTTCAACGACGTCGACACCTACGACTACTTCCGCGACAGCCTGGTCGACCTGCAGGAAGACGAGGACCACGACCCCCACGACTACGAGGCCGCCAAGGAGGTCATCCTCGACAGCGAGAAGGAGTACCAGGGCGTCATGTATCAGGACGAGAACTCGGTCCCGTACCACGAGAAACACGGCGTCACCGAGGACATGTCCGAGATCCCCGACGGCGCGCCCGAGGACGCGATGGACCTCGTCCGCGAGTTCTACTGACCTCGGTCAGCCGCGTTCGACCTCCGACTGCTCGCGTTTTCATCCGTCGACGCTCGTTCTGGCGCTCGAGACGACGACTTTTGCTGCGTCGAATTCGACTCGCAGCGAGACAGTCAGCATAAATATAAGGGACGTTCATTATAGTTGGGGGCGTACTCAGAAGCGATCCACAGTCGAATACGTCAGAGCGGACAGCGCGGTCGAGAACGGAACGATTTTGCTGTGGATCGAGGGGAGGAGAGAACCAATGGCAACGACGCGACCAGCAGTAACACAGGGAATCGACCTCGAGAAGTTCCACGAGTTCGTCGAGTACGCGACGGCGAACCCCGACGACGTTCAGATGGAACTCGGCGCTCGTGCCCCATACGAGGGGCGGCTCTTCCACAGTCTGGCGATCGTCGACGAGTACACCCTCGGCGAGGAGGAGATCCACCGAGAGACCCGCGAGTACACGCTCCCGCTCGGAGCGTGGAAGGAGATGGAGGAAGCAGCCGGCTTTGTCGATCCGACCGATCGGATGGAACCGATAGAAGTGGCGCTTGCAGCACTCACCGGCTGTCTGAACGTGGCAGTGGGCGTCACTGCGCTAGCGAACGATATCGACATAGACGACCTCGAAACGACCGTCCGACTGGACTTCGATCCCCGCGTGGTACTGATGATCCACGACGTCGATCGAGCCGAGGAGAGCTTCGACGACATCCGCATCGAGATAGAGGTGAGCGGCGAGAACCTTTCCGACGAAGACGCCGACCGCCTGGCCGCCGGCGCGAAGCGCTCGCCCGTCTGGGGGCTCATGCACTTCGCCCACGAGATGGAGCCGGTCGTCACGGTCGGACGAACGCCCGCGCCTGCCCACCAATAGGACGGGTGAACGACAGGCCACGGATTTTTTGCCGGCCGGTTCGTACGTGACCGCCGTCAGGCCGGATGTTCGACGGACTCGAGCAGGACCTCGGCGTTGGCCGACTCCTCGGTGAGCAGTTTCGGATAGGTGCCGAGCAGGACGAGCAGGTCGCCCTCGTGATCGAAGGCGGTGAGTTTGATCTCGACGTCGATCGGTTCGCCGCCGAGTTCCGACTCGCCGAGGAAGACGTCGACCTCCCGGCCGTCCCCGAGGATGTCGAGGCCGAACGTCTCCTGGTGCTGGATGTCGCTGATATCGCCCTGTCCCCCTTCGAACTCGCCGAGGAACCGGTCGATCAGTTCCTCGTTGGAGAGGTCGTCGATCGGATTGAGCGACCGGCCGGCGACCTCCATCCCCGGGATCGAAACGGCGGCGAAGGCGGCCCCGTCGCGTTCTTCGCCCTGGTACTCGACGGCTTTCGAGTAGACGGCCGTCGAAATGGAGGCCTCGACCCGCCGTTTGACGCCGCCGGGGAGTTCGACCGAGCGGTCGATCGTCCGCTCGCCGACGTCGTCTTCCGCGTAGCCCGTCTCCTCGAGCGCGTCGTCGGTCGGGCGAACGGCGTCCGAATCGAACGTGAGGGGAGCGTTCCCGAGGACGACGTCGATACAGCCGGCAGTGAGCGCGATCGCTCCGGTCGCACCCGCGGCGAGCAGCGATCGTCGAGAGAGAGTCATACAGGTGGGTTCGTTACGAACGGCATATTCCTTGTGGCTTCTTTAGTTTTGCAGACAAGACCGTCAGGCTTCGCTGAACGTCGATAGCGGGTGCCGTCGTAACAACTGAAACGATTTCACACTGATCGCACAGCCGCCGTGCGATCAGGTGTGCATTGATCTTCAGTGGCTACTATAGCCGACGCACACATCAAGAGTTATCGGGATCGACACCCCCCGTTTAGCCATGACTGACTTTGCGGACCGAGTCGAGCAGGTGTCGATCAGCGGCATCCGAGAGGTCTTCGAGGCCGCGGGCGAGGACGCGATCAACCTCGGCCTCGGCCAGCCGGATTTCCCCACTCCGACCCACGCCCGGCGCGGGGCCATCGAGGCTATCGAGGCGGGACGGGCCGACGCCTACACCTCGAACAAGGGGACCGAACAGCTCCGGGAGGCCATCTCCTCGAAGTACGACCGCGACTACGGCCTCGAGATCGACCCCGCCGACGTGATCGCCACCTCCGGCGGGAGCGAGGCCCTGCACCTCGCGCTCGAGGCCCACGTAAATCCCGGCGAGGAGGTCATCTTCCCCGACCCGGGCTTCGTCTCCTACGACGCCCTGACCCGCATCGCCGACGGCACGCCGAAGCCGGTCGGACTGCGCGAGGATCTCACGCTCGATCCGGCGGCCGTCGAGGACGCAATCACCGAGGACACCGCGGCGTTCGTCGTCAACAGCCCCGCGAACCCGACCGGGGCCGTCCAGAGCGAGGCGGATATGCGCGAGTTCGCCCGCATCGCCGACGAACGCGACGTCCTCTGTATCTCGGACGAGGTCTACGAACACATCGTCTTCGAGGGTGAGCACCACTCGCCGCTGAAGTTCGCCGAGACCGACAACGTCGTCGTCGTCAGCGCCTGCTCGAAGACCTACTCGATGACCGGCTGGCGGCTCGGCTGGGTCGTCGCCTCGAACCGCCGCATCGAACGCATGCTGCGGGTCCACCAGTACGGGCAGGCCTGCGCCTCCGCACCGGCCCAGTACGCCGCCGAGGCCGCCCTGACTGGCCCCCAGGAGCCGGTCGCGGAGATGGTCGAGACCTTCGAGGAGCGTCGGGATCTCGTCCTCGACGGGCTCACCGACGCCGGCCTCGAGGTGCCCACCCCCGAGGGGGCCTTCTACGCGATGCCGAAGGTGCCCGATGGCTGGTGCGACGAAGTGCTCGAGCGGGGCGTCGTCGTCGTCCCCGGCGACGCCTTCGGCGCGAACGGCGCGGGCTACGCGCGACTGTCCTACGCAACGGGGACGGAGGAGTTGAAGGAAGCGCTCGAGATCATCGACGACGCGACGCGAACCGTTCGATAATCCGCCTTCTCCCGTGCTTTCAGTCCACGTCGCTCCTCGAGTCCGCGGGCTGGTTCGGTGGTCGTCGCTGGTTCTGGGTTCGAAGAGCGGTGTCCCTCCGGACCCCACTGGTGTGCGGTGATGCGCGCTGAGTTTCGGTGAGCGAATCGTCCAGGGAGCGGTGTTGCCACTGTGACGAGCAGCGCAATTCGATCCCACTCTCTCGAGATTCAATCCGTCAGACGAACCATACCTGAAGAAGTCGTTCAGTTTCACAATCGAACTGACCGGCTATGGGTGGAGAGCGCACGGAAACCACATAGTCCGAACCACTGATTCAGCCGTCAGTTTCGATTGGGTTCGCGAGCGATTCGCTACAACCTCGCTCGTCGTCATCGGAATCGCGTGTTTCCCAAAAGGGTATGCCGTGGCCATCTGAACCGATCCGATACGCTATCTGGATAGCGTACTCGCCCAATTCCTCCCCAGATTCGATTGTTATCCACTCTGAACGCATTCCCATCCGAAAATGGGCACGGAATCGTCTCGTCTCATCGGGCCACTCCTGTGGGACCCATCGTTGTTGAGTTGGCTCATCTTCTTCACGGCCATCAATAGTATAGGAATCGGAGAGGATTTCTTCATCCTCGTACTCGACACGCAGGTGAACGGTATGCGATTGGGTGTCTAAATTGATCAGTTGGATACAGTTGAGACGAGGATGTCTGTTAGAAAGAACTGAGGCGGTACATCCAGAAAACGTACCAGCGAGTAGAGGGGCCGTAGCTCGGAGGATAGCGCGACGGGAGGGCATGTAGTTAGATACACAACACATCTGTATAGACTTTCTGTGTGAGGGATCGGAATGGGCGATACTCGTACGCCCTGTACTGAGCACTGGGAGTACACGACGCCCAAGTCCGTTTGCGGTTCGAGCGACTCGTCACCGAACGATTACCGCGACGAGTACTGACCGACCCGTCACCGAACGACGACCGCGAACGACTGCTGACCGACCGACGACGAAAACGGGTAGTTAGCTGCTCGCTGACGCGAATTCGTCGACGATCGTCTCGCAGAAGGCCTCGAGGTCGTCCGGGTTCCGACTCGTCACGAGGCCGTCGTCGACGACGACTTCCTCGTCGACCCACTCGCCGCCGGCGTTGCGGACGTCAGTCTGGAGGCTATGATACGAGGTCAGCGTGCGCCCGTCGACCGCGTCCGCTTCGATCAGCGTCCACGGCCCGTGACAGATCACGCCCGCCGGCTTGCCGTCCTCGAGGTGTCGCCGGAGGAGTTCGACGCCGTCCTCGTCGGTCCGGAGCCGGTCCGCGCCGACGGTCCCACCGGGGACGATCAGCGCGTCGTAGTCGTCGGCCGAGGCCTCGTCGAACGACTTCTCGACCTCGTAAGACTCGCTCCCCTCGAGGTCGTTATTGACCGTCCGACCCTCGCCGGTTTCGCTGCCGAGGACGTCGACGGTCGCACCGGCGTCGGCGACGGTCTCTTTCGGTTCGACGAACTCCACTTCTTCGGTGCCTTCCGAGGCGAGGAAGACGCCGACGGTCGCGTCCTCGAGTCGCTGGCTGTCGGAGTCGCTCATACGCGAGGCGAGGACCCTCGAGCGGACAAGGATTGGACTTGCGGGTGCAACAGCGCCGCCGGAGCCGGTTCGGGTCGCTCGATCCGACCCGGCGTCTCCCCTGCCGTCACGTGTAGCGTTTTAGGGTCTCGGTCCGTGTTCCCGAACGAGATGAGAGCCGTACGCCTTCAGGAACACGGCGACGCGGACGTACTGCAGGTCGAGGAGATCGACCGACCCGAACCGGCCGCCGACGAGTTGCTCGTCGAGGTCGCCTCGGCGGGCGTCAACCCGGTCGACACCTACTTCCGGGACGGGTCGTACGAACCGGTCGCTCTGCCGTTCACGCCCGGGGTCGACCTCGCGGGCACCGTCGCGGCGACCGGCGAGGCCGTCGAGGGCTTCGACGAGGGGGACCGCGTCTACGGCACCGGGATCGGCAACGGCGGCTCGCAGGGCGCGTACGCGGAGTACGCGACGATCCCGACGGACCGCGTAGTCTCCCTCCCCGACGGCGCGGATCTCACCGAAGCGGGCGGGGCCGGCGTCGCCGCCGTCACCGCCTGGCGCGCGCTGATCGACCACGCCGACCTCGACCCCGCGGAGTACTGTCTGGTCCACGGCGGCTCCGGCGGCGTCGGCCACGCGGCCGTCCAGATCGCGGCCGCCGTGAGCGCCCGGGTGATCACGACCGCGGCCGAGGAGTACCACGACGAACTGGCCGAGTACGGCGCCGAGACGGTGCTGGACTACGGCCGCGACGACCTGGCCGACGCCGTCCGCGAGGCGGCCGACGGCGGGGTCGATGCCGTACTCGACCACCGACTCGACGACTACCTGCAGTTCGACGCCGACGTCGCCGCGACGGGCGCTCGCGTCGTCGGCATCGGCGAGAACAGCCCCGATCCGGGCTTCACGAACGACGGCGCGGCCCGGTCGAAGGACGTCTCCTACCAGTTCATGAGCATGTTCAACACGCCCGACCTGCGCGTGCCGCTTCGCGGGGTCGCCCACCTCATGGACGCCGATGCGCTCTCGATCGACGTGGCCCGACGCTACGACCTCGAGGAGGCCGCCGAGGCCCAGCGCGCGGTCATGGAAGACAGCTTCCTCGGGAAACTCGTGATCGAGCCGTAAGGGCGAGATGCCGATCAGAGACCGGAGATCTCGTGAAAAGAGCGGGTCCGGCGGTCGGTCAGGCGGGCCCCTGCACCGCGTCCGCCCGCTCGAGCAGGGTCCGCCCGCGGGCGGTGAGCGCGATCGTCTCGGTCTCCGTGTCGTAGTCCACGACGTCGGCGGTCGTCAGCTTCGGGACGTGGGTGTGGTGGAGCGAGATCCGGACGGCGCGGCGCTCCCGCGAGGAGACGTCGCCGTGGTCCGAGATCGCGTTCGGCTCCGCGCCGGCTTCCTGGGCGGCGATCTCGACCGCCAGTTCCGTGAGCGTGGCCTCGCCCCCGGTCTCCGCGAGGTACCGCAGCGTCGCGCGGCGTCGCCGGTCGGCCAGCAGATCCATCGCCGTATCGACGGCGTCGGCGTCCTCGCCGAACGCGGTGAGGCTCTCGGGCGAACTCAGTAGCGGGATCATACCTCCGATAGGCTCCGGGGCGTATATATGCAACTTGTGAGTCCGATCGAAACACCACGCCGCGTGTCACGTCGGAAGTTCCAGCGGTGTCGACGGTCACGGTGACGTCCTCTCGAGGCGATGAGACCGCGACGCTGTTCGGCGATCAGGCGAGGTCGGCGACGGTTTCCATCGTCGTCCGCTTGTCGTCCTCGCTCATCCCGTCGACGAACCCGATTCGGACGGCGTCGACGCCGTCGATCGCGGCGTACTCCTCGAGCCACTCGCGGGCCTCGTCGGGCGTGCCCGCGAAGGCCAGTTCGTCGAGGAGTTCGTCGGGCAGGGCCGCGGCCATCGCGTCGGTGTCACGGTCGTCCCAGGCGGCCCGGATCTCCTCGACGATGTCCGGATACCCCTGTTCGGCGACCGAGTTGCCGTAGTAGGGACCGTACGCGCCGAGCATGAACGCGACCGTGCTGCGAGCTTTTGCGCGCACTTCCTCGCGATTCTCGCCCGCGATCCCGCGGACGATCGGCGCGACCCGCAGGTCCGAGAGGTCCTTGCCGGCGAGTTCGGCGCCCCGTTCGAGGTCCTCGAGGCGGTCGCGCAGGCCGTCTTTCGTGAACATCTGCGGGGCCCAGCCGTCGCCGAAGCGGCCGGCCATCTCGGTGGCCTTGGGGCCGAGGGTGCCGACGTCGATCGGCGGCGGGTTCTCCGAGGGGCCGCGCTCGTAGCCCAGCCCGGCGATATCGAATATTTCGCCGTCGTAGGCCGGGTTGCCTTCCTCGTAGACGTTGTGCATGATCTCGATCACTTCCCGGGTGCGCCGGAGCGGCCGGTCGAACTCCTGGCCGTGCCAGCGCTCGGTGATCGCGGGCGAGCTCGGGCCGATCCCGAACCGGTACCGCCCGTCGGCGGCCGCCTGCATCGTCAGCGCGGTCTGGGCGAGCATCGACGGCGTCCGACCGTACGGCGAGATGACGTCGTTGGAGATTCCCAGTTCGTCGGTCCGTTCGGCCGCCAGCGTCAGCGGCGGGACGATGTTCCAGCCGGTCGTCTCGCCGACCGTGATCCGGTCGAAGCCCAGCTCCTCCGCCTGCACGGCGCGTTCGGCGACGCCCTGCGGGCGGTCGTAGTCCCCGAGTCGCACCAGCAAGTCGAGTTCGGCGTTCATCGGGCGTCCCTCCGCGTCGGCGTTCGAGTCGTGTCTCGGCGTGTCATCATCGCACACCGCGTCACGGACTCACATAAATGTGTAGCGTTTCCGTCCATTCACGGGAGTCGACCGCTGTCGGCGGCGTCATCCGCGCTGGACGTAGTAGACGACCACCCCGGGTTGGCGGGAGTCGACGAGCGGCCCGTCTGTCCGCGCTGTGACGAGCCGGTCGGCTTCGTCGCCGGCCCGACGACGGCGTCGGTCAGCCCCTGCGGCTGTACGGTGCCGGCGGTGGCCGTCCGGCGCGACTAGGGGCTCGCCTCGAGCCCCGTCGGCCAGCCGGCCGGTCGGCGGCCCGTTCGAAACCACCACCATACCGACCGCGATGCCGCCGGGCGGCCGGTCCGGAATCGGGTCTCGAGCGTTTTTGAGATGTCGTCGGAAATCAGTTGCCGGCCCGGGACGGGTTGCGGACTCGAGCGAACTGACTCGAGACAAGCGCCCTGCTATCGTGGCGACACGGAGTGGCCACACCCTCCCCAGCCGATTTCTGCTCACGGGCGCGCAGCGACCGTTCGCATGGTTCGCGGAACCTCCGGTTCCGCGCTAACGCTCGGTCACTCCGTTCCCTCCCTCATCCACTGTCAGAGCAAACTCTAACAAGCCTTCGCTCGTGGAACTCGCGAAGACCTCGCACAATGTCGGGCCGCGGTTCGTCGGTGACCCACCGCGTCCCAGCGCGCGCCACCGCATAGCGGGTAGTCGAACGGCGCTCGAGCGTCGGGTCCGATCGCCGGAACCGGATTCAGCCGCCGAACGAGTGGGAAACGTTGATACTGCCAGTGACTAACGTGAGCGTATGACACACGACTGCTCGTTCCTCGAGGCCCTCGACCTCGGGGACGACCAGCTGTCGTTCGCGGACGGCCGGCGCGAATCGCACGCGACGGACTGGGGGACCGAGGAGTCGGGCGGCGTCGTGCCCGACGCGGTCGTCTGGCCCGAGAGCACCGCGGACGTCTCGGCGGTGCTGTCGGCGGCGACCGACCGCGGCGTCCCCGTCACGCCCTACGCCGCGGGGACGGGCCTCGAGGGCGCTGCCGTCCCGGCCCACGGGGGGATCAGCCTCGATCTGACCCGGATGGACGCGGTGGTCGACTACCGGCCCGACGACTTCCAGATCGACGT
>SDGW01000265.1_pt1 | contig 22255 bp, 33 predicted proteins | sample 2873831 | NCBI WGS metagenome assembly SDGW01 (sample SAMN08132700, study PRJNA421101) | hypersaline lake metagenome | isolation source: celular fraction 0.22 microns magnesium sulfate-rich crust from ephemeral... | place: Spain: Penahueca Lagoon, Toledo | collected 2011-07
ATCTCGACTTCCTGCGTCGTCGAGTCCCGCGTCCCGCTACGATGCGAGTCAGGACGTTCACGCGGGCGGGTTAATTGGCGGTCGTTACAGGTCTCCGAACTCCCGTGCGATCTGCTCGTCGTCGTGCAGGCCCTTGATCCAGCGCGCCTTCGCGTCTTGGAACGCCTGCTTCACCTCTTCCTTCGTCTCTCCACCGCCGCCGAACGTGCCGACTACCTTGTCCTTCCAGTTCGGCGTCTCGTTGCCAGCGACGCGAACGACATCGCCGATCTTCACTTCGCCGTCCTCGATGATGACCGGAACCATCTTGCGCTCGTAGCGGTCTCGCGGGTCTTTCTTGCCGGTGACGTTGGCGATGCGCTGCGCCTCCTCCTTCGAGATGTTGCGGCGGCGGAGCAGTTCGCGCTTCAGTTCGTATTCGTTCTCTGCGTCGATGTTGGGTTCGTTCTCACTCATTGTGGATCACGTGTGGTTTGGCGTCATCACCTCCAGAGCAGCATCCGTGTTCGTCGAGGCCCGCTCCCGCCTGTGAGGCGAGTCTACGTTCCAGCGGGCGGCGCGGCTTCCCGGTCGGGAGTCCACGCGTAAATGGTTCTGCGTCAATCCTGCTGAGCGTCATCAATCGTCGGCCTCCATCTGTTCGATCTCGTCGGCGATGAACTCCAACGCACCACCCTCGGTGTCGATGCCGGGGTGGTGTTCCTGCACGCGACGGGCGATGCGCTCCAACTCGCCCTGCGCCGCCTCCTTCGTGTGTTCCACCTCCTCCGGCGGCCCTCGGAACCACTCGGCGTCCTTCTTGCTTCGTGGCGTTCCACGGGGCTCGAAGCCTTGCTCGCAGAGCCACTCACCGCAGGTGAAGCAGTACGTATCTCCGATCTCCAAGCTCACGTCAAAGACCCCGGCGACGTTGAACGACATCTTGGTATCTGTCTGCCGGATCTCGTGGTGTTCGTGGTTCTCCTCTAGCTCTTCCAGTCGTTCGTAGGTGGACAGGCCGCGCACGTCTTGGACGTGGTTGAGTGCCTCGTTGATGTCCATCTCGGTCTCGTTGATGAGGACGGCGAGTTGCTCTTCGATGGGCTGCGAGTCGTCTACGTCTTCGATGCTTTCGATGGTGGATTCGGTATCCATCTTGATTCCCGCTCCCGGCTACGACGCCGAGTCTACGTTCAGCGGGTGTCTGATTCAAAACGATTCGGAGTCTGACGGTCAGTCGTCGTAGAAGTCAGCGTCGCCGAGAACGACGCAATCACTCGTGTCGCCCGTCCAGTCGGCATCAACGTCCATCTCCTCGGCAACGTTGACGATGAGGGAACCGAGTTCCGTGCGGTCAAACCCGTCAACGTCCTCGGAGTCGAACTTCAAAATCAGGCAGTCTACCGAGTCGCCTCCTTGTGCCGTCCAAAACAGGGCGGTGGGGTCATCGGTGCGGAAGCAACTGCCGCATCCAGCGGCCCCGTAGTCGGTTTCGACGGGGGCGCGGTCGGCAACTTCCTTGATGACCTCGATGAACTCTTCGGCGATCTCGTGACCCTCGGTGTAGAGGCTGCACGCCGAGTCGTGGAGGTAGTAACCGGATTTCGTGGTGGCAGTACGGGAACCGTAGGAAGTGTTGAATCGGCTCATTGGTGGATGTGGATTGATTGGGCATCATCACCTCCAGAGGAACAACGAACGAGCGCCTCGGGGAGTCGAACCCCGGCAACTCTACGATGGAGTTGGCACCGGCGCGCCCCGGGCGGCCTCGCTGGCCGCCCGAACTGGTTGTCTGTGTGTGCATCTGAGTCTCTCAAAGTCCCCGAACCGTTCGGCGAATCGGGCACGCCTCGCGGCTCGGGGTTGGGGTGGCGTCCTTCCCCACCACGTTGGTGGAGCGCAGAGCGAAGCTCGCCTTCCATCGTGGTTTCAGGGCCCTTGTAGTCCCGTTCAGCCTCGAAACACCCCGCGTCAACGGGGAGGAGACGAGGACTTTTCGCCCCCGTTCCCACGGACACCGCATCCGTGGACGGTGAGTTACTACCACGCTCGTTGGCTCACTCCGAACTTGGTTTGAGTTCGGTCGTGGTCTGCTTCTCCTATCTGACTTCACCCCCTCGTAGGGGAAGGGGGAATAAATACCTTCAAATGAATTACACTTTATCGCGGGGTAGAAGGACTGTACCGCCAAAATCGTGGTTCTTGCCGCCCCGAGATGGACATACGAAACACGTGAAACGAGGTGTGGCCGATGAAACACGGTGTGGGTTCTAATCGCCAGACGGCGTTTATCGTGAAACGGGGTGTGGTGGGTCTTTAAGTCAAATCTAACACGTGAAACGAGGTGTCCTGCAGCGCGCCGCGCCGGCATTCAAGTCCGTGTCTCCCCGAAGAACATCATGGGTGGAAGAGGGAGGCCGCCCGCGTGGGACGCGGGACGATGCCGCCCGGGACGGGAGGCCCGGGGACTCCTTGCTCTTCTTGACGTAACATCGACAAGAAGCGTACCCGCCGCCGAACGCGGCGGGATGGCTCCTCCAGAACCGTGGTGATGCCGCCCGCCCATTTCGGCGCGGACGGGGACTCCACCTAACCCACCGCCGACAGTGGCCGGCGGCACACGCGTGTCGCACGTCGAGCATCAAAAACGCTGCCACGCACGCCGGCATTTATCCCCCAGCACGCGCGTCAAGCAGGTATGGAATCCATCGAGGAAGTCAAAGCGAAACTGGCGATGGCGGCCAGCGGCCTCGAAAAGACCCGGGAGAAAGCAGAAGGTCTCGACGAGGTGGACGACGAAGCCCTCACCGACATCGAGAACGCAAGGGAGTCCGCCCGGCGCGCCTTGAAACGGATTGACGGTGAAAAGTAGGACGGCTATCCACTCACCCACGCATCCATCCCCAAAGCTACCTGCCAGAATACCCATACAACAGCGGTCTCAGACATAGAGAGTCCAGTAATCCACGCCAAAAGCCACGATGGGCCGACGAACCAGAACGCAAGGAACGCCACCAACAGACCTGCAAGAAACACCAACTCCACCACCCCAGCTTCGGACACGTCCACCTCGCCGCTTTCCTTCTCGTCCCCGTCGCCCCCGACTGCCCGCTCCAGTTGCTCCTCGAGTTCCCGGTCGCCGATCTCGCCCTCGGCGTACCGTTCGCGGATCTCCTCCACCGAGGCAGCATCCTGCTCGCGTTCCTCTTCGGCGAACTCGGTCAGTTCCGTCTGCTCACTCACGGCCATCACCCGCGCTGGTGCGCGAGCCGAGTGCGTCACGAACCTCGTCGAGACCCCACACCTTTACCTCGGCGTCCTCTATGGCTGAGCTGTTCTCCAACTCGGAGTTCGAGTCCGGACAGTCCTCGATCGTCTGCTCGATCGCGTTCTGTGCCTCCTCACGCGAGTCGTACTCGCCGACGTGGAGATTCACCAACTCAGTCTCGATGACCGCCTCATACGTGCCCTCGTCGAACGTGTCCTCCTTGACGTGCGTCCCCTCCACATCCACCTCACACACCCGGTCAACAACCTCTTCCGACGACACTCGACTGGCATCACCGGCCCAATCAACCGCGTACCCTGCGACGAAGAGAAGTCCGATCCAGAGGAACGCACCACCGGTTATCTTCGCGTAGGAGACGAGTTCCTCCTTCAGTACCTTGACGAAGCCGTCATCCGTGCGGATGTAGCGCCAGACCGGGAAGGCGAGCAGAATCCCCGCAATCATCGTCAGAAAGATCACGTAATCCACCGCACCCCCACACTCAGCGAGGTAGGTGAACGGCGCGTCGTGGGAGCATTCTGCACCTGTCATCGAGACTCACCCGCGCGGCGGCGCGATTCAGTCGCGGTGTCCCCTCGGTGGACTTCTGCCGCAAGTTCTTCCAACTCCCCGATCTCGGCGTCACACCGGTAGATGAGCACCACCTCGTCGTAGTTGGGGACGATGTAGTCGATGGTGTCCACGAGGCGGCGACGCGGGACGGCGAAGGAACCCATCCCACTCAGCCCACTCGGACGCGGCATCTCCTTCCCCTCGGAAGTCAGCTCCAGCATCGTGCCCGCGTGGTGGACGGTGATGCTGTGGTACTGCACGCCATCACGGTACTCGTACTCGTCGTGGTGGTGAACGACTACCCACTCGTCCTCGTCTTCCCACGTGAGGCTCTTTCTCCGCGTCATTCAGAATCCCCCGCGCTGGTGCGCGGGTCGTATTCGTCAGACTCGTAGATCAAGTCGCGGTGTCTGACCCACAACTCGTACCTTCCGTACTCACTCTCAGCGACGATGGAGTCTCCAACACCACGCCAGTCCCATTCTTCAGGCTCGTGACGATCTACGTTGTCGCACTGTTCGCGGAATTTTTCCAGCACCACTTCCTTGGCCGCCTCCTTCGATGCGCAGTACTCCGTATCAGCCGCCGGCATACCGCTCGACAGATCGAGGCAGGCCTCCCACACGCCTCCCCCAACGGTGGTGTCGACGGTTTTGACGGTTCCGTCACGGTACACCTCGACGCCGAGGAGTAGTTCGTGATCCGTGCCCAACTCGTCGAGTTCCTCTTCGGGGACGCCAGTCTCCTCGGCGACGAGGCGGCGGATGTTGGGCCGTGGGGCGAGCTGGACTTCGACGGGCCAGTCGACGTCCTCGGCGGTCGTCGGCCCCCACTCCTCACCACACTCGGGGCAGTACTCCGGCGTCTCGGAGAGCGTGTTCTCCCAGCCGCAGTTGCAACACGTCTCACTCATCGGTATCCCCCGCTCGGGTAAGCGAGCCTTCGGCGATGCGTTCGTCGAGATAGTCGCGGAACAGTTCGGAAAGGTTGACCTCGGCTTCGTCAGCGGCCTCCAACTGATCGACGTAGAGGTTGACCGAGGTCTGCTTCAGGTGTCGGTTCTTCTGGTCAGTCACCTGTATATACATATGCTTGTTGACAACTTAAGGGGCAGCCCCGGCAGGCTTCGACAGAGAGTGTCGAGAGAAAGGCCGGCGGGTCAGTCGTCGGTACGGTCGATCTCGTCGAGTGCCGCTTCCACGCGCTCGTCCTCGGCCTCCTCGTGGAGGTACCACGCACGCCGCTCGTCGTCCTTGTGGATGTTCATCAACGTCTGGCGCGTGCAGTTTGGCAGTTCTCGGGCGGCCTCGCGGTACGACGTCCCATCTTCGATGGCCTCGATCGCCTCGGCAACATCGAGGTAGCCCGTCTCGCCCGCGTCGTAGTCCGGGCTGAGATTCGGGTGGAGGTATCCCTCGTCACTACGGACGAACCCGGTCGGCGTCTGGCCGAGCCACTTCCCTTCTCGGCGAGCCCGCCGGAGGCCCGACTTGGTTCGGCGGATGATCTGCCGCCGTTCCTCGGTGTAGACCATCCCAACCACGTCAGCCACGAAGCGGTTCGTGCCGTCGGGCTTGATTTTGTCCACTTTCCCGTTGGTGATGTGGACGGTGACGCCGTTGTCCTCGCACGCGTCGAAGAACTCCTGAATGATGGAGCCGCGCCGGCCGATGCGGCTGATCTCCCAGACCACGACGTGATCGAGTTCGCCGTTCTTGATGCGGCCGAGGAGTTCGAGGTAGTCGTCGCGGTCGCGCGTGCTTCCGCTGACGTCGAGGTCAACGTACTCGGCGGTCTCGGTGGGTTCGATGTCGGTGTTCTCCTCGAGCCACGTGTCGAGGTCATGCTTCTGGTGGGACTTCTCTTGGGTGTCGGTGCTGGCTCGAATGTACTTCGCGTAGTCTTTGGTATCGTCTGTCATAGATTGGGGGTGGTTTGGCTGGTCAGAGGGGTTGCCAGTTTACCGCAGATACTCCACTTAAAGAACCGCTCTCGCTTACAGGGCTGTAAGCGAACATCCGTCTGTGCAACCACTCTATCCGGATCCAAGCTATCACCTCGGATAAACGCCGGCCCGGTGCAACCCCAACCGCGACGAACGCGTGTCCGTGAACTCCGCTTTGAACCTCGGTCACTGATTTGGAACGAGACCGATCAGGAAGACGAACACTCTCCAACTGTAGAAAGGACTATTTGACCCCAATGACAGGTAGGAGTCATGGCAGTTGAGGGAGAGGACTCCGAACAAGCAGAAACAGAAGAAAACGATACCGAAGACATCGCACCCCCGGTCAAACCAACCTCACTGAAACGATTCGTCAAACAGCACTCCGATCTGAATGCAGGCGGTGATGCGGTCGACGAACTACAACACCATCTCGAATTCGTCGCCGAGAGAATCTGGCTCGAAGCCAGCAAGCACGCCGAGGACGACGGTCGCAAGACAGTAAAAGAACGCGACGTGCAACACGCCATTGACCAGTTCACGGAGCCCCACGATCTAATCAAGAAGACCACGGAGCAACTGGACTGGATGAAACGTAATCTCGATAGGCAGGTTGAACAGTCCATCGTGTACGCCGAAGACAGATATGACGACTGACCAATTCCTCTTCAGGGACGGATACTCCATTCCAGAGAAAATCCGCCGAATTCCAACCGGGAGAATCACGGCGGAAACTCCAGAGATTGACTCTCGGCTCCAAGACCTCTCCCTGTCAGAGAACGAGGTCAGTCGGATGGGGAAGAACGACTTCTTCGACGAGGCCGAGGAACAACTCTCTACCTCGGCATACAGAAGCTTCGTCTCCAAACTCTTCGACAAGTACGGCGAGGAGGGTGACAAGTTCAACATGCAGCTCTTCGTCGCCGATGAATCCCTCTCCCGCGAACATCTCGCACGCCGCGTCAATCAATACAATGAGGAACGGATTGACCGCGACTTCGACTCACTCGTTGAACCCATCGTCCTCACCAATCACGAAGAGAACTCCGACTCCATAGACCTACAGTTCCGAACAACGGCCCACCTTGAGGACATCAACCCGGACGACAAAATACCAATTCAGATCATCGACTCTGAGACCGGTAACACCGTGGATCGATACGGTGCAGACTACCACATCAAGGCCCCCGCCCGCTACCGAGTTGAGACACGGGTCTACACAGAAACCGGGCTCACCGCGGTGTCGAACTACTCCAAGATCAAGGATGGTCTGAAGATGGACATAGCTAAGACCGTCACCGAGATGGCGCGAGGTGGGGTGCAGACCGGCGTCGGAAGCACGCACCGATTGGAAATGAACGAGACGGAGCTCCTACTCCTCCTACAGGAGATGGAGGGTGACATCTCAGGACTCGGTTACACTCTCGAGATCGCCGGAGTGGACACGGCCGACTTCACCGGACAACGGGACGAAGATATGGTTGACACCGAGGTTATCCGTGCTGCCGACGAGGCTGGCCAGATCAGGAAGATCAAATACTACGTCGATCATCCCGGCGCAGATCCAGATGACGAGCGCGACGTGATGCTCCGAATCTTCGACGACGGCCACCTCACCACGTCCAAACCGGTGCCCTCCGATCTCCTCGATGTTATCGTCCTCCAGATAAACACCATTCGGGGGTACGATGGGTTCCTAACCCCACTGATCGAACTCATCTACTCCTACGTCGGCGCGAAGTTCCGCGGCAAGTCCTCGATGATGCGGAACTCACACATCTCAAAGACTAATCTCGCCTTCAACAATCTCATCGAGGAGTACTTCGAGAAGAATCAGACACCGACAGAAGAGCTTCGCCTGTACAAGTCGATGATCGCCAACATCGGGATCAAGCTCTGCGACGAAGGCGTTCCAAGAACCGCCGACATGGACGAGGTTTCCGAGGTGGACGACTTCTACGATCTACAAGGCAAAATCGAGGAGTTCTTCCAAGACTACTCGCAACGATCACTCGGAAAGACGAGCATCGATTACGATGAGCTGTCCAACCACCTTAACCACTTACTCCAACAAGACTGGGAAAGTCCAGTCGAAATTATCGAGTATGCGATAGACCTGTATGATCTTAGCCGATGAAGCCGATGTGCTAGAGGAAGCCTTCTTTCGGGCCGACGTTAGCGACGTCACTACTCTCGAATTTCGGGAGCAAGACCTGATGGACTACGCCGACTTCCTCCACATAGAGCGGGACATCATCCCCGACATCCGCCCGTACTTCTCCATCTCTGAAGATCAGCGGTGCGAGAAGCACGGCATCGCGACTTCCTCGTGCGGCTGCGGCGAGTCAAGGCAGGTTCTGGCTTCGGTCTACCGACTTGACCCCGATTCCCTCGTTGAGGACTGGGTTGACGCGGTGCGCGACAGGGGCATCTTCGACTCCGTCGAACTGGAGCAGATCGACTCCACGAGATACGTCCTGAATGCGTGGCTGGATCGAATCCAGATCTCCTTCCATTGCTTCTTCGACAAAGACGAGATGGAGAGACACGATTTCGAACCGCAGGCGATGGAGTTCGGCGTCTCGTTCTTCGGCGATCAACAGGTAGTTGAACGGGAACACCGCTACTCGTGGCGTGAGTTCCTCAATGACGATTTCGAGGACAAAATCACGACGGACGTCAAACACCTGAAAGAGGCCATCGGATCCGATTTTTACGAATACACACCGCTCGAGGACTTCCGTGACCGAGTGCGGCAGAGTCTACGCGACTACTTCGAGGACTCGGGGTACGAGGTGCGGCGCGAGGTGAGCGAGATCTGTCCGGTGGAAACTACGCAGTACGGCATCGACACGGGGAAGACCGACTTCGTGGCTCACAGCGACGGATCGAAGTTCATCGTCTGTCACTGCGAGAAAACGCCGAGCTGGCATGTCCACCACTTCTCGAACGGTCGCATCAAGTCCGCTGAGCAGACTCCGATCATCGAGGATATGACGGAGAAAATCGAGTCCAAGATCAACACGTATCAGGACATCAGGCTGAACAAGCAGACCGCCTCGAGGTTCGTAACCGTTCTCGCTACGTTCTTCTCCATCGGTTTTGTTGTCCTCCTGTTCGAGCGTCTCGGTCTGATCGCGTCTGTTCTGCAGGAACAGTTCCAACTCAGCGGCAACCTGCAGTTGATTGCGTTCGCCCTGCTCATCTTCAACGCCATCGCGGCTATCGCACTCGCCGCAGTTGTCACTCGCCCGTACGTCCGCGATTTCCGATTCAGTTGGAAGATCGAACCTTTCGAGGCCGCACCGGAACAGCGGTGAAGGACGGGAACTGAACGTGGTCACCCGGCGCCAACCTACAAGTCGAGCAGCCCCCTACGTCTACACGTGACCGACGACGAAGAGGAAGTCATCGAGGAACGCGCGCACCTGCTTGACGACGAAGAGAACCTCGAACCCATCGACAACCTCCTCGACGATCTCTGACTTCGGCGACGTCCTCGGTCGCCGGGATCGCGGACACCCCTACTCGCTGGCGTCCCGGGCGAACACCTGCAACTGCTCCCACCGCTCCCCGTCCTCAACGCCGTGCCGGTCAAGCACGTCCGGCCACTCCTCCTCGCCGACGTCCACCATCTCCTTGACCACCTCGTCGTACTCCAGCAACGCCCCCTTCATGTCGTGTTCCTCCGGCGAGACCGTCACCCCGGATCCGAAGTCAATCCGAGACTGCTCGCCCCACGGCACGTCGCCGACGTACACCTCAGCCTTGTCCTCCTCGACGAGCGACGCCAGTTCGGCGAGCGGTTCGTCCAAGTCCGAGACCTTCTCCTCGTCCATATCTGTACCACGCCACCTGCGTCACTTAGTGGTCAGCATCCCACCGGCCTCAGCAGGTTTCCGTATGGCCCGTCCGGTTGCCCGATCGCTGCTATACATTCTTGACGCGGGGTGCTGTTCGGCGAGCGGTGCGGCCAGCCCGGTCACGCTACCACCAGCGAGGAGCACCTAACCCGCCACGAGGCGGATCCATCGGTCGCGTGCAACTCGACAGCGTTGACAGCCCGCGTGCGAAGCTCGTCCTCCTCTACCTCCACGAACGTGGCCCCTGCTCGCCACGCCAGCTCGCCGACGAACTCGACGCCAGCCTACTCTCCGTCCTTGGCGTCCTCGACACTCTCCGTCGAGACGGACTCGTAGAGCGGCGCGGCGCGCGGCACGCCCTCACCGAGGACTGACCCTACACGTCGTGCGCGAAGCCCCCTTCCTCGGTCACACAAAGTCTGAGTTCTCCAATCGGCGAACCCTCGTAGGCGTCGCCGATCTCGACGTACTCGTAGTACTCCTCCCCGCAGCGCGGACACACGTCCTCATCGGTCATACACGCACAGTCACGCCCCCGCATCAAAAACGCCGGCACGTCACCAGTCCGGTTCGTCGCCGAGCGCGTCCGGATCGTACGTCAGGGTACACTCGTCGCAGTACACCACCTCCGTCCGCTTCACGAACGACTCGGCCTCGCCACCACACCGCTCGCACTCGCACGTCCTCGAGTCGTCGGCGGTCGCAATCACGCTCAAATCCTGAGCAGCCCCCGAATCGTCACCACTCGGAAGCGCCAACGTGAGCGTAATCGCCAGAGCCACGAACTGTGCGGGGAATCCAGCTGGAACACCGATCATCACGAGTCCTGCACGAATCGGGTACACGAGCGGCAGGAGCAGGAACGGAGCCAAGTTCATCACCTGCCACCGACGCGGATGCTCCGTCAGGTCACCCTCGCACTCAACCTCCATCTCCCAGAAGTGGTACGTCGGGTTCATCCCGAGAAGCCAAGCGACGACGTAGTGCGTCAGCTCGTGCGGAATCGCGTAGAACGCCAACGCCTTCTCCCCGAGTGTGCGTCCATTATCGCTCACGGCCATCACCCGCGCTGGTGCGCGTGAAGTCGACATCACCTCCGTGGTACTCCACTTCAGAAATAGCGAGGAAGTGACGGAGGCAAAGCCAACCGTGTCGTTCGTCTTCAACTCGAACGATACCGCCACCACACACCTCACAGTCAGGGAGCCGCCTCACCTCGAAGTGACACTCCCTGCCGCCAAGTTCGAACTCGAACCGCCGGCTCACGGAGAATCACCCGCGCTGGTGCGCGTGGCCACGTACCCGGCGACGACGCCCGCCGCCGACGCGACGAGGAGGGTCGCGGGCTCTGCCCCCACGATGGAGAGCGCGTCCCCGACTCTCGGGAGTGCAGTGTCCCCGCACTTGCCGAGCGTCTGCAACCATTCACACCGCATCGTCAATCACCCGCCTTCGCGGCGTGTCGGGGCGCGTCCTCCGCCTGCTCGCGCAGCTCGGCCGGTCGGTAGTAATGCCGGGCGCGCCACTCCCCATCGTCTCCCATCTCGTACGCCATCACCACGCCTTCAGCGCGCCACCGCTCCAACCGCCAACCATCCATCTCGACGGCGTCGAGGTCTCTCAGGTCACTCACGAGTACGTACGCGTAGTAGTCGATCTGTTCCGCTACCACGTGTTAATGTACGCTCTCTGGTAGTTTAAACGACTATACCGGGCCTGTGTCCACTCGTGTTCGACGCGTGTCTGACGCGTGGCCGTCGTATGCCGAACAGCACAAACTCGGCGTTAATGCCCCACACCCACCACAACGCTTTTTACGTGTTATCCCGAATTGCGCAATATGAGTCAGTTAGTCAAACTCGACATCTCGGGCGACAACCCGACCGCCCACGCCCAGCGCATTCTCCAGCAATACGCGGAGGACGAGGCCATCAAGTCCATCTCGCTGAAAATCACTACAGCAGACTTCGGTGCGCCGGAAACGCGTCAGATGACCGCCGAGGACTACGATCTCACCGGTGGCAGCGACGACGAGAAGACCACCGAGGAACGCGAGGCCGAGAAGGAAGCCAAACGCGAAAAGGGCGACATCAAGGCCAACACCAGCCACCACCGCGTACTCGGCACGCTCGCCGAACTCGGCGGGGGCGGCAAGATGGTTCCCGGGCGCAAGGTCAAGGAGGAAGTCGAAGGTGTCTCCGAATCCTCTGTCTACCCCGCGCTAACGCAGCTGTGGGAACGCAAACTCGCCGAGCGCGAGCGCGTCGAGGACGTGGCGAATCCCTACTACAAGTACACGCTCACCCAGTACGGGCGCAACAAGCTCGAAGACCTCGGCAAGCCCGAACCCACGGAGGACGAGTAACCAGTCGTGCTTGGGCGTCTCACGGAGGGCGACGAACTCACGTTCGCCTGCGTCGACGAGGACGGGGACTCCACCCGCATCCGCGGCATCGTCAGCGACCGCGCCGGCAACTACGTCCGCGTGACCGTCCACGCTCCATTCGACTACCCCAACGTCACCCTCGAAACCGGCACGGACTACGGCCCGGGCATCACCGTCTGCCGCGACTACTCGATGGACGTCCTCGGCCACGTCCCCTACGTGACCGTCGCCGCCGACGACTACGAGACCGTCATCCACGCCAAGTAACGGAGGAACCACGCCATGTCCCACGTCCAGCGCGGCCAAGACCCCCATCCCGCATCGGCAGCAGGCATCATCTTCGGGTTCGTCGAGGGGATCGCGCTCGCCTTCATCAACTGGTACGTCACCATCCTGTTCGGGTTCCTCGTCGAGATCCAGCAACAACTCAACCCTGAGACCGTCGTGTTCGATCTCGGACTCATCTTCAGCGCGTGGGGCGTCGCGTACTTCCTCATCGCGTACGTCGCGCCCATCATCGCCGCCTACGTCTGGGCCGACAAGGCCGGTCTCGCCGTGTACGCGATCGGCTGGTTCGGCACCTCGTTGTTCCTCAACGGCTCGTTCACGACCGGGATGGTTCTCCTCTTCGTGGCCATCCTGCTCGTCCTCATCGTCGACGTCATCAAGCACGCGGGCAACCGCGGGCGGCGTGGCGGCCATCGACGCCCGCCGATGTAGACCACGCTCCGGTCGCCGTCTACCCCCGAATTTTCACTGCGCTAGCGCAGTGAGCTCTTCCTTCAACTCGTCGAACCCATCGAACGCTGTCTCCGCGTCAGGAGCCCCGGGAATCACGACGCACCCCGACGAGAAGATCAGGAACACGCACTCCAAGTCCTCCGGTCGGTACACCAACCCCGGGAACTGCTCCGGCTCGTACTCCGTCGCCTCGAAACCCAGCCCGATGACGAGCTGGTTCAAATTGATGTCTCTCTCCAAGTCGCCCACGACAACCACGTTGGGCACACCGAACGACACGTCACTCACTTCGATGCCAAGATCAGCCAATGCCTCAACCTGCCAGTCCTTCGCCGACTCGGCCTCGGCGACACTCCCGGCACCGCTGGCGTGGTAACTCCCGGACTCGTACACCGTGACGAGCGGCGAGCCTTCCTCCTGCTTCACGTACAACGTCGGCGTCCGGTACTCACCACCCTGCGTCTTCACGACGCCCGCGGTGATGTCCTCGGCGACGGCAGCCACGTCCAACTCTCTTCCAAGGTCACCGGATGCGACGACGTTGACGATCTCCGGCATCACATGAAGTCGCTTAATTCGGCTTCCTCAGCACCCTCTGAACCGACAGTAAACGTACTCGTCCCCAGTTCTTCGAGCGTGTCCACTTTCTCCACCATCACTTCGGAAGTCGTACCCCGATTGTTCCGCCGCTCCGTCACGGCCTCCCGCAACTCCTGCAACTTCTCCACGCTGATGTCCACGCCCGACGCCTCGATAACCGCCTTGTCAAGCCGATCCTGTGCGTCCGGCTCGTCTGCCTCCAAAGCCCTGTACGCATCCTTGATGGACTCCAACTCCTCCTCGTCCAACTTCCGGACGTCCAGCACCGGAACACCGATCAACTCGTACTTGGCCAGCTCCAGCATCCCCCGGCCCTCGCTCCTCCCCCATGCCTCGACGAGTCCCTGATACACGTTGGAGTTGAGGACTCCAAGAAGAGCCATCGTGTCCACGCCCCTGTCCGGGTACAGGCAGTGCAGTCGGTTGTTCGGTACGATGCCTTCGTTGCGACTGGCGAAGATACGATACTTGAACCCCTTCGGGTGCAGAATTGAGGCATCTCGTTTCCGGTTGATGTCGTAGCTCTGCCCTACGTCGAACCACACATCGCGACTGGCGGTCGTCTTCCGTTCGTTGAACTCCCGTGCCTCACCCTCACGGATGTAGTCCACCAACTCGGTGTGACCATCATCACGAAGCGCCTGCTTGACTCGCTCCTCCAAGTCGGACTGTTCGAATCCCCCGTTTGACTTCACGTCCTTGACGTACTCGTGCAGGTCAATAATCCGCAAGTCCGTCATCTCTGCGTTCAACACCTGACCGCGCTCGATGTCCTTGATCCATCTCACCGCCGGCGATAGGAATTGCTCGTCAATCCCACGCTCGGCGGCCTCGTCCTTGTCGAGGTAGAAGAACTCGTTCGCGCCGGTCTTGACGCCGCCACCCGAGTCCTCGAGTAGGTCTTTGAGGGGAACCATCATCGGGTTCTCCAGCATCTCAATGAAGGTCTGAGGCGCATCGAGGAAGTAGCCGAGTTTGCTGGTGTCCCGATCCATCAGGTAGTCTTGGCTCACGGCCACCGTCCGGTACGCCTCTCGGTTCACAACCGCCATCTCTCGGTTGTCGTCGATCGGGTAGTCGAAGTCGAGCGTGTCGATGATGTCCTCAACCTCCATCGTGTCCTTGATTCTGATGAAGTTCACCGTATTATCGCGACGTTCGGACTCGTCGTTGCACTTCTCTAACATCACCATCGCACCGTCAACGAACGCATCCTCGAACGCCCGAGCGCCGAACCCGACGACAGCCCGCACCTTGAACTGGTCAAACAGGAACTGCTGGAACCCTTCTCCGTACCGCGTCATCATCCACTTCGTCGGGATAATGTACCCCATCCGACCGCCATCGCGGAGGAACTGTGTCCCGTGCGTCACGAAATAGACGTAGGCGTCGCTGTACCCACTCAGCTTCTTGTCGCCGTCGTAGTACTCACCGTTCCCGATGTTCTTCAGGTGACGTTTGAAGTGTTCAGAGTCGGGGTACAAACTCCGGTGATCCATATACGGCGGATTGGCGATGGCGGCATCGAACTTGCCGAGAACACCGTCCACATCCTCCTGCTCGCCGAGCCGCGTACTCGCCAAGTACTGCGTCTCCGGATCGATGTTAAAGAAGCTGTCGTGGTACAAATGCAGACGATCAGTGCGCTCGGAGATGTTCTGGCTCGCCAGATTGATTGCCGTTAAGTGGAGCGGAAATCGGTTCACGTCAACGCCGACAATGCTGTCGATAATCTCCTGATGAGTGGCGGTCGGAGCCACCGAATCAAGTCGGTGGTACGCCTCCACGCAGAACGTCCCACTCCCCGAGGCCGGATCTAGTACCTTCGGAATCTGACCGTCCTCGATCGGCTGAACGGCCCAGTGCGTCAACGTCTCGGCGATCTTCGGCGGCGTGTAGAATTGCCCGAGTGCCTTCCGTTCCTCTGCCGGGATCAGCTCCTCGTATATCTCGCCGAGCAAGTCCTCGTCAAGCGTGACGATCTCCTCTGCCTCGATGTTGCTGAGGAAGTCCTCGAGCGTCTGGAGTGTCTTCTTGTTCTGCGGGAAGTCAGCGAACAGGCTCGCCCCACTATCGAAGATCGGCTCGTAGTCGATCTCTTCGATGATGGTCTCGAACTGATTCTGCAGGTGCGTCTCCAGTCCACTCAACGTCGTGTGTTCGTGGAGCGAGTCCAGCTCGAACCCACTCTCCGTCTCGATCTCCGGCACCGTGTCGTCAATCTCGGGATCGTACTTCGGCTTCGTCTTCTCGCGCACCACTTCGTAGAACAGAACCTTGTTCGTGAGCAGGTACGCGTACTGCTTCCCGGCCACCTCAAACTGCTCCTCCTCGTCAAGGTCACTGTAGTCGTTCTCCGCAATCCACTCGTCGAACTGCTGCGTAAACCGCTCGTTCCGACCGTACTTCTTCTCGGCAAGCGCCGCGTACGTCGGCCAAATCGAAGAGTGGAACGACCGCAAGACGCCGACGATACGCTCCCGCTCCGTCTGATCCGGCAGCGCCGCCTCCTCGTGGACGTGTTCTACGACACCGAGGAGTTGCGGAATCGCCTCCTCAAGCGTCGCTTCACGGAGATTGAAGTAATAGAAGTCCACGTCCGACATCTCGATCTCGCCCTGATAGTGGAACAGGAACAAGTCGTTGCTGTTACACGTGGCGAAGAACTCGGCTTCCAGCGAGTCCGCGTACTGGCGCGCCTGCTTCACCACCTCGTGGTCACGCGGGTAGATGTCGTCACGCTTGACCTCGATCACCAGCTCGCCGTTGAGGGCAGACGGCACGTAGATGTCCGCAAACCCCTCGTCGGTCGTCTTCTCGGACACCGGTTCGTCGAACAACGTGTCGTTGTCGTCGATGTAGTCGAGAAGACGGGTGTAGAGAATCCCGTGGAATTTCGCCTCCTTTGCACTCATTGTTTAACTGCCTTCCATCCAACCATCAAAACAGTAACGACGAAGAAGCGGGAAACGGCTGGCAGATGGAGGACGTCCCCCAGCCAGCCGGCGAGTCCTACGAACCCGGCGACCGGGTGCAGGTCTACCTCTCCGAGGACGATCCAGACGCCCATCACCACGGACGCGTGTACGTCATAGAAGAACGCATCACCGACTCTCTAGCCGAGGAAACCGGTCGCCAGATCGACTCCATCCTCTACCGCGTGCGCGACACCGACACCGGCGAGACCCTCGACATCGACTTCCGCCACCGAGACCTCGTACCCGCGCCCGACGAGTGAACCCCTCTCCTCGCCGACACCTTATCCCAGCCAACGCCCTACAACCACGTGGAGCCCTGATAGACGCGGGGACTCCAGCTCTCTCGGAAGCCGCTAACCGTGGGTGCGCCCTTCTCCCGCCCACCATCTGCAGCCCCGGACAGATCCTTTTACGACATCCTCGGATAGCAGCAGCCGCGTATGAATACCCCAGACTATCCACGAATCATCCGTCCCGACATCAACTACTCCGCCGACGAGGAGGAACACCGCACCCTCCACCTCACCGAGGCCGACGGCGACGCACGCGTCCACGTCCACCACACCGCCAGCGGCGACGCCGCGATCGCCGTCGAGCAAGACGGCGAGGAACAGGCCGTCGTCACCATCGACGACGAAGGGAACCTCGCCGTGAAGGAGAGATGAACCGCCCCGACGACTACACCTAGCACGAAGTCAGCGCCAAAACCCAATACCAACCATATTTCTTACGTTTCTTATGTTACTTTTAGTTTCACTCCACAGCGGAGCCTTATTGCGATTCTTCCCAACCAAATGCCCGTGCTATCCGAGTACCTACCAGAATACATTGATTCGGCATCGTCGAACAGACACGCCAAGTACGCCCTCGCAGGCATCCTCAACGACGACGCACACCCACGATCCCTACGCACAGACCACTCCGCCTACATCCCCGCCAACGACACCGATCCAGCACTCGCTAGCCGCAGCATCATCCACTCCATCGACTGGCATTCCGTCCCCGAAGACCACCTACTCGCCCCCGAACGCAACGGTGACGGCTGGACGCCGCGTGAGTGGGATCACATCAGCACGTACGCACGCATCCGCGGCGCAGCCGCACACGAACTCTACGCCGCCCCCGACGCAGAATCCGGCGCCCAAGCACTCCGCGACGAACTCACCGCAATCAAAACCATCGACTCGCCGGCAGAGATGCACGGTGCGGTGTACAGCTGGACGGACAGCCACATGACCCCACCCGACGATCTCCAACACCTCACGGACACCCCGCGCGAAGTTCTCTACCGCACCTGCAAGGACGATGCAAGGGGAATCGCCGACAACTGGAGTAGTGCCGCACGCGAACACTCCCTCCACACCCTCGTCAACGAGGCCACCATCGTCGAGACCATCGACGGAACGCGGTACTGCACCCGCCCTGACCAGATCGTCTACACCACCGACTCACCCAGCCTCCCCGACGGAGTCTACCCGCTCGATGCCAAGGCCGTCTCCCGCATTCAACCCGCGCACTACCTTCAAGCTGAGGCCCAGCGCCGCGCCATCAACGCCCGCGTCGCCGACGACGCCGACGTCCACGCCATCCTCCTCCGCCTCGGCGTCGAACGCGGCGACTGGGAGATCCACTCCAGCATCGACGACGACTGGCCGGGAGAGAAAGCGTGGGAGATGTTCACTCGGAAGGCCGAAACGCTGTACGACGACGGACTCGTCGACGTCGCCCTCGGCCAAGTCGAATAGTCAGTCGTCGCCCCACCCCCACTCGAAGAACTTCCGGCTAACCTGCTCGTGACGCATCTCGTCCGGGCCGTTCCTCGCCACCGCACCACGGATCTTGCCCCGTACGTCCATCCACGGCATCGACTGGCCGTTGTCGGGGTTCCTCACCCCCTCAATCCAGCCGCCAATTGTCCACGCCCACGCCTCTTCCGCGATCACCTTCGTCTTCTTCGACCGCTCCTCGTTCTCCTCCACCTTCTCACTCAACTCCTCGACTTCCTCGCGGAGTTCCTCGTTCTCCTCCTCCAACTCCTCCACGCGGCTACGCAACTGACCGAACTCGGACTTGAGGTTGTCACGCCCCTCCTTCGCTTCCTCCTTGGCAGCCATAATCGACTCCTCGAGGTCAGACTGGTTGTCCTGCATCTCATCAAGGAGATCGCGGACGAGACCGATCTCGTTGTTTGTCTCCCGTGCAGCATCGAGCACCTCCTCGCGAAGTGCGTAGTGAGCAAGATCCTCCCACTGGTCACTCACGTACCGCTGTCCTTCCGACGTGAGCTGAAACACCCGGACGTCATTACCCGCGTGCGGTCGAGTTCCGCATTGCTCGACGATCCCCGCCGGTGCCAGCCACTCGTCGATCCGGTGCTTGATGAGACGCGATTTCCCCCCAGTCATCCGTTTCAGTTCGGTCGTGCTGCATCGGCCTCGCTTGAACAGCGCAGTAAGGGTCTTCTCGGCGAGAAGATCCATCTTCTCCGGTTCCTCGTACCGTACCATCTTCCTATTGATTAATTGTCACTACTGCGGGAAGAACCCCTCGGAACAGGGGTGGGAATGTTCTGCCTTAGGCAGAATAATCGGGGGTGTATTCCGAGGGTATTCTGCCCAGTCGCCGGAACGTCTGGTTACCGCATGCGGCCACCCCTCCGGGTTGAAACAGTGGTGGTTCTCCCGGGACGTATGCCCCGATGGAAGCACAGGGGCTCTCAACGCCACGGTGGCCGAGCCCCGAACACCCCCGGGCCGAGAACAGGAAGCCTCGAGGGGGCAGAGTCTCGACACATCGCGTCGAACAACGAGGGCACCGGCGTCGCCGAGGAGGACAGGCAGGCCAGCACCACGTGCAAGAGGAGGCCTCGAGGTGCAGTCCCGAGGAGGCCAGCGGAGCAGGCGTCCCGCGGGAGGCAGAGTTCCCCGAGCACCGCGCCGAGGGTGGTTCCCCGGCGATCACGACGAAGGGGTAGGTTCCCGGCATCAACGCCACGGGTGGGTTCCCGGTGTCTCCTCGAGCAGACTGGTTCCCAGCAGGTCTACGCGCCGGTGGTTCCCCGGTGTTCCTCGAGCAGGACTGGTTCCCCAATGATCTCGCCGAAAGAAGGCCTCGAGTTCGAGTGGAACCGAAGGGGTTCCCGGCGGTCTCGCCGAGGGAGAGCCCGGGGAGTCGAGAGGGCGTCGCCAACCGACGCAGACGGCGAGAGCATCAACGGCGGCCCTTGCACGCGGCGCGCCGTAAGACGCCGCTACTCGGGGTGGAGAGACGGCGCCACGGCGCGCAGAGCGTCGGCCCCGGTCGAACGTCCTCTCCCCGGCGCGGACAGAAAGACGGCGCTCTTGCGCGGGAGTCGCGCCGGACGGTGCCGATGCTCGCCGGGCGGTCGTCGGCAGCCGCCACCCGCAACTCGCTATAGACTTCGGCGTCGCCTGAGAAATTATATCTGCGGCGTTCCTCGCGGACGCTCCGTGGGGGGCGGTGGGGCGGCAGCCGAAGTCGCGGTAGAGGCGTCGAACGGCGCGTTTTGCACGCGGGGCCGCAGCCGACGTCCCCCTCCACCTCAACCACCCTACTACTACTACTGTACAAGCTATAGATAATTTATAGAGAAGGGAGTGGATTGGTTGGTTCCCCGATACGTTTATCCTATAGAGGTTCTATAGAGACACGTGTGGTAGAACGAAGCGGTTTCAGCGTCTACTTCAGCACCGATCTGCGGCAGAAAGTCTCCGACTGGGCAGACAACAGCACGAGCAGCCAAGCGGACATCCTCGACAAGGCCCTCGAGGACTTCTTCGACAGTCACGAGATCAGCGAGGACGGCACCATCGTGTCCAAGGACGCGAACCGTCGCGCTGACGGTGCGAGCGTGGCGAATGTGGGAGATGGAGGCCTCGAAGAGGTCATCGAGAATCAGGAGGAGATGCTCGAGCTTCTCCGAGGGGGGCACGGAGCGTCCGCGGAAGACTCCGCAGATATAATTTCTGAGCCCGACGAGGAATCTTCGGAGGACGAGTCGAATGTCCCCGCGACGACCGACGCGAGCGAAGTGGAGGAGCAGATCGCCAGTCTCGCGGGCGAGTACAACCACGACGAGTGCATCGAACCCGACGAGGTGGCCGCGCTCGACGTGCGGGAGTCGGACGTCGTGAAGCAGACGCAGCAGCACCTGATCCCCGCCGTGGCCGGCATGGTCAACTACCGGTACGAGCAGGGGGAGATCAGCAAGTGGGTCACGTGGAGCGAGATTGAGGAGCTGATCGTCGGCGTTCTCGGGATGTCCAAGTCGAGTGCGCGCAACTACCGCGAGGAGATGGTTCGTCGGGGGGTCATCCACCCGCACCCGAGCATCGACGACCGTGTGGTTGGAGACTCGATGGTGGGAAATGTTCGGACAGCCGCTGCAGGTGTGACGTCCGACCATCCCGTCAACAGCACCTCCGACATCAGTAACCCGGCGAGGTACCCCGAGGACGTGTCGGAGTACATCGGCGAGTACGTCCGTGAGTGGGAGCACGACGAGTACTGCATCAGTGATGGTGAGTACGTCGCGGAGTTGTGGCGCATCGCGGGCCGCGCGGCAGAACAGATCGCTATCAAGCAGCCCGGTGAGTCGAGAGCGCGGAAGTCGGATATGGCTGATGTTGAGCGCCTTCGGGGTGCGTACCGGGTTGTCGTCGAACTCAACGGGATCCTCGGCGAACACGGCGTGGTTGACTCCGGGCGGTTCGGCGCGCTGCTGGCGCGGGCGCTGAAGGTGGATTCGGAGGATGATATGGCCGAGTGGATGGGCGACTGGGCGCCGTTCGCTGCCGAGGTGAACGACCGCATCGGTGGTGATGGTGGTGACGACGATCTCGGCGAGGGTGAGGCGCGCGAAGTGCTCGGCGTCGACGAGGGCGCGACCGAGGAGGAGATCCTTGAGGCGTATGAGGCGTACGTTATGGAGAACCATCCCGATGCAGATGGGAGTGATGAGGAGATCGACACGGGGGAGTTCCACGAGGTGCTGAAGGCGAAGCGAGTGTTGACCGCGTGACGGCGAACCGGTAGCGCGAGCCGTTTAAACCATTTCGGGGCGTAGTTTTAGGTACGATGGAGCCCGGAGACCCCATCGGGATCACGTGCCGCGCCTGCGGCGAGACCTACCAGCACGACGGCGGTGCAGTCGTCTCGTGCGACTGCTCTGAGGCGCCTGCCGACGTACTCCGTATGCGTCAGATGCTGCCGGAGCAGTGGATCGTCGTCGAGGCGCGACTCGCTCCCGCGGAGCCCGCGTAGCGCCGACCGACCGTCGGCGACCGATGGGGTGTCTCTGTCTTCTGATTCCGGTTCATCTTTCTGGGACGGGTTCGACAGCATACGTCGATGAGTGAGGAGCTGGTTGATTGTCTCGCCGGCGTGGAGGCCGGTGACAGTCTGTGGATCGACACCGGCGAGGTGCAGGGTTGGTTCCCCGTCGAGAGGGAAGTGGAGATCGTCCGCCCCGAGAAGCACCGGAGAGGGTGGGATGAGGGCGAGATGTGGGTGTACATCGCCATCCCGGAGAGAGCCCAAGAGGAACACGAACTGGTCTATTCGTCCGGGAGACTATCGGCAGAGACCGAGGAGGGCGAGTGGCAGGAGCCGGTCGTAGAGTTGCCGGAGCGGTGGCCGCCGGGCGCGGAGTCGGGGGCAGATGTGGAACATCCGTCCACGGAGTGGAGCGGCGATGACCGCGACATCGAGGAACTGCACGTGCTGTCGTCTGAGGGGTGGCGGATGCGCGAGGAGGCGCTCGACGCCACCGAGAAGATGCGCTCGAAGTCGGTGGAGCGCGTCGTGTTGCTGGACGCGTACGTGCGTTACGCGGCGGAGACAGGGCAGTCCGACGTGTGGCACAGGTACGAGCAGGACGCCGAGGAATCGTCTCTTTCGGGT
>SDGW01000266.1_pt1 | contig 22218 bp, 26 predicted proteins | sample 2873831 | NCBI WGS metagenome assembly SDGW01 (sample SAMN08132700, study PRJNA421101) | hypersaline lake metagenome | isolation source: celular fraction 0.22 microns magnesium sulfate-rich crust from ephemeral... | place: Spain: Penahueca Lagoon, Toledo | collected 2011-07
AGCTACGTCACGCGCTCCGAGATCCAGGACATGATCAAGACCGGGGAGCGCGAGGGCGTCATCGAGGAGGACGAGCGGGAGATGCTCCAGCGCATCTTCCGGTTCAACAACACCATCGCGAAGGAGGTGATGACGCCGCGGCTGGACATGAACGCCGTCTCCACGGAGGCCACCATCGAGGAAGCAATCCAGACGTGTACGCAGGGCGGCCACGAGCGCATCCCCGTCTACGAGGGCGAACTCGACAACGTCATCGGCGTCGTCAGCCTCGAAGACCTCGTCCGCGAGTACCTCTACGGGGAGAGCGAGGACCTCGACCTCCGGGACCTCATCGAGCCGACGCTGCACGTCCCCGAGTCGAAGAACGTCGACGACCTGCTCCGCGAGATGCAGGACGAGCGCGTCCAGCTCGTCGTCGTCATCGACGAGTTCGGCACCACGGAGGGCCTGCTCACCGCCGAGGACATCACGGAGGAGATCGTCGGCGAGATTCTGGAGGGCGAAGAGGAGCTCCCCATCAACTTCGTGGACGACGACACCGTCCGGGTGCGGGGCGAGGTGAACATCGAGGAAGTCAACGACGCTCTCGGCATCGACCTGCCGGAGGGCGAGGAGTTCGAGACCATCGCGGGGTTCATCTTCAACCGCGCCGGTCGGCTGGTAGAGGAGGACGAGACGTTCCGCTTCGAGAACGTCGAGCTCACCGCCGAGCGCGTCGAGAACACGCGCATCATGAAAGCCCGCGTCCGCCGGCTGCCCGAGGAGGAAACCGCCGAGGACGCCGACCACGAGTCCCTCGCGGACGACCAGCCCGAAGCGTAGCCCTCTACCAGTAGTCGCTAGCGCGAGTTCTTTATTCAGATGGATTACTGAAGCTCAAGCGGCTGAATCGGTACGTAGGTGCGCGTACTTCTCGTAGCGCCGGGTTCCGTCCGGCAGTGTGTCTAGCTCGATAAGCGAGCAGTCTCCGGAATGACGGGGGTTACTCGGGGTCGGGGCAGGCCTCGATCGTCATCGAGAGCTGGATGGCGTCCTGTAGTTTGATGATCAAGGGCGCGCACTCCTCGACCTTCGAGAGGTCGGCGACCCGATTGCTGTACGTTTCGTTCTCTTCGCGCCACTTGACCAGTAACTGGTAATCCCGGGGTTCCAGCCACGCCGGTTCGAATTCGTGGATGTCCACGGTCCCGCCCTCTGTTTCCGGCGTTCGGGCATCGAGTTCGATGGTCTCCCAGAGATGCAGGTCGTCGCTCGCGTCGGTGAGAATCACGGTGACTGTCGCCGGCCGTGGCTCGTGATTCACGACCGACAGCGACGGGACAGTCACTCGCTGTGGCGATTCCTGCCTGGAGCTGCTACATCCTGCCAGTGCGGCAGTACCAGCACTGACTCCGTAGAGAAACTGTCGCCGATTCATGACCGACGTGTTCCGATTCTCAGGTAAGTGCTTTCCCTCTACTGACCGGCTGTTTCGGCTCTCACGCTGAATAAAGAAACCGTACTTTCAACTACCGTTAACCTTCTCACGAGCGTAATACTCGTAAACACAAGTGGGTTCACTCCCGGGTAGATTCATGGAACTCGAAACTACTGCACAACTCGGTGAACACATTATCGATGAAGACGGTGGCAAACTATCCGTTACGGCCGATGCAGTCATCTACGACGGCTCTGAACGACTAACCATCCCGCACGAGGACATCACGAACGTGTCCCGGAACACACTCACCGGGTTCGCCGTGATAACCTACGTCCTGGCGCTCACCTCGATATTTATGACCGCTCTCGGGGTCTACGTCTACTTCACCGGGTGGTCCGGGGTCAGCCCGATGGCCGGTCGTGCACCGCTCCATTTCGGTTCCTCAACTGGACTCGAACCCGGGTTCAACGCGGTGAGCGGTGGTGGTGTTCTCTCTGGTGTCCTCGCCGGCCTGGGAACTATCGTGTTCTCCCGTGCAGAACACGGAACCGTGGAAGTCCTGGACATCGAGACCGCAGAAGAGACCTACCGGTTCACCGAACAGGGCGTCGCCGGAGACTACGACAGTATCGCTACCCACCTTCGAAGCATCGAGTAGCACGACCCCTTCCCGACGATTCCACCGCCACCCGTCGCGTTTCGCAGGCGTGACGGGGCGACGCGGCCCCTCACGTTTCTCATCCCGCTTTCCCTTCTCACCGGTACTAGCGCAGAACCCGCCGGTGTGCTGAGCGATTAGCGGGGTGCCTGTACTGACCGGGTGTTTCAGCTCTCACGCTGAATAAAGAAACCGTACTGGCGACTACTGCTAACGTCTACGGCCGGAGGTACGCGTACCCCTCGTCCTGGAGCCGCGTCACCTCGACGGCGCCCTCCGGGACGGTCTCGACGCCGTCGACGAGGTCGGCTTCGTCGAGCCCCATCGCGTCGAGTGTGTTGCTGCAGCCGCTGAACGAGACGTCGTCGTCCAGCAGGGACCGGACTTGCTCCTCGTGGTCGCCGCCCGCGGTGAGCGCCTCGATGCCCTCGGACTGCGCGACGACCGCCACGCCGTCGATGCTGCCGCTCTCGTCGGCGAGGAGGTTCTCCGCGATGGCCAGCGCCGTCTTCTGTTCGGTCTCGTCGCCGGAAATCAGGTGGATGACTGTTCGCATACACCCCAGAGACGCGCTCCGGCCGGGAAGTCGAACTGCTTGCGAGGGAGTACGAGTCTACAGCACCGCGTCGACCGCGAGGAAGCCGCCGTAGCCGACGCCGAGCGCGAGCGCGAGCGACGCCACCCACGCGAACACCGTGAACAGCATCTTGCGCTTGCTGACGCCGCCGCCCGTCGACGCGGCGTACCCGGAGCCGACGATGGCGCTGACGATAATCTCGTTGAACGAGACGGGGATGCCGAAGAAGACGGCGGTCTGCGCGATGGCGAAACTCGGGATGAGCGCGGCGATCGAGCGCCGCGGCCCCAGCGAGGAGTAGTCCTGGCTGATGGCCTTGATCATCCGCGGGGCGCCCGTCCACGACCCGACGAGCAGCCCGATGCCGCCGCCGACGAGCACGTACGTCAGGGGGACGTCCCCGCCGACCAGCGGGAGCAGCGGGCCGACCGCGAGGCCGACCTGGCTGCCGCCCGCGGAGAACGCGACGAGGCCGCCGAGCGCGAGCAGGAAGTGCCGCTGGCCGCGCTCCGGGTCGCCCTTGAGGTCCTGGTAGAGCGCGCCCGCGACGACGACGCCGGCCAGCAGCGTGACCGCGACGTGGACGCCGACCTCGTACTGGCCGGCGGCGACGGCGGCCGCGCGCGCCAGCGACTGGCTCTGTCCGGGCGGCCCGAGGAAGACGAACTGGACGTTCGCGAGGATGACGCCGACGACGGCGCCGAGCACGGGCACCGTGAGCAGGTCGCGGTCGAGGCCGCGGAGGCCGCGCGCGGTCGCGTACGCGATGCCGCCGCCGACGAACGGCACGAGCACCCACAGCGTCGCGACCTGCTGGTACTTCGCCCACGCCGGCCCCGCACCCATCGCCAGCCCCGCGCCGACGACGGCTCCGGTGACGGTGAACGCGGTCGCTATCGGGTAGCCCGTGAACACGCCGACGGCGACCAGCGTCGCGGCGATGATGAGCGCGGTCGTGGCGGCCAGCGGCGACAGCGTCGCGCCGACGAGCAGCTCGCTGCCGACCGCCTCGGAGACGTTCGCGCCCTGGAAGACGGCGCCCGCGAACCCGAGGATGCCGACGACGAACCCCGCGCGCATCACGGTGATGGCGTTCGCGCCGACCGCGGGCGCGAACGGCGTCGACCCCGAGGAGCCGGCGCCGATGGCCCACGCCATGAAGAGGCTCGCTACCGCCGCGACGACGAGCACCGCGAGTCCGGCTCCTGCTCCTGCCATTACGCGAGTGCTCCGTGCGGACCGAACAAGAGGCTACCGACCTCGCCGTCTCAGTTCCTCGTCGACCTGGTGTCCGCGTCGTCGCCGTTCTGCTCCGGCGGCTCGACGCCCTCGACGGCTTCCGCGGTCTCGGTCTCGCGTTCGGTGTCGACGTGCCAGCGGTCGATGTCCTCGAACGACTCGAGGTGCTCGCGGATGCCGTCCTTGACGTCGTCGTCGTTGACGTTCACCTCGAAGACGAACTCCTCCTGGCTGCGCACGCGCTGGATGTTCGCGCTCACGAGCCCGTTGTCGAAGTAGTACGGCGCGACCTGGGTCATCACGCGCTGGTAGACGACGTTCTCGACCTTCCGGATGGCCTGCCGGCCGGCCGTGTCCGCCGCGCGCTTGACGTGCCCGAGGGTGTCCTGCCACTTCTCGACGGCCGTGTCGGCCTCGCCGTCTTCGAGTTCCTCGTAGGACTCGGTGAGGCGTTCGCCCGCGGTCTGGAGGTCTTCGTCGGGCGACTGGCCCTCCTTCTCGCCTTCGCCCTCGCCGACGCTGGCCTGCTCGGCGGTCTTCTCGCTGACTTCCTCCTCGATGCGCTCGTGGGACTTCGGCCGCCACTCGTTCCACTCTTCGAAGGCGTCCGGATACTCGTCGTGGGCGTCGGCCTCGCGCAGCGCCTGTGTCACCCGCTCGCCGTGCTCGACTATGTCGCCCCACGTGCCGCGTTCCTTGAACCCGGCGACGCTCTCCTCCATCGTTGCCCGCCCTACGTCACGCGCCAATAAACATCTTGTCGCGTCGTGTGCACTCGCCGCACGGCGCGCGATAGCGGGTTTTAAGCTCATTCGGGGACGGGCGTTACGTATGCCAATCGAGGACCGCGGCGACGCGAACGTGCTCACGCACGCGCTGGCGAAAGACACCCTCTCGCGGCTCCGGGACGTCGAGACCGAGCAAGTGGAGTTCCGCAAGGGCCTCGTGAAGCTCGGCCGCATCTGCGGGTACGAGATCATCGACGGCGCGATGGAGACGGAGTTCGTCGCCATCGAGACGCCGCTCACGGAGACCACCGGCGAGCGCGTGAAGGGCCTCGACGACGTCGTCATCATCAACGTGCTGCGCGCGGCCACGCCGTTCGTCGAGGGGCTGCTGAAGGCGTTCCCGCGCGCGAAACAGGGCGTCATCAGCGCCGGCCGCGACGAGGACGCCGGGATGAACGACGACGGCGAGTTCCCGATCACCATCGACTACGTGAAGCTCCCCGAGATTACCTCGGAGGACACCGTCATCGTCGCGGACCCGATGCTCGCGACGGGGTCGACGATGTGTACGGTCCTGGACCACGTCACCGACGAGGCGCCCGACGACATCGAGGACCTGTTCGTGCTGTCCGCGGTGAGCGCGCCCGACGGCCTGCTCCGCGTCGGCGAGCAGTTCCCGGATGCCGACCTGCTGACGGTCGCCATCGACGACCACCTCGACGACGACGGATTCATCGTCCCCGGTCTGGGGGACGCCGGCGACCGCGCGTTCCGCACGACCTGACGCAGCCACGCTGGCCGCGCCGCTCGCGTGCCGAACGTATAAGACGCCGCCCGTTCTGGTCGTGGCCATGAGCGAGGACACGGAGCCGTGTGACTGGTGCGGGGACGCGGTCGCGGACCCGCTCTCGCGGACCGTCCGCGTGACGGTCGACCGCTCGCAGATCGACAGCCAGCGGCTCTGCCCGGAGTGTTTCGCGAACTGGATCGACCGCTACGACGAGGAGATGCGGCCCGAGGACGACACCCCCGGGGAGACCGTCATCGACGACGCCGACAGCGACACCGACATCATCGTCGACTGACACCCGCCCGCGACCCCTCTGTTTCACCTCCCGACCGCCCCGCAGTCGTGCGGTCTCCTCGCTCCCTGGTCGCTCCCGAAGCCGACCCCTGGACGGCTCCGTAGCCGTCCGGAGTCCTCCCGACTACTCGCTCTCGTTCTCCGCTTCGTCGCTCCCGTCGCCAGCGCCGAGCCCGTCGTTCCGCGGCCTGTCGAGCGCGCGCTCGGCGTCGCTGTGGTCGGCGTAGCCGTCGAACCACCGGGCGATGCGCTCGATGCGGTCCCCGCCCGGCGACACCGCCGGGTGCGAGAGCCGCGAGAACTCGACGTAGTCGCTGGCCTCGACGCGATTCACGCACGCACTGTCTCCCGGCGCGCGCTAGGCGTTTGCCTCGCAGATCCTCACTCGACGTCCGCCCGGCCGCTGGTCGCGCTCTGCACGCGCTCGCGCAGGTCGCCGGCGTCCTCGACGGCGACGGTCACGTCGAACGAGACGTCTTCGCCGTAGTCGGCGTCGAACTCGCAGTCCGCGCTCTCTAGAATCCCTCGCACGGTACCGGAGTCGTCGTACTCCACCGTAATCGAGAAGCGCTCCCGGGGCCGCTGTTCGACGACGCCCGCGGCGTCGATGGCGTCCTTCGCTGCTCGCGAGTACGCCCGCGCGAGTCCGCCGACGCCGAGGTTCGTGCCGCCGTAGTACCGCGTCACCACGACCACTGCGTTCTCGACATCGCGCTGCTGGAGGACGTTCAGCGCGGGCTTGCCCGCCGACCCCGTGGGCTCGCCGTCGTCGGACTGGTACTCGCGGAGCATGTACCCGCCGTGGGAGCGACCGCTCCCACGAGCTCCCGGCTCACTTCGTTCGCCGGGAACCTCTCCCGGGCCGCCGGACTCGACGCGCACCCGGTACGCGGGCACGTTGTGCGTCGCGTCGTCGTGCTCGCGCTCGACGGACTCCACGAACGCCTCCGCGTCCGCGACGGTCGCGGCGGGCGCGACGTACCCGACGAACTCCGAGCCCTGTACCTCGAAGTCGGCTTCGCCGCGGCCCGCGACGGTCAGGTACGCCTCGGTCACGAACGCCACTCGGTGAGCGAGCGAGTTCCCGTTTGCGGTTGCCCGCCCGCCGCTGTGGCTGCCGTTCGTCGGACGCCCGAACCGCGGCGTGGCCGGCCACTCCCAAAGGATTATGCGTTCGGTCGCGCAACGCCTACCTAGATGGCCGCGCTGACGACGCTGGAACTGATATACGTCTTCTTCAGCATCGCGCTCTCGCTCTCCGGGCTGGCGATGGTGGCGTTCGCGGCGAACGCCTACCTCCAGACGGAGCGCCGCGAGATGCTGTTGCTCTCGGTCGGCTTCTCCATCATCGTCGCCGCCGCGATCGCCACCACCGTCTCCGCGTTCGCGCAGGACTTCGAGAACGCCATCGTCCTCCTGACGGTGAACTACGCGCTCACCACCGTCGGCTACCTGTTCGTCGTCGCGAGCGTCGTCGGCGACCGCTAGGAGAGCTCGACCGACCGCACGAACGGCTTGTTCATCAGTTCGGTCAACAGTTCCCCGGGGAGGTCGCCGTCGATGACGAGGTAGAGCCGCGGCTCGTCCGTGAACTCGGGGTCCTCGCTGATGGTCTGGCGGATGCTGATGCCGTGGTCGGCGAGCATTCCCGTGACAGCCGCGACGATACCGGGCTCGTCGGCGTCCTGGACCTCGACGGTGACGACGGTCAGGTCGAGGACGGGCGCGAGGTCCATCAGGCTCGGAATCTGGCTGATGTTCTGGAAGATGCGCCGGAGCTCGTCGTCCGCGAGGATGGCCTGCGTCGTCGAGTCGACGACGCGGCGGTCGACGCCCGCGGCGTCGGCGACCTGCGTGTACGGGATCTCGATGTCGCCGGAGACCACGCGGCCGTCGTCGTTCACGGAGAACCCGCGTTCGAGCAGCAGCCGGATGACGTCCTGCTGGCCGGGGCTACCCGCGAACTTCCCCATGATTTCCGCGAACATACGACGACGCAGGCCGCGCGGTGCCAAAACGGTGTGGGTCCGGACCGGGACCGGAGACTTTTGTCCGCCGCCCACCACCGGAGACACATGCGCCAACTCGACGCGTGTGACTTCTGCGGCGACGCCGCCGACGGCGTCTACGAGGTCGTGCCGGCCGCGGTCGCGGGCGAGTCCCGACGCCTCGCGCTCTGCGCGGACTGTCGGACCACTCTCCAGTCGGTCCTCGACCCGCTGCTCGACGCCGCCGGCGAGACGACCGTCGGGGCGAGCGACGACAGCCCCGAGCCCGACGGAGCGGCGGCCAGCGACCCCGAACCGACGCCGGACGTGGACTCGCCCGAGGAGCCCGCAGCGCCCGCCGACGACGCGGACGGCGTGGTCATCGACGCTGGCGAGCCGGAGGCGGACGTAGCGAACGAGAACGACGCCAGCGCCGAGCCAGAGCGCCGGCCGGACGGCTACGCGCAGGTGATCCGCCTGCTCCAGAACCGCGACGGTGCGATGCCCCGCGAGGACCTGCGCGCGCTCGCGACGAACGCCTACGACCTCGGCGGCCGCGAGTTCGAGGACGCCGTCGACGCCGCCGTCGGGAACGGGGACGTCGAGGAGACCGCCGACGGCCTTCGAACGGCGTAATTCGCTCTCACGTCGCCCGCCCGCGCTGCGTGACGAAAATCCCGGTGAGTACGACGACGCCGCCGAGCACCGTCACGACCTCCGGGACTTCGCCGAGCAGCGCGAGCGCGAGGATGGAGCTGCCGACGGGCTCGCCGAGCAGCGCGACGCTCACGACGCTGGACTCGACGTACTTCAGCGCCCAGTTGATGACGGTGTGGCCGAACATCCCCGGCAGCAGCGCCATCGCCAGAAAGAGCGCCCACTCCGCGCCTGGGTAGCCGAGCAGCGCGGCGCCGCTGCCGACGGCGAAGACGCCGAGAGCGGCCGTACAGACGGCATAGACGACGAACGTGTACGCGAACAGGGAGAGCCGCTGGCGGAGCGAGCGCCCTGCGAGCGTGTAGACGGCGCCGACGACGGCGCCCGTGAGCGCGAGCGCGTTCCCGTAGAGCTGGGTGGTGCTGTCCGCGAACGCGGCGGCGAGCGCGCTGGCGACGTCGCCGCCGCCGAGCAGCGGGTCGACGACGAGCGGGCCGACCGACATCGCGAACGCGCCGGCGAGCGCGAGCGCCATCCCCGCGACGATGCGGGGCGTGAGCCGCTCGCTCAGGAGGAACGCCGCGCCGACGCCGACGAACACCGGCTGGGTGGTGATGAGCGTCACCGACGCCGCGACCGTCGTCCACTCCAGGCTCTCGAAGAAGCTCGCGAAGTGGACGGCCAGCGCCAGCCCCGACACCACGGCGAACCCGAGGTCGCGCCGGGAGACGGCGCGCAGGTCGGCGGCGTCACGGAGCGCGAACGGCGCGACGGCGGCCGTCATGAAGAGCACGCGGTAGAACGCCTTCACGACGCTCGGCGCCGCGCTCCACCGCACGAGAATCGCGCTCGTGCTGACCGCGGCGATGGCGACCGCGACCGCGACCATCGGGTCGACGCGCTCCTCCAGCGATGCCACCCAGTGGTTCACACCCGGAGTTCACGCCGGGTGAGCCTAAAGGACGGGGCCTCGACAAAGCTTGAGCGGCGGGGCGGAACCCGGCCTGACTACAGTTCGCCCTTCGTCGACGGCGTCCCGGAGCGCCGCTCGTCGATTCGCGTCGCGTCGTCGAGCGCCCGCGAGACGCCCTTGAACAGCGCCTCTACCTCGTGGTGGGCGTTCTCGCCCTCGACCTCGCAGTGCAGCGTCAGCTCCGCGTTCGTCGCCAGCGACCGGAAGAAGTGCCGCGCCATCACGCTCGTGAACTCGCCCACCGTCGCCTGACTGAACTCCCCCTCGAACTCGTAGACGGGCCGTCCCGAGACGTCCACGACGACGCTCGCCACCGCCTCGTCCAGCGGCACGCGGCGGTCCGCGAACCGCTCGATGCCGCGCTTCTCGCCGAGCGCCTCGTCGAACGCCTCCCCGAGCGCGATCGCGACGTCCTCGACCGTGTGGTGGTCGTCGATGTGCAGGTCGCCGTCACAGCGCACCGTCAAATCGAACAGCCCGTGCTTCGCGAATGACGCCAGCATGTGGTCGAAGAACCCCACGCCCGTGTCCACTGTGCTGTCGCCGTCCCCGTCCACGTCCAGCGTCACGTCGATGTCCGTCTCCGCCGTCTCCCGACTCACGGCGGCCGTCCGGTCGGTCATACTCGGAGTGTGGTCGCCCGCCTACAAGGCCGTTCCGCCTGCTAGTCAGACTATGTCGTGGCTGTCTCTCTTCTGCTCGCGACGGCGTCTCCTCGAAAGCCCCCTCCCGCTGGCGGCCGCTCGCTCGCTGCGCGCTTCGCTCCCTCCGGTCGCTGCAGTGCTTGCGTCGCGAGTGACCGCCAGCGGTCGGCCCCTTTCGAATTCCCGCTCGCACCGGCTGGTCAATTGGCTGCAGCCCGTCGGCTGGCCAGACTGCTTAGACCGTGATGGTCAGAGAAGCAGCTACTGCAGGGCGTCCTTCGCCTCTTCGAGCGTGAAATTCCCCTCGTAGAGGGCGGTGCCGACGACGACGGCCGCGGCGCCCGCGTCGCGGAGGGCGAGTACGTCGTCGATTTCGGCGACGCCGCCGCTCGCGACGACCGGGATGTCGGCGCTGTCGGCGAGCCGGCGGACGGGCTCGGTCTCGACGCCCTCCTGCTGGCCTTCGACGTCGACGTTCGTGAACAGAATCGAGCCCGCGCCGAGGTCCTCGTAGCGCTGGGCGGCCTCCGCGGGGTCGAGGCCCGTGCCCTCCGTCCAGCCCTCGACGACGACCTCGCCGCCCTTCGCGTCGAGGCCCACCATCACGCTGCCCGGGTACTCCGCGCTGATCTCGCCGACGATTTCCGGGTTCTCGACGGCCGCCGTCCCGAGGATGACGCGGTCGACGCCGCGCTCCAGGAGCCCGGTGGCGTCGGCGACGCTGCGGATGCCGCCGCCGACCTGCACGTCCACGCTCGTCGCGTCGAGGATGCGCTCGACGGCGTCCGCGTTCCCGCGCTCGCCCTCGAACGCGCCGTCGAGGTCGATCAGGTGGAGCGTCTCCGCGCCAGCCGACGCCCAGCGCTCGGCGGCCGCCACGGGGTCGCCGTAGCGCTTCTCGGTGCCGCGCTCGCCCTGCACGAGCTGGACGACCTCGCCGTCCTGCATGTCGACCGCCGGAACGACCTCGAAGGACTCGAACGCCATGCCGTTGTGTCAGTCCGGGACCCCTAAAAGCATCCCGTCGCTGGCGAATCAGCGAAAATCGCGTCCGAGACGCTCGCCACGTCCGTTCCCAGCGCGCGAAGCGAACAATAACTACTATGACTGCGGACCGCGAACCACTCGGACGATGCCGACGGTTGAATACCTCAATTACGAGACGCTGGACGACCAGGGCTGGGACATGGACGACGACGACCTCTTCGAGAAGGCGGCCGACGCCGGTCTCGACGACGAGGACTACGGCACCCTCGAGGTAGCCGAAGGCGAGTACATCCTCGAAGCCGCCGAGGCGCAGGGCTACGACTGGCCGTTCTCGTGCCGCGCCGGTGCGTGTGCGAACTGCGCGTCCATCGTGAAGGAAGGCGACATCGACATGGACATGCAGCAGATTCTCTCCGACGAGGAAGTCGAAGAGAAGAACGTCCGCCTGACCTGCATCGGCTCCCCGGCGGCCGACGAGGTCAAGATCGTCTACAACGCCAAGCACCTCGACTACCTCCAGAACCGCGTCATCTAAACCGGACGCGGCCGCTGGCGACCCCGACTTTTTGCGAGCAGCCGTCCACCGAGGACGGCGGTTTCTCTCTCTCGCCGCTGGCGCAGCCCTGCCGCCGTGCTGACGCCAAGGACAACACCTAAGCCGGCGGCGTGCCCGACACCGGGTAGTGGACGCCTCGATACCCGACCTCCTGCGGTTGCTGGTCGTGCCGGCGCTCGGGTGGGCGGCGCTCCGGGACGTGCGGACGCGCCGCGTCCCGAACGACCTCTGGGGACCGCTCGTCCTGCTCGGCGGCGTACTCGTCCTCTGGGAGGGGCTGCTGGCGCTCGGCACGCCGAACGCGTTCCGGCCGTTCGCGATTCGCGTCGCGTTCAGCCTGCTGTTCGTCGTGCCGCTGGCGTACGCGTTCTGGTACGTCGGCGGGTTCGGCGGTGCGGACGCCCGCGCGTTCATGACGCTCGCGGTGGTCTACCCGACGTACCCGACGTACGAGCTGCTCGGGTACTCGCTGCCCGCGGTGGAGACGTACCTCGGCGTGTTCTCGCTGACGATTCTCACGAACACCGTCCTGCTCGGGCTGGCGTACCCGCTCGCGCTCGGCGTCCGGAACGCCCTCGGCGGGGAGTTCTCGGTCGTGATGTTCGTCGGTCGCCGCGTCCCCGTCCTCGAACTCACGGACACCCACGGCAGCCTCCTCGAGGCCGAGTCCGGGTTCACCCGCGACGGCCTCGACCTGGACGCGCTCCGGATGTACCTCCGGTGGCGCGGCCTGACGCTGGACGACCTCCGCGAGAACCCCGGGCTCCGCGACCCCGCCACGCTCCCGGACGACCCCGCGGACCCGACCGACGGCGCGGTGGTCACGGACGGCAGCGGCGACCCGTGGGGCGCCGCGGCGTTCCTCGACGACATCGAGGGCTCCGCGTACGGCACCACGCCCGCCGACCTCCGCGAGGGCCTCGACGCTATCGTCGACAGCGAAGACGTCTGGGTCACTCCCGGCGTGCCGTTCATCGTCCCGCTGTTCGTCGGTCTGCTGCTCGCGCTCACCGCCGGCGACGTGCTCTTCTGGACGATGGACGCCCTCGGCCTCGTGGCGGGGACGTAACCGCTAACCGGCCGGCCGCCCTCGCCCCGGTATGGACATCGCAGTCGACCTCGACTTCGGCGACGACGGCCTCGTCCCCGTCGTCGCGCAGGACGTCGAGACCGAGGAGGTCGTGATGCTCGCGTACGCGAACCGCGAGGCCGTCGAGCAGACCGCCGAGACGGGGCGCGCGCACTACTACTCCCGCTCCCGCGACGAACTCTGGGAGAAGGGCGCCACCAGCGGCCACACCCAGGAAATCGAGGACGTGCGCGTCGACTGCGACGGCGACGCGCTGCTGTACCGCGTCCGCCAATCGGGCGGCGCCTGCCACACCGGCTACCACTCCTGCTTCCACCGCACCCTCGACGGCGAGGTGCACGGCGAGAAGGCCTTCGACCCCGACGACGTGTACTGATTCTGGTTTTTCGGGTGGGCTTGTTCTCACGGAGATAGTTTTCTCGACCTCGAAAAGCCCCGGCAGGCTACGGTCGCGCGACTCGCTGTGCTCCTCGGCCTTCGGCCTGCGGTGCTTGCTTCGTCGTGCTTCCCGTAGCCTGCCGCCCCTTTCAGCCCCACGCACTGTCGGCTGGTCAACCGGTATCGGGGCTTTCGAGGAAGCATCGTTACGTCAGTCACTCTCGGATTTCGCTCACTCGCACAGAAAGCCTATCAGCGCGAGCGTCCACGTTCGACGTAATGCCCGACGCGCAGGCCGCCCGCGGCTCGGACCCCTCCGGCCTCGTCGCCGAGCTCGAGACAGCCCGCGACGCTCGCGACGACGCCCGCGAGGCCGTCGACGAACTCGGCGAGTCCCGGCTCCGCGACCTCCGGGAGGCGCTGGCCGGCCTCGAACGGCTGTTCGACCAGTACGAGGCGGACGCGACCGGCACGGGGGACTTCAAGTCGTACATCGACTTCCAGGACGACCTCGTGGCGTTCGTGGAGGACCTGGACGACGACCTCCCGGAGCGGGAGACGTTCGAGTCGCTGCTGGACCTGTTCAAGAAGAAGCGGCTCTCGGAGAGCGACTTCGCGGAGGCCCGCGATCGGCTCTCGGACGCCCGTGACCTCGTCGGTCGGCTGGACGCGCTCGCGGACGCCGAAGACGAGTACCGGAAGACGCGCGCGCGAGTGGAGGAGCGCGCCGACGAGTACGCCGCGGAGGTCGAGGCCCTCGAACGCCTCCAGCGGCTGGGGGACGCGGACCTCGACGCGCCCGTGGGGACGCTCCGGGACCCGATCGAGCGCTACGACGAGGGCGTTCGGGCGGCGTTCCGGGAGTTCCGGGAGGCCGCGCCCGCCCGCGAACTTCTCGGGTTCGTGGAGACCGCGCAGTCGTACCCGCTAGTGGGATTCGACCCGGTGCCGGAGGACCTCGCGGCGTTCGTCGAGGACCGCGCGGCCGGCGAGGAGCCGCTGCCGCAGTTGTTGGAGTACGCGACGTACTCGCCGTCGAAGCTCGACCACTACGTCGCGGCGCCGCGGGCGCTGAAGCGCGCGGTCGACGGCAACCGCACGTACCTCGAACGGCTCGACGCGGAGCCGCTGACGGTCGGGTGGCCGCCGGCGCCCGCCGAGGAGCTCGGCTACCGGCTGGACGAACTCGTCTCGGTCGTGGACCGCTTCGCGGACGAGGACGTGCTCGCGGCGCTGCACACCGTCCGGGGGCGCGTGCGGGACGACGACTACGAGCGGCTGCGGACCGCCGGAGTCGCCGAGCACGAGCTCACGGACGCCGAGCGCGAGCGAATCGAGTCCGGCGTCGAGGAAGACCTCGCAGCCGCGCGGGACGCGGAACGAGAGCTCAGAGACGCGCTCCGGGACCTCTAGACGCCGGCCTTGGCGGCGCGGAGCGCGGCGGCGAACTCGTCGGCCAGCGACTCCGCGCGCTCGGTGTCGGTGGACTCGGCGTAGATGCGGACGACCGGCTCCGTGCCGGAGGGCCGCGCGAGCACCCACGCGTCGCCGAAGTCCAGGCGATAGCCGTCGATGGTGGTGCGGTTGGCGTCCGCGTCGAGCGCGCGCTCCTCGGCAGCGCCGAGCAGCGCCTCGCGCTCGGCGTCGTTCTCGTAGCGGACGTTCACGCGGACGTTGTGGTAGTCGCCGTACGGCTCGACGACCTCGCTGACGGGCTGCTCGGCGGCGAGTTCGAGGAAGCGCGCGCCAGTGTACGCGCCGTCGCGGGTCGTCCGGTAGCCCGGGAAGATGACGCCGCCGTTGCCCTCGCCGGCGACCGGCACCGTCTCGCCCTCGGATTCGAGCTGGCGGATGCGGGTCATGATGTGCGTGCTCCCGATGGGCGTCAGTTCGAGCGTCGCGCCCGTGCGCTCGCAGACGTCCACGAGGCGCTGGCTGACGTTCACCGCGGAGACGGTGGTGTCGTCCTCGTCGAGTTCGGCCTCCGCGAGCGCCGCGAGCGTGGCGTCGCCTTCGACGTACTCGCCGCGTTCGTCGAAGAAGATGGCGCGGTCGGCGTCGCCGTCGTGGGCGATGCCGACGTCCGCGTCCGCGGCGCGCACGAGCCGCCCGAGGTCGGCGAGGTTCTCCTCGACGGGCTCGGGGTCGCGGCCGGGGAACGAGCCGTCGGGCTGGCTGTTCACGGTGACGACCTCGCAGCCGAGGCGGCGGTAGAACTCGGGGCTGGTGAGCGCGCCCGCGCCGTGGCCGGGGTCGAGTGCGACCGTGAGGCCCGCGTCCGCGATGGCGTCGCGGTCGACCGCGTCGAGGAGCTCTTCGACGTACTCGCGGCGCGCGCGCTCGACGTCGACGTCCGCGCCGACCGCGCCCCAGTCGACGGCCTCGTACTGCTCGGTGAGGAACTTCCGCTCGACGTGCTCCAGTTCGTCGACCGGGAGTTCGACGCCGTCCGGGCCGACGAGCTTCACGCCGTTGTACTCCGCGGGGTTGTGGCTCGCCGTGATCATCACGGCGGGGACGCCCTCGCGCTCGGCGTACGCCTGCACGCCCGGTGTCGGCACCACGCCGAGCCGGTCGACGTCCGTGCCGACGCTCTGGAGGCCGCTGGTCGCGGCGTTGACGAGCATCCGTCCGGTCGTCCGCGTGTCGCGCGCGACGGCCACGCGGTCGGCCCGCCACACCGACCCCGCGGCCTTCGCGACGCCCTGCACGAACTCCGGGGTGAGCTCCTCGTTCGCCACGCCCCGGGTGCCGCTCGACCCGAACACTTTCATGCGCGTTCCTCGGGACGCGCGCGCCTAATCGCTTCCGAACCGGGCGAGCAGTGTGCGGCGCAACCGCAACGCTAACGCCGCCCCGCGAGACGCGTTCAGGTATGCCGACCATCCGCGAGAAGCGCGTCTACACCGACCAGTCCGAGACCGTCGACGCGTACGTCGCCGCCGACCTGGGCGTCGCGGTCGCCCGCGTCTCGCAGGACAAGATCGGCGAGTTCAGCCTCGTCGAGCGCTGCACCGCGCGGGACGTCGCGGCGACCGAGCGCGGCGTCGCGGCCGCGACCACCGAGGACGTGCTCGTCGAGAGCGGCGACGGCTTCGAGGAGACGGGGTTCGGGCCGGCGGTCGCGGTCACGGACTACGCGGGTGACGTGCTCGCGGCGAGCGAGGACGGCCACCTCGCGCGCTACAACGGGGAGTGGGCGGACATCGGTAGCCTCGACGGCGAGGTGCGGGCGCTCGACGCGGACCTCATCGCCGCCGACGACGGCGTCCACCGCGTCACCGACGACGACCTCTCCGCAGTCGGATTGGACGACGCCCGGGACGTCGCAGCCGCCGGCGTCCCGCTCGCCGCAACGCCTGACGGCCTCTACCGGCTCGGCGCGGGCTGGATGCACACCGCGGACGGCGCCTTCGAGGTGGCTGTCAGCGACCCCGTGACGGCGAGCGCAGACGGCCTCGGGCGTGCCCACGCCGCCACTGCGGACGACCTCTACGAGCACGCGGCGGGCGGGGACGCCGACGCGTGGCGGACCCGCGACCTCCCGGTCGACGACTCGGTCACGGACGTCGCGTACACCACGGACGGCGTCGTCGTGCTCACCGCGGGCGGCGCGCTCGCCGCCGACGTCGGCGACGGGTTCCGACACCGAAGCCTCGGGCTGCGGGACGCCGCCGCGCTCGCTGTCGTCGCCGAAGGAAACGCGTAAGCCGCCGGCTGACCACGCGTCTGGTATGATACTGAGCGGGTCCGCGACCCAGCAGCTCGCCGCCGAGCTCGCGGCGGCGCTCGGCGACGACCTCGGTCGCGTCGAGTACGAGTCGTTCCCCGACGGCGAGCAGCTCGCGCGCGTGCCGCCGGTCGACGGCCGCGCAATCGTCGTCGCCTCCACCGTCTCCAGCGACGCCCACGTGGAGCTTCTCCAACTGCAGGACGCCGCCCGCGAGGCCGGCGCCAGTGAGGTCGTCACCGTGATCCCCTACATGGGGTACGCCCGGCAGGACGAGGCGTTCGAGCCCGGCGAACCCGTCTCCGCGCGCGCCGTCGCCCGCGCCGTCTCCACGGGCGCCGACCGCGTCGTCACGGTCTGCCCGCACGAGCAGAAGGTTCTCGACTTCTTCGACGTGCCCGCCGTCGGCGTCGACGCCGCGCCGCGGCTCGCTGACCCGCTGCCCGCGGACCTCACCGACCCGGTCTTCCTCGCGCCCGACGCCGGCGCCACCGCGCTCGCGGAGTCCGTCCGCGACGGCTACGGCGCCGGCGAGACCGACCACTTCGAGAAACACCGCCACTCCGGCAGCGACGTCACCGTCACGCCCAGCGACGTCGACGTCTCCGGCCGCGACGTCGTCGTCGTCGACGACCTCATCGCCACCGGCTCTACGATGAGCCAGGCCGTCGGCGAGCTCGACGACCCCGCCCGCGTCTACGTCGCGTGCGTCCACCCGCTGCTCGCCGGGAACGCCCGCCTCAAGCTCGCGAACGCTGGCGTCGAAGCCGTCTACGGCACCGACACCATCGAGCGAGCGGTCTCGACGGTGAGCGCCGCGCCCGCGATCGCGGACGCGCTGGACTGAGACTGCCTCACCGCAGCCGCGCGAGCGCCGCGGCGTCCGGCCGCCAGACGAGCAACCCGACCGCGAGCAGGAACGCGGCCGTCGACAGGTCGTACGACCACGCCGACGCCGCGCCCACCGCGACGGCGCCGCCGGTGACGCTGGAGGCGACTGCGGCGACTACGGGGAGCGCACAGCTCACGCAGGAGAACGCGCCGGCGAGCGCGCCCGCCGGGCTCGCGGCGGCGTCCACGACCGTGGCGGCGACGAGGTACGCGAGCGCGACGTACCCGCCGACCAGGTACGGCGTCGGTGCGACCCGCAGCGGACCGAGGTCGGCGACGACCAGCGGTCCCCATCCCGGCGGCAGCTGCCAGTAGACGGTGACACCGCCTGCGGAGTGGGACGGCGCGACGACGCCGCCGACCCACGCGAGCACGAGGAAGTACGCGACGCCCGCGGCCGCCGCGAGCAGGCGCCGACGCCGCCCACCCGGTGTGACTTCGGTCCGCCAGACCGCCAGCACCGCGACGTTCACCCACGCGAACGGGTAGAGGAGGTACCGCGGCGCGGTCACGTCGGCGGGCGTCGTCGCGAGGTACGCGGCCAGCGCGGCGCCCTCCAGGACGCAGAGGCCGACGAAGACGGCCGCCGTCTCCGGACGCGGCCGGACGCGCCGCCACGCGCCGGCGAGTGCGGTGGACGCGGTCACGCGTCCACCGCCTCCCCGGAGTGGACCTCGACGCGCCCGGCGTCGGCGTCGCGTGCGTCCGCGTCGCCGTCGCGGTCGTCGCCGAGCAGCGAGCGAGTGGAGTTCCCGACGACGAGCAGGCTGCTGGTCGCCATCGCGGCCGCCGCGAACAGGGGGTTGAGCACGCCCGCGACCGCCAGCGGGACGGCGACCGCGTTGTAGAGGAACGCCCACCCGAGGTTCTGCGTGATGCGGCCGTTCGTCGCCTGCAGGAGGTCGAACGCGCGCGGCACCGCGCCGAGGTCGTCGGTCGTCCCCACGGCGTCGGCGGCGTCGGCGGCGAGCGCGGTGTGGTCGAGCGCGACGCCGAGGTCGGCGGCGGCGAGCGCGGGCGCGTCGTTGACGCCGTCGCCGACCATCGCCACCGTCTCGTCGCGCGCGAGCCGGCGCACCACCTCCGTCTTCCCCTCCGGCGGGACGCCCGCGAACACCTCGTCGACGCCGGGGTGGTCGCGGAACGCCGCGGCCGCGGCCCGGTCGTCGCCCGTGAGGACGACGACGCGCCGGTCTTCCGACAGCGCGGTCACGACGTCGCGCCACTCCGCCCTGGGCTCGTCGCCCGCGACGACGACGCCCTCGGCGCGGCCGTCCCAGCCGACGAGAACGGGCATGTCGCCGGCTTCCCGGGCGGCTTCGGCGCGCGCCGCGAACTCTTCGGCGACCGTCCAGTCGCGTGCGTCGAACAGCGCCGCGCGGCCCGCGAGGACCGTCCGCTCGCGGTCGCCGTCGGCGACGCGCGCGGTCACGCCGTCCCCGGGGACGCGCTCGAACTCGACGACGTCGGCGTCGGCCGCGTCCGCATCGTCGGCGATTGCGGCGGCGACGGGGTGGTCGGCGTACTGCTCGACGGCCGCCGCCAGCGGCGGGACGCGGTCGTCGCCGTGCCAGTCGCGGACGCGCATCTCGCCGGTGGTGAGCGTCCCGGTCTTGTCGAAGGCGACGACGTCGGCGTCCGGCGCGGCCTCGAACGCCGACGCGTCGGTCACGACGACGCCGTCGTCGAGGGCCTCTCGGACGCCGCGGGCGACCGCGAGCGGGGTCGCGAGCCCGAGCGCGCACGGACACGACACCACCAGCACGGACAGCCCGACCAGCAGCGCGGCGTCCGGGGCCGCGCCCGCGAACAGGTGCCAGGCCGTCGCGGCGAACGCGAGCACGACCACGAGCGGGACGAACACCGCGGCGACCCGGTCGGCCAGCCGCTGGGCGCCCGGGCGCGTGCTCTGGACGTCCCAGAGCGCGCGCACGACGCGGTCGAGCGTGCTCGCGGCGTCCTCGCCGACGCGCACGACCAGCCGCCCCTCTTGGAGCACGGAACCGCCGACCGCGTCGTCGCCCGTCGAGCGCCGCACCGGCCGGGACTCGCCCGTGACGAGGGACTCGTCGACGACCGCCGTCCCCTCGACGACGACGGCGTCGACGGGCACGCGGTCCCCGGACGCGACGACGACCTCGTCGCCGGCGTCGAGGTCGTCCACGGAGACCGTCTCGGTGCCGTCCGCGGTGCGGCGGACGGCGTCGTCGACGCGGTCGGCGGTGAGGCCGGCGAGCCGCGTGGTCGCGCCGCGTTTCACGCGGTCCTCGTAGTAGTCGCCGACGGTGACCGCGAGCACGATGACGACCGCGACGTCGTAGTAGACGTCCGTGCCGCCGCCGAGGACCACGACCGTGCTGTACGCGTACGCGGCCGCCGCGGCGACGCCGACGAGCAGGTCCATGTTCGGGCGGCGGGCGCGCACGCTCACGAACGCGCCGCGGAACAGCGGGTAGCCGGTGTACCCGAGGACGACGGTCGCCATCAGCCAGACGTTCCCGAACAGGTACGCGCCCGCGCTCCCGGAGAGGTCGACGAGGAGGTTCTCGGGGGAGACGCCGAGGTAGACCGGGTAGAGGAAGAGCACATACCACAGCATCGTCATCATCCCGAAGAACCCGCCGACGAGCAGCCGGCCGACGGCGACGTCGTCGTCGCGCTCGCCGACCTCGCGCTCGCCCGCGCTGTAGCCGAGACCGTCGACGGTGTCCGCGAGGTCGTCGCGGTCGACGACCGACGGGTCGTAGGTGAGCTTGACCGACTCCGTCGGGTAGCTCGCGGACGCCGCGAGCACGCCGTCGTGGCTCGTCGCTCGCGACTCCACGAACGCCTCGCAGGTCGCGCAGTGCATCCCCGACACGGAGAGGAACGCCGTCTCGCCGTCCGCGTCGTCGGGGTCGGCGCCGCGGTCGAGGGCGTCCGCGGCGGCCTCGGCGTCAGCGTCGGCCGGTGCGTCGGTGCTTCGCGCGACCTCCAGACAGCCGCGACAGCAGTACTCGCCGTCGACGTCGGCCGCGGTCACGGGTCGGTCGGGCGTCGGTAGCCCGCAGAGCGTACACGACATGGTTCAGGCGGGAAGCGCTGGCATGGGGAGAGGGACGTGAGGGACGTCGTAGCCGAGCGCCCGGAGCCCCTGCGCGAGCGGGACGGTACCGGCGACGAGGAACGCGACGCCGAGGCCGCGGTGAAGCCGCCGGCGCAGGCCGGCGTCGACGGCCCCAAGGGCGGTGCCGTACGCGAACAGCGACGGGAACGTCCCGAGGCCGAGCGCGGCGAGCGCGAGGCCGCCCCGGACCGGTGACCCGGCTGCGAACGCGTACAGGAACGCCGGGTAGAGCAGCGGACACGGCAGGAGACCGTGTATCGCGCCGAGCGCCGCGATGCCGGGGCCGGTCGCCCAGTCGTCGACGCGGGCGTGCAGCCGGTCGGTCACCGCCGCGAACGCACGGCCGACCAGGGGAATCGACGCGCCGGATGCGCGCACTCCGCCGCCGGTCGCGTAGCCGGCGCCCGCGGCGAGGATGACGACGCCGGCGCCGACGCCGACGACGCCGCGGACGACGTCGCCAGCTGCCAGCAGGTCGCCGGCGTCGACGAGGAGGCTCCCGGCGGCGCCCATTCCGGCGCCGACTGCCGCGTAGCTTGCGGTGCGGCCGGCGTTGAACAGCGCGTGCTGGCGGAGCTCGCGGGTCGTCGGGCCGCGAGCGTCGCCGCCGACCCGGTCGCCGTACATCGTCACGAGCGGGCCGCACATCCCGAGGCAGTGCGCGCCGCCGAACACTCCGACGACGAAGAAGGCGACGAGGCCGGCGTCGGGCGTCACGCCCCTTGCGGCCGCCGCGGCTGTCGATGTCCCCGTCATCGAGTCAGCGCTACCCCGCGACGTGCGTTCGCTCGCTCTCGCTGGGGCCGAACATGTAGTAGAGGCATCCGGCGACGAGCACGACGTTCACGAGCGAGATGACCGCGAGCGTGGACTGCCCAGCGGCGTACAGCGCGACCGGAACGAGTGCGAGCAGCAGGAGCCCTGCTGCGAGGCGCCGTAGTTGGACGCTCATGCGCACGTGTTTTGCAGACCTCCCCTAAGTACTTGTACCCGTTCCAAGGACCCGGGAACGACCGGACTTTTTTAAGGCAATTCACAGTAACGACTGTTTGTGACAGCGCATGGTCAGGACAGACCGGACACCGACCGGCGACCGCGGCCGTCGTCTCGCCCCGCGGGGCGGCGTCGGCCGGCGGTTCGCCGCGCTTCGCTCGGAGAGGGATAACGGATGACCGGGGACGTGGCCGAACAGTCGTACTCGCGGCGTGGCGTGCTCCGAACGGCCGCCGGCACCGCGGCCGCCGCGGCGGTCGGGAGCGCGGCCACGGGGCCGGCCGCGGCACAGCCCGACTTCGACGGCTGGTTCACGGACGAGGCGGCCGGCGGGGCGGTCGACAACTACGACGGCACGGTCGTCGACCGGACGGGCGAGGAGGAAGTGACGGTGACGGTTGGGGCGAACGGGAACGGCGGGACGTTCGCATTCGAGCCGCCCGCACTCCGGATTTCTCCCGGAACGACGGTGGTCTTCGAGTGGACGTCGAACACGCACAACGTGCTCGTCGAGTCCCA